>Ga0206828_1017_pt1 | contig 35199 bp, 28 predicted proteins | sample Alteio_BWOrgCont_78_FD_152858 | JGI IMG/M metagenome (GOLD analysis project Ga0206828, IMG submission 152858) | Enriched cells from forest soil in Barre Woods Harvard Forest LTER site, Petersham, Massachusetts, United States -... | ecosystem: Environmental > Terrestrial > Soil > Temperate forest >... | reverse complement strand
AAAGAAAGTTGAAGATCCGCTACCGCGGCAGTGTAACGTCTTTGTTCAAAAGCCTTGACCCCTAATCGGTAATACTTCCTCATTTTTGAAAGAACAGGCGAAGTTTCAGTCGCTGAAGGCGTCGGTTCGGCTTCAATTTCCATTTCTGGCGTGGGAGTCGGCGTCATTGAAATTATAACCGTCTCCACCGGGGTTAAGTTGAGCGTAGAAGTTTCCGTAGGAGTAGCCGTGAACACTATCGTGGTGCGGATTGACGTCGGCGTGGAGACCGGTGTAACGATTGTTATGGGGCTGGGGCTCTCCACCGGGCTGGAAGTTCCAACCGGAGTGGGCGAAGGCGCCGGTCCTCCGGAAATATCAAAAGCATAACCGAGACCGGCCCGAGCGTCCGCGTATTGGAAACTGTTTGAGCCCGGAGTCATCCAATGATAATCAAACACCAAATCAATAAAAAGCGGACCACCGAATTGAATCCTATCACCCACTCCAACTTTTAATCCAAAACTTCCCTGCCAGTTACCCGTAGACGGTAATAAATTCAATCCCGCTCCGGCCGAAATATATGGGGAATAGTTTTGAAGAAACGCGGCCAAAAAAAACTTTCCTTCCGCGTTTAACGATCCAGCGGAAAAATTCGGACTCCCATAAAAAGTCACCGTCTCATAGCTTAGTCCTAAGGAAGCATAATAAGACGGATTCCACTCGAGAAGTCCGCCAAAACCAAGCCCATCATAATAAGATGTCGCCAGGGAATTCGGTTGGGTCGGGGCGCCATAAAGACCATAAAAAGTAAAATCAAACGGCAGTGGATCTGAAAAAACCGGACTGCCAGGAATAAAAAAATAAAGAAAAGCCAACAGGAATTGATTTTTTTTCACAACCGCGTCCTTTTAATTTTGAGATGGTTTAACTTGATCAATATGATTTTTAGCCGTCTCTGTTGTCGGATCAATTTCCAAAGCCTCATGATAATACTGAAAAGCCAAATCAGGGTGAATAATGTGAAACTGATAAATGATTCCCAGCATGGCGTTCGCCTCGGCGTAATAAAACTTCGGAGTATAGGGATCTTTAATCGTTAAGGCTTGCTTCAAAAAGCGGATAGCTTGAACAAAATCTTCTTGTTTGTAATATTTCATCCCAGCTGCGTAGACATCTTTCATTTTTAAAACACCCTGTCCCATCGGAGGCTTTTCCGAAGTGGCTTGATCGCCGACTTGAGGGCTTGAGGCCGGTGAACCCTTAACTTTTACGAGAGTAGGGGTCGGAGTTGAATTCAAAGTCATCGTTGCAGTCGCCGTGGGAATCATTGAATTTCCGCTAGTTTCTTCTTCCTGCAAATCGGAATTATCGACATACGGAGTAGAGGCGGCGCCTGGAGTTGCTGAACCATTGCCCGCAAGGGCAGACGTCTGGTTCGGTGAATTTTCCGGAGTAGCGGTATTTCCGTAGTCTTCGGGAGTCGCTTCATTCACTTCGTTTGCCGCGGGCTGGGCATTGGGGACCGGCGTGTTGCCAGATACTATTTGCCCTTGTGACACCCAAGAAGCTCCGTCATTCATGTTTATTTCTTCTTCGGAAAAACCATTAGAAACACCCAAAATAAAAAACACCCCAACCAAAATTTTAAAAGTAAAAACTCCGGCGTTATTTTTTTTCATATCCAACCTCCCGTCATGTTAAGGGTGATTTTTTTCAATCTCAACCAAACTGTCGGTAACGGCTTTCACAATTTTTTTTAAATGTTCCTCCTGAAGCACTGTTGAAAAAAACCAAGCTTCAAATTGAGAAGGCGGTAAATAAACCCCTTTTTTAGCCATCGCCCAAAAAAATCGACCAAATTTCACCTGATTACTGGTTATCGCTTCGGTGTAATTTCGAACCGGTTGATCCGTGAAAAAAAGGGTTCCCATACTACCCACCCGCTGAAAAACCGCCCTCACCCCGGTCTTTTCAATTCCCCGTTGGATGCCCTTTTCAACAAATGTCCCAATTCGCTCAAGATGAGCGTAAATATTTTCATTTCTGAGTTTTTTAAGGGTCATTAATCCAGCGGCCATGGCGACAGGATTTCCGGAAAGCGTTCCCGCTTGATACATCGGCCCTTCCGGGGCAACTCGGTTCATCAAGTCAGCGCGGCCGCCATAGGCTCCTACCGGCATTCCGCCGCCTATAATTTTTCCCAGAGTGGTCAAATCAGGTTGAACACCGTAGAGTTCTTGAGCCCCACCATAAGCCACCCGAAATCCGGTAATGACCTCATCAAAGATAAGAATAGCACCAAATTTAGCTGTGATCTCCCGCAAACCTTTTAAAAATCCAGGTTCTGGCGGAACCACTCCCATATTTCCGGCAATCGGTTCCACGAAAACTGCGGCAATGTCATTGAACTTCTCAAAAACCATGGAAACGGATGGTAAATCGTTATAGGGTACACTTATCGTTAAAGACGCAATTTCTTCTGGAACTCCCGGACTATCCGAAAGGCCCAAAGTAGCAGGTCCGCTTCCGGCGGCGACCAAAAAACTATCACCATGGCCGTGATAACAACCGTCAAACTTCAGGACGCGTTTTTTACCTGTGGCCGCCCGGGCCAAACGCAAGGCGCTTAAAGTGGCTTCTGTTCCGGAACTAACAAACCTAACTTTTTCAATGGATGGAAATGCTTTCTTGACGACAATAGCCAAATCAGTTTCCAAAGGCGAAGGCGCCCCAAAGGTAAATCCCCGACGCAAAACCCGCCGGACATGATTAGCCACTTCCAAATTTAAATGACCAAGGATAAGTGGACCCCAAGAACCCACCAAGTCAATATAGCGGTTCCCATCCACGTCAACGAGATAAGGTCCTTTCCCTCGAGAAAAAAATATGGGTGTTCCCCCAACGCCTTTAAAAGCCCGCACCGGACTATTAACGCCGCCGACTAAATGTTTTTTAGCTTCATCAAATAATTTTTGGGATTGGGCGTTGGAGTACCCCCTTTTTTTCATGCCAACTCTTTCTTTAAAAAACGAGCGGCTTCTTTGGCCCAATAGGTTAAAATTCGGTCTGCGCCAGCTCGTTTCATGGCTGTAAGGCTTTCAACCATCGCACCCTCTTCATCCAACCATTTTTTTTGAGCCGCAGCCTTAATCATGGAATATTCCCCAGAAACTTGATAGGTCCAAATAGGTAGCTTAAATTGCTCTCGGGCCCGGGCAATAATATCCAAAGCGCTTAGCGCCGGCTTGACCATTACCAAATCGGCACCTTCTTCAATATCCATTTTGATCTCACGCAAAGCTTCCCGAACATTTGCCCCATTCATTTGATAAGATTTCCTATCCCCAAAAGAGGGAGTCGATCCGGCCGCGTCCCTAAAAGGACCATAAAAAACCGAGGCGAATTTGGCGGCGTAACTCAAAATCGGCGTGTCTTGAAACTTATTCTTGTCCAAAATCTTACGGATCGCCTCCACTCGCCCGTCCATCATATCAGACGGGGCTACTATGTCCGAACCGGCTTGAGCATGGGAAAGGGCAATTTTTTGAAGCAACCCAAGAGTTGGATCATTGGCCACTTGCCCCCTTTCAAGAATTCCGCAATGACCATGAGAAGTATATTCACAGGCGCAAACATCTGTGATGACGACAAGAGATGGGATTTCTTTTTTAAGGCGACGAACTGTTTTTTGAATAATTCCTTCAGCCTGATAAGCTTCGGAAGCAGACACGTTTTTTTTGCGAGGGATCCCAAAAAGAACCACTGCGGGCACGCCCAAAGAATGGGCCAAATCAGCTTCCCGAATAAGCGAATCAACGCTATGCCGCTGAACTCCCGGCATTGAGTCAATGGCCTCCGGCTTCTTTAAATTATCGGCCACAAAGAGTGGCAAAATAAAATCAGAAGAGACCAGCCGCGTCTCCTGGGTCAAAAGTCGCAAAGACTTAGTTTTCCGCAATCGTCTTAGTCGCTGAACGGGAAATGCCATGGTTATTCCTCAATGTCAAAAGTCATAAAACTAAAGACATTTTACCCTTTTCAACCGACTCGTCCCTAAAATTCCTGGGCTTTATTCTTCCGGGCCCATTTTACAATCGCCTCGACCAAATCGGGAACCGTATACCGGGAGGGTTGAATCGTTACTTTTGCTTTCCACTTTCGAGCCGCCCGAGCAGTCACGGGACCTATAACTGCCAAAGGCAATGATCGAATCCATTTTTTTCTTTGAACCGGCGTCAATAAAGTAAAAAAATGATCCACTGACGAGGAGGAAGCAAAAGTTAAAAGATCCACCCCACGCTGTTCTGCGAAAAGGGTTTTAATCTGTCGGCGAGCTTCCGTCGGAACCCGATTTTCATAAAGGTTCAAATGTTGAACCTTGGCCCCACGCTTCCGAAGAAATCTAATCAAAACTTCCCGACCTCCTTTCGCCGTCGGCATCAACACTTTTTTTCCGATCCAATCGAGAGCTTTAAATGCCCGAATCAATCCTTCTTGTTTGAATTCACTAGGAATCAAGTCCGCTTTCAAACCATATCTCATCAACGCACTTGCGGTGGCTTCGCCCATGCAAGCGATTCGAACACCTTTCAGGGAACGAACGTCCAATCCCGACTCAAAAAACCGGTTCATAAAAAATTCGATGCCGTTCGCACTGGAAAAAAAAATCCAATCGTAATAAGTAGAGGCCCGTCGAATCATCCCGCATTGAGACGCCGACAATTGAATTGGAAGCAGCTTGATTGTCGGGATTTCAACTACTTCTGCGCCATTTTCCGACAGCATTTCGGATAAAGAATTGTAGGGAAGCCTTCCCCGCGTCACCAAAACACGCTTTCCGAATAAAGGTCGATGTTGAACCCAGGACAATGTCTTGCGAAGCTGAACCACCGGCCCTACGACTACGGTAGCGGGTGGTTTCAACTTGGCGCGTTCTACCAATTCAGGGAGTGCGGTAAGAGTTCCAACGATTGTTTTTTGTCGGCTGGTCGTTCCTGATTGAATCACGGCGGCGGGAGTTTGAGCTGGTTTTCCCTCTTGAATTAAGCGTTGGCAAACTTGTCGAAGAGCTCGGAGTCCCATTAAAAAAATCAGCGTTCCCTGGCTTTGGGCCAGGTTTGTCCAGTCAATCTTAGGATTATCTTTAGAGGGGTCCTCATGCCCGGTCACCACCGTAAAACAGGAGTTCAAACTTCGATGGGTAACTGGAATCCCGGCATAAGCCGGAACGGCGATCGACGAGGAAATACCAGGAACTATTTCATATGCGACACCAGCCTTTACCAGTGCCTGTGCCTCTTCGGCACCACGTCCAAAAACAAAAGGGTCACCGCCTTTGAGCCGGATCACTTTTTTCCCTTGGCGCGCCAACCGAACTAAAAGCCGATTGATCGATTCCTGGCTCAAAGCGCCTCGTTGGGTGCGTTTTCCTCTAAAAATTTTCATCGCTCTCGAAGGCGCCAATTGAACAATAGCCGGATTAATAAGGGTGTCATAAACTACCGCATCCGCATGAGATAATATCGTCTGGGCTCTAACCGTTAATAAGCTCGGGTCTCCGGGACCCGCTCCCACCAAATAAACCATTCCTTTGAGGGCCATCTTCTCAAGACCGTCCATAATTCTTAAGAATATCCATCGCACCCTGGATTAAAAAATCTTTAGCCAATGCTTCTCCCAATTCCGAAGGATTTTCAATCGTGCCGACTCTTTGGATCTTAATCATCCGCCTCGAACTTGGGTCAATAATCATTCCCAAAAGTAAAAGTTTCCGTTCATCGACTTTCGCCAAGGCTCCGACAGGCACTCGACACCCCCCTTGAAGCGTTCTTAAAAAGGATCTCTCCGCTATCGAAGTCACCTGGCTATTTCTATCATTCAACGGCTCTAAAGCTTTCTCCATGTCTCGATCTTCTTCCCGTAAAACAACGCAGAGGACTCCTTGAGCCGGAGCCGGTAAAGAAACTTCCGGATCCAACCATTCCGTGATTTCGGATTCTCTTCCCAGCCTTTTGACACCCGCCCCCGCCACGACAATCGCTTCATATTCTCCTGAATGCAATTTTCTTAGGCGTGTATCCAAATTACCGCGTAGATGCTTAATCTCTAAATCTGGACGCGCCAACTTCAATTGCGCCTCCCGGCGGGGTGAGCTAGTTCCAATTCTTGAACCCGATATCAATTGAGCAAATCTAAGACCGTTTTTCGAAATCAAAACATCCCGATAATCTTCTCTTTTCAAAAAGGCTCCATATTTCAAACCTGAAATTAAAACTGTCGGAACATCCTTTAAACTATGAACAGCCGCCTGAATACGGCCTGTCAAAAGAGCTTCGTCTAATTCTTTGGTGAATAGTCCTTGAATCGAATCATCAGGGTTACTTATTGGTCCAAAATCCTTCGAGATACGGTCTCCCGTCGTTTGAATTACTTCGAGTCTCAGTTCTTGCCGGGGAAAGAAAAGCCTCATCTTTAATCGCACTTGTTCGGCTTGAGCCAGAGCCAAAGCACTTCCACGCGTCCCAATAAGAATGATTGATGGACGGCCCATTACTCTTCAGGTTCTTTCCATAGATGAAACAAATCATTGAGCATTTTAGCGTATTCAAAACGTTCTTTTTCATTCGGCAGATTCTTTAAAGTCACCAGCGGATCATGCAACAGATGACCCAACAGATCTCGAGTCAATCGTTCAACAGATTCCCTTTCTTTTTCAGGCAAAGTTTGAATTTTATGATTAAAGTCTCGCCATTCTTTCTGACGAATTTTCTCGAACCTCTCTTTTAAGCGGACTATTGTAGGCACAAGTTCCAGGTTATTGAGCCAAGAAAACAATTTACCAATTTCATCACTTAAGATTTGGTCCGCCAAAGCGATAGCATTTTTGCGTTCATTTTGGTTGGCTTGCGCAACCGATGAAAGATCATCAATATTGTACAAATAAACCTGTTCCAATCGCCCCGCTTCTGGTTCAACATTACGAGGAACGCCTACATCAATAATGAAAAGCGGTCGCCCTCTTCGAATTTTTAGTGCCTTTTCTACCTTCTGACGCGAAACCACGGGATGATCAATTTGAAGAGACGTCAACACGATATCAACCAAACCCATTTTATCGATGCCATCTTCCAGCGTTAACGGAATCCCCTTTAATTGATGTGCCAATACCTTTCTTTTTTCCAAAGTTCGATTCGCCACGAAAAAATCCGATGCGCCGGCATTGACCAAATACTTTGCGGTTAGTTCACTCATTTCACCGGCGCCCAAAAGAAGTACTTTTTTTTCCTTCAAAGATGTAAAAATTTGTCTGGCCAAGGCCACTGCCACACTGGAAACGCTGACCGGCATTCGGGCGATTTCAGTGTGATTACGAACCTTTTTGGCGGTAGCAAAAGCCCGGTTAAAAATCCCAGTCATCACCGGCCCCGCCATGCCAGTTTCAGTCGATTCCCGAAAAGCCTCTTTTACCTGCCCTAATATCTGAGTCTCACCCAAAACCATGGAATCCAAAGAACTGGAAACCCGAAACAAGTGCTGAAAAGCGTCAACCCCTTCGTAAAAGTAGAAATATTTTTTTATTTCAGAGTTTAATAACGGGTGATATTGATTTAACCCTTTTCGGATTTTCTCCAATAGCTCCTCATATTTTTCGCATATCGCATAAAATTCCACTCGGTTGCAAGTCGAAAGAAATACAACTTCATCCGACAAGGGCTTTAGTTCTTTTAGAAAAACCCTCACCGTCTCAGGGGCAAGCGCGAATTTTTCCCGAACCGAAACAGGAGCCGTTAAATGGTTAAGGCCGTAAGCGATGAACTTCATGTGTTGATTAATCCTTTTGGGTTAAAAAACATGTCTGGAGTTTAAAAATACCTGAACCACAACAAAAGTAAAGAAAGCTAAAAAATATCCGGCCATGACCAAAATCATTGTTTTTCTTCCCCGCATTTGAAACCCCCATCGGCAAAGAAAAAAAGCTGTATAAATACCAAGCACTAAAAGTGAACCGATAATTTTAGGGTCGGATATAGGAAATTGATCCCAGCTCAACAAGGCCTGAAACACTCCTAAAAACAATCCGGCGGACCAGAAAACAAGCCCCCATCCGGTGTAATAAACCGTCAATCGATCTAAAAGCTCAAGTGCGGGCAAATTGAGAGCCCATTTTTTCATTTGGTGTTGTTTAATTTGGCCTTCCTGAATCCAATAGGTCAACCCCACCCCAAATCCCAGTGTGAAAAAGGAATAACCTAAAAGCGTTAAAAAAACGTGAGAAGCGATTCGAGGAGTCGTTAAAATTGGGGCCATCGGCGAATTAAAATTGCCAATGACAGAAATGGAAATCAAAGATAGAAGAAAAATAAAAGGAAGAAAAAGCGATGTTAAAAGAGGCGCTTTGGCCCGAAACCGTCCTGAAACCAATGCGGCCGCTAGGCAAAAAGCCAAAACTGTCAGGATTTCCGGAAGATTTGTGACCGGGACATATCCCAGCGCAATCCAGCGCCCCAAAAGGAAAATCGATTGAAAAACTAGTCCTATCTGGAGCCAAAGAAAAGCACCATCATCCACGACCGGATCAAAGTTTCTCAAGTAGCGGAGCACTTGAAAACAACCGATGGCATAACACAAAACACTCAATCCTAATAGGCTATCTAGCCATCCCATGAAACACCTCCCAACTAATCCATTTTGTCGATTAAGAAACTTGTCAAAACAAATCAACCAAAAACGATTATGACTTAGATAAGCTTATATGATTAAAAAAATGAAGAAAAAATAAGCTCCGAGTTTGAACAACCAAGATTTTATAAATTTGGATAGGTTAAAAAAGCGATGAGGCGGCAGATTGAGCGGCTTGCAGCATGACTGTTGGCCAGAAACCCAAAAGAATGATAACTACAACACTAACACCGAGAGCTAATTTTTCATATGGACCGATTTCAATTGGCGAAACGTCTTTGGGTTCTAAAAACAAGGCCCGCCGCACCACCTGCAAATAGTAATACAGCGAAACAACGCTGAAAATCACGCCAATGACCACAAGCCAAATATAGCCCTTGGATATCGCGGCGCTAAAAAGATACCACTTTCCAACAAAACCGGCAAAAGGGGGTAATCCAGCCAATGAAAGAAGGCCAACCATTAAAACCACACCCAAGAAAGGTGATCTTTTCCAAAGACCAGCATAATCAACGATTTGTTCACTTCCAATTTTGGATGAAACAATGGTCGCCGTTAAAAAAACCCCCATATTGGCAAAGAGATAAACAAAGAGATAAAAAAGAAGCGCCGTAATTCCCAACTGCCCACCAACCATAAATCCGACTGATAGATAGCCCGCTTGAGCGATCGAAGAATAACCTAAAAGACGCTTGATATTCGTCTGCGGCAAGGCTTCCAGATTGCCTAAAATCATACTGAGCGCCGCCAAGATCGAAAAAAGACCTATCCAGATGGGTGCAATAGACGGGGCTGACAGTCCAACCCAAAATAAGCGGACAAAAGCAGCGAAACCCGCTGATTTGGAAGCAATGGATAAATAAGCCGTGACAGGAGTCGGCGCGCCCTCATAGACATCGGGGGTCCACATATGAAAAGGCGCGAGAGAAATTTTAAAAGCCAATCCGGCAACAACCAAAATAACAGCAAATACCTCTATAGAAGAAACGGGTTGGGCAGACAAACTCTTCCCTATCTCCGCGATCACGGTAGTACCTGTCAAACCATAAAGATAAGAAAACCCAAAAAGTAAAAGAGCCGATGAAAAAACTCCGAGCAACAGGTACTTCATTCCAGCCTCATTGCTGGCTCGATCCTTTTTCATGAAAGCGGCTAAGAGAAAACTACTGATGGAAAGTGTCTCCAATGACACGTAAAGGGTAATGATTTCCTGCGCCGAAGTTAAACTGGATGCCCCCGCCGCAGAAAAAAGCAAAATCGCCAAAAATTCAGAACGGTGCCGAATATTATGGCTTTCAAAGTATCGAAATGAGGCTAATAAAGTGTATAAAGTCGCCAACAAAATAATGGTTTTAAAAAATAAGGCAAGCTCATCCGTTTTGAGAAATCCATTGAAAGCCTGGACAGGTAGCGGCCCCAACGAACAGCTGGAAGAGCAACAAAAATTACCAAGGCAAGGCAAAGAAAAAAGAGATCCCAATACACCCAAAAAAGCCAAACCATTGATAGCGTTTTTTTTATTCTCAAAATCAAAAAATAATTCAACTAAAAGTACAAAAATGGCTGTACCGATTAATAAAAGTTCCGGTAAAAATGCCCCTATCTGATTCACCTAAATCCTCCAATGTGATCGATCAAAGGCTCGACGCTGGAATTAATCATGTCAACCCAAGGTTTGGGATAAAGTCCTACCAATAGGGATAACGCCAATAGAAGTACAAGGGGAAGAATTTCAATAAAAGTACCATCTTTAATTGATTCCTGGTCTACCGGCACTTTGACAGGACCGAAGAAAACATTTTGAATCATTCGAAGATAATAGATAGCGCCCACCACAATCGTGGTGGCGGCCAGCGGAAAAAGAATCTTGAAGATAGTGAATCCGCCGTGAAAACCACTTTGATAAGAACCCAAAAAAACCATAAACTCGGCCACGAAACTACTAAAACCTGGAAGTCCCACATTGGCCATCGTCGCCGCCATAAAGAGTCCGCCGATAACAGGCGTCAATGCCGCTAGGCCTCCCAATTGATCCCATTGCCGAGTGTTGGTCCGGTTTTCAATGAGTCCCACTAAACCGAAAGCGAAAGCCGTCAAAATACCCTGGGAAAACATCTGAACGACCGAGCCATTTAACCCGGTGATTTGAAAAGCACAAATCCCCAAGACCAAATAACCACAATGGGCCACAGAAGAATAAGCCACAACATATTTAATGTCCTTTTGTTTAAGAGCCACTAAAGAAGCGTAAAGTAGATTAATAACCGCTAAAATAGCGAAGAAAGGCAGCCATTCCTTGGCCCCCCCCTGTAAAGCCGGAAGAGCGATCCTTAATAATCCATAACCACCTAAAGTTTTCAAAACCCCGGCGTTCATCATAGAGGCAGCAGTAGGGGCTGAAGCGTATCCATCCGGAGACCATGTATGAAAAGGAAAAAGAGCCAAAAGTATTCCAAACCCAACAGCCAAAAGCGGAAACCACGTATGTTGAAATTGGGGACTGAATCCGGTTTGCGCCAAATCGCCTAAAATGCGTATATCGAAGGTATGAATACTGGACGTGAAAACCATTGCCAAGAACCCTATCAATAAAAAAGCCGAACCGACCAACAAATAAAGGGATAGTTTCATGGCGGCATATTCTTTCCGACCGCTACCCCAAATACCGATCAACAGATACATCGGCAAAATATCTAATTCATAAAAGAGGAAAAAAAAGAACAAATCCAAACTTAAATAGGCTCCTGCCGCTCCCGCCACCATTAGAGAAAAGAAAATAGCGAATTCTTTTTTACGGAGAGAAAGATTCCAAGAAACCAAAATGCCGGCAAGATAAACCGACGCAATTAATATCATCATGGGGACGCTGATTCCATCCACCCCTAAGGCATAATGAATTCCAAGGCCGTTTATCCACGGCAATTCTTCCGTGAATTGAAACCCGCCGACTGCCGTTTGATAAAGTAGAAAAACCTTAAAGGCGATACCCAATTGAGCGGCGGAAAAAATAAGATTGATCCAACGGGTGTATTTTTCAGAAAACAAAAGTGTTACAAAAGCTGCCAAAATGGGGATAAAGATAAATGTTGTCAAAACTGGAAGGTGGTTGGGACCTTGAGCGGGGGAATGAAAAAAGAAAAAGGCCGCCGTCAAAGGGGTCAGGATTGTAACCATCACTGAAAACATTCTTGTTTCCTCCGGAAACGATTAAAAAATGCCGATTAATATCCCTTAATTTTTAAAGACTAGCAAGAAAGGCTTTAAAAATTAATCAGAAGATATATCAATGCGACCGCCGAAAAAATAACCAAAGCATAATTTTGAACATAACCCGTTTGGGTTAGCCTCAGTAAGCCTCCCAACTTTCGAGTCGTCCATCCAGTTCCGTCCACCACTATGCCGTCAATTATATTCTTGTCGAACCAACTAAAAATTGAAGCTAATCCAAAAACTATTTTTTTGATGATCCAATCGTAAAATTCATCAATGTAATACTTGTTTTTAAGAAGAAGATAAATGGGTTTAAACATTTCAGAAAATTTTTCAGCCGAAAAAACCTTCCAATAATAAAACAACCCGGAGAGCCCGATTCCAAATAATCCAACTAAGCTTGAAATAAAAGCTGTCACTCCATTGAAATTTTCTAACCGTGGTTGTGGACCGTAATATAAGAACTTGGAGAAAGCGTCAAAACCGGGCCAATTAATCCAACCAACCGTTATGGAAAGAAACGCTAAAATCATTAATGGAACAGTCATGACCCAAGGGGATTCATGAACTTCATGATCTTGAGCGTCGGGGGATGTTCCCAAGAAAACGACAAAGAAAAGCCGAAACATGTAGAAGGCGGTCAGAAAAGCGGTAAAAAGTCCCGCCGCAAAAAGCAGGTTATGTCCCGAAATAGTGCTGTTCTGAACCGCGGAAAGAATCTCATCCTTCGACCAGAAACCCGCGAATGGAGGAATTCCCGAAATGGCCAAGGCAGCGATCAAAAAGGTAACGCCTGTAATCTTCATTGGACGGATGAGACCGCCCATTTTCCATATATCATTCGTATGGACCGCGTGGATAACACTTCCCGCTCCCAAGAACAAAAGAGCCTTAAAACAAGCGTGGGTTGTTAAATGAAACATACCGGGAGTGTAACCACCCACCCCAAGAGATAACATCATATAGCCCAACTGAGAAACGGTCGAATAAGCCAAAATTCGTTTGATGTCGTCTTGGGCCAAAGCAATCGAAGCCGCAAAGAAGGCGGTAAAACCTCCAACATAAGCAACGACTGTCATCGAAAGTGGATCAGTCGAAAATAACGCATAGGTACGGGCAACCATATAAACCCCCGCGGCGACCATCGTTGCCGCATGGATCAAAGCCGAAACAGGGGTAGGTCCTTCCATGGCGTCGGGAAGCCAAACGTGTAGTGGAAATTGGGCGCTCTTCCCTATTGCTCCGCAAAATAAGAACAAAGTGATTAGAGCGATGAATCCGGTTCTATAAGTACCATTAGCAATACCTTGAGCTGCCAAATCCTGAACTTGGGCGAAATCAAAGGTGCTGAAAGTCATACCAATCATCACAACCCCTATCAAGAACCCCACATCACCGATACGATTCACAATGAAGGCTTTTTTAGCCGCTTCAGCGGCTTCCGGTTTGAAATACCAAAAACCTACCAAAAGATAAGAACTTAAACCAACCAATTCCCATCCCACAAAGATTTGAAGGAAATTATTGGAAAGAACCAATCCCAACATGGAGGCAGTAAAAAGGGATAAATAGGAATAATAAATAGAGAATCGCTCATCGTCATGCATATAGCCTAAGGAGTAAATCTGAACCAACAATGAAATGAAAGTAACTACCAAAAGCATATTCACACTGAGCGGATCAATCAAAACGCCAATGTGCGCTTCCCAAGGAGGAACAGCAAGCCAGGACCAACTCATGGAAACCAAACGAACAGATGGATCGAGTTTCAATAAATCAAGAAAAATGCCGCAAGAAAAAAGGAAACAAACTGCCATCGTCAAGACGGAAATGAACGCCGATAACTTTTTAAAGTTTCGGGCCAAAAGCACAATAATGGCAAAGGCTAAAACCGGCAAAACCGGAATGAGCCACGAGTATTGAATCATTACCGTCCCTTTTCAACTTTGAATCTTCCCAAAATAAACCCAACCGCGATCGAAGACCAAGATTTAACTATCAGATGAAAGATTCTAACATCTAGAAAAACTAGTCTCGCAAATAATGAACCTCGTCTACATTCGCGCTCTTCCACTGTCTATAAACAGAAATAATAATCGCCAGAGCCACAGCCGCTTCAGCGGCTCCCACCGTAATCACGAATATCACAAACACCGGTCCCGTCAAACTGTACCAATTCCAATACTTCGCGAAAGCCAAAAAATTAATATTCACGCCATTTAACATCAGTTCCACACCCATCAAAACCGAGATGGCATTTTTACGGGCCAAGACTCCAAAAATGCCAATGCCGAACAAGATGAGGGCTAAATAAAGAAAATGAGTAATCGGAATGGTACTCACGATGGTTCTTTCCGGGCAACTACTATCGCCCCAACCAAAACAGAAAGTAAAAGAATAGAAACAAATTCAAAAGCGTATCCAAAACCTTTCCCAGTGCTCAGGAGCTCTGATCCAAGCGCATAGACATCGGTTCTTTTCACCTCTTCCGGCCCTGAAACGGGGGCCATGACCAAATTCTCATTGTTTTGACCAGCTAAAACGGTCGGATGATTGTTTCCTTGAAAGGGCGAGTGCGAAACCGCTTTAAAAGCAATTCCTATAAAAAATAAAGCTACGACAATTGCAAAAAAGAATTGGTTATTGATCACTTTTGTTTTCTCATCCATGACATTGCGGGTCAACATAATGCCAAAAATGATAAGTATCGTCACCGCTCCCACATAAATAAGGACTTGTACCGCCGCCAAAAACTCGACGTTTAAATAAAGAAAAACTCCACTCACACCAAAAAGAGCAACAACTAAAAATAAAGCACAGTGAAATAAGTTTCGCAACATCACAGCCATCAAAGCTGAAGCAGTGATAACTCCAGCGATAATATAAAAAATTGAATCAGCCATCGCTTAAGCCCCCGTGCCCGCGGTTATGGTTTTGTCCGTAACTTCCGTCTTGGATACCACGGAGACAGGCTTAACCCATTTCATGGCCTGTTCGTCCTGCAAAAGACTTCCTCGTTTATAAACCGAATTTTCATATTCTTCGGAAACGAAAGTTAAGGCATCAAAACCACAGGCCTCAACACAATAACCACAAAAAATACAAGTTGAGAAATCCAGCTTGAACGTCGTCATCCGGCGTTTCCCATCCGGCATGCGGACACCTTCTAACTTAATACAACTATTCGGACAAGCTTTCATGCACATCAGGCAAGCTACGCAATTAAAAATGTCCTTCTCCTCATCATAAATCAACTTGATCATGCTACGGCTACGTTCTGGAAGTGGAAGACGTTCTTCAGGATATTGCTGGGTAGATGGTTTTTTAAAAAAATACTTGATGGTGACCGAAAGACCGCCGAGCAGATTCAAAAATCCTTTAATAATATTCGAGAAGTAATTCATCGGTTTCATTACTTCATCCCCTGATTTATTAATATGGCCAAACCCGTTCCTAAAATGTTAAGAATAGATATCGGTATCAAAACTTTCCAACCAAAATCCATGAGTTGATCCACTCGCAACCGCGGAAAAGTCCACCGAAAAGCCATAATCAGATAGATCACAAAAAGAACTTTCGAAATGTACCAAACAAATCCGGGAAGATGAAGAAAATGTAAAAATGGCAAGGGAAGCCATCCTCCAAGAAATACAGCCGTAGCGACGGATGCCGACACCACCATGGCGATATATTCGCCAAGAAAAAACATGGCAAACTTTACACCTGAATATTCCGTATGAAAACCGCCGATTAGTTCGGATTCGGCTTCCGGAATATCAAAGGGCGCTCGATTAGCTTCTGCCGTTGCTGAAGTTAAAAAAATGATGAAAGCTATAAATTGTATTGTCACAAACCAATAACCGGCTTGTTGTTGATATAAAACTATAGCGTTTAAGCTGAGTTTGCCGGTAATCATGATGATCGGAACCAAGGAAAGTACCAATGGCACTTCATAACTTACGATTTGCGCCGCCGAACGAAACCCCCCCAAGAGAGCATATTTATTATTAGAACTCCAGCCGGCAGTTAAGATCGCGATTACAGTAAAACCTGTAATTGCGATGACATAAAGGACTCCCACATTTAAATCTTGAACAACCACTCCTTGGTCGAAAGGAATTACCACCAAACCCATAAAAGTGGCTACAAAAGCCACAATAGGAGCAATAAAATAAGGAATTTTGTCCCTATGAACAGGCTTCACATCCTCTTTAATAGTTAACTTAATGGCGTCGGCTAAGGTTTGAAAAAGTCCCAAGGGACCTACCCGATTGGGTCCAATTCTGCTCTGCATGTGGGCTGAAACCTTACGTTCCATCCAAACCAAAAACATAACGAAAACAGCAACAAAAGCAAACATCACGACGGCTTCGACGACAATATCAAGCAAATTGGCATAGTTGGAAATATGGAATACACCATAAATCCAGTGAACCAATCCTGCAATCCATTGGACAATTTTCTCACCGGTTATCATGACTTTTCTATCCTTGTAAAAAGTCTAGATCAACGATCCACTTCAGGAACTATCATATCCAAACTACCTAATGTGGCCATAATGTCGGCCAATTTCCAACCGCGAGTCAATTCATCAAGAAGATAAATATTATTAAATGAGGCGCAACGAAACTTGGCTTTCCATGGCTTTGCCGAACCATCACCTACTAAATAAATACCCATTTCACCCCTGGAAGACTCGATCCGATAGTATATTTCGCTTCCGGCTGGCGCTTTTAAGACCGGCGGCGTTTTGGCCTCAATCGGCCCCGGTTCGATCCGATCTAAACATTGACGCACAATAGAAACACTTTCTTTCATTTCATCCATCCGAACCCGGTAACGGCTCCAACAATCCCCGTCTGTTCCAAGCGCTTCTGTAAATTTGATCTGTTCATAATAAAGATAAGGTTGTTGTTTACGAACATCACAAGAAACACCGGATCCGCGAAGAGCGGGTCCGGTTACCCCCGCATTAATTCCCTTTTCCGGATCAATCACCGCGACTCCCTTTGTCCGCTCCAGGAAAATGGGATTATAGGTTAGAAGCTCTTCGTATTCTTCCATGCATTTCTCAAAATAGTCCAAAAACGCCCGACATTTGGAAACAAACTCGGGCAAGATATCAATCATGACTCCACCGATACGAATATAGTTATAAGTTAGTCTCTGACCGCAGGTCATTTCGAACAGATCAATAATCCGTTCCCGCTCTCTCATGCCATATAAAAGAGGCGTGAGAGCTCCCAAATCGCCGGCAAAAGACCCCATCCATAAAAGATGACTAGCGATCCGTTGAAGCTCGACCATGATCATGCGAAGCCATTGGGCCCTAGGCGGAGCCTCAATTCCCATTAATTTTTCAGCGGCTAAAGCGAACGCTAGATTCACGCTCATGGCGGAAACATAGTCGACCCGATCGGTGTAAGTAATACATTGGGGATAAGTACGGTTTTCGCAAATTTTTTCAATAGACCGATGAAGATATCCCAAAACAGGTGTAGTTTGCTTGACTGTTTCTCCATCCAATCGAACGATGAGTCGTAAAACTCCATGAGTCGAAGGATGTTGGGGTCCCAGGTTGACGACATACTCATCCGTCCCAAATTGAGACTCTTGGCCGGTTCTAATTTGGCTTAATAATAAATCCGTCATCAGAAAAGTCCTTTCTTAGAGGATACTTCTGGTAGTCGTCCGGCATCATGATGCGACGCAAGTCCGAGTGACCTTCAAAAGTAATCCCATAAAGATCAAAAACCTCGCGCTCAAACCAATTGGCGCTTTTCCAAATATTTTCAACAGTTGGAGCTTTCGGATAATCTCGAACGGTATCAAGTTTGACAGTCAATTGGTGCGCGTGTTGGTAGGACCACAGGTGATTTACAATCGTAATTTTATTTTCTTTCGGATAATCGACTGCCGTTAAACAAGAAAGATGCTGAAATCCATACTCAGGAATGTCGTGTAGTTTTTGGCAAACCGAAAGATAGGATTCAAGTTCGAGAATAACAATAAGTTCTTTTTGGGGAGTAATGAAGGCAGATAGAATATGACCCTTAAAGTCCGCTTCAATTTTGGCCTTCAGCTCATCCATATTCATAAAACCAAGAACTCCTTGATCACATAACCAAAATACTTTGTGTTCCCAGGAACAACCAGCACTTTCAAAACAACCCAGAAATTATGATGTGTTCCTCAATTACGTACGACGTCTGCGAAAGATTGGTTCATCTTCTATTTTCTTCTGAATCGCCATTAGCCCATGAATTAAAGATTCAGGACGCGGCGGGCAACCGGGAACATAAACATCTACCGGGATAAAAGAGTCTATGCCTTTTACAACGGTATAAGAATCATAATAATAAGGCCCTCCGGCGATTGTGCAGCTTCCCATTGCGATAACCCAACTAGGTTTGGGCATCTGATCATAAAGTTTTTTTAAGGCATACCCCATTTTTTCGGTGATAGTCCCCGCCGCAATCAAAAGATCTGCTTGGCGGGGAGACGGCCGGAAAACCTCAGCTCCAAAACGGGCCAAATCGTAACGTCCAGCAGCCGTGGCCATCATCTCGATCGCGCAACAAGCTGTTCCAAATTGTAGGGGCCATAATGAATTTTTACGCGCCCATTTAAAAATGAACCCGACCGCTTTCTCTAAAGTCCAAAGTCCAGGAACTTGACTATCCAATTCCATTTGTTTGATTTCTGGGTTGCTCATTCCCTTAAGCTCTATTCCCACTTGAGAGCCTCCTTTTTCCAAGCGTAAGCCAATCCCACCAATAAGATAACAATAAAAATAAACATTTCGAAAAATCCAAAGATACCAAGCTGTTTAAATGAAACGGCCCAAGGATAAAGGAAAACTGTTTCAATATCAAAAATAACAAAAAGAAGAGCATAAAGATAAAAACTAACATTGAATCGAATCCAAGAGGTGCCGATAGTCTCGACGCCACTTTCATAAGTATCTTCAAAAACATTAACGTTGTGATCATCACTCAAACTCAAAAATCCATTGGCCCCCAATATCAACCCAGTGGCAAAAGCGGCTAGGATAAAAAAAATCCCAGCAGTCAAAAAAACCAGAACATAACCATATTGTTCCAGCATAAAAAGTCCTCTTACAAGAATATTAAAAAATCATAACCACAATGCAACAATTTCATCTAAACACGATACAATTCAGAATTTCAAGAGATATATTGAAAAGCTCAGAAATCTCGCTGAATAAGAAAGTTGGCGAATTTTAACAAATCATTCTTGTCTCGACCATCATTAAGTCCATCCAAAGAAGACTTCGCTTTTCCAACTAAATCTTTGGCCTTCTTAACTGAAAGTTCAATGGCCCCATATTTTTTTAATATTAAAGATAAAAACTTCAAATCAGATTTAGTTTTAACTTTACGAAGAATCATTGTTTTAATTTTTCTCTTTTCAACAATCGTTCCTTTTTCCAAACAATAAAGTACGGGTAAAGTCAGTTTTCCTTCACGCAAATCGCTCATCACCGGTTTTCCAACCTTTGACTGCTTTCCAACAAAGTCCAAGGTATCATCAATAATCTGAAAAGCCATTCCAATTCCAAGGCCAAATCGATAAAGGCAATCAACTTTGGCGGAATCCCCGCCCGCCAAAAGAGCACCTGTTTGGCAACTGGCCGCGAAAAGACTTGCGGTTTTTTCACGAACCACATTGTAATACTCGTCTAGAGTTAAATTTACGTTGAACCGATGGTTTGTTTCCGAAATCTCTCCTCGACATATCGTATTAGTTGTATCGGCCAACCGACTTAAAACATCCTTTGGCAAGTTCTTGGCCATTAAATAAAAGGAGGATGCAAAAACATAGTCGCCCATTAAAACAGATATCTCATTGCCCCACTTAAAATTAAGAGTTTTTTGTTTTCGACGAATAGGCGAGTTATCAATAATATCGTCATGGATCAAGGTAGCGACATGAAGCATTTCCAATGAAGCGCCCAATGAAATTGTTTCCGGAGTGACTTTCCCGCAATATTTCGCCGAAAGAATCGCAAGCGCAGGTCTAATGCGTTTCCCTGAAGAATGTGAAAGGTATTCGACCATTTGTTGAATAATCTGGTTTTCACTTTTCAATGCAAAAGCGATCGCCCGTTCGACCTGATCTAATTCTTTTTTTATAGGATCTGTCAGTTCAGTCAATATCACTCATACCTACGCATAAAAGAAGATTTTTAAATGTAGAATTTTTATTCCCTGCGGGAAATTAAGAAAGCAAAAAAAAAGCCCCACGCGACGTGGGGCTTTGAGAATTTGAGACTATTCGCCGAACTGCTCCTTCATTTCCAAATACTTAATAAACTTTTCTAAGCTGTCGAGACTTGTCACAGTAATAGTCTCGCCGTTTAGTTTTACGACCTTTGCCTTCATAAGTTTATCGACAATTTCATGAGTTTTACTCAATTCCAAGCCGCACATTTTACTCAGCTCCGATACAGTAAAAGGGATATCCATAGTAATTCCATCAGGGCCTTCTTCACCATGCTTATGGACTACCAAAAGAATGGTATTGGCTACCAACCGATTGGAGTCTTTAATCATTAAATTAGCTATTTGTTGATTCGCATCCCGTAATCGAGCCGTTAAATTTTTTAATATTTTTTTCACAATCTTGGGGTTTGACTGCATATGCATCTCAAAAACTTCTTCGTCGAGAGCGATTAAACGGGAAGAATCCAAAGCAACCGCATTAGCCGATCGCACATCTTTATCAATAACTGCCATTTCCCCAAAAAAATCCCCTGGACCTAAAATCACCAGCGTTTTTTCTTCACCACTTTTTAATTGCTTGCTGATTTTGACTTTCCCAGATTGAATAATATACATTTCATTTCCCATATCACCCTCATGGAAAATAAAATCATTGGGATTATAAGTTCGCCCGCATTTTTCAAAAATTTCCTGTTCGGTGCTCATAATGACCTCGAGTTATTAGATGCCCATGAAAATGTCGAACATTTCGTGGATTTTAGCAAAGAGCGTACATCTGTCAATTTTTACCGGACACACGTTAACACGCGAAAAGAGAGAAAGAAATACTGCTAATTATTATAAATAAACGTTCAAAGCAAATCGATTAGTGGTGCCGAGAAACCCTTGGTTGGACCAAGCATAATCCAAACCAATATTTGTTTTGAAGGCGGCAAATTTGAATCCTGCACCCAAATAGAGGCCTTCTTGCGCACCGTTACCAAGTTCATTTTGTCCAAAAGCACCTTGTAGCTGATACCCAAAACGCCCTACCAAAGTGTTCATATACCAATATTCCCCGCCAAAATTAACAGAAGGATTATTATCATTCGGGAAATTAAAATCTAAAGCCAATGTAAAATTGTCATCGAACATTTTATAGGCTGTGCCAACTTTAAAATTGAGCGGAAGTGGATCAGTTGTTGTGACAAACTTAAGACCAGGTCCTAAATTCTGTATATCAAGTCCAGCGTTAAGATGTGGAATAGGCGTCTTGTAAAGCAAGCCCAGATCTAAAGCAAGTGTAGATGCAGTGGTACTGGACAAGTTCTCAGTGATATATTTAACAACGGCCCCAATATCAAGAAAATAATTTATCTTTAAAGCACCCGCAATATCAAAATCAGCATAATTTTCCCCTACGTTTCCAGTGGTCGGATTCCCGTTTACGTCCGTTGCTTGTTCATTACCCGTGGTAAGTATTTTGGCTCCCAGGCCAATAGCGGCATCATTGCCCAGGGGCATAGCGCCTGCAAAATAATTGTAATTCACTGTATCAATGAAAGAAGAATATTGTGCAGTTAGAGCAGTACCACCCAATTGACGAAGGCCAGCGGGATTCCAATAAATGGCGTTAGCATCATCAGCAACTGCCACAAAAGCTCCGCCCATAGCGATCGGTCTTGGACCAACAGGAATTTTTAATGCAACAGCACCGGTTGTACCTGTGGATTGCGCCCACAAAGGTACATTCGGGATACATAAAATCGTTGCAACTAATAAAAAAACTTTTGAAATAAAATTAGAAAAATTGATAGATTTCCGTATTTTCAAGTTAAACGTCCCCCCTCTTATTGGAGTAAATTATATCCTCCTAAAAATAGACCGTCAATGCGCAATTCTGCTATTTGCCATTTCTCTAGAACTTTTTAGAACCCTTTCGTGATCTTTTCGAATTTTCTCAGCCAAGTATTTTCCAGTAAATGACTTAGCATTCGACATTATTTCGGCGACCGATCCTGCCCCCACAACTTGACCACCTTCATCCCCACCTTCAGGACCCAGATCAATAATATAGTCGGCGGTTTTAATGACATCCAAATTATGTTCAATAACGATGACTGTATTTCCTGCCTCTACCAATCTTTTTAAGACTTTGATCAAATGATCCACATCCGCAAAATGGAGCCCCGTCGTAGGTTCATCCAAAATATAAAGTGTTTTTCCCGTGCTTCGCTTTCCCAATTCGGTGGATAACTTAACCCTTTGAGCTTCTCCGCCCGAAAGCGTAGTAGCCGACTGTCCTAGTTTAATGTAACCCAATCCTACATCCCTTAAAGTTTCGAGCACTTTTTTAATTTTAGGAATCGCATGAAAAAACGGGAGTCCCTCTTCAACACTTAGTTCTAAAATTTCAGCGATGTTTTTGCCTTTATATTGAATTTCCAATGTTTCCCGGTTATATCGCTTCCCTTTACATATTTCACAGGGGACATAAACATCCGGCAAAAAATGCATTTCTATTTTTATAACTCCATCTCCTTCGCAAGCTTCACAGCGTCCACCTTTGACGTTAAAACTAAAACGTCCCTCTTTATAACCCCTCGCTTTCGATTCAGGCAACCTGGCAAAAAGATCCCTTACCTGGGTAAAAACCCCTGTATAAGTTGCTGGATTTGAACGAGGTGTTCGTCCAATCGGCGATTGATCAATTTCGATAACTTTATCAATATATTGCACACCTTCTAAATCGTTATACCCTTCCGACTTCATCCTAAGTCGATATAGCTTGTGAATTAACGCGGGATAAAGAGTTTCCATAATCAAGGTACTTTTACCTGACCCAGAAACACCGGTTACAGCCAGTAATCCTCCTAATGGAAATTTAATGGTAAGATTTTTTAAATTATTCATAGTAGCGCCTACAAGAGTAAGTGCTTTATCAAGGTTTTTATCCGTCTTTAAGAGGGCAGGAATCGTCAAAGTGCCTGAAAGATATTTTCCTGTCAAAGATCGTTTATTGGCTAAAATTTGGCTCAATGTTCCCGCCGCCACAACTTCACCACCCTCCACACCGGCACCCAAACCCATATCCACAATATAATCCGCTTCTTCCATGGTATCTTCGTCATGCTCTACGACAATAACCGTATTCCCAATATCTCGAAGGCGTTTCAAAGTATTCAAAAGCCGCAAATTATCTCTTTGATGCAATCCGATGGAGGGTTCATCCAAGATATAAAGTACCCCAACAAGGGCGCTCCCGATTTGAGTTGCCAAATGAATGCGCTGTGCCTCTCCACCTGAAAGCGATGCGGTCATACGATCTAAAGTCAAATAATCCAATCCCACATTTTTCATAAACAAAAGACGACTTTTCACTTCGCGAAAAATTTGCTCTCCAATCGTTTTTGATTTTTCATCCAGTTTCAACTGATCAAAAAATTCAAGGCATTTTTTAATTGAAAAACGAGTAATATCAATAATGTTTTTTTGATCGATAGTAACCGCCAAGCTTTCCGGCTTAAGTCTGGTCCCCTTACAATTACGGCAAGGTTTACTCACCAAATATTTTTCAATCTCTTCGCGAATATATTCAGAATCGGTTTCATGATAACGCCGCTCCAAATTAGGTAAAACGCCCTCGAAAGTTCCCCAATATTTCTGGTGATAACTGCCTTTTCGGATTTTGAATTCAATTTCTTCGGTGGTTCCATAAAGAATAATATCTTTCACTTTTTTAGACAATTTATGAAAGGGAGTATCCCGACTGGCGTCAAAATGATTGCAAACACCTTCAATTAAGTTTTGGTAATAAACAGCTTTCGGCGAAGAATAGGGATCAATGGCTCCTTCGTTAATTGATTTTTCCGGATCGATCACCAACGACTCGTCCGCTTCCATTTTATGCCCCATTCCTGTACAAGCGGGACAAGCACCGTGAGGATTATTAAAAGAAAAATTCCTAGGCGCAGGTTCTTCCACACTGATGCCGCAATAAACACAAGCGTAGTGTTCCGAATAGAGATGCTCTTCTTCTTTACTCCCGGTTCCCTGTAAAATCTTGACGACCCCGTCACCATGTTTTAATGCCGTTTCAACGGAATCAGCCAATCTTTTTTTGATTTCGGATTTAACCACCAACCGGTCAATAACAATTTCAATGTTGTGCTTTTTGTTCTTATCCATCGTGATTTCTTCTTCCAAATCCCAAATCACACCATCCACTCGAACACGCACAAAACCATCTTTTCGAATCTGATCAAAGACTTTTTTGTATTCACCTTTACGACCCGAAGCAAGAGGAGCCAAAATATGAATTTTCGATCCTTCCGGAAATTTTATAACCCGATCAATAATTTGTTGAACCGTTTGCCGGCTAATGGGCCTTCCACAATTGGTGCAATGGGGCGTTCCCACTCGAGCGAAAAGAAGCCGTAGGTAATCATAGATTTCGGTGGTCGTTCCAACCGTGGAGCGGGGATTTTTACTGCCGGCCTTTTGCTGGATAGCGACGGCGGGTGAAAGTCCTTCAATCAAATCAACATCAGGTTTTTCCATAAGGCCCAAGAATTGCCGGGCATAAGATGAAAGAGACTCAACATAGCGGCGCTGACCTTCGGCATAAAGGGTATCAAAGGCCAAAGATGACTTACCGGAACCAGAAACTCCCGTAAAAACAACCAATTGATCCCGTGGTATTTCCAATGAAATGTTTTTCAAATTATGCTCGCGAGCACCGCGTACAATGATCTTATCTTTCGCCATAAATTCCTCAAGTTATTCCGGGTTGTCGCTATTACCTGATTCCAGGCTTTTTTCATTCAACCCAATATTTTTATCTAAATTGATCGCTGGTAGTTTCGAATAACTGGGTCGTTGTCTGACTTTGCAAACTATTCAATTGCGTCAACTCGCTTTGCGAAACAGTTAAGGGCCTACCCGGGAAAGCCTTCAGGTTCAACGTAAAAAATACTGCGGCGGGTTGTCCTTGATTCTCGGTATAACTTAGCTGAGCTTCCCAATCATGCAAATCCCGATAAACACTGATACTTCTGGTCAACATCTGGGCATTGGTCATATCGTAGTTTTCCAACAAAGACAATCGATAATTAGTAAAAAAAGCAAAATCAACCTTACTACTGATGTCAAAAGTCTTAGGAATACCTGTGCTGACATAACCCGTATTACTTACATTAGGATCCACCACATTAGCACCAATTTGAAAATCCCAAAAACTCTTAGGGCTTTGTAGAGTCAAATTTGAACTGAGGTCCTTCAAAGCATTTGCTTGTATTGAATAGTCAATGGTGTCCCAAAAATCAAGGGAACTAGACGGCGTAATAGAAATTTGCTCATGTAAATATGAAAAGCGAGAAGCCAAATCACCTACTTGAGCCGTAAAATCAACCGAGGTCGAAGTTTGTGCCAGGAAAAATGATCCGCTTGTGAATTCAGCCATGCCGGTTAGCAAATTTGACGTAACTCCTCCCGGCAGATCAGTCGATTGAATATTGTTCAATTTCTGGGCATAATTATAGGAAATAGTCGTATCAAAAAAATCTGACCAGCGACCTGTATATATCCCATTCACGCTATAAGACTTAGTTTGTCCCGCATCGTTTGTTCCAATATCCGACGTGTCTTGGTAAAGATCATCCAACGCTATGCGACTGTAAAAACTTTGAGTCTGTAAAAATGGGATAGTTTGGCTGATTCCAAACTCCCCACTGGCATGAGTCACATAAAAATTGTTTGCCTGGGTCCAAGTATGATCAGCGTTCAGAGTCAGATCGTACTTCAACCAGTTTCTCCCAATCAATGCTTGAGGGAAAAGAGTGAAATTAATCTGAGGTACCGAAATCAGGTTTTCGAGAAAATGTTGTTCCAACGGATCATTAAAATTGGCGATGGCTTGGTTGGTCAACAAGACTCCAAAAGTAAAAGAAGTTTGAGAATAAGTCGCTGAAAGATCATACTCTCGCTGAGTCGAAACCAAAGAGGGGTCTCTCCGGGCGGCCGCGTAGTCCTGACTAAACAACCCATCCCCAGGCAGATCAGCCTCAATCCGCCCTTGTATATTAGAGGATATAGCCCACAAACCCCGAATGCGGGATTCCCACCGAACAAGTCCGGTATCTTTTTCTTGAATACGATAGCCATAAAGTGACAAAACGGAATAATCATTCAGGGCAATCTCGTGCCGGATCCCCAAACCAATTCCCTTTTGAGAAAAATAATCGGCATAAAGTGATCCGTAATTAACCGGATTAAAAAGATAGCTTGTCGAAATCAAAGCGTAATTTCCCAAGTAACTAGTATTTCCAACCGAAATTGAAAAAGGTAATTGAACTTGCTTGGTAGTAATGGCGAAAAACGGAAAATAAAACACGGGAATTTTGCCAATATACAAAACGACATTTTCGGCGGTCATGTAGTTGTCTTGGTAAAAAGTCAGAGTGTCAGCTTGCAAATGATAATGCTGATAATCCAAAGCGTAATCACAAGTGGTTGCCCGGGCATCTTTGATAATGATTTTATTATGACCAATTGTGATTTCTGAACCGGTACAAATCCAAGGAGCCACCGTGGTTTTGATTTGTTTAGCTTTCCCCTCTTGTGTACCTAAATTATAGGTCATCTGATTAGCTTCGATTTCTTGACCCGTTTGCTGAAAAATAACATGGCCATCCGCTTCCAGTTCTTGAGCGGTCAAATCATAACGGAGGCTGTCGCAATAAAGATTGACTTGGTCCTGACTGACATGGACTCTCCCCTTCGCCAACACCAAGTTTTGATCTCTCAAAAACTCAATTCGATCCGCCTGAAGATGCACCGAGCCGCTTAAAGTCGCCGAGCTGGCGGCCCGGACAACATCAATCACTCCGCCACTGATTAAAATAAAAATTAAAAATTGAAAAATAAAATGAGTAAAGCGGGTCATCACATCGATCCTTTTTTAGGACGTGTCCAATTTTTCCAAAGCAAAAACCGAGAAAAGAGATGTGGAACGAGAAACAAACCTATCAGGGTTAAAACAAAGTTGGGTAACCACATCGCCCAAAAAGGAGATATCTTGCCCATGGGGCCGCCGACTTGCCCATACATAATGAAAAGCTCATAAATAACCACTAAGATCACAGCGAAAATCGGGCTCAAAAAAGATCCTGCACGCGACCGCAACCCTAAAGGGATTCCAATAAAAGCAAAAGCCAAGGCTGAAAAAGGGATTGAAAATTTTTTATGAAATTCGACCTCATCATAGCGAGTGTCTAAGTTTTTCTGTTTTTCATTTTTAATTCTCAAAGACAAATCATGAATATGCATACTTCGCGGATCATTAAAATCCCCGGGGCCGCCTTGAATCCGTTTTGAATCGAGGTCCAAAAGACAGGTTTCAAACTTAATTTGCACCAAAGACTGGGGATCAGGTTTGGGATGTTCGCCTAATTGCTGAAGCGTCCCATCTTGCAGTTGCAGCATAAAGTGCGCTGTTTGGGGATCCTGAGTCAGTATTCCCTGCTTGGCAAAAACAATACGATAGGGATAGCCTGCTTGATCCACCAGCTGAACCACGACCTTCTTTAAAAGATCAAGCTTTTCATCTTTTTCTCCCGCATATAACACGTAACCTTCAAAATCCTTGATGAAAACACCGCTGTGAACTGCAATGGCAGTTCTTTCTGAGAGAATTTTATATTCCATTTTTAAATAAGAAATATTTCCCCAAGGAAGAATGATATCCATAAAAAAAACCAAAAAAAGACTCAACAAAAAAGAAAAACCCACGGTCGGCCAAAAAAGGATTAACTGCGGTGAAAGCCCACAGGATTCCACAGCAATGACTTCTCGATCCGCTCCCAAACGGCCAAACACCGTCAAGATGGCGGTTAAAAATCCAATCGGAATGGCTAAAACTAAAAAACTGGGCTGTATATAAAGAAGCAAAAGAAAAGAATTGCTGATGCCCGCTTGTTTTACTAAAAGATCATCTAAAAAATCCCGAGTATAGAAAAGCAAATCCAGAATCAAGAGGGTGCTAAAGGTCGCCACCACAAACGGTGGCCAAATAGCCTTTAGGCAATAACGAATCAGAATGGGCATGGGCTTATTCCAAATCCAATCCATCCAACGTAAAAGTCTATGAAAGATCGTGATGAAAACATTTGGATATTATATCGAGGGTTGGCCGATGAACTTGGAGAAAAGGTTTCGCTTTAGACGGCTGGCTTCTGGGGTATCGAAAGCGTGGGCAAATCTTGCAAATAGGCGCTTCGGGTACCGGAAGGAACCGCCGGAATATTGAGCTGAAGATTATCCACCGGCTTTCCTGCCGGAGCAACATTTGAAACTACAGGCATTTCTCCAACCGCTGTCAAATCCGGATTAGACGAACCAGCAGGCATCGCCTGCCCCGGAAGATCGGGAGGAAGCACGGAAGATTGCTCCCCCACTGGCGGCAACGAAGCATCGGGCATCGGAGCAACAGCAGGAGTAGACGGCAATTGGGCCAAGTCTGTTGAAGGGGGAACCGAAGATGAATCACTCATGCCAGGGGGTAAAGAAGCGTCAGGCAAAGGGGCCACTCCAGCCGGTTGAGGAAGTTGCGCCATGGAATCAGAAGACAAAGTGGTGTCTGTTGGCAAGGTCGGAGGAAGTGGTGTTTGGGCCGCGGGAACCGAAGGCAACGAGGCCACATCAGGTGTTCCTGGTACGGACGGAAGACTATCATCCATTGTAGGTGGCGGAACAGCGGAACTTACATCTGGCGGCAGAGCAGCTATAGATCCATCCGGTAAGGATCCCTGTGAATTATCAGTACCAGGTAAAGCGGGAAGGCTATTATCCATCCCAGGAAGTCCCGCTGGTGAACTCGTATCTGGAGATAAGACGGCCATTGTGTTAGCCGGCGCAGAAGTGTCTCCCGGTAACGCTGGAAGGCTGTTGTCCATTCCAGGAAGTCCGGCCGGTGAACTCGTATCCGGTGATAAAGCGGCCATTGTACCGGCAGGAGGAACTGAAGTATCTCCGGGCAATGCTGGAAGACTGTTATCCATTCCAGGAAGCCCCGCTGGCGTACTCGTGTCCGGAGGCAAAGCAACCATTGTGTTTGCCGATGGCGCAGAAGTATCTCCCGGTAACGCCGGAAGGCTATTATCCATGCCAGTGTTCCCTGTTGAAACCACAACATCAGGCGAAGCACCTGTCGTATAAACAGTCTGCACGGAATTATCAGTCGGCAAAGAAGCCATGTCCGCAGAAGGATTTACGCCTGGTAATTGAGAGCTGGGTAACGGAGGAAGTGATGAGTCCGGCGGATTTCCCGCAGGTAAACTGGGTAAATTAGAATTATCGGGCATGGGAACGGCCTGCGGCACTCCAGTAGAAGCAGAGTCAGGGAGCGCCGGCAAAGAAGAATCACCAGCCGCTGGCAATGATGGAGTGGCGGGTTGCATACCAGAACCGGGTGCCACCGAATTATCTGTCGGCAAAGGAGGTAATCCGCCTGTGTCAGAAGCCGCCGGAGCAGACATTCCGGGCGCAACGGCTCCATTGTCACCTGGCAAAGGAGGCATTCCGGCAGAACTGTTGTCGATAGGCGGAAGCGCTGTGTTCGGGCTGGTATTATCAGCAGGCAAAGGTGGAAGCGCCCCGCTATTTCCGGCATCTGTCGAAAGTGGCGGTAGCCCTGAATCATCCGTTGCCACAGGCACATTACCCTGACTTGGCATTGGCGGAAGACCGCTATTATCCGGAGCCGCATTGGGTAAGGCAGGCAAGGACGAGCTTGCAGTTCCTTGCGAAGGCAACGGGGGAAATCCTGCATTTCCGTTGGCAACCGTTATAGGCGGAGGAGCGACGGTAGACGATGCGCTTGATTGCATTGGCAAAATAGGAGCCGATGGAATTTTTTTCTTCATAGCCATGTGTGAATGATAACTTTTTGGGAAAATCCATTGATTCTCGGGAAGTCTACGACGAACTTCCTCGGGAACCTTTTTCACGATGAGATTTTCAGAAGGGTCGATGGTTAATTCGACAAAATCAAATGAAGAAGTATAATTTTGAGTTTCAACAATTCGTAAAAATCCAACCGGTTGACCTTCAGGATTAAAAACGGCAAAAACATCACCTTTTTTCACTCCGCCCATAGCACCAATATCCAAATAATTAGCGCTGAATCGCTTATTGGGATCCGTCTTCAGGGCGATAATCTGTCCCCCGACAATGGTTCGATTGTCAAACAAGGGTTTCAAAATGTTTTTCGTTTGAACGGAATAAGGTAAAGCGGAGAGATCGGAATTATCTTCGTTAGTGTCATAATAAGCCGAAACCGATGAGTAACTGAAAAAAATGAAAACTGTCGCCGCCAAAAAAATAAGAAATCTCATGACAGGCCTCGGAGGAATTATTAAAAACTGCCAGCTCGGTCATCATAAAACAAAACAAAGACAATGTGAAAACTTTTAAGGATGATCAGAAAAATCCGAATAGTTGTTTATTCTAACAATCATCCGGCCCTAATTTATATGCGCGTAATCAAGGATAGGTATTGAGTGGGTGAGATTTGATAATTGACAAATGCGTAATCAAATTCAAATAAATAAACCCAAACGCCAATTCCAGCCGACAAGGTTAAGTCATCGCTGTCAAACTGGAATCCGTTGGACTGAAGCCCACCGCGTATCGCGACAAACTGCCGATACCAATATTCCACGCCAAAATGATAGGTGTTCAAACCTTGACTGGCGTAAAGAGTACTCACATCAAAATCAGCAGTGATTGTGCTGTCGGGAATCATAATGCCATTTTCACTGACCCTCTTCCCCAATTCCTTTGTAAAACAGGTTCCTATCGTTAAGCTAGGAGCCAAAACCTGAGTAGGATTGGTGGGAGTATTCTGCCATTGGATAAAAGAACCGCCCGTCCAGTCGTGAGCGGTTACACCGAAAGACAACTCCTTAATGGGCTTATACAAAAGTCCAATGTCCGAGCCAAAACCAAAAGCCGAAGACGGACCGGCATTATTTTCCAAAAACTTAATAGTTCCTCCCAATGCGAATTGATTTCCCAACTTCCACCCACCTGAGATCATTTCAACTTGCTCCGTGTCCGATAGCGTACCGATGGAGGTCGGACCGGATGGTCCTGTTTGAATAATACCATCCACACCTAGCCGGACATAACTGAAGGCATAGGAACCGATGTCTTGAGAGTTAAAAGCGATGTTTACGAAATCATAGTTTTGGAGAGAGGACTGGGTAGCATGGATGGTGCAGATTTGAAGATTGTCGATAAGGGAAAGTCCGGCCGGATTCCAATAAGCCGCCGTCGCGTCGGAGGCAGCCGCCACAAAAGCTCCGCCCATCGCCAATGCGCGGGCACCCACTCCAATGGACAAAACCTCTTCGGCGTAATCTGGATTCAATTGTTGCGCATGAAGCAAACTCGGAGAGAACAAAGCAATAAAAAGAAACACAACCCGCAGAACATTAAATCGTTTTGAATCCAAGGTTTTATCACCTCATAAAAGGAATTAGGTCGGGAAACAAGAAGGAGCACAACCAAAATAAGTTTAGCAAACTTGAGAAAAAATGCAATTTGATTTGGGATGTATCCGATTAAAGATTTGGTAAAAGAGCTCATTTTTCAGAATTTTACGATAAACCAATTTCATCCTCTTTAACTTCAATAGATTAAAAATATTCTTGCAAGGAACATCGTTCGTTGTCCCGTAAGAATTTATCTTATCGAGTAACTCGAAATTCACTTTTTCGGTACATTTAAACAACGTTTACTCATCACATAAAGGTGTTGAATCCTTTATTTTACAAGGAATTCCGGCAAGTCGATTTGTTGACAAGAACCGGAAACGATGGTTATATTTGACCCGCTTATCGGACCCATTTGAACTGCGAAGTCTTTAAAAATATAAAAACTGCCACAAAAAATCGTTTTTTAACTAGTTGTTTTATCCGCAAACTATCCGTGGGTTGTCGACCAACTGCTGGGTCTGCCATTTTTTAAAAGCTGTCTAAAGTCGAATAAAAAACCTCGCCTCTTCCAAGGAGCGTTATGTCCGAGAGTAAAATCTGTCCCAAATGCAACGCGAAAAATCCAGCTTCCAATAATTTCTGTGAGCAATGCGGCGCAAAGCTTACAGCTGGCTCGCCTGAAAAACCAATCGCGAAAGCCCCTATCCCCCCCAAGCCAGTCAAAAACTCCATGGTCGCCGAAACTGAAGTAAAGGCGAACCCTCCAGCAGTTTCCCCAATTTCCAACTCTTCCTTCAGCCTTTCTTTCAACTGGATGTATGTCGCTTACGCGGTTTTAATTTTATTGACTGTCTTCACTCGTTTTGATCACTTGGGTGCTAAGCCCCATCATCATGATGAAAGCATGCATTCCTTTTATTCGTATCAGCTCTATAAGGATGGGGACTACGAATACAACCCCATGATGCACGGCCCCTTTCAATTCCACGGAAACGCCTTGATGTATTATCTCTTCGGCGTGTCCGACGCCACCTCTCGTTACCTGGCAGCCACCTTTGGAGTGATCACAGTGCTTCTTGCCATGTTCCTGGGTCCCTTTCTTGGGCGAACGGCCACTTTCCTGGCGACCCTTCTCATTGTGGCCTCTCCTAGTTTTATGTACTTTGACCGTTTCTGCCGGGAGGACGCCTATATCGCGGGTGCCACTTTCGCCATGGTGGTCTTTCTTTTCAGATACCTGCGGTCAAAAGAACCGGTGGATCTTTGGATCGCCGCTCTAGGATTCACCATCGCTTTTTGCACTAAAGAATCCATGTTTCTCACAATCGCGGTCATTGGCACCTATTTATTTATACGGTTACTTCCCTGGTTTGACGTGATCGTAGCCGGCGGCCTCACCGCCGCCGGAATCCTGAGCCAAGTAGCCATTCCCAAAGACCAGAGCTACCGCCTTTATGTGTTCTTATTTTTTGTGGGACTCGCTTTTGTTTATACCGTTTACCAGCTTTATAAGCTCTGGAAATTAAACCTAAAGAATGGAACCGATAGTAACTTGTGGTCCACCATTTGCGGTTTGGGATTTCAAAAAATCCAATGGGAAATCATAGCTTTCACCGGCTGGTGGGTATTAGCGATCCTTACCTTAAAAATTCCCGCCCTGGATGTTGTTGGCTCTAACGGAGTTTTTGATGCATTCCTCTTTATCGCCTACATGGCGATCCTTTTCCGTTTCGCCTGGCTATGGTTAAAAAATGTGCTTCCCGCCATGACTGGTTCTATCACTATTTCGCTTGTCACCTTCACTCTTCTCTTCACCACCTTTTTCACGGTAGGCTCAGCCCAGCCCGATTTTGGTTCCCGCATCCATTCGCTGGTCTATGACATTTACAACGGCGCCTTCGGGGGATTGGAATACTGGTGGCAGCAACATGACGTTCACCGCGGCGATGAGCCCTTTTACTATTATTTGCTTCTGCTCCCGGCCAACGAAATGGTGTCCTTCTTCTTTGCCGGCGTGGCGATTGTTTATTACGGTCTGTTCAAACGCCGAAACATGCCTCTTTTCCTTGCCTATTGGTATGTTGGTTCCCTAGCGCTCTTTTCTTGGGCCGGCGAAAAAATGCCTTGGCTCATCCTTCACCCTTTGCTGCCGGCACTTCTTTTGACCGCTTATTACATTGGAGACGTTTGGGATTCCCAACCTACCCAGCAATTAGGCCGGGCCGCCCGAACCGCCCTTTTGTTGATTTTTGGCGTTCTCTTGACATATTCGGTGCATTCAGCGGTTCTTTTAAGTTTCTATCACGAGGAAAACCCAGTGGAATGCTTAGTCTATGTTCAATCGGGGGACGACACTAATGAAGTCGTAAACTGGATCGACAAAATTTCTTATGGCGAAACTGGCGGCAAGGATATCGGCCTAACCATTGAGGACAAGTGTTCCTGGCCCTTCGCCTGGTCCCTGCGAGACTACAACAAGCGGGGCCATCCTCCCGCTATCACGGCGGCGGACAATCCGATCATCTTGACGGCGACCGAATCGGATGCGGTCTCCTATCCCATCCTCAGCAAAGCGGGTTATGTGAACCGCAAGTATAAACTTCGGGTTTGGTGGGTGCCCTCTTGGTTCAAATCGGGCTACCCCTCTTCCGACATGACCCCCGATCTCTTCATCGATTGGCTTTTCCGGAATTTCATTCCCATTGAACCAGCCCGCACGGACATGGTCGATTGGAACGACTTAAAAAATTGGATTCTCTACCGGGAAGTTTGGTCCGATTTGGGAAGCTATAACATGCGCATGTGGGTCGCGCCGGATCTGGCTCAGAAATATGGATTCACCGAAACCGCGCGGACGGATATTCAAACCGACTATCCCTTGCCCACACCCGTCCCAACGCCCGAACCGGTTCATCACCATCACCATGCGGCCTTGTCAACCATGTCCGCGCCTGCAACGGTAGCCAGCCCAACCAAGCATTGAAGCTTCAACCATAAAAAAAGCCGAGATCAAATGATCTCGGCTTTTTTTATTTCATCATCCACCACAACAGCCCGGACATCAGAAGACCCAAGACCATCCATCGAATCCAGGATTTCGGCTTAGCCAACACTGCGTGGCGGGAGGCAGGCGTTCCCTCTTCCAGTTCTTCGGCGGATGCGTCCCAAGGGCCAGGCGCTTTCCATCCGCAATGGGGACATGGCGCCCAATCATAATCCATTTCCTTACCGCACTGAAGACAAACCAACTCGTCCATTCCCGCTCCATCCCGACTTTCTCTTAGGCTTTAAATTTCAAAAGCCCGTCGATTTTCGCCGCACAGACAAAATCTTTTTCCGAAAGACCTCCGATACTGTGGGTCGTATAACTCACCCGGCAGGTCTTATAGCCTACTGCCAATTCGGGATGATGGTTCTCCTGATTGGCGATAAAAGCCAGCGCGTTTACGAAGCTAATCGTTTCATAGAAATTCTTGAATGTAAAAGTCTTCACAATCGCCTCACCCGAATGTTCCCAACCCGACATTTGGGAAAGGTATCCCTTGATCTTCAATTCATTCAGGGGCCAATGGTCATTTTTTTCCATTACTTCTTCCGTACCCATAAAA
>Ga0206828_1016_pt1 | contig 36713 bp, 31 predicted proteins | sample Alteio_BWOrgCont_78_FD_152858 | JGI IMG/M metagenome (GOLD analysis project Ga0206828, IMG submission 152858) | Enriched cells from forest soil in Barre Woods Harvard Forest LTER site, Petersham, Massachusetts, United States -... | ecosystem: Environmental > Terrestrial > Soil > Temperate forest >... | reverse complement strand
TCGTTGGCGTAAATGACGGGATTTTTTTTGAAAAGAAAAACCGCCAATTGTTTGGCTAAATTACGGGAGAGCGGAGTGACCGCGCCGTATTCCAAAGTTAGCTTCTCCAATAAAAAGGTCGTCCGTTCAATCTCACCCGCCATCGACGGCAGCAATTTAAAATTTTCGAGAATCGCCAAAAGAGTAATGAACGAATAATAAACCATCGCCCGGGGCTGTATCCCCGCCGGCATTTCATAATAGGGTATTTTTTTTTGACGGGCCTTCCGTAAAAGTTCTCCTCCGGACGCGACAGCGATCACGTTCAGTTTTTTCGATAATGCCTGCTTAAAAACAGAGAGTGTTTCTTCCGTGTCTCCCGAATAGCTGGAGCACACTACCAGAGTTCTTTGGTTAACCCAGGATGGCAGGTCATAATGACGGTTGACCACAACCGGAATTCTTAAGGTTTTCCTTAAGTAAACCGCCAAGAGTTCACCGCCGATGGCCGATCCACCCACGCCCGAAACGAGTAAGGCGTCTATTTTCGACTTATCCCCCTTAACTTTTTGCGATAAGGCTTTATTTCTGGCATCCCGGCATTGTTGAGGCGCGGCCTCCACATAGCCCAGCATATTTTGAGGGTCCAGTTTTTGAATTTGAACCAGGTTGTCCAATAGATGCTTTTTCATTAAATCTCCTAAAATTTGACCCAAACAATTCCATCCTCAACCACCGCGGGAAAGGTATTGAGCTTAATATCGGGCTCTTCCATGCATTCGCCCGTTTTAATATTCGACCGATAACCGTGGGCCTTACAGATAATCAAATCACCGGAGGTGTTTTTGGGATCGAGTCTCACCTCGGCATGCGGACAATAAACGCCCGTAGCATAAACCTTTTCGCCCCGGCGGTGCAGCATCAAAGCCATATTCTCCACTTCAACCTCAACACTTTTGTTGTCGAGCAAATCGTCGAAAAAAACGGATTTTTTAAACCCCGGTTGAGTCATAAAAATTCCAATTTGAAGGAAAATTAGAGGCTGGCGTTATCACCTAAAACACTGCCTTTGGCCAGCTTGGCGTAGTCGAAAACTTTGCACTTGCGGCCCAAAACCACTTCATCCACCTGAACATGGTTCCCAATCGATACCCCGTCCCAGAGCACACTTCTGGAAATCGAACTATTCTTCCCAATGACGCATTTTTTGCCCAAAACCGCGTAAGGAAGGATTCGGGCGCCCTCGCCGATCACGCATCCATCTTCAATAATCGCCGGGCCTTTTAAAAGAGCGCCATTACCCACTTTGACCCCCTTGCCCATATAAATCTTATGGGCTGTCGCCGTCAATTTGGCGAACACGGGAAAACTGCCGTTCAACACATCCCAATGGGTAGTGAGGTATTTCCAGGGAGTGCCGATGTCCTGCCAATAACCTTCCCAAACAAACCCCCCCATCGGTTTTTCATCTTTTAAGAGATTGGGGAACAAGGCTCTTTCCGCGGAATAATTGACGCCGGCGGGAATGTAGTTAAACACGTCCGGTTCAAACAAATAAACTCCCGCGTTAATCGTATCGGTCACCACCTCGTCCGAGGCGGGCTTTTCCAAAAACCGGGTTACCCGGCGCCGATGGTTTAAAAGCACCAGCCCATAAGCAGTCGGATCCTCTACCCGCACCAAACCCAAAGTCGCCATGTTTTTGTTTTGGCGGTGAAACCGAATCATTTGATCCAAGGGAATGTCGGTCAAAATATCCCCATTCAGGACAATCACCGGGGAATTCTTGACATACTTTTCGGAGTTTTTAAGCGCTCCCGCGGTTCCCAGGGGGGACTTTTCCAAAGCGTAATGGATTTTGACTTGATGACGGCGTCCGTCGCCATAAACTTTGCGGATGTCTTCAGGCCTGTAGCCGATGGAAAAAACAATCTCTTTAACACCGGCACTTTTAAGATATTCGATTTGGTAAGTCAGAAAAGGAACTCCGCATACCGGAACAATGTTTTTAGGGAGATAATTGGTCAGAGGCCGCATCCGGCTTCCCTGCCCACCCACGAGAATAATGGCTTTCATAGGAGTTCCCAGGTTATTTCGCCTTTCGGTAATATTCGACGGTTTCACGCAGGCCCGACTTCAAATCGTAAGCTGGTTCCCATTTTAAAAGCTTTCGGGCCTTAGCGTTATTTAAAACGCTCCGTTTAAGATCACCCAGCCGCGGAACAATATGCCCCGCCGGTTTCGAATAACTGGTTAAAGAAGCCAAAATATCAAACAGCTGGTTAACCGTCGTTTCCTGTCCCGTTCCGATATTAAAAGCGTCGTTGTGCGGATAACCCAAAGCCAGCAGATTCGCCCTGGCCACGTCTTTCACGTAAACATAATCCCGGACATTAAAACCATCCCCGAATATTTGAAGGCCGGTTCCCAACAGCATTCCGTGGGTAAAAATCGCCGCCACGCCCCCTTCGCCCAGTGCGTCCTGGCGGGGACCGTAAACGTTGGCATAACGAAGAACCGTGTATTCCAAACCGAAGTTCTGGGAAAAAACGTCGGCGTAGCTCTCGACTGTCATCTTACTGGCGCCATAGACCGAAAAAGGCCTGGGCTTTTGTTCTTCCGTAAAAGCGCCATGATCGGCCTCGCCGTACATGGCGCCGCCCGATGAGGCATAGATGAATTTCCGGACACCCGAACGGCGGCATAAGTCTAACAAAAGCACCGATCCCAACACGTTAACCTTCACGTCAAAATAAGGGTCTTCCATGGAAGCTTTCACCTTAATTTGGGCCGCGTGATGGTTCACCACATCGATTTTCTCGTCTTGAAGAATCTGTTGGAGTTTGTCATTCAAGATATCCATTTGATAAAAGCGGGCCTGGGAATTGAGGTTTTCCTTTTTCCCTGTGGAAAGGTTGTCCACAATAACAACCTGATGCCCGGCTTGAAGGTAGGCGTCCGCCACATGACTACCGATGAAACCGGCGCCGCCGGTTACGAGAATTTTCAAGACAGCTTGCCTTTAACTCGGGCTGAATATTCGATTTTTATTTTTTCCGAAAAGTTTTTCCAAGACATGTTTTTAACGTCTTTTTCCGAAAGTATCGGCGATTGAAGCGGCCAGTCGATCGCCAATTCCGGATCATTCCACAGAATTCCCCACTGATCGTCCGGAGCGTAATGAGCTGAACACTTATAATGGACGATTGCTGATTCTGACAGAACACAAAAACCATGGAAAAACCCTTCGGGGATAAATAATTGTTTCAAATTGGCGCCGGAGAGATAGTCACCGTGCCACTGTCCAAAAGTCGGCGAATCGGGCCTAGCATCAACGGCAACATCGAATATTTCACCTGATAAAACCCGTGTCAACTTCGCCTGAGGATATTTTAATTGCGCATGAAGTCCGCGAAGAACTCCCCGGGTGGAATAAGATTGATTATCCTGAACAAAATCACACAAAACACCGAAATCCCGGTATTTTTCCCGATGATAGGTTTCCACCAGATAACCCCTGGGATCTTCATAAGAAAGAGGGGTTACAACCAACAGCCCCTCGAGAAGCGTTTTTTCCACTTTCAAATTCATGAAGTCTTTTCCAATATGCTTTGAAGATATTTTCCATAGTCGCTTTTTCCAAACGCTTTGGCTTGTTGAAGTAGTTCTGCGTCAGTAATTAAACCAAGACGATAAGCCACTTCTTCTGGACAACAAACTTGTAAACCTTGTCTTTCTTCAATAGCCTGGATAAACATACTGGCTTGCAGCATCGCGGCAGGAGTGCCCGTGTCAAGCCACGCGATTCCACGTCCCAATTTTTCAACTCTTAACCCGCCTGAGTTTAGATAATCTAGATTCAAATCCGTAATTTCCAACTCGCCTCTGGCTGATGGTTTTAACCGACCCGCTCTTTCCGAAGCAGTCCCATCATAAATATAAAGACCCGTGACCGCCCAAGGGGAAGCTGGTTTGGCCGGTTTCTCCTGAATGCTTTTTGGTTTTCCTTGTGAATCAAATTTTATAACCCCATATCGCTCAGGATCATTTACCTGATAAGCAAAAATGGTAGCCCCTGAAGTTGTCGCCTGCGAGAAACGCTGCAAGTATTCCGGCAAACCATGTCCATAAAATATATTGTCTCCCAAGGCTAGGGTACATGGCTTCCCCGCCAAAAAATCTTTTCCAATAAGCAGCGCCTGAGAAATACCCCTGGGTTCCGGCTGAGTTTCAAAATGCAACTTAATTCCAAGCCAGCTACCGTTTCCTAAAAGCCTTTTAAAAGAAGCCTGATCCTCAGGCGTGGTAATCACCAAGATTTCCTTAGCGCCCGTCCAAAGCAGGGTTGTCAGCGGGTAATAAATCATCGGCTTGTCAAAAAGCGGCAAAAGTTGTTTTGAAACACCTTTTGTAATCGGATGTAATCTGGTTCCCGCCCCCCCCGCCAATAGGATACCCTTCATGACTTTACCTCCCGGTTTGATTGACTAGTCAATCCTAGGCGTTCTCGATTGAAATCATCACTTTGAACCATGGCACACCAATCTAAATGGGTTAAGTACCATTCGACTGTTTGAAACAAACCTTTTTCAAACGTCCGCGATGGCTTCCAACCCAGTTCTTTCTCAATTTTCGAGGGGTCAATCGCATACCGGCGGTCATGTCCGGGTCTGTCTTTAACAAATTTTTTCAGTTGGTCATAAGTTGAAACACCCTGGGTTTTCAAAGAGGCGTTTTGGGCCGCCGGCTTAATCTGCTCAATGGCGGCCAACAACGTTTCCAATATCTGAAGGTTATTTCTCTCGTTTCGTCCCCCGATTAGGTATTTAGATCCAGGGTTTCCTTTTTCGAGAACAGTCAAAATAGCGTCGCAATGATCTTCAACGTGCAGCCAATCCCGGATTTGACCCCCATCGCCGTAAATCGGCAATTCTTTTCCCTCCAGAGCGTTTAAGGTCATCAATGGAATCAATTTTTCAGGAAATTGATAGGGCCCATAATTATTGGAACAATTGGTGATCAGAACAGGCAAATCAAATGTTTTGAAATAAGCCCTAGCCAGGTGATCGGCTCCGGCTTTACTCGCCGCATAGGGTGAATTAGGAGAGTACGCATCTTCTTCATGAAACAAACCTTTCGCACCCAACGCGCCATAAACCTCATCGGTGGAAACGTGAATAAAGCGAAAGCGGTTTCGCTCTTCCTTCAAGAGTTCCCAATATTGCCGTGCCGCCTCCAAAAGCACAAAAGTTCCCAAAACATTGGTTCTGACAAAAGAAGAAGGATCATCAATGGATCGATCTACATGGGTTTCCGCGGCAAAATGAACGATCGCGTCAGGACGACTAGAAGCAAGGAGCTTTTGTACTACTTTCGCATCCGCCACGTCGCCCTTTACAAATTCAAAGTCGGGATCAAGCTTCAAATCGTTTAAAGTCGCTTCATGGCCCGCATAGGTCAAAAGATCCAGCACCACCACGGAATGTTTTTCTCTCAAAGCTAACCGGGCAAAATTAGAACCGATAAAACCCGCGCCGCCCGTAACTATCATTCTCATCAGGATTCCTTTTTAGTCATTAATAAGCGTGTTCATGGTCAAAAATATCAAAAACAGTTCTAATAATAATTTTGATGTCAAGTTCTAAGCTCCAATTTTCAATGTAGTAAATATCATATTTAACCCGTTCATGCAGAGACGTGTTACCTCGAAAACCATTCACTTGAGCCCAACCGGTAATTCCCGATTTCACCTGATGCCGTTCAAAATAACGCGGAATCTCTTTCTCAAACTTTTCCACTAAACCTGGAACCTCAGGTCGCGGACCCACCAAACTCATATTTCCCAAGAGAACATTAAATATCTGAGGTAATTCATCCAAGCTGGTTTTTCGAATGAAACTTCCAAAAGGCGTAACTCGAGGATCATTTTTTGCAGTAAAGGCTACGGTTTCCGTGCCGGTTATCATCGAACGAAGCTTCAGCATAAAAAAATATTTTCCATCGCGGCCAACTCGTTTTTGACGAAAAAAAACTGGTCCCGGAGATGACAATTTAACCCCCAAAGCCAACATTGGCAAAACAGGGATCACCGTCAAAACAACAACACCTATTAATGCTAGACTAAAATCAAAAATTCTTTTGATGGCACGGTTATACCAAAAATTAAGCGGCCCCTCTTTCATCTGAAAGATCGGCATGTCCAATAATACGTCGTTTTCCAATGGCTGAGTAATCAGGCCAAACAGATCCGAAACAATTTTATATTTTATCTGACTGGCCTGAAGTGAAACCAGCATTGGTATTAGCTGAGCATGCGCAGTAGCAGGCAAAGCAAAAATAACTTCAGCAGGTTTATACTTTTGAAGCAATTGTGAAAAATTCGGCAGTGCTCCTATAATTTTGAACCCTTCCACATTCCCGGACAATTTGCCTTCAGAAACAACACCTATAACTCTGTAACCCAGACCCAAATTTTTATGCAATCGTTGTATTAGAACCTGAGCGGTTTCACCCGTACCCACGATTAAAACACGCGTTACACCGATTCCACGGCGTCTCAAAGCAATTTGAATTCTACGTAATAAAATTCTTTCCATCCAGACCGTTAAAATAATTAAAAACATCGAGAGCCCAATGACTAATCGAGAAAATGCGAAAAATTGTGTCAAAAAGGTAGCCGCCGACAGAAGAACGGATGCTATAAATACAGCTTTAAGGATTTTAGAAAGTTCATCAACCCCTGAAAGACCACGCCTTTGTCGATAAAGACCTATATATTTAAAAACCATCAAATGAACTACGACAAACAATAATAGAAAAGTTCGATAGTGGGTATAAGGTGTAATGAACTGGACCGGAATCCATCCCGAATAGAACCGGATCCAATTTGCACTCACAAAAGAAATTCCTATCAATAAACCGTCGAAAATAAAACTAATGATTGCAAAAAGAGACCGAATATGGATTTTCATAAACCCTCGTGTTTAAGGCTGGAACAAGACAACTCAGTTTATCGATTTCATAAGATCGGAGTAAATGCTTATCTAATTGAACAGAGATGGAGTTTACCTCCTGGCCTTGAATCTTTCCATAAAAGTCCCCATGGTTTCTCATTAAGCGGCTAGATGGTAGAATCACGTTTTTCAACTTTCCCGAATGAGGCAATAATGAAAGGTAATAGGCTTTTTAAAAAAATCGATTACTTGATAGGAATCCCGATCATTTTTATTTTGGGCTTCTTCACCAAATTTCTCGGTTTATTTTCCAGAAACAGAGACCAATCTTTATCATCCGGTGACCAAATTCTAGTTGTTAAGCTTTCCGCCTTGGGGGACACCTTTTTACTGCTTCCAATTTTCAAGGCTTTAAAGGAGAAGATTGGACCAACCGGGAAGATTTTAATGATTGCAACACCTATTAACCAACCAGCACTGGAAAACCTTCCTTATATAGATGAGGTTCTTCTTTTGGATTTCGGACAAATTTCCAAAAACATTAAAAATCTTTTGGATTTTATAAATAGATTGAGGAAATTCAAACCAACTCTTGCCCTAGATTTCGATCAATGGCTTCGAATTTCTCCGTTGCTTTGTTTTATGTCCGGAGCGCCGCTACGATATGGTTTCAAAACAAGCCGCCAGCACCGTCACTTTCTTTATCAAAAAAAGGTATTAAATAAAAATAATCAGCATGAATTTGATCAATTTGTTTCAATCGCGGAATTAGCGGGAATAGAAAAATCCAAAATTAATAACTTTAACGGTTTCATAGAAAAAGAAAAATTATATAAAACCCATAGTCGTCAACGGTCGTCAACCGAATTTTTGATTCATATTCATCCCGGCTGCGGAGAGTCGGGGTGGCAAAGAGCTTGGCCGGAAAATTATTACGTTGAGCTCATCAAAAAATTAAAAAATAAGACAAATATTAAAATACAAATGACTGGTATGGGATCTTATGAGATAAATCTAGTTCGTAAAATCATTCAAGACACGGGTCAAGAGGTCAAGGACTTTTCAGGCAAACTTGAGATCAATCAATTATCCGAATTATTAAAAAAATCGGATCTAGTGATTTGTGGCAATACTGGAATCATGCACTTGGCTGCTGGCTTGGGATGTTCACTAATCGCTCTCCATGGGCCAACTAACCCAGCGAAGTGGGGTCCGCTCCCTTCTATCCAGCCCGACGGAAAGCCCATTAGTGTTTTAAGCGCCAAAATAGCCTGCAGTCCATGCCTTACTCTAGGATTTGAATACGGATGCGATGCCAGACCGTGCATGCAGTCCATCTCAGTGAAAGATGTTTTTGAAGAAGCTATTCGTTTATTGGAAAAAAACTAAAAAACTAAAAAACTAAAAACAAAATAAAGAAAACACAATACCGAAATAGAAAAAAATCCTACTAAAGCAATTCTTGGCCAATCCCAATTGATATTTTTTTCTTTTTTCGCGTATGGAACATTTATAAATTCATCTTTTTGAGTCAAATGCGCGCACTGGTTGGCTGAAAAAGACTTTAAATCCCAAGCCGTGGCCCAGCAAGGACGGCATACTTTCTTCAAGCAATGCGGACATTCAATGAAGTCTTTAGGATAAAAGGTCAGTTTGTTGTCGCAAATCTGACAACGGTTCTCCGCATCAACTTCAGTTAAGTTTTTTCGAGATACCTTAACGGACAATCGCTCCCCCTTTTTTCAATGAATTCATGTTGAATTGACTTACAAAGTTTACTATTGAGAATGATTTTTTAAAACTTTATTTGCGCTATTCTTTCATTACCATCAAAGCCGACTAATGGACATCAATCCGTTGAAGCCCGATTCAAAAGGTAATCCATAACGGTTTTTCACAAAAACTCATAAACCACGTTAGCACATCGAAAATTTTAAACCCTATCAAATTGGTTTTTCTTACTGAGAAGAATTTAAACCTTGCTCAAAATGGTCGCTTAAGAAGTCAAACACCTCACCTTGACTTTGAAATAAATTTTACAAAGCCCCTTAAAATTTGTACTATACATCGGTTTTACTAACTTCAATAGATCGTCTCCTAAAATATCTTAAAGGCGTTTCATGACCAATCCGCTTCACTCTCAAACGCAAATACACTCAAATATAAAAACTATTTTCACAACCGCTTTCTTCGCCTTATTATTCTTTCTTTGTAGCGCGGATCGATCTTTCACTTCCCATGTACACGGTTTCAACTTGCGCTGGGGACAAATTCTCCTCTTGATATGCGCCTTACCTCCTCTGTACCAATTTAAAATCGAACTTCAAAACCATCAACTTCGAACTAATTTTTTTTTCCATTGGCTTCCTTTCTTCGTTATTTATGGAATTGCGGCCATTTTCGCGGCATCTCCTTTTCTTACTGGTCTTAAATGGGGTTGGGGAATTTTTAACATCGGCTTGGCGGCCCTAGTTTGTCTGTATGCGCCCAAGGACAAATCGATAGAAAAAGGTTTTCAATGGGGAATTTTTCTTATCTCTGCATTCATTTGGTTGGAAGCTATTGCCATTTACGTTTTTAGCCCTTTTACAATTATTAATAAATTAAGTCCGTGGGGGCCAGGAGCCGTTTCTTTTCTTTCAATTCCCATAGGATATACACAAATTTCCCTGCAATATATGGGCTTTCAGTCTTATCGGCCGAATGCTTTTTATTATGAGCCCTCTTATGCTGGCTGCGCCCTTTCTTTTGCTTTATTCATTTTATTTATCCTTGATTCTAAGCGATCCAATTTCAAATCAGGTTGGATTCCAGCTATTGTTGTCAGTTCGGTCATTCTTTGCAGTTCCCGTTCTGGTATTATCTCAACTGTTCTTTTTTTGATTGCTTCTCCCATTATTTTGATCTTTTTCAAACAAACTTCCGTATTACCGAGATCTATCTTCAAGGCATTCGTCATAACGGTCCTACTGATAGGTTTGTTTTGCGCTTTCCCTAATGGACGTAAATATATGGAATTTATTACTGGTCCTCTTGGCGCCGATACGACATCTAGAATCGCGGAATATAAGCTTGGAACTACCAGCGAGGGAAATCGCCTGTTAAATTTGGAAGAAAGTTTTATGTTTTGGATGCACCATCCCGTTCTAGGAAATGGTGTCACCCCACAATCTGGAGGAAACGGCAATGGTTTAAGTCAATTTTCAATGGCAACATGGACGGAAATTGGCATGGAATCAGGAACTCTAGGAGTCTTAGCCTTTCTTTTCGCGATTGTTTCAAATATATCCTTGGCTTGGAAACAAAGTTCTGATTTCTGCGTTAAAACCGTTGTACTTTTGGCCTGCATTATTCACTTTGGCGTTCAATTATTTTTAAGCCAGACATTCCCGCGCCTAGATTATTGGCTCTTATTCTTCTTGGCAATCCGCCTTCTGATTAATGAACCTTAAAGGGTTTCTAAACCTTCAACCCTCTAAAAGATTTCGAATAATGAGGTTCGTTTTCAAAGCGCTTTGATTCCAACTAAATAAACGGGCCTGTTCTAATCCCCGTTGAATTAATTCATGACGAAGAGTTTCATTTTTTAATGCTTTTAAAATCTTTATCGACATATCTTTCGAATCATACGGATCAAAATATTCTGCCGCCGTACCACAAACCTCGGGTATGGATGCAATGCGAGAAACAAGTGTTGGCAGTCCGATAGCCATCGCTTCTAAGGGTGGCAGTCCGAATCCCTCATAGAGGGATGGAAAAACCAGTAAATCAGCAAAAGCATAATATTGTTTAAGTTTGTCCTCATCCACTAAACCTGAAAAATAAACTCGATCCTTAAATTTTTCAGCTTCCACAAAAACTTTTCCCTCGGCCGTCAAAAATCCTTCCTTTTTCCCCACTAAAACCAAATCATGAGAAATTTGATTCCGAATCATTCCAAAGGCTTCCAAAAGTCGGCTCAAATTTTTATGAGGCTTAATATTGCCCACAAAAAGAATATAAGGTTTGTGATGTGGTCTTTCTCGAAATTGAACTTTAAACCATGACTCATCGACACCATTATGAATGACGGTTATTTTTTTCGTATCAGCGTCGGTAAGCCGAATTAATTCGCTTCGCGTAAAATCAGACACCGTTAAAATAGCGTCAGCGTTTTTCGTCAAATATTTAAAAATTCCCTTTGCGTACAGTCGACGGTGAAACCCCTCAACTCGGGAAAGAAAGGCCAGATGAAAAACATCGTGAACCGTCACCAGCAATTTACTTTTTCTAAATACGGGAACATTGTAATGAGGCGCCCAAAAAAGATCTGTCTCCAAGGGCGTCTTTTCAAAAATTTCCAATTGCTCAAAAATGGAATAAATAGGTGCCTTCATCGAAATCCAAGAAACATTGGCTTTTTGAAAACCGTCCCAATTCGCTTGATCCTGAGGCCGTCCCAAAAGATAAAACCGGTTATCTGGATAAGCATCCAAAATATACGGCACTAAATACCGAATATAGGATCCAATTCCAGAAGACCACATCATTCGAACATCAATAGTGATCGTTTTAATACTAAACTCCTTGGTGAAGTAAAAATAAACTAATCATCATAAACAGCTCACAATCTTGATTTATTGCTCGATTGAAAACAAACCTACTATAATCCAATCGTTTTATAAGTTTTCTGATTCTTATTGAAAGATCTCAAATGATTTCCAATTCTTCAAACCAATCAATCCATAAAAGCCTGAAATGGGCTTTATTTGTTTATTTAATTTGTTTCTTTAGTGTTTATTTTATTTTACAACTGAAATACCGTGTTGCAGAAGTAGATGATGCCTGGGAAGCCAGTTGCTCTTATCATTTTCTTCACCAGCATATTACCTATGATTTATTTGAAGGTGCTAATGACATTTCAAGTGGCATTCAGTATCACCGAAAAGCCTATGCCTTTCTCCTGGGTTCAGTTTTGGAAATCATTGGATGGACCAAACCCAACGCGTATTTCTTGTCGCTTTTATTTATCCTAGGTGGTTTTGGATGTTGGTACCCTACCCTCCGCCGGTTGAACTATACCCAGGGCTTATCCGCCACTTTCTGTATTACGGGGCTGTTATTGGATCCATTTTTTAGCGCAACTCTTTGCGCGCGCGAAGAAGCCTTCATTTTCTTTATCAGTTCTCTAGCTCTCCTACTTTTTGTACAAGAGAATTATTTCATTGCCATGTTATTAGGCTGGATCAGTTTGGAAACACATCCAACCGGAGCGGTGGCCTTTTTCCTTATGTGTGCTGCGTTTTTTGCCGCCCGACCCAAGGGTCTTGCAAACCCCTTGAGGTTCAAAAAAAACTTTATCCCAGCCTTGATTGGTTTCATCTTGGGGTTCATTTATTTTATTTTTCTTCACACCGACATTCTCAACCCCCAACTTTTTCAAAAACTTTTGCAAAGTAACCAAATGTCCGGCCATTCGACACAAAACTTTCTCTTCGATTACTTTTTCCATTCTAAATATAATCGACACTTACTTGATCTGGTCCTATTAGTCCTTTGTTTTATTGAGTTTTTCAGAAAAAAGATGTTCGTCAACGACACATTTATTCTTCCACTGACCACCTTACTTTTATTGTTCAGCCTGATATTCGAAAGACCCCAATATCATTATGTCCTATATTTCTATCCGGCGTTCCTTTTGATCCTCACAAAAATTTTTGAAAATAAATGGGGACTAAATTTTATGGTCTGGGGTTTGCTGGTTTTACTACTGCCCCAATATGCCATCGCTTATTACATCAACCGAAACTATGACTACAACTACGAAATTCAAAATTATCAAAAAATAATCCCGGCCGACTCGCTTCCTATTGTCGGCTGTCCCAACGCCTGGTTCGCCTTTCCCAGCCGGGATTTTTACTGCAATCAATATTCAGGAGATATTCGTAAACTAGGATTGAAAAAGTTTTATCTCATTAGTGACAACGGATACAGAGAGAAACCAACAGAAGCATCGGATTACATTCAAAATCATTTTAAAGCTAAACCCATTGGAGAATTTTCCATGAGTAAATGGAATTTCATCATTACCCTCGAAGAACCTTTCGATAAAAACCACACTTAATTTAAAATATTTAAAGGAAAAAATTCTTCTGAAAATATTATTTATTTCCCATAGCTCCGTTGTTACGACCTATCGTGAAAAGCTACGATTACTAGCTCAACACAAGAACTTGGAATTGACACTACTTCTCCCCAAATACTGGTCAGAGGCTGGTAAAAGAGTTCAAACGCACAGCCAAATAATTGAAAAAGAGGGTTTCCTAATTATTTCCGCACCTATTCTTTTCGAAGGTCGCATTAAGCGGCACTTTTATCCCTTTTTCAATCATTACATTCGTCAAGTTCAACCCGATCTAATACACATTGAGGAAGAGCCATACAGTTTAGCCGCTTGGCAGGCCGCTCGGGCTGCTCGTCAATTAGGAGTACCATTGGTTTTCTTCACTTGGGAAAACCTATTGGAAAAATTCAGTTTTCCACATCAAACCATTCGTAAGTTCGTGCTACAAACGGCCGCTCATGCTATCGCGGGTGATCGGGAGGCTGGACAATTATTAGAAAATGCCGGCCTCTCCCGCTCCAAAATTTCAAATATTCCACAATATGGGGTCAATCCTAAACTCTTTAAAAAAAGAAACATGAGAAAATTAAAAAATGAATTACATCTCGGAAACTTTACGGTGGGTTATGTAGGCCGGCTAATTCCCGAAAAAGGAATCTCTGATCTAATTCAAGCCTTTGTTAATCTAAAAATGAAAAAGGCCACATTGTTAATTGTTGGCAATGGGCCTTTCAAGGAAAAACTAGAAGCTCAAGTGAAAGAATCAGGGATTTTCAGCCAAGTTCGTTGGATTAAAGCCGTGGACCAATCCCTGATTCCAAGCTACCTCAATTGTATGGATGTTCTGGTTCTGCCCTCGATTACCACCCCGACTTGGAAAGAACAATTTGGCCGCGTCTTGATTGAAGCGCAAGCCTGCGAAGTAACCGTGGTGGGTTCGGATTCTGGAGCCATTCCGGAAGTTATAGGCAAAGCGGGGTTAATCTATCCCGAAGGAAATATATCGCAGCTAGCGAAAAAACTTAAAATGTTGGCTAACGCACCAAATATAAGAAAATCATTGGGCCGAAAAGGAAGAAAACAAGTCTTACGACTTTTCACCAATCAAAAATTGTCCGATAAAATTTACGATATATATCGACGATTGCTAAAAAAATAGCGAAACATACTTAATCCATTAATACTAGTTTTCCCAACCAGAACTTCTTCTCAAAATAAAAGACAAAACTCTAGTTTTTTTACAACTTAACAATCATCCAGTCTTCGTTTTGGAGAATTACATTCAGCCGATGGAACTTCACGAAATCCTGACTATCGGTGCTCACTTTATCTTTTTCGAGCATCAAATAACCCGGATGGTTCAAGCACTCTTTTAAATCATTCACATCAACCGGATTTAACCCGCAAACCACTTCAGAAACAAAATAATTCGACTGCGTCCATCCTTTACGATAAATTGCCGAATTAGGAACATAATTTGTTTTCTTAAAATCATTTAATATACTTTGAGCCGTTTCTTGAACAGGCGCATCGATTGTTTTTTGTATTTCTCGTTCCGCTCGAATACCGGCGATTAAGAAAATAATAAGGATAAATACCTTACCTGCCGTTCGACAACGAGAATCATTCAAAAGTATCCCGGTTAAACATCCCGCGGTGATGGCAAAAGAGGGATAAGCGGGAATAACATACCAACCCAGCTTCGTTTTCGCCAAAGAGAAAAGAACATAAGGCACTAAAAGGCCTAAAGTCGACAGGGTTAAGAGCCTGTTATTAAATTTTAAGTTGATTCCTATTACACAAAAAAACGAAATCAGAATCATCACCATAAAAACAAACCAAAAACAATCATACTTGGCCAAATCAACGATATAACTATCGAAATTTCCAACATGGCCTTCTAAAGGCTGAGTAGCCCTTTTAATCAAATCATAAGAAACCATTCCGCGCAGAAAAGCCCAGCCATCGACATTGCAAAGACGCCAAACAGCCCAGGCCAAGATGGGTATGAAAGCGCAAAGAATGAAGATCAAATAATTTTTAAACCGGATTTTTTTGTAATCTTTTGTGATCAACCAATAAATAATGGCCAAAACAAATAGTTGAAACGCCGCAAAACTATAAACCAGAAAGGAAATGGAAAAAACTATCCCGGCAAGATAAAGATAAAAAGGTTTTGTTTTCGACAGCAACAAGCAAATGATGAAAAATAATACTAGGAGAGTAAACAATGGTGAATAATCGCCACTCCTAGCGCCATGAGAAAATATCATGGAAGAGGTTGTCGTTAATATAAAACAGGAAATCAGGGCCGGTATCTTCCCCACGGTCCTAACCATAATCCACGCCACGGCAAGAAGGCTTAAAAAACAGCAAAAACCGGAATAAAACCTCAATGCGAAAACATTAAAACCAAAGAGTTTGTAATCCAAAACAATGAACCAAGCCCCTAGGGGCGGTTTCAAATTCCACAAATCGTTTTGGTGAGCGAAAGTAGAAACAACAAAATTATGGTTTTGAATCATTTCATAGGCAGTAACCCCGGCCCGGGCTTCATCCCAATCCCAGACCCTTTCTGCGTCCAAATGATAAAAATAATTGAAACCTGCGATTGCCAGAATCCCGATGAAAAAAAGAATGAAATATTTTTCAAAAAAAGATTTTGTGGTTTTTATCAAGTTTGAATCCTTGGATTTTAATAAAAATAAAAGCTAGTTTAGTCAAAACACAGCTTCCCAATAAAACTTACCAACTAAATGATCAGGCAATTTGTGGCGTCATTATATCCACGCACCCCGCTTTTCCCACCTCTTTATTCGTGATGATATTTAAGACGACAAGAATTTTCTCGATCCGGCCCAATCTAGGACTCGTTTTCGAAAATCTTTTACCAACAACATCATTTCAGTGCATGGAATCTTCATTATCCACGTCGAATAAGAGATATTTTTTTTGATCGATCGCCATCTGGAGTTTGTCCCGCTTTTGATAAATATAATCATGGCTTCTTGTCAAGAAAAAAGCCGTTTGGAATAAAATTCCAATAACAATAATTGCATGAACAGCCTTCACTAACCACTTCCAATCCACAAATCGGTACCAGCAATAAAGGGAATAGATCATGACGACCGGATAAGCAATGTGGTATATATGGGGCAGCGGCCATTTCACCGTAAACCAAAAACTAATCCATATAAAAAGATAAAATAACAACCCTAGATATTTAAATTCCTTCCAACCAGGTCTGGAATGGTCCTTCAAGAACCAAAAAAGAATAAGAAGAAATACCTGACATTCAGCCACATATTTCAAAAAATAACCGAAAATATAATAAACATAAAAAATCGCTGATTTTTTTATAAGAGCTTGCAGAGACTCAAAAGAACCCCACAAATAAGTGATTTCATAATTTGCGATGGAAAAAAAACGCTGAAGAATGACATGCCAAAGATGAAAATTACGAAGATCAAAAATCTGGCCAAATCCTTTGCCACTGGCCGCTCTTTCGAAGCCAAATTTTAAAAGTGTTGGAGCTAACAACGAAGCTGTTGGAATGGCACCCAAGATAAAAAAAACAACTCCTACCAGTCCCTTTTTCCAGTCTCGAATAAATTGTAGAAAAAACACTAACAAAATAAATGGTATTAAAAAGAACCAGGACAAATGAAACTGCATCACCCAAAAAAGAGAAAAACCCATCATCGCATAACAAGGTTGAAGCGGAATTAGGCCCAAACTCAGTTCCTGAACAGCCTCAAAAAAACCAACAAAAAAAAGTACACTGCCAAAAAGCACAAAGGAAGCATTATTAATGTTGGTTGTGAGACAAAGTTCCCACGGCAAAAACAACATGTAAGCCAGCAACCAGAAAAGTGAAAACTTTGGAAATCTTTTATGACAATACCAAGCTAGGAAACAGATTGCCCCCATGGATAAAAGATTTAAGACAATAAATGGTGCCTCAGCAAACGGCAATACTTTCAGAATGCTTCCAATCAGAAATCCCTCCAGAGCTCCCGGTATACGAGTTACAAACGAGGTTTCGCTTCCACCCACAATCGGACCGAAATAGGGCCATACACCCGTACAATAATATTTCAAGCCAATAATGTAGGTCTGAATGTCATCACTAGGATTTCCATATAGCAATAAACCAAAAAGCAGACGAAACAAAAAAGCAAACAATAAAAATAAAAGGAGAAAAACTTTTCTATTCAACATTTGAAATCACAATCGCATCAGCCATCTTGTCATGCCAGGTCTGGTTTTTTTTATCCCACAACATCCAAAAATCACCTAAAAATAAAATTATTGTTGAAAAAATTTTCACAACGGCACGAATTAAGGCTTTAGTGAGTGATAAATTTTTATTGTCAACAGCGACTACCTTAAGCCCCACCCTTAGTTTTCCAATCGTAGTGCCGTTCCAATAGGCAAGAAGAATCGTTTCATAAAGAATCCACACAACAATAAGTTCTCCATGTTTAAATCCGGCGATATGGGCAGGAATATAAACTGCGGCCAAATCGATCACTAGGGCTGCCAACCGCTTTAAAAAAAGGTCAATATTTTTCATTTATTTTCATCGACGTTCTTTTAACAACTCGAGAGAAATAATTAATAAAGGAATGAACATATTTCATTATCTTTCCCCTAAATTCATTTGTTCTTCGTTCAAAGAAATACCATACACACCAACCGTACATCAAAAAGATCGCTATATAAAAAAGGAATAACAAAAAGCTGTGCAATGTTAACAATGATTTTTCAGGTAATATAAATAGATAAAAGAAAAAAAGCATTAGAGGAAGGTGTGTCAAATATAGTGTATAAGATATTTTTGAAAGCCATGTTCCCACAACCTTATAGAATTCCACATTTATGGAGCGTTTTAAAAGATAGGGAATCGTGCCAGTAAAAGCGATTCCAACTAGTCCTTGTTGAATAATTTTGCTCGGCTGTAAAACCCTGGCTAGCCAACCCGTGGCCAATTCCAAGTGTCCGATAATAGTAACCGCTAGGAATAACATGAAAGATAAAATGAAGATTCGAAAATCACTGGCAATTTTGTTGAGTTTAGGTTCATTCACGACGATATAAGCCAAGACACCCATTAGCCAAACAATACCAAGATGCGCCATTGACCTTGGTATAAATTTCAAGACTCCAACGAAAAGAACCAGATAAAAGATTCGTTTAATGACATGTGTCTTACCAACAATAGCGACATAAAAAAGTGGAAAAAGCAAATAATACCAAAATTCGTTAGATAAACTCCAAAGCGGAGAATTCGTCCCAAACATTTGACTAGGATCAGAAACATTTTGAAGAAAAAAAAGATTTTTAAAAAAGGTTTTAACGTCAAAATAATCTTTCTCCCAGGGACCGACCCAAATTATATTCCAGTAATTTCCATCGTATGCGTATTTACCGCCCAGCCTAATCCCCAGTGAATCCCAAAAGGTTGTCAATAAAAGCGCCGGAATCAAAACGATCCATAATCTCGACAACCTTCTCACCAAATAATCACTCCAAGACCATTTGGATTTTTCAACCGCTTTAACAACAGACCCGCCAACCAAAAAACCGCTTAAAACGAAAAATATCATTACCGCATCGCCACCCATGCAACAAAAATAATAAAATATTTTTTGCGAAAGCGTTTGATAAGGTACTTGCCCCGAGGAATAAAATTGACACTCATATGTATGACACATGACAACTAGTAAAGCGGCCAAACCTCTTACAAAATCAAGATTAACATTGTGGTGAGCTGAATTCCCTAAAACGCTTTTCTGATTCAATCTATCTCCTTAGTAAAAATATTGTCCAACGTCATAATGTTTTTTTAATTATTTTTTAAGAACGGTCAAACCCAAAACTTCATTTCGTTTTCTTTTGAGAGCTGTCAATCCAGCTTTTACTACTGAATACCAATAGGACAGAAAACCCCAGGGAATTCTCCAGGGCCTGAACACATTATATTTTCGGAGCGCGGTTTCTCTTTGATCACGAAACAAGATCATCCACCAGAATTCCCATGTTGGGAATAAATGACACCAAGCGAAATACACCCTCGGGAAAGACACACGCCACTCAATGGGTTTATAGCCTTTTTTTACCCTATTACCCCCGCTAGGTGCCGCCAGGTGAAGCAAATGCGCTTCCGGATCATAAACGATAAGTCCTCCCGCCTTCCAAATCCGAATCGCGAAATCTGTATCGTCGCGAATAACCTGGCCAACATAGTTGGTATCGTAACCGCCGACTTTTCCCATCATTTTAGCGGTCACCGAATAGTTGGCTCCCATAAGATTGACCACATTTTCAACTCGTTCCATGGAATTCAATCGAAAATACTTGTAATCAAGAAGTCGCGGCCAGCTTTTCTTTTTATGCGGAGTTCCGTAACGACTTTCGTCAATCTGCCTTATTCTTCCCGCCACCGCGGAGACTCGGTCGTCCTCATAGTTTTTCATGTGTTGGGCTATAAAATCCGTAGGCATTTCAACGTCGTCATCAATATTAATAATGATATCGCATTGGTTTTCTACCCAAGATCTATTGCGGGCGCCGCCCACGTTGGGCGGACTGTGTTTTACCCATCGAATTTGGCCCTTATCATGCGCCGCTTGAAGAAAGGCGGCCGTATCGGGCAAATGGTCCAGTGTTTGATCAATTACCAATATCTCATCCGGAAGAGGGTTCAAAGTAAAAGCCGATTTTAAGGTATTCACCAACACGTCTTCCCGGTTATAGGTCGGAATAGCCAGGCAGACTGTTTTCTTTTTTCGATCCACTTGATAGTTCCATTTCAGAGATTTGGGTGAGGCAGTTTATTATGAGGTCAATTTTTTATCAAACACAAGATTTAAGCTTCATTCAGTGGAGAGAATTGGCAACAAGATTTAAAACTTCCTCAACTGTAATCTCGTTCATGCATTTATTTCCAATTGGACAAATCGCTAGTTCGCAAGGTGAGCAGGGCGGCACTTTTTGGATAACATTTACTTTTGAACCTTGCGGCCCCCACTGTGCCGCGACATTCGTCCCCGAATAAAGGGAAACAACCGGAGTGCCAACTGATGCCGCAATATGGGCCGGTCCAGAATCCACCCCGATAAATAAACTAGATTCTTTCAAAAAAGCTGCCAAAACGGCTAAGTTCATCGATCCGGCCGCCAAAAACACCTTTCGGCGACAACCCTTTTCTATTTCTTCGATTCCAGCTTTTTCGCTACCTGCTCCAATCATAACGACATCTGTATCTTCAGGTAATTTATCAATCAACTCCTGCCAACTAGAAACCAGCCAACGCTTAGATGGGGCCGTACAAGTAGCATGAATGGCTATGATCGGACGGGCAATACCCAATTTTTGTCGAATTTCCGCTTGTGTTTTAACATCCTCATTTCGGGGATAAAGCCGTGGACTTTCCGGCTTATTGGCTAGTTGAATTCCAGCTTGTTCTAAAGTATCTAAATTACGTTTTACTTCATGTTGCCCAGCATGGTAAACCGATTGATGAGTTAACAAAAAAGCCAGCCCCGTCCTTGCCAAGGCAATTCGATATTTAATTCCGGCGCGATACATAGCCAAGATATGTCGAAAATCTCCCCGTAATTCAATGACGGCGTCGTAGCGGCCATCTCGCAATATTTTTTTTAATTCCCGCCATGAAGGCCAAGTTCTTCGCCTCACCCCTTCTCGATCAAACCAAGCCGCGGTAAAAACTTTTGTAATTGAACGAAGCCCCGCCAGTTCAACGATATCTTTCGCCCAGGGACCGACAATGAAATCAACTTGAGCATTAGGCAAAGCTTCCTCAAGCGCTTTGACAGACGGTAAAGCCAGCAGAACATCCCCTAAATGATCCAATCGGAGAACAGCTATTCGTTTAACGTTCTCCCACGGAACTCTTGAAACCGAAGATGGATAAAAGAACTTTCCCACGGCGTCAATCATACGAACTAATAGGATTTTGAAAGGTGACTTGAAAGCGTAAAGACGGTCCGGATTCATTCTTAAATCAGCCGGTTTTTTCATTTTCCTAACACTAATCATAATTTTATTGATTTCTCATTTGAAGAACAAAGGTTAGCGGCACGCCTTCTCGTTCTACTACATGAATGATTTTTCCAGAACTGGGAAGGATATAGCCTCTGGCTGAATTTACGATAAAACAAAAATTCGCATCCTGATCTTTTATATCCGTATATCCATACATATTCTCAGAAAAATAATGTGCCGCTAGCGATGTTTCTCCCGTTAATTTGATTTTATAGTCCTTTTGGGGATCTTTGATCTCATTTTCTTTGAGCCATAGCGCGGCTTCTTTAACGCTTTTATCCCAGTAATCCATTTCATATTTTCCGTTTGCTCCCTGAATACCTCCAACCAACTCATTAAAATATAGGTAATCATATGGAAAAAGCCGGGTCAATTGAATCACGACTAAACTAACATTCGATAAGATAATCAGGGCAAATATCCATCGAATCAGCCGCCCTTTGAAATAAGTATAAAAATCAATTATTCCAAAACAAGCGGTCAAAACTAATATGGGTATCAGAAATAAGTAATGGCGAATTCCATTAAAGATATTAGGCTTTAAAACAAAATACAAAATCAAATTAAAACCAAACGCCAAAATCATTAGAAAATAAGCCTTTTTTCTCCAAAGAACGTTCCATCGAAATATCGCATAAATGAAATAAAACAAAAGAAAAAGCGGCGTGATAATCGTCATCCAGCCCAAAAGATAATTCCAGGGAAAGAAGCTTGGCCGAATCAATTTCCCGCCAAAAAGAATCCAGTCATCCCAATTATATTTTTTGGAATCCGCAATGGTTTTAAAAAAATGGCGGAAATAATCGGCACCGATATAAGGCCACAAAGCGATTAGGGCAATTTGAGAAACAATAATTATGGCTATCACATCTAAAAATTCTTTTAAAAACCATTTTCCAAATAGCCCATCTCCCCATTCCTTTTCCGTCACACCTTCATAAAGTCGAAATAAAAAATAAAGCGGGAATAAATTCAAAGCCACGATGCGGTTAGAAATCGTAAAACCAAATAAAATCCCCAAGCCGATAATTTTCCAGAAGCGTCCAGAAAATATCTTATCTTTTAAAAAAACCGCAGAAAGACTTAAAAAATAAAATATCGCGAATGGAATATCTTTAGGATTTTGCGCTATATCCCCTAAAAATCGCGGCGTCAAAAACAAAGCTATTGGTCCAATAAGAGCCCAACGTTCATCCTGAAAACTAAAATATAAAAGTTCATACATCAGCCAAAAAATGATGGATGCAAAAAGAAGGTTTAATAGATGCAATCTCTCGAGATTAACACCCTCGGAAAAGGACAGTTTTAAAAGGACTGCTGCAAATGGATAGTTATGTGTCACTAAATCCAAGTCGGTTGTTACCGCCTCTAAATTGTGACCTTTATAATATTTCAACATAACAGCCCCGCCGTTGTAGCAGGACATTTCGTCTCCCACTAAACCGTACTGTCGAAAAGTAACAAGGCAAAAAAGAATGTAAACAAATAAAAAAACAAAAAACGGGATGCGTTTTTTCAAAAAAATATTTTCAAACACTTATAACCCTTTTCCATCAACATCCAGTCGCTATTGAGTGCGATTTGATTCTAATGTTGTATTTTCACGACATAAGAAAGAGGAACCCCTTCCCTTTCGACCGTATGAATGATTGTTCCTGACGACGGAAGTTTGTCATCGGTCAATCCATTAAGAACCATCCAATAGTCCGCTTCCTTTTCCGTATAATTCACATATCCGGTCATATTTGGCAAAAAATAAGATACTTGCTGCCATTGGTCACAAGTCAATTTAACTTTGTAAATCCGATGGGGATTTTTGATTTCATTCTTCGTGAGCCATTCGGTGGCTTCCCGAAGACTGGCTCCCCAATAATCCAATTCGAATTTTCCTTGAGCACCTTTTATTCCCCCGATCAATTCATTAAAATAAATGTAATCATACGGGTAAAGCTCTATCAATTGGACGATTACCAACAAAGCATTGATAACAATTAATGTTCCAGCAAGGTACAAAGCAAACCGCATTTTCGTATTTTTAAAAAAATCTATGATTCCCAAACAAGCCAGAAAAGACAATATCGGTATTAAAAATAAGTATTGACGTAATCCGTTGTAAAGTTCGGGTTTCACTAAAAGATAAAGCATGAAATTGACTAATAGGGCTAACACCATCAGGAAATAAGTCCTATTTTTCCAAAGTGTCACAACCTTAGTTATAGCCAAAAATCCGAAAACCAGAATAAAAACCGGTGTAACAACTAATACCCAGCCTGGCAGGTAATACCATAAAAAGTGATTTAAAAGTTGGATCGAATGACCCATAAAGAGAAGCTTTTTATCGAAGCCAAAACTTGACGAAATTTTAAAAACATCCAAAAGATGATGGAAATAATCTTTTCCAATATAGGGCCACAAAACACATAAAATTATTTGTGATACAAAGAAAATAACCAAAAACCAACCCATTTCAGGCAACAACCATTGAACAAGTTTTTTCCAAGTTAATTTCTTTTCAATGAACCCGTCTTCATAAACTCTAAAAATGAAATAGATCAGAAACAAACTGAAAGCGACAATTCTTAAGCTGATAGCCAAACCAAAAAATAATCCAAGAATAATATTTTGCTGCCATTTGTTTTTTTCCCATTTATCACGCAAAATAATATAAGTTAGACAAATAAAATAAATCACCGCAAACGGCACATCGATTGGATTTGCCGGAATATCGCCAAAAAAACGCGGGGTCAAAACTAAAACAAGCAAACCAGATAATCCCCAGCGCCAGTCCTTGAATTGAACCCGAAGAAGTTCAAAAAAACACCAGAAAATCGGAATGACCAAAAGCATATTCGTCAAATGCATGCGATCCGGTTGGATGGTTTTTGACAAAGTCAATATTCTGATAAGTGCCGAATTAAAATAACTATGAGATTGATATACAAAAAGCACATCCGGCTTGGAATCAAACAATAAATTCGGTTGACCAAAATAGTACTTTAACCACTGACCACCGCTCATATAGGTGTTAAACTCATCCCAGGTAATTCCATATTGACGATAGGTAACAAGACAAAAAATCAGATAAAAAAACAAAAAAAGAAGGAACGGTTTGCGACTATCCGTTTTTAAACTCACAAAAAATTTAAGATATTTCATTTCAAGAAACATTCCCACATAGAATCGTCAGGGGATGGCTATCCCAATAGCCGTCAAACGCTCCCAAAAGGTTAAAACCTAAAGATAAGAGAGAAAGCACTATGGTTGACCATTGTAAGAATTTTCCCCAGGATGAATAAGCTTTCGGCAAATAGAGTATGGGAATCATGAGTAAAGGAATTACTGGAAGAATCAGTCTGGGCCCATAACACCAACCACCCCACCAACATTCAAAGAGAGACATCATCAGAAAATAAACTCCAAATCCACCTGCTACCAAAGACGCTTCATTTTTATTTTCGTGAAAAAATTTAACCCAAAACAAAAGAGCCAATAACACTATAGGCGCAAAAGTAATAATTCCGTGGTTCCAAGAAAGTAATAACCCGGATATGCCTTGAAAAATATTCCCAAACCGGAATGGTTGGGCGGGTGTAAAAGGAGAACCATACCACCTTTCATTTGTGTATAAAATTGCCGCTATGGAAAAAATGGGGCCCACCATCATCCAGAAGATCGTTTTCAAATTTTTATCTTTTAAATAAAAAAAGGCTATCGGAAAGAACAAAATTAAGAAATTCGGTTTTAAAAGCGCACCTAGCCCCAGAGTAATTCCAGCCCAGAACCCTGATTTTTTCCGCAAAACAAAATAAAAACTCGAAACTGCAAAGAAAAGTAAATACGGTTCCATAAACAGGGTTCGGCCATAAGCCCAAATAGGCGTTCCTAAAAAGGTTAAAAAGGTTGCTATGTTTATTGCCAAAGAATCTTGCGTGAAAAGCTTTAGAATTTTTCGAAACAAAAAAGCTGAAAAAATGACGGCGAGGTTCGAACATAACAAGGCTAAGGGTTCCGTAAAACGTGTTCCTTTGATCAGCCAAAGAAAAGGCGCCAAAAGAAAAGCGATACCCGCTGGATGGCTAGAATATTCCGGCAATCCAGATATATCTACCGTCGCTTCAGGTTTCCGTTCTGGAATATAGAAACCGTCAGACCCTTTTTTCCATTTGTCTGGTTCTTCATAGACTTGAGTCCAAATCACCGGTTTTCCGCCAACATTCCAAACAATATGCGGATCAACCGCCGCGCCCGCATACTTTTTTCCGATCTGCCAGGAACCCTTTCGAGCGGAATCATAGTTATTTCTAAGATCCAAATCGCCATCGATTAAAAAACTATTAATCATTGCCAAATAATGCGGTTCATCTCCCCCCTTCACATAAGGGAGGCCAAATCGGGGACCATGGAAAAAAAGCGGGACAAACAAAAAAAATATTAAAACAGTCATAACTTTTTTGTTGGATGAAAAAAATTTATTTATAGCATTTTGCATTTCATCACCTTTTTTAAAAATCGCTTCGCAAGACTTTCGCGCCCATAGATTCATCGATCTATCATAAAAACGAATCGAAATTCAGAATTTAAAGATTTAATTTTATAAACTAACAACATTACTGGGGATCAGGAGTTTCGGACAAAATGTTATCAGTTTTAGTTGCCGCTTCAAAGATAGTATCGTATACAGGTTTCCCCACCATTTTTTGACTAAACCACCTCTTTTTCCCAACCAAGCGTGAATAAATAGGAGTCCATCCCATTTGACGAACAAGCCTACGAAGTTTAATCCAACGGGGCTTGCGGCTTTCCAACTCCTTAACCAGCCGATAAACTTCTTCCTGTTGCTCTATTGAAAGCTTGGAAACGCCTTCCGACCAAAGGGATTTCAGTTTTACCAGATCCATTCCAGAACCTAACTGTTCCTTCTGGATAAATTCCAGATAATTGCTGATATAGTAACCAACCCAATCCAGTTGAATGTCGGAAAACCTGTCGCCTACCAATTTCTTCGTAACCAAGAGATCACGAACAAGAGTATTGAATAAAGTATTCAAGTGTACTGGTGTTCCTTCAAAAGGGTCAATTTCCGGAAATGTACTAGTGAACTTTTCCATACCTTCTACAAAACTGGCGGCACCATTGCCCGTAAGAGCACCCGAATGTTGAATATAGAGGGGACGATCAATATGAAGAACCTGGTCGTTATAGGCCAGCATAAGAAAAGCCGCCATGAAATCAGGCGATACGGGTCGAAACAACCTTCCGTGGATACTGCGAACCTTTTCTGCTAAATCCGACCGGTAACAACTATTAAGAGTATGCGGAAGTTCATCGAACCAAAAACCATTTTCTTTCCAATATTCAAATCGGGCGAAACGTTTAACAAGATCTTTGGAATTAAAAAGAGTCGATTTGCCGCTGTAATCGCCGCAGTTAAGAATGCCCGAAAGTTCCGAATAATCACAAAAGTCAAACCAACCTGCCATCCCGACTCCAGGCGCCACACTTTGAATTTGGGAATGAAGATATTGCAGAGCGCTAGGCCTAACTACCCGCCTATCAGTAAGGACTAAGACATAAGTGCCCCACACTTGACGGGTTGCAAATTCCCAGTGGTCCGGCATATTCATCCAGCTTTCAGGTCGCACATAACGAAGACGGGAATCACCTGAGTATTTTTGAATCACTTCCTCGTTTCTTCTCAACATATCGGACTGGTTTGAATTATCCGAAACAACCACTTCGAAATCTGGAAAAGTCTGCCAAAGAGCAGTCCGCAAAGTGGCTTCCAAAAATTCAGGTCGGTTCATGGTAGGAATAACAATTGTAAAAAACGGATTTTTATTGGAATTGTTAGGTTCCATAACTTTAGCGGCTCCGCCATTTAGAAAGAGTATGAAAACCTATGTGGCGTATGGCTGGCGCAAGTAAAGCGGCGGTCAACGTAGCCAGCGCCCAAATCAGGCCCAGACATGCAACCTGGGAAATAAACCCAAGACCATTTAACGAAAAGACAAAACGGGCACCCACTACCACTACCAAAATTCCAATGAGGGGAAAAAGAACATCTCGTAAATACCATTCGCCCATTTCCCTCTTCAATAAACGTTGATGCATGATTGGAATAATAATTAAGATATAGGCTCCATTTACGATAACCCAATTACTTGCCGCACCGACCGCTCCATAAAGTTGAGTGAAAAAAACAGTTAATGGCACCATTACAAAAACAGAGGCGAGATTAACGAAGAAATTCAGCTTTGTCCAACCAGCAGCCAGTTGCAAGGCATAAGGGATATTCATTAACCCATTCATAGCCATGCCGATCACGAGGACACTTACCAACAAGTGAGCTTTTTCGGCCGTTACCGGATCCCGAGTCCACAAAAACAGGATATTCCATGAGAAAAAAGCAATGATTAGCGCAATGGGCAATATGAGCACCGAAACCAATTGAGCGCTTTTATGGTACAAATTAGCCAGTTCCAAATCATTCTTCAATTCATAAAAATGAGTCAAAGAAGGAAATGTCGCTGAAAAAACGGGACCTACAAAACGATAAAGAGTCATCGCCAAGGTGCTGGCAACATTGTAATAACCGAAAGTTTCCATACTAAGCATTCGACTCAAAATAATCTTATCCATCTGACTAAGAATGGTGCTCAAAAGGGTGATTCCCGTAACACCTGTGGCAAAACGCCAAATCTCTAAAAGCATCTTTTTGCGAAAACGAGGCTGGTGTCCATTGGCAGGCAAACTCCCCCAAAGAAAATATGCCGCTAAAGCTGTTTGAAAGGCGCTGATTAAAATTTGCCATAGAAAAAAAGCTTCAATAGTCGGCGAAACCAGCCAAAGAATGACTAAAGCCCCTCCTCCACGGAGGGCCGCCATTACGATGTTGAGGACACCGAGAAGTACCTGTTTTTGCCTTCCGGCTAAACCGCCGGAATAAAAGCTGAAAGGCCATTGGAAGGCGATAGCGATTCCCATGTAGAGAACTGCTTTCTGAACGGTTGAAGCCGAAAGGGTTTTGGGATTAAACCAGTGGTAAGCCAGAACGGGAGAAAGTAAAACAACCACTACACCTATTAGTAAAGCCACGACCCAATAAGGAATCTCCAAGGTCCGTAATAATTCCCGCATATCGATTATCTTATTTTTTTGAGCTCCCAATCGGGCCATTTCACGATTGAGTGTTGCACCCAAACCCATATCCAAAAGAGCAAAAAGAGATAATAAAGTAGAAAAAATCCCAACCAATCCGTAGGATTCGATACCCATAAAATGAATATAGAGCGGAACGAACCCCAGATTCATCAGGCCGACAAAGAGGCTGCTTCCGAAATTGGCTGCAACGTTCTTTTTAAGTGTTCCCATTTTTTCTTTCCGAACTAATTTTCAAATGACATGTAACTTGTGATTCAGCTTATTTTCATGGGCGAAAATGGTTTTCCCACCATTCAATTGTATTTTGAAGACCTTCCTCAAGATTGTAATGTTCCCGCCAATTCAAAGATTTCAATTTTTGGTTATCCCCGCCAATGAAGGGCGGCTCCCATGATCTATAGGGTTTAACTCCGAATTCCAGAAGGTTTTCTTGATTGTTCAATCTGCCGATGGTTTCGAGCAAATGACGGATGGACACAGGCGAACCCGATGAAACATTAAAAACTCCGTTTGCCTGTTGCTCCGCCATTATACAGAAAGCCAACGCCACATCTTCCACGTGGATATAATCTCGAACTTGGTCTCCAGCAGTAGCGGAAAAGGGTTTTCCTTCCAAAAGGGATTTGATAACGGCGGGAACCACTCGTCTTTCATCTTCTGTTGGCCCGTAGGGATAAAAAATTCTTCCCCAGGCAAAGTTGATCTTGGCCAGATCCGCTAGTTGACGGCCTAAAAGACAGCAGGAGAATTTTGCCGCAGCGTAAAGGGTAGCCGGTTCAGTCCGCGAATCTTCCTTTAACGGGGCCGAGGAAACAGCGTATTCCGCACAGGTTCCAGCCGCCACAATTTGCCGACAACCTGACTGTATAAGTTCATTGAAAAGATCTAAGCTCATCTTTAAAGAAGAAAGGTTTTCGGCTGCCTCAAGGTATTTTCCTGGTTCGGCATACCAGGCCAGGTGAACGCAAGCGTCGGGTTTGAAATCCGTCAATAGTTGTCTTAGACTTCTCAAATCCTCCAATTTTCCAGTTTTCTTTTCGATTTTGCTAAAAACTTCTTTAAGTCTTCGGGGAACTTCCGTCATGCTGGACAGGATAGCTACCGAATGGCCTCTGGACAAAAGTAAACGAACCACATGAGATCCAATAAAACCAGACGCACCTGTTACAAAAATTTTCATTACTTCCACCCGGGATAAGCCGAATCCTTCGGTGAAACTTCAGTAACCGGAAAAAGCCACTGAATGTTAAATGCCGGGTCATTCCAACGAAAACCTCGAGCGCTTTCGGGGTGATAAAGTTCAGATATTTGGTAAAAAACCTCAGTGTTGTCTAACAAGGTCTGAAATCCATGCGCCATTCCTTCCGGAACATAGAGCATTTTCCGGTTCTCAGCATTTAGTTCTACCGCCACCCATTGTTTAAATGTCGCCGAGTCAGGACGAAGGTCAAGAATAACGTCATAAAGGGCGCCCATAGTACAACGTACCAATTTACTCTCAGCATAAGGTTGAATCTGATAATGCATTCCCCGCAAGGTGCCCATCTTTTTATTGAACGAAATGCTGCATTGCGCCAAATTCCGGTTCAACCCCTGTGTTTTGAATTCTTCCAAACACCAAGTTCGAGCAAAAAAACCTCTTTCATCTTCTAATCGTTCCGGCTCGACAATGAACGCGCCTTTCAGTTTTGTCTCGGTAAATTTCATCGCGTTTTAAACCACTTTCACTTGTGGAAGCGGAATGATAAACTTGCCCCCCTTTTTTCGATAAGCCACCTGTTGTTCTAAAATTTCATCGGCAAAATTCCAAGTCAAAAGTAAAACATAGTCGGGTTGGGTTTCTAATAACTTTTCCGGAGCGTAAATGGGTAAATGAGTGCCTGGAGTGTAGTGCCCCTGTTTAACCGTGCTTCGATCAACAACATAATCGAGAGTGTCGCCGCCGATTTCATAGTAATTAAGCAAAGTTGTGCTTTTAGCGGAAGCGCCGTAAATCGCGATTCGCTTATTAGCCTTTTTAAATTGATATAGTAAATTCACTAAATCATGTTTTAATTTCTCCACCCGATCGCCAAAACCTCTATAAAACCCTAGTTTATGTACCCCCCAAGCGGCTTCTTCTTCTAACAACTGGCGAACCCTTACCGCCCCTTCTTTTTCAAGGGATCGAGGACCATCTGCACGCTGAAAATAAACCCTCAATGAACCACCATGAACGGGAATCCGCTCCACATCAACAAGTGTCAAACCATGAAGTTTGAAAAGATGTTCAAAAGAAGTAACCGAGTAATAACAAAGGTGCTCATGATAAATGGCGTCAAACTGAACTTGGTCAATCAAATCCTTAATATAATGATTTTCAACAACAGCCACCCCATCGGACTTAAGCAGAGCTGCAATCCCCTCGACTACGCCGTGTAAATCCGCAACATGTGCTACCACATTGTTGGCGTGAATCACATCGGCCGAATCCCCTTGCGAGACCAATTCCAACGCCAAATCTCGGTTAAAAAACTCGCTCACCGTACGGACTCCACGACCGACGGCAACTTTGGCGATGTTGCGAGCAGGTTCAACTCCCAAAACCGGTATTCCATTTCGATGGTAATACTGAAGTAGATAACCATCGTTACTAGCAATTTCAACGACTTTGCTATTTTTATTAAGTTTTAGCCGTTCAATCAGTTGTGCCGCGCTCTTTTTAGCGTTCTCAAGAACCGTATCTGAAAATGAAGAAAAATAAAAATAATCCCGAAATAATTTTTCGGGAGGCACAGTTTCAGTAATTTGAACCAAGGTGCAGTCGGGACAAAAAACCAGATCAAGTGGAAAAATTTCCTCTTTTTGACTGAGTTGGCCAACATTTAATAAAGCGTTAGCCAATGGAGTACGGCCCAAGGAAAGAAACGAATTTAAATCTGATTGTCCGCAGGAACGACAGACAAACAACCCAGCCGTCATGAGTGTTCCTTAAAAAATTCGCTGTACCAGGCAATGGTTTCTTTCAAACCATGTTCCAAATCGTATAAGGGACTCCAATTCAACATCGTCTTGGCCTTTGCCGCCGAAAGATACTGGTGCCGAATTTCATTTTTGGCCTCACTTCGAACCTCTGGTTTTAAATCGGAATCCATCAGCGAAAGAATACGATTGACCAACTCTAAAACTGTGACTTGGATCTCGTTCGAAAAATTGAACGCTTCACCGCGAAGTTCGGGTCTAAGAGCCAATTGCTCAGCCAATAACATATAAGCCGCCGCTCCATCCTCCACATAAAAATAATCCCGGATGTAACTACCGTCTGAACGAATAATGGGGCGCTGACCTCGAAAAATAGATCGAATCGTACCAGGGATGATACGATTCCAATTTAAATCACCGCGGCCAAAAAAGTTTCCACATCTGGTAATAACAACCGGCGACTTAAAAGAAACGGCGTAAGTATTCGCAATCAAATCCGCGCAAGACTTACTCACGTCATAAGGATGCCGACCCTGCAAAGGTGTGGCCTCATCATACGGCAGTTTATCCTGGTCGCCGTAAGCCTTATCCGAAGAAGCCACCACAATTTGTTTAACGGAAGGACTACGGCGGCAAGCTTCCAGTAAGGACCATGTACCTTGGATGTTGCTTTCAAAAGTGGATATGGGATTATTATTGGCAATACCGACGATGGTTTGGGCGGCTAGGTGAATAACGGTATCAATCTCATATTCACCCAAAACCCGTTCCAAAAAAAATTGGTCGCAAACATCACCGCGAACAACTTTAACCTTTTCCATTAAATTGGAACGTAACAATTCGGACTGTGGGACCCAGTCGCGCACTAAACAAACCACATCTGCTCCAGCACTTTTTAAGCGTCTGACAAGAGCTCCACCCACAAGTCCAGTACCGCCCGTAACAAATACGGAACGATCAAGCCAAAACTTTGAATTCAAGGATAAATTTTCCAAGGGGCTTTTCCGGTCTGCCACAATTCCTCCAATAATTTCTTGTCCCTCAAGGTATCCATACACTGCCAAAAATCCTCATGACGATAACCAGCCAGTTGGCGATCCGAAGCCAATTTTTCCATCGCATGCGCTTCTAAGATAGTTTGATCATCCTTCAAATAGTTGAAAATTTTTGGTTCAAATACAAAAAAACCACCATTGACCCAACCTTCACCTATTTGTGGTTTTTCTGTAAATCTTGTAATCGAATTACCCTCAAATGAAAGTCCCCCAAAGCGGGCGGGTGGTCGAACTGCAGTTAAAGTACCCGTAAGACCTTGAGTTTTATGAAATTGAATTAATTTATCCAAGTCAACATTACTTACTCCATCTCCGTAAGTCACCATGAAAGGTTCATTTCCAAGCCATTTTTGAAGACGTTTTAACCTTCCGCCGGTGCTGGTTTCTTTTCCCGTATCAATCAGATGAACTATCCAATCTTCCGACTCGTTTTCCCCATGGATTTGAAAATGCCCTTTAAGCAAATCGACTGTTAAGCTGCTGGAAAACGCGGTGTAATTGATAAAAAAATGTTTAATAATTTCACTTTTGTAACCCAAGGCAATAAAAAACTCCTTGTGACCATAGTGCGAATAATGCTTCATGATGTGCCATAAAATCGGCCGGCCGCCAATTTCAACCATGGGTTTTGGCTTCACTTCGGTTTCTTCCGTCAAACGGGTTCCTAAACCGCCGGCTAAAATGACTACTTTCATTCTATTCTTTCCTTTTATCTTTATCGGACGCCGAACAACTTCAAATAATCTTGGGTATTTTAAAAATCGACTTCAAACTCGCCTTATCCTCTTCATCAATCCCGCCGAATAAGTAAAGACTTATACCATAAACTACTGGACCAAGGGCAAGCCAATAAAGACGAGGATCAAAATATATGCACGCCCCCATTAAAGTGGCGGCAGTTAAGGAAGCGAAAATAGACCGTAAAATGGGAATCTTTTTTGAGGTTTGAAGATATTTCCAAATCATTCCCATTCCCCAAAACAACCCCACCAATTCGCATAAAACCGTAGCCCATGCGGCGCCATTTGAGCCTAAAAAAGGAATAAAAATAAAGTTTAAAACCACATTCAGCACAAACAGAGAGAAATAGAGCAAATTTAACGCTTTCGGATTTTTAACAGTCAATACAATGATATAAATGTTAGAGATAAAAAAAGGAACTATGGAAAGAACTAAAATGGAGAATAGTGGACCAGCATAAATATATTTACTTGATGAAAAAAGAACAATCAAAGGAGTTGCTAAAAGAAATCCACCGAAAGTGATGGGAATACCTAAAATTAAAAGAAATTTGATGGCTCTCAAAGTAATTCGGGCGAAATCCAATCGGTTATCCCGCGCGGCCGAAAATATAGGAAAGGTTGAAAGACCAAACAACATTGAAAAACTTAAAGTACTGTTTAAATATGTATAAGCCGCATCGTATAACCCGACCGCCTCATTGCCTTTCAGGCTTTTTAGAATAACCGTATCCACTCGATAATAAAGCATTTGTAGCGACCAAAAAGTTGCCAAAGGAACCGCTTGGCTCAAAACCTTCTTCGCTTCATTCCAGTTCCATCTGAAAAAATCAGGCAACCACTTTTTTGAAAATCCGATAAAAACCAAAATTATAAGACAAATTCCACTGGCCAGAACCCAAATAGAGCTGGCCCCCAAAATTCCGCCACCCAATAAAACTACTGCCATAATCCCCGCCAGACGAACCAAACTTCCTATCACCACTACCAACCCATGGGTGCCCATGTACTCATGCGCTTGCAGAAGATATACATACCCCCCTGCGGCACAATCAAAAATAATCCGCAAACTCATAATAATCAGACCCACTTCAATCAGTGGTTCGTAATGTAACACAACTCCAACCGCGGCCAAAACCGCCACCAAGACAATTGAGAAAAGAGTTCGAATGCCCATAACATTTCGCAGATAATAACCTGCCAGACTCTGACGATGGGCCACTTCTCTGATAGTAAGTGCATTTAAGCCTATATCGCTAAAAGTGGCAAATATGGCGACCCAATTTTTAATGAGAGCGTATTGACCGTAAGTCGAAACATCCCAGTGACGCTGAAGAAAAATAAAAGCGATTAGCGAAAAAATCTGCGCTGTTTTTTCGGAACCAAAGAGGAGGACCGTATTGTGGATCACCCGTCGGGATCGGCCTTCGATAGATCCCATCAATGAACCAAAGGATGAGATTTCCGAGGTTGGTAAAGTCCCTTCAAATCGTTCCAGCGAATAATGAACAAGTCCGTAAAAGTACGAATTGAATCGCGAAGCGCGTTAACTCTTGTATTCGGATCGTCTTTCCATTCAACCGACGTTTCCAAAATGGAAAAGCCATGTTTTTTAGAGATGAAAAGCAGTTCGACATCAAAACCAAACCCATCAATCCTTTGAAGCGGAAAAATACTTTTGGCCGCTTTTTGGCTGAAAGCCTTAAAGCCGCATTGCGTATCCGATATGCCAGGAACTACCAAAGCTTGAATAATGATATTTCCCACCCGGCCAATCACCTCACGATATAAAGGCTGGTGTACTTTCACCTGCTTGCGGTCTATCGCCCGGCTCCCCACAACCACATCCACACCCCTCTTTACGATGGGTTTAAACTTTTCAAATTCGGAAAGAGCCGTCGCGTTATCCGCGTCCATATAAATAAGGACTTTTCCATTGGCAGCCAAGGCGCCGGTTCGAACAGCCGCACCCTTTCCTTTATTAACTGAATGTTTTAAGATTTTAAGCATCCGCCGGGAGGTGCTTTGCCGCTTAAACTTTCCCACAACCTGCAGTGTTTTATCCCGCGAACCATCATCCACAACTAAAATTTCAGCCGTCATTCGCTTAGCCTTAAGGTATTTAAAAACACCCTCGAGGGTTTTACTAACCCTTTTTTCTTCGTTATAAACAGGTATGATTACGGAGAGTTCAAAACGATTCACTTCAGTTCCTTGGTCAAATATTCTTCTAAAGCTTCCTGCCAGGGCCGCGGGCGGTGCCCCACCGCTTGCGACGCCTTAGACAAGTCAAATCGAGAATTGGCCGGCCGCTTGGCGGGACGGGTAAAATTCGCGCTCAAAGCTGGAATGATTTCGCAAGCCGATCCGGTCAAACGCTTAATTTCCTGGGCAAAACCATTCCAGGAAGTATATCCCTCATTGGCGAAATGATATAAACCGTATTTCGCTCTTTGATCAATCAACTCCAAAATAAATCGGGCCAAATCATTCGTATAAGTGGGCCCACCGACTTGATCCGTCACCACTTCTATTTTTGTTTTTGTTTTTAAAAGTTCCACCATTGTTTTGACGAAATTAGAACCACCGGACCCAAAAACCCAAGAAGTTCGAATCAAATAAAAGAAAGGATTTACCTCCATTATCAGCTTTTCACCTTCACGTTTTGTTTCTCCATAAATATTAATAGGATGCGTTGAATCAGTTTCTTGATAGGGTTCCGATTTTTCACCATCAAAAACATAATCGGTTGAAAAATGAACCAAAACACGTTGAGTCGCTTTGCAATATTGGGCCAACCAACCTATCGCCGTTCCATTTACCGTCAAAGCCATGGAAGCATTGGCCTTATCTTCGCAGGCATCCACCTTCGTGAATCCCGTACAGTTGATCAATATATCGAAAAAATAATTGTTAAAATATTTCTCAATTTCACTTAAATGGCTCACATTCAATTCAAATCGATTTGGCGCTAAAAGTTCATGGCCCGCCTTTTTAAAAACTTCAAGCGTTTTCGAACCCAGCATTCCAGTAGAACCTAACAACGCGATTTTCATTACGACTCCCCAACATCATCCACTTAAAAGGTTATCGTCTTTCCACGACCCATACCGTAATAAACAAAACCTTTTTCCGCCATTTGATCCGGATCATAGATATTTCGGCCGTCTATTAAAATAGGATCATTGACCATCTTTTTTAATTTTTGAAAATCAACTTGAATGAATTCATTCCATTCCGTCAACACCAAAACAGCGTCTGCGCCTTGGGCCGCCTCATAAGGATTTTTAAAATATTTAACCCCTTTGAAAATCGTCTTTGCCTTAGGCATCGCGACGGGATCATAAACCTTCAACTTGGCGCCCTTGGCCATCAAAGCGGGTAAAATCGTCAGGGAAGGCGCCTCACGCATATCATCCGTATTGGGTTTAAAGGCCAATCCCCAAACCGCCAATGTTTTACCCTTGAGCGGCTTTACTGCGCTAAACACCTTTTTGAGAAAATGCTGCCTTTGATCACGATTCACTTCCAGGACTTGGGGTAATAATCGGAATGAAAAATCATTTTTCTTGCCGATTTGAACAAGCCCCGCCACATCCTTTGGAAAGCAACTGCCGCCAAAACCCAATCCGGCGTTCAAAAACTGGCCACCGATCCGGGAATCGTAGCTCATGCCCTTGACCACTTGAAG
>Ga0206828_1015_pt1 | contig 38204 bp, 35 predicted proteins | sample Alteio_BWOrgCont_78_FD_152858 | JGI IMG/M metagenome (GOLD analysis project Ga0206828, IMG submission 152858) | Enriched cells from forest soil in Barre Woods Harvard Forest LTER site, Petersham, Massachusetts, United States -... | ecosystem: Environmental > Terrestrial > Soil > Temperate forest >... | reverse complement strand
ATAATCTTAATTTTTAAGGTAAAAACTGAACGTTATCGATCCAGAAATCAACTGTATAAGTCATAACGGGGCCGCCACAAGTTGTTTGCCCATTATTATTCGCCCCAAATTTCCACAATAAGCACAAAGCTGTTGTAAGGTTTGTTCCGCTGAGAGTCGTCGGATTGAGTACGGGGCCATAGTAAGGATTCGGCTGCAGCTGAGCCCATGTGTATGAATAAATACTCCACCCACTTCCTCCAACACCACCATAAGGTCCGTTAGAACCAGGCGTGCCGCTCCAGAAATCGTTATTGCAGTTAGAAGCGGGCGTACAAGTCCCCCCCGCGATACCATTGACCGTCTCAGCCGTACCAACTCCGAAAAGTCTTTGAGGGCAGGTGTCATCGGCTCCAATATTCATTTGAAATTGAATGCCTGTAAAGGAACTAATATCAAGATAAGGACTGGAAGGATCGTTTTTAAAGTTTCCTTGTAACTCAAAAGCCGGGTAGGTGCAGTCGCCTTTATCCGTTAACGTGCCGTAAATATGAATAGCGTATTTGGAACTGTCAGTCGCGTCTGGAACGGTGTTCGAAACCACAAACATACTGTTAATAACATTATAGGACGGATAGGTGTTATCCAACCAATAGCCGCTGGAAGAACCCTGAAGGGCCGGATTCATATCAGTGGAACCGCTTTCAAAATTACTAATCACATCAGGAGGCAGGGGAGGAGCTAAAATCGCCGACAAGGGAGGCACCTTGCTATAACAGCCTACCGAGAGGCAAACCAAGGCCAATAGCATGATTGGCCCAATGTCACCCATCAGACTTTTTTTCATGAAACCCTCCCCGTCTTAAGGCATCATCAAATTCGATCCTTGATTAACGCTGGACCTTTTAAACAAAGTGTACCACCGGCTTATTAAAAGAATTCGATATCATCCACGTAAACGTCAACATTGGCCGCACCCGGCCTTTTATTGTTATTTCCCTCTTCCCATTGAAGCCAGAGAACTTGAGCCAAATTTTGCCCATTATTCCCGGTTAGGGTAGAGGGGACGGGGGCATACCCGGATTGAAGCTGTTGCAGGTCGCTGAAATTATAGTTGGAAAGGAGCCATTGGCCGCCCGTGCCGCCGCTGTAATCAGCTGCGAAATGGTCATAGCATAGTTTCGGTCCCGCCGGGCAGGTACCGTTATTTGTTCCCAAAGGAACGGTTTGAGCTACGGGAATGGAAAAGACCCGGTGAAAAGCGGTGTCATCATTGGCGACCTTAAGGTAAAACTTGACTCCAGTAAAGTGGTTGGCGTCATAAAAGTTATAATTTTCCATCGGCACTTCAAGATCAAGCGCCGGAAAAGTTCCGTCAAGCCGGTCCGTAACGGACCCCGACATTCGGAAACAATCGGCACTGACATACCCTCCAGGAACGAGCCCTCCCGCGTTCGGCCCAGTCGTAATTAAAGCGCCATAAGCGGAAAAGTTATTGACCAAGGTTACCGCGCCCGGACTTTTGAGGACGTAAGTGGGTGGGTTGCTATTTTCAAAAAGATTCGGGTTAATGGCGGAAACCCCGGCGTTGAATTGGTCTACCCGGTTGGTGTTAGGGCCTGGAACCGGCACGGAAGAAGGCGCACTGTTCTGGCATCCCCACCCCAAGAACAGAACCATCATCCCGAAGGCCATAAAAAATATGGCAGCGATGCCCAACCCGCTAGAGGACTTTTTAGAATTGGACTTCATAGGTTGCCTCCCAATAATGGTTAATCAAGGTCCCACCCGGGGAGGAAGAGCCAACATAAGGGATAGCATTGCCCTGGGTGAGATCGTAATCCAGATAAAGGCTGGAATTACGATTGATTTTGAAGATGCTGGATAACCGCCAGCTTTCATCGGTGCCGTTAATATTGAAGACTTGGTATTGACCCAAATCCGAATTATCAAAAATGTAGGAATACCGCGCTAAGGTTGTCCCTCCAATACCGGCTTCCCGACCATTCAACCCCTGATTGCTGTAGGCTCCCGCTATTTCCCACCAGGGGAAAAGCCCTACCTGAACCCCGCCTAAAACCCAGGCGCTGGTGAGCGTTCCGATCGCGCTATCGGTTTGCTCAAACCGAACATTGGTTCCGAACGTTAAATCGTCGATGCCAATAAAAGGCCCCAGATTAAAAGAAGGCCCCAGGTTCACGTAAGTGAAATTACGCTGAGGCGTCGGTGCCGAGGCGTCGCCATCCACTGCTGTTAGCCCGGTACCTGGGCCGTTCACTACAAGGTTATCACTAATTTCCTGAACAAAGTAGATCGACCCTAAGATTTGCAGGGCGTCTTTTTCAAGCGCTTTCACGTCCAAATCCAGCCCGCCCCCCTCGCGATTGGGAGTGGCTAATCCGTAGGGAAAGGTATTGTCCTGGGTTCGATCGTAATAACTGAAGATGCCCCCGGCCCGCGGAACATCGGACAGGAAGAATTGGCTCCGTAAGGGCGCCTCAAATAATTCCGGCGTGGGCAAGGTATTGCTGGCGGAACCAGGCGCGATATCATCCTGGCGGGTTTGGGCCATGGGTGAGTAATAATAAGGGCCAACGTATAAATAGTTGAAGGTAATCTTGGAACGTCCCAAACGTAAATAGGGCCCAGCCAAAATGGCATAATCGCTAATGACTTTGTTGGCATCCCGCTCATCATCCTGATAAACCGCGGAAGCCCCTTCCCAAACGGCTCCGAAAGAAGCGTCATCTCCCATTCCCACATCGATGGAAGGTTTTAAGCTGATCGTTTGGTAATGGTGAGCCCAAGTAGCGGGGTTGAACTGAATATAAAGAGAATTCGGCGCATTAGTTCCCAAAGGCTCCGCCAAAATGACCGCATAGGCGTCCAACGCTAATTGGGCCGACATGCCTCCACCCACGTACCAGCGTTTCGACTTCAGTTCACTGTCTCCGCCAAAAATAAAATTGGTAAAATCATCCGCTCCAAAATAAAAAGCTTGTCCAGAGGTATCATTAAAACCATTGCTGATCATATCGGCCATAAACGAAATCTTGAAATGATCCAACAAATCCGAATCGGGCCAAAGAACTTCTGTGCCCACCCGCGCTCCCCGGAACGGCCAATCGGGTTCGTGATTGAGAAAACTTTCATATTTCAAAGTGTCGTCTTCCCGCGCGATCATTTCAGGCATGTAGCGTAAATCGAGATTATCCCGGTTCCATAAAGTCAAAGGCGTATAGGACTCGTCGAAATCCCCTAGGGTGGCCGAAAGCCAAGGGGCGTTAAAATCCATCGTGGCCCGGCGGATAGTCAACAAATCAATGGCCGCCGATTGGTCGGATTCAAATTCAGACCGATAACGAAGAATGGCATCCCAACGGATCTCTTTATCAACTACTCCCTCGGGTTCAAAATCCAGGTATCCCAATTCAGTTGAAGTCGAACTGTGGGTTAATCCCAAGGCGGCCAGATTGCCGTTGTATTGCTGGGTGATGAGGAAGGCTCTCCCCAGGCCATGCCAAGCGACGGTGGGATATTCGGTAATTCCCTTTAACCTTTTCCAAAGCTCATATTGTTCGTTTTCCATATCCGACGCGTCTTTAAGAGTCGAGTCGCGAGTGCCTTGGACGGACTTTAATTCATATTGATAGGCGTCTTCCAAACTATTTAAACTGGCCGCCGCCTTCTCCAGGTCCTCATCCGATTCGGTGACAGATGAGGAAGCGGTGGTTGGAGCGCCGGTGACCGCTGGACTGTTGGAATCAGTGGCGGCCGCCGAACCCGTGTTGCTTAAATCCTCCACTGACGGCAACATATTCATATCGACTTGAGCCACCACGATTTCTTTATACCGAGCCTGAGCGGTCAATATGTCTTGCGCCACCTCATAACGGGTCAGAGGTGGCTGAGACGCCCCCGAAGACAATAACCCCGTTTTTTCCAGCTGCTGTAACTGGTTGTAAGTTGGATCGCCCACGGGAACCGTTGAAAACAAAGGCTGAGGCGAAAGCTCCGTCGCGAAGGCCCCCGATCCGGCCCATAACAAGAGAAAGAAAAAAGATTTAGAAATGGGCTTCATAAGTGAATCTCCATATTTGATCCTGGCGGTCATAAGTCGGGAAATCGCTCCAGTGATAATTGGTTAAAAACAAATCCGCGCGGAAATCAACCTTGTCCCCCAGGGGATATAGAACCCCGAAAGCCAGGGTTTGGCGGGTGATATTTAAGGGTTCATAAACATAACTTCCCAGGTTCGAATCATCGAGATAGAAGGAATAACTGGCCCAGGTTGGAGGATTGCCGCCAAAGACATACTCACTACCACTGGATTGAGCCTGTTCAATGGCAAAAGACCAGACCAAAGTGGAAATGAAATCGGCGGGAATATTAAAATCGGTCGCCAAAATCCATGTATTGACTGTGAAAGGACTCACTCCCCCCAACCCTAGGTTATCGGTCTGGTGTTTGTAATCCCCTTGGATATCGTAGGTTTGGTTCTTTAGTGCAAAAGCTTTAGCAAAATCAACTGTCAAGGCGCCCTCATATCCCCCAAATACCCGGGAAGTCGTCGTATTGGTCTGGCTGTCCACGGGAATCAGAGTCGTCCCTCCCGATAAAACATAATTGGGTTGTATCTCCTGTCCACTCACAACATAGGAAGCCTGTGGCTTTAGCCATCCGTTATTTCCGATGTCTCCCGAAAATCCTAAAATCAATCCTACCCGGTTGGGAGTGGCATCCCCATAGGGTAAAAAGTTTTCCGAAAGACGGTCATAAGGGGCATAGAAAGGCCTCCCGACACTCTGGAAAACATACTGGTTCAGATAACCCGGCAAGCCGCTGTCTAAACCGCTCAGTTCACTCCCTAAATTAGTACCCAGATATCCCGGTGAACCCGAATCGGGGGTATAGGGATTGGTTTGGGCGCCCGGCGAATAAAAGTAGGGACCATTATTGACGTATTTAGCAGTCACATGAACTCCCGCCACGTCCAAAGAACCGTTGGCCAAAAGGGCCCAATCTTTAAAAACACTGCCGGAGGCCTCGAGGTTGTCGTTGTATTGACTAAAGGCGTTTTCCATCGATCCGCTTAAATCCGCTTGGTCTCCGAGAGGAATAACCGCCTTGGAAGTAACACTACCGATCATGTATTGTCGCGGATAAGTCGAAGGCACATTAGCAAGGTAAGGAACAGCCGCGCTACCCGGGTCGTTGTAGAGGGTCAAGCCTGTCGCTGTGAAATCCAAATGATGACTCAAAAAGCCAATGGAACCTTGGCCCCCCGCGTAATAGCTTCCAAAAACATTCGCCCCGCCGACGGAGCCGGGATCTTGCGGGGACCCTGTCATGGCTTGAAGGCTGAATCCGCTTAAGAAGGGGTCCTGGGGCCATTCCTTTCCAGTGTCCCCTTGAAAACCCCGCATATGCCAAGCCGGAGCTTGGTCCATGTAAACCAACTCTTCCGTATCCAGGCGGGTTCGGCGGAAAGAAGTCGGATCGACGAAAGTGTAAACCGGTGCGTTGTCATTCCAAAGGGTCAAGGGGGTGTAATTTTTATAAAAATCACCCGCCATAATGTTGCCGAAATCGTTGTAACTGCTTAAAGAAATCCAGCGAAGTTGGTAAGGCGGTTGAACCGGATCCTGGTAATACATACCGATGGATCGCCATAACCTCAAGCGGGCATCAAACAAGATGGAAGGAACGGGAATACTTTTTAAATCCATTTCGATAAACATGGCCGCGTTATACCCCATCGGTGAATACAAGGCATCCGCCCCAAAACCGCGATAGTTATACATATAGCCTCGGGAAAAACCGCTGACTTCAGTACCTGTCCTTTTCAGATAGTCTTTTTGAAGCGAAGCGAAAACCTCATTACGAGTTTGAGCGTCCGCGATTCGATCTTCCAATTTATCCACATCTAAGCCCATGGTGATTAATTCGCCTCGGAATTCCTCGACTAAATCAGCCATACTTTTATTCGCGTCCCCGCCTTCGGCGGAGGGGGAAGCCGGAAGACCCGGCCCATTGTCCAAAATAGTGTTTTGACCGCCCGGAAGCGGCGGCGGCAACAAGCTGGTATCTGCTTGGGCCATATAACGTTGGGCGGCTTCGGCGGTGAGCTCGGCTACTTCGAGATTAGTCATCTGATCCATGGGCTTCTGCGGCTCGGAAATCAGTCCGGCTGCCACCAATTCATTGGCGTCCCAGTTGATCCAGGAATCCCGAACCGTAGTTCCGAGTTTGCCGTGGTCCGCCCAAGCGGGTATTGCCAAAGCCAACAGGATTGTGGCGATCAATGGTTTAAGATTTGTGAAAAGCTTTCGTTTCATCCCACCCTCAGAACATAAACTTTATTTTGCCGAAAAACTGGTCGCCTGAATAATTGTTGTCCGGAACATAAACATCGTGGAAATCGATATGTTTATACCGCAATTCCATTTTTCCACCGCACCAGGGGATGTCATAAGCGATGCCGAGCCCGTAAGCGTTAGTCCGATAATCGACTTGAGGATAGGTGTAGGCGGACTGCCATGTTTCCAAACCCACATCACCCATCACATCAATCCCTTGCGTTAAATTCACCATCATGGCGTAGTCGAAAACCCACTGTTGGAACAAATTTGGAATATTAGTCGATACGATGGAAGGATTGGTCGCATTAGATAGATTTCCGGTTAAAACCGTTGAGGGGCTGCTAGCCACACCCGAAACTTGATTGTCAGTGAAGTAAAAAGACCCATCAACGGGGCTGGGAAGGTTGAACCACTTATCGAACTTAAACTTGGTGGTCAGGGTAATATAATTATAAGATTTCAAATCGTTGATATTAGCGTATTCATTGAAACCCGAGGCGGTAGTCACAGGAGCCTGGCCGGGCGTCTGGGGTGCCAGGCTTAAAGTTCCTCCGTTATCATAAATAGGAAGAATGAGCGGAAGTCTTTCGTCGCTCATTCGAAATTGGTACCGAACGTCATCATTCAAAACGTCGCCGTCATTTCGAACGTCTTCAATGTTATTGATGTAATCTTGTCGAACTGGATTTACATTGGGAGAATAATTCCCCCAAAGATTAAGCCCCCACAGACCTTCGTCGTCCGGGTAATAGAAACTTAACATTTGTGTCGGCTCCAGCATGTAGTATCCTTCGGTGCCGGTTTCGGAAGTATATTCCTTCTTTTGCGCCATATCGAAATTGACAACAAAAGTATCTAAAAATGAGGGCCAACTCTTCATCCAATCCTGCTTCCGGCCGTCCCAACCTACGTTAAGCCGCCACCCATAGCGGTCACTCTGAAGATTGTCCACTTCCCCAATGGAGCCATAGGCGTCGTTATAGTCCGAGGGGCTGAAATAGAGGCCATATTTTGCGAAGTTCAAACCGCTCATGGTGACCTTGCTTTGGAAATCAGCATAGCTGTCGCTGATGGCGAACCCATAAAAGGTGAAGGGGTAAAAAGCGATGGACGCCTGCCCCGCCCCCGCCTCGATAGCCGCCGGGTTATCCGCCGTCAACACTCCATTGACGGTTTCCTCTCCTGTGGAAAAATCAGAGAACCCGCCGTCTACGTCGATCGTGAAGGGAGTTAAATTAAATTTAACCTCCGCCTCATAATCCTTCAGGTTTAGCTCCGGCGCTTGGTTAACTCCGAAATTGTCATTGACCCACTCAGTCGAAATGGAGGTATCAATTAAATTATTAGCCCAAGGCTCCAGAATTTTGGCACCTTCTTCCCATCGTTGGGTTTGGGAAGGGCTGGTTCCCATGCGGCCGGCCAATACCCACATTTTTCCATCCGGTCCCAGCCAAGGAATCTCCCGACCCGCCAGGTAAACCCCGTCGAAAACACGGTCATTAGCCGACTGAACATTTCCGGCGGACAAGGATAGAGCCGGAACATAACTGACCTGGTTCATAAAATCGTCCCAGTTTTTGGCGTCTTTATCGTCGTTAAAGTTTTTAATGTCGAAAGGATCTTCAAAGCGCTTAATGGCGTAGTTAGCGTAACCCCGGCTGAAGGCTCCGTAAGTAGTATCCGGTTGATAGGTCTCCACTGCGAAAGTCGTGTCCCATTTTCCCAAATCTCCATAATTGAAAAAGGTCACACTGGGGTTTCCTATATAAAGAGAAACCGGTTGGGTCCCGACTCCTAAAAGCTGGTAAGAAGCGCTGGCCCCATCGACCGGGATCAAGGCTCCGATTCCAGCCGATAAGGTTCCTTTTCCCCCCAAGTCCGAATAAGTTCCCACGTAAATTTCCTGCATGATGCGCGTGGCGTTCTCCGATAAGAGCGGAGGTTGGTTTCCCGGGCCCATGGCCAGGCTGATATTCTCCACCCGCATATTAATATTGGTGTAAAGATTGGGAAGTCCGACCGACTTATTAGCCGTTTTCCAGATTTCATCCACCTCATCCTGGACGGTTTTTAATTTATCCAGTTCGTCTTCCTGATCTTTAATGCGCTGGTCATCCAAACTGAGCCGGGTTTTGAGGAGAACCGATTCGGTTCGTAATTCTTTGAGCAAGTCGTCAATTTCTTGCTTTACGGCAGGAGGGATAATCAGTGATGGAATGGCGGTTGGTTCCGGTAAGGAAATAACGGGGGACGGCAAAGGTTGTTGGGTTGGTAAAGCCTGCGGCTCGGGAGTCGGGACTTGAGGTTGGGCTAATTCGGGTTCTTCAATGCGAGCCTTGGCCTTTTCGGTATAAAAAGCCAGCTCTAAACGAGTGACTGGTTTCCCTTGATCCAAAACCGCCTTATCCTGTGGATCCAGCAAACCATAATCCCCTAATTTCTTTACCCGCTGGTAAAGATCCTGATCCGAAGTGACATTGGCAAATGGATCGGCCAAGACCCCTGAAAGTCCCGATAAAAAAAAGACCAGGGCCAAAAACGGGATAAATAAACTTTGAAAGCGAAAAGTCAAAAAAAACCTCGCAAGTGACAATCTAGTAATACCTGTTAAAGTCCACGATGAAACGGTTCGAAAAAATCCTCAGAAGAATTCGACGTCGTCTACCCAGAAGTCAATGGCGTAAGTGCCAGCCGTATTATTAGCGCTGTTATTCCAGGTCAAATTGATGAATTCTTTTAAATGATCCACCAAATCCGGCGGCGTCACGGGCGCGCCCCAACCTTCCCGTGCCAAATCAGTGAACTTTAAATTGTAAACAACCCAATCTTCAGAAGGATTAAGAACAGCGCCAAAATGGTCAAAGCAATTGGTAGAACAATTTCCTCCCGCGGAAGCCGGCAAGGTAGGAGCGGTCCCCAGACAAAACCTTCTTTTCAAAGCTTGATCTTTTGAGGGACACTTATAATAAAATTTGATGCCGTTAAAATTACTGGCGTCGTAAAGGCCGCTTTGGTTGAATTGGCATTGAAGCGTAAATGCGGGATAGGAACTATCGCCTTTATCGGTTAAATTTCCGAAAATATGCGCCGCCATTTTATCCCCGTTGGCCCCGCCCTCCACAAGAAAAGGATTATTCACGGTATTTCCACCGAAGGAAAAAGCCATCCAAGTGCCGCCGCTGGCGCCGAAAAGCTTGGCGTTCACATTCGTGCTGGAATTTTGAAAATCACTAATAACGCATTGTTCAGGCGGGATGGTCAATTTAGGTTTATTCTCATCGGGATTTTGAAGGCCGTCCACCCGGGAATATTCTTTTGATCCCTCGTTAATAAAAATCGCGCCGCATCCGGTCAAAACGGAAAGCCCTAAGGTCCCCACGATCACAAAGAACCACTTGGACGAGGCCATAACCACTCCTCAGACAAATTCATGAGACAAAGCGCCGGTCATTCTACTAAAAACGGTTGCAAGGGTGCTAAAAAAAGCGGAAATTCTACCCTTTAAGTCAACTCCCCGACTAAAAATAAAACGGCTTTATCGTTGAAATAAAAAGGGGGCAAAAAAATGAAACTTCTGGCACTCATAGTTAATTTAACAATAAACCAATGCTCAAAGGCTTTAATTGGCCGGTTGAACGTCCTCTTCCTTGGGTAAATCGGTTGGTTGAAAAATAGCCCCTGGAGGTAAGGCCTTAACATAAGAAAAATCAAAAGCCCTTAACGGTTCATTCGGCTTTTCAACCAATACCGCCGCCATGTAACGGTTATCCCGATCGGGCTGATTATCTTTGGGAAGGGTGACATAAAGATCTTTAATCCGCACCATATCTCCCGCTGGAATATCAAAAGGCCCCACCGTGGCCAATTCAGCGAAATAATCCTTTGACGTGTCAATTTGATGCAGGACCACGCCAGTAAGGGGGGTTAAAGACTCGTTATGAACTTCCACATTCAATGGAACCGGAACACCCGCCGGAGCTTCCTTGGGAACGGATAAATGCACTTCCAGGGGCAGGGTTCCTTCCGCTTGTTGGAGGGTAGAAAAAGCCTTGGCTCCGGCCACCGTCCACTCCATGGTGCTATAAGGCCCCTTCACGCCATACAACATCCGATACAAGTCATGCCAAAACATACCCATATTGGCGTTGACTGGATACCAATTCTGGAAGGTCTCGACTTCGCGGTTATATAATTCTTCCGGACCGGGAGGATTGATCGAATTTTGAACCCAATTATGATCTACCATTTCACCAACCGCGTACATTCCATTGCCGCGGGAAAGATAAGCCGGCCATTGCTGTTTCATATTTTCCAAGGTAGGCCGGTCGCTTTGATAAAGCATGACGTGGTTAAAATTAACCCCGGCATCCACCAACATAGCGGGGTCTTGACCGTGTTCATGACCCATTTGCCAACCCAAAGTAAAGGTGAAAACGGGTTTATTCAATTTGGCTTCATCTAAAATACTTTTGAGGGTAATGGCCACTTTATGGGCGCGCCACCATTCAAACAACTCCACGACTTCGGGATTTTCTTTTAGTTCCACTGTTCGGGCCAACCAATGAATGCGTTCGGCTTTGGACAAGGACCAAAAATTCGCCGGGCCTGGTACATTTAAATCCTTGACGAACTCATCCACCATTTCATATCCGCCCGTTCCCATCCGCACATAATCCAAACCAATGAAATCGATATTGGGATCTTGGTTAAATTCTTTCAGGAGATTGAGGATGTCCTGACGCCGGTTGGGGTCCTCCAGCGAGATAAAGTCGATCGGAACGACCTGGTCGCTGTCCTGATCATAGCCTTGAGTGAAATTGTAATGGGCCTGTTGCCATCCATCCCCCACCACGCGAAAGGTTGTCATATAAGCCGCGAATTTGAGTCCTACCTCATGAGCGGCTTTGGCGTATTTGTGGGCCAGTGCGATATCATCCGGGTTATAAGGAAAATCCTGTGGATTATATTTATCCCAGATGGAGGTTTGCCCCGCTAGGAAGCAATAAACATTGGCCCCCATGAATTTAGTCCAATCCATGGCATTTTTAAGCGAGTCCGGTCCTTTCCCATCCAGGGCTGGAACCGCCCCATTCACCAAGCGCTTTCCCCCTTCCATCGTTAAAGCCGAATATCCCGGGAAGAGCCCCGTAGGTTTCAAAGGAGCGATCGTAAAAGCCGATTCAAACCCCTTGGGCTCCGTCCATTGGGGACCGGTCAAAGCAATTTGAGCCGTGTAGGTTCCCGGCTCGGGATTATAAGGGACGGGCCAATTGCCGATAAATTGAGCGTTTACCGGATCTTTCCGTAAATAAAGTTTTGTTTTTCCATCTACCATTGGAACCGGTTGACCGTTATGAAAAACTTCCAGTATGGCGTGCATCCCGGCGAAATAAGGCATGTCCTCCCGATGAATCCGAACCTCAAAGGGAACCATCTCGTAACGTAAAAAAGTCCGGGTCGGCATAATGGCAATTGTATCCGGAATAAATTGAGGAACAGTCGAGACCTGTACCGAGGATTTCAAGATAAGGGGAGAAAGATCGGCAATGGCCAAATAACTCCCACCCACAAGAGAAAATGCTAAAAGAAAGATTCCTGCAATCTTCCAAGGGCGTAAATGAAAAGAAAAAAAATCATTCCATGGCTGACCGAACGGAACATTCTTCGCTGAAGATGAAAAAATTGTCTCGGGTTTTACTGAAGAAAGCAATTCTTGGATGGGTTCGGGAGAATCCGAAACTTCCATCGGTGTTTCAGTAGTAAAACTTTGCTTTTCCGCCTCGACCAACAAAGAAGCTGGTTCCATTGGTGGTGTATCCACAATAGAAGGCTGAACGGTTTTTATTTTTCTAAAGGACCAAATTTTGCCTGGTATTCGAGTCGTCCCAAGCGCCACTCGTCCCACCCAAGAAAAGCCGAGCTTGATAACGCTTATGAAAAAGGTCAATCCCGCGACAACCCACTGAATTAGTTTTTTCCCAGTTTGTCGAATCTTTTGATCCAGAGCTTGAATCGCGGGTTGAACTCTTTCCTTTAAACCCGAAATGTTGAGAGAAGCACTGGGCCCTTTGGGCAGACGAAAGGGTTCCAACTGATTATTTTCCAAAAGAGAGATTTCCGTGGGCAAAGGCGTGGTTCGGGTCAGCCGAACTACCGTTTCCACATGGTAGGTTTGGGGGAACATGTCGATTGGCTGTGCCCAATCGACCGCGTATCCATGCTTCACTAAAAGGGATAAATCTCGGGCCAGAGTCGTGGGATCACAAGAAACATAAACTAGTCGCTCGGGATGAAAAGTAGTAATCCGGGCCAATACCTCGGGCAGTATTCCTTTTCGAGGTGGATCGAGAATGGCCGCGTCTATTTGCTGCAATCCTTGCTCTTTCAGTTTTAGCAAGAGCTGGGCCACATCGCCTTCTAGGTAATCAATGTTGTTTTTATGGTTTAGCTCGGCGTTTTGTCTGGCGTCTTCCACCGCCGGAGCCACTTCCTCCACACCCACGACGTAATCCGCCCGATCCGCCACCGCCAAGGCTAAAGTCCCGATACCAGAATAAAGATCCAGGATCGTTCCCCATTTTTTTCGGTGGTTGGGTTCGCCCAAAGCTTCTCGGACAATAGCGTGCAGTATCTCGGCCTGGGAGGTGTTGACCTGCAAGAAGGATTTCAAAGAAACTTTCAGTTTCAAACCATCAAAGGATTCAAAATAATAATCTCGGCCTGCTAACAGTTCAGTCTCGGCTCCGAAAACAATATTGGTACGGGAGGGGTTCGTGTTTTGAAGCACTCCAACTAGCCCTGGAATTTCTTCCATCAGTTCTTTCGCAATTCGGGGGAGAATCTCGGCCAAAGGTTCGGGAAGCAAAGTCGATTTTTGAAGCCGCTCTTCCGGAATCTGGGTTCGGGTGACGAAAGCCAAAAGTATTTCGCCTGTCCGAGTGCCCTGACGTACGGCCAAATGCCTTAAAAATCCCGTATGCTTTTTTTCTTGATAAGGCGTGAGTCCGGCCAAGTCGATTTTTTGCAGAACCTTTTGAATCAAGTCGTTGATTCCATCGCCTTGAATCGGACAGGTTTGATAGGGTACCAGCTTGTGGGAACGCGGCTCATAAATACCCGAGATAAAATGGCCGTCTCTCATCGAGAGAACCGGCAGGGCCTTGTTGCGGTAACCGTAAGAACTTTCCGACGGCAGGCAGGGTTGAACCGTAACGTTATCCATTCGTCCGATGCGATGGAAAGCGTCAACAACGAATTGCCGTTTGGTTTGAAGTTGTTTGGGATAACTAAAGTGCTGCCATTGACAGCCGCCGCATTCCTCAAAAATCGGGCAGGGAGGAGCGACTCGATCCGGCGAAAAACGTTCCACACTGAGAATTTCAGCGGCGGCGTAATTGTCTTTGACTTGGGTGATTTTGACTTTTACCTTTTCACCTGGTAAACCGCCGCGTACAAAAATAGCGAATCCCTCATAACGGCTGACCGAGTCTCCTCCAAAAGCGAGAGACTGGATCTCCACTTCAATGATGTCCCCGGTTTGAACGGGCTTCAGTGTGCTGGTTGCCATAGTTTCCTTCACGAGCGGTACGACAAATTAAAACCGGTTCAAACATCAAAAATTGAGAAATTGAACCGATCTCAGGTGAATCAAAATGATATGTCAATGAATCGCGCGGGCTTTTGGAAGGCACTCCAAAATTTTCACGCCAGGAAAAACAATTAGGTCGCAAAGGGCACTTGCGCCAGGCGATCCCCACCTGTCCGTTACATTTTAACCTATTTTAGAGCTACAGGAAACGGCTTCTCACCTAAAATTAATGACAGCTGTGGAATCTACCTGTCTTAAGGATTGAAAGAGTCCAATGGACCCATTACTTCAAGAGGTTTTGAACGCCATGGATGGTAGTCTTACTTAATTTATGCCCCCAATTGGAGGCGGAATCAGGCGTTCGAAGCCGAAAGGCTATGGAAGGATGTCATTTTTCGGCGCGCTTTTTGATTAAAATTTATTTTTTGGAGGGGGCGTTCTGAAGGTCTTCTTCCAACCTTAGGTAATCCCAATAAACCTGAACTGGCTCTGTATTGCCTTGAGTATCCACCGACAAGCTGATGGATCGGATCGCCGACAAGTCCAACCGGGCGCCGATGAGCGCATCCAGTGGAACGGAAACATTGGTAACTTTTTTGGGCGTCAATGCGCCTGAAGTGGAATATTGAAATGCCCGTCCATCGGCGACTTCCAAAGTATAGGTAATTGGCTGATCCTGCGGATTGAAAGCATCCACATTAAGCGTGGTATAACCGGTCCAATCATCCAATGGAATTTTGGTGACCGAATCCGTACTTAACACCATAGAAGGCATCCAAGTGGCTTCTGGAGTGGGTTGCGAAAAAAATTCAGAGGAAAGTAAATAAGTTGCTTTGGCTGACAACTTGCCATGAGTTTGGTTTTCGGTAGAGCTCTCAATTTTGACATATCCACCCGTTTGCCAATCCAGATCGTCATCAGGATACTCAAAATCATTGAGAACTAATATTTTTTTGGCGTTTCGGTGTTTTTGGAAACCGCGGGTCAATCCTAAACCAATAATTAGGACATAAATCAAAACCGCCAAAACCAGCAAAACTCCCGCAATCTTCAAAAATCGGCTCATTCGTACTTCCTAATCATTGACTGGATTTAGGCCCAACGACAAAGTGATGCATTGTATCAGCCGACCCAAACCCCTGCAACTTGGAAACGTTTTAAGAATTTAGAGCCTTTCTGTAAGGAAAAAGGTCTGTCTCTATCCTATAACACCTAGTCCTCAATAGTGATTTCTTCCGAAATCTCGGAGCTCACAAAAGAAAGACACGACCCTTATTCAGAATATAAAAAAAACCGGAGGACAAATCCTCCGGCTTTAATCTCAATTGGATTAGTTAACTTTGATTTCGATTTCCTTCGGTTTGATTTCTTCCGCCTTGGGAACCACGATCTCCAAAAGACCGTCCTTATAGCTAGCCGAAATTTGATCGGCCTGAATGGGCTCGGTGATCGAATAAGTCCTTTGAAAAGAACCGGAAACGCGCTCAACCCGATGATAAGTTCTGCTTTCTTGGCGCTCCTCCAATTTCTTTTCGCCGGAAAGAGTCAAGACGTTGTCCTTGACTGAAATTTTAACGTCTTCTTTCTTTAATCCAGGCGTTTCAGCGCGAAAAATATAATTTTTTTCTGTTTCTTCCACATCCACCGCGGGAACCCATTGGGCCTGCCTTTCGGCCAAGTCCCATAAATTTCTTTCCTGCAGCAATTCATTAAATAAATGCCGTCTCGTTAAATGTCCAAATGTCATTTCTGATCTCCTTGTCGCTTCCCTAAAAGGGTTCGCGTTTTTCTTCGAGTTACTAGTAAGAACTCACGACTGAGTCGTCAAGATCGGCATCGAAAAAAGAATGTCGGCGGTCAAAAAATCATCAAAAATATCTATTTCATTCGCAAGAGGTTATGATCTTATTCAAATTCATAACCTTCTATAGAAAGAATAAAATGAGCTCTTATTTAAAAATCGCGGTGGAAGCCGCCAAGATCGCCGGAAAAATTCAAAAGCGTCATTACGGACGGGTCAAACATATCCAATTCAAAAGCAGTTCCATCAACCTAGTCACGGAAGTAGACAAAGCTTGCGAGAAAGCCGTCTTGAGCCACTTAAAGAAGCGGTTTCCCACTTACGGATTATGGGGCGAGGAAAGCGGCCAAGAACGAAAACAATCTGAATATACCTGGATTGTGGACCCATTAGATGGGACCACCAATTACGCCCACGCCTATCCTTTTTTCTGCGTGTCCATCGCCCTCCTCAAGGGTCTTCAACCCGTGGCGGGAGTGGTTTATGACGCCCTGCGAGATGAGTGCTTTACGGCCGAAAAAAACGAAGGAGCCGCCCTGAACGGAAAGAAAATCCTTGTTTCCAACATTTCCACTTTGGAAAAAAGTTTGCTTTCCACGGGCTTCAGCTATGGCGTACGGGAAACCCGTTACAATTTGGATAACTTTACGAAAATGGTCCTGACGGCCCAAGGGGTGCGGAGGGATGGCTCGGCGGCGCTCAACCTCACTTATGTGGCGGCGGGACGAATGGACGGCTTCTGGGAACGCTATATTGAGGCCTGGGATATGGCTGCGGGTATTTTGCTCGTTCAGGAAGCAGGAGGGCGGGTCACCGATATCACCGGAAAACCTTTTAATCTTTTAAGCAAAAACACCCTGGCAACCAACGGTAAAATTCACAAAGCCCTTTTTGATTTTTTAAAAAAAGGCCCCGACGAAAAAAAATGGGCTCGATCTCATTTAAGGGTTGGTTTGAGGAGCTAACAAAATTATTTTTCGAACCTCTTTACCAATTCCAACGAGAGTCAGTTGATTCAGCGGAAACTCCAACAATACATGGGTAAAACTGAGAAAAAAAAGCCATCGGAACCCGAGTGAATAATTATAAGCCGACAATCCTAGGGAAATTCCCCAAATCAGCAGAACGGCCGCCATCCGCCGGTGTGAAACTTCGTGCCAGCGGATAATAGAAGTTTTGGAGAACCAGTTGAAATAATGGTAAGTATAGGCATAAGCAATGAAAGCCATCAGAGCCAATGCCACCGGATCGTGATAAAGGTAGCTATTGACGGAGGAGATGAAACCTGGAAGCGATCCTGCCGGATGCCCGAACTGGTGGAGTCCGAAAGCCTGCAGGGTTAGAAAATTAAGCGCGATGAAAGGATTGGTCGGTGCCCCGTTATCCCCAAAAATCCCATAGTTCTGTCGGGCATAAGCGCTGGCCTGGTACTCCACCGGAACACCATGGAAAAAAAGAAGCGCTCCGCCGAGGGTGAGAAACACTCCCAGGGACAGAAATCCGGAGAGGCTTCTTCCCTTCAATGCCCCCGCCGCCAGGAACAACCCCGTGAAAATAAAAACATGAATCAGGGTGGGCAGAAATACCGCGAAGAGCGGGGTAAAAAAAGCGAAAAGTGAAAGGATGACCGATAGCCCGGCAATCGGTAAAAGGGTTCCCAAGCGGACCGCCGTCCCCTTCAGAAAAGCGAAACTCCAAGCACCGAAAAAGGCGGTGCAGGTCAACAACCCCGCCGCTCCCTTCGGTGAAGGTCCCAACAAATTAAAGGTCATCACGGTCACCAAAACCCCGACCATGGTTAAAAAAAGATAGTCATATTTTCCCTGGGTGTAGTAATTCCGGTCGTGAAGCCAGGAGATTTCCGTCAAGTAATGCAGGGGTCCCAGGACCGTATAAGAAAAAAGGAACAACTCAAAAGGAAACCGAAAGGCCAGCGCGGCCGAAAAAATCATCAATCCGATATTGAGATAATTAACCTGATCCGGATTCAATTTGGTCGTCATGAAAATCCTTTACCTATTACATCCATCCTGTCAAAAATTCTTCCACCAAAAAAGGCAGATCACTGTGATAGCCACCTTCCAATAAGGCGAATTGGGGAATGTTCAAATCCCGAACCATCCGCGCCATGGTTTGATAGTCCGGCCGGATCAATCCAAATTGAGTCAGCGGATCTTGATAGTAGGTATCAAAACCCATGGAGATCCCGATTAAATCGGGCTTGAAGCCCCGAACCTGGTTCAAGGCCTTTTCTAAAACCGGAAAATATTCTCCCTCTTTTGTGTCGGGCGGCAAAGGATAGTTCAAACAATTAGCGGACGATTGGCGTCCTGTTCCGGGGTAAGCTGGAAATTGATGTAAGGAAACGTAAAGAAATTCAGGTTTTCCAAAGCAGAAAGCTTCCGTTCCGTTGCCATGATGGCAGTCCAAATCCAATACCGCCACACGCTGAACTAGCCCTTGGCTAACCATGTCTTGAATAGCCACCGTCATCGAATTGAAATAGCAGAAACCCATTCCCCGATCAGGGGTGGCATGGTGCCCCGGAGGTCGCATGAGGGAAAAAACCTGAAAACCGGCCAAACTTTCCCGGGCCGCTTGGAGAGCTGATCCCGCGGAAAGAAGACTGCAAGCGTAAATCCCGGACGCGCCCGATGTATCCGGATCAAGAAAGGCTTCCCGTCTCACCGCCGCGATAAGGGCCTGATCATGAACGGCGGCGATTTTATCCAATGGAGCTAAGCCCGGTTCTTCAAAAACAGAAGAGGCCAAGTTTGTTCTCAAATACTCCAAGGTTCGGAGGACACGAAAGGGATGTTCGGGATGGCCGGGGATTTTATAAGCTCCGGCCTTCTCAGTCGAAAGGATTTTAAGGTTACCGGGGGCCATGCTTTTGGCGAAGCTTTTGTTCCAGGAGGAATTTTTCGATCCGGATGACGTCTTTTCGGTTGATGGCCAGAATTTTCAGCCCCGCCCGGTAAGAAACGCCGTTGATGCCGGTGGCAAAGGAATCCGACCGGACCACTTCGGCTAAAAGGGTCACCGGGCTGGGATAAGCCGGCAAATAAAGATGAACTTCCACCGCCGAATGCATAGGAAACAACTGATCACCGACAATGCTAAGCCCTCCCATCGAAATATCTTTGGTGACGGCGTTGATCACGCTGGATTTTTTGGATAACTCGGGTAAATGGTCGGCCGTCGATTCCCGGTAGGCTGATTGATTCATAACCTCCAACAAACCTTCTTTCGGCACCAGATGGTAGGAAACTTTAATACTGGCGTCGATGCGCTCTTGGAGGCGCTTTTCCATTAATCCGCTGTGAAGTTTGTCTGGTTCGGTCATTTTGATTTCCAATGGATACAGTTCACCGGACAGCCGTTCATGGCTTCCTGGATGTTGTCTTCCGTGTCTCCCTGGGGGTTATAAACTTCCGAAAGGCCCTCGGGCGTCATGCGGAAAACCTTTGGCGCCATGGTCACGCAGGCTTCACAGCCGGTACATTCGTTTTTATCAACGTAAGAGATTCGGTTGAGTTTCTTGGTGGTTGCCATGGGCTTTCAATTCATTCAAAAAATAATCCGGCTCTATATCTGAATTCGGAAACTGGTATCGCCCGCGATGATCGTTCCATTCGTTTCAAACACCGTAGTCCAAAAGCTTCCAATGTCCAAGCCTACCGTGTATTTAGGTTCGATCACGGTAGGAGGCTGGCCGTTCGCCAAACTCAGCGGAATATTCGTTGAAGCTGTTTCTGCGGGAATTGTGTTATTGGTTAATTGCGCATTTACGGTTCCGCTCATGGTCGAAGTCACCCTGCCCGAATAACGCTCAAACCCCACTCCGATATAGGGGTAAAGAATTCCGGCCAGATTATAACCAAGCTGGACTTCGGGTCCAAAATCATTGATATTCCAGGATTCAGTGTAAGTTGCGGTTCCGTTAACGACAGCAGTGTATCCCTGATAATCAGGGTCAGTCTCGTTGGCCGAACCTCCCAACGCGATAGAACCGTTCAAAGTATTCCAATGAATACCCATCGTCAGGTCCGGTAATCCGTGAGTAGCTAGCAACTTATAACGCAGATCAAATCCATAACCCGTGTATTTGGCCGCGACATTAAAACTCGAACTGCTGGCTGAGATGTTGGGCAGTTCGGTATAGCGAAACCCGATATCCAACCCGTCAATAAGCCCAATCCTCAAGGTGGCGAAAGGGAAAGGAATAGGTAGCCCTGGTAGGCCGACATTCTTTAGGCTCTGGTTTAATTGTTGACCGGGGTTGGATGCATCTGGGTCATTGTTCAAAACGCTAAGATTTAATGGAGTATCAGCAATCTTGAAGAAATCCGCTCCAACACCCACCCCGAGTGAAAATTTAGGTCCGATGACATTGGTGATTTGGAAAATATTGGGCGGTGTATCCCATCCCAAGGTAGAAAAAAGACCTAAGTTAGGGGCGAACTGGCTGTTGATGAAAGTGGAAACAGTCCCAAAGTCATTGGTCGCAGATTGAGAAAATTGAGCAGCCACTTGAGCCGGAGTTTGGCCTAAAGAAATCTTGGGTGCCGTGAACAAACACAACAGGGTGATCAGCAGGAAAAATCTTTTCACAAAAGTCATGGGAACCTCGTTAGGTTTTATCCAGCGGCTATTAGTGCCTGAGATCATACCATAAAAGTCCGTTCCGGCGTCCAAGCCCAAAAGGCCCTTCAAACCTCTTTTTACATGCTTGTTCTCCGCTTTTTCATCCCGTCTGATCTTGATTTCAAACCCTTTCCTGACTAATTTGACTTCGTCCAATAGACCTTTTCAAGGAGTTGTCGTTCATGAATTACTTCAAAACCTTTTTGCTCATGATGCTTCTCATGACCTTTTCGGTCATCGTCGGTTATTACGTGGGCGGCCAATCAGGGATGGTCATCGCCTTCTTATTCGCGGCGGTCAGCAACTTTTTCATGTACTTCTTTTCCGCCGACATGGTGTTGGCCGGCAATAACGCCCGGGCCGTCGGGGAGGCCGACGCGCCGGAGCTTTACGCCATCGTGCGGGAGCTCACGCTGAAAGCCGATTTGCCCATGCCGAAGCTTTACATCATTGAGGATGATTCCCCGAACGCCTTCGCTACTGGCCGGGACCCCCACCACGCCGCCGTCGCCGCGACCTCCGGCATTCTGAGGCGGTTAGACCGCAATCAGCTCAAGGCGGTCCTCGGCCATGAGTTGACCCACGTGAAAAACCGAGACATTCTCACCATGAGCATGGCCGCCACTTTCGCCGGGGCCATTATGATGCTCTGCAACTTGTTTTATTTTTTCGGGGGGCGCCGGGATGACCGGGAGGGGAATCCGCTGGCCATGCTGGCGGTCATGCTGGTGGCTCCCATCGCGGCCACCCTGATCCAGTTGGCCATTTCCCGGTCCCGGGAATATGGCGCCGACCACGGCGGGGCGGAGCTCACCTCGCCCCAGCAGATGATCTCGGCCCTGAACGCCATTCACCAGGGGATTCAAACCCAGCCCATGGCCGTTCCCGAATCTTCCGCGCACCTCTATATCGAAAACCCCTTCAGCGGGAAAAATGTTTCTTCCCTCTTTATGACCCACCCGCCTTTGGAAGAGCGCATCGCGGCCCTGGAAGAAATGAAAAAATAACTCCTAAGCCTTCCGTCTCGAAAATCGTTTTGATCAGACCTATCAAGGACTCAAGATGAACTGGCCCGAGGGCAAGCTGGTCTTTGGCGTTTTCAAGGAAAGGCTTCACCGCTTTGGCGCGACCGTCCGGGTGAAGAACCGTTTGGAATACTGCCATGTGACGAATTCGGGACGCTTACGGGAGCTTCTCTTCCCGGGTGCCCAAGTGGCCTTAGTGGATCATCGATCCGCGCCGCTTCACTCATCCCGTCCTCCCCGGAAAACCCGCTACGCCGTTCGCCTAGCTTTTTACCGGAAAAAATGGGTTTGCATTGAGGCTAATATCGCTCCCAAACTTTTGGCGGAAGCCTGGAAGACAAAAAGGATTCCGGAGCTTTTGGCTTACGATCAGTTAAAAGCCGAAGTCCCGCTGAACGCCCATACCCGTTTCGATTTTCAGGCCAAGAACAGCCGAACCGGTGAAAGTGCCTGGATTGAGGTGAAATGCGCGACGCTGGTGGACGCGAAGGGTGTTGGGCGTTTTCCGGACGCCCCTTCGGAAAGGGCCTCCAAGCATCTCCGGGAATTGATGGCCTTATCGCATCGAATGAAAACCAAATGTTTCGTTTTTTTTATTCTTCAAAACGCCCATGGCCGGGCGGTAGGACCAAAAGATGACACGGACCCTTTATTCGGCAAAACCCTCAGGCAGGCTGCCCGCGGGAAGGTTCAATTGGCCGCCTATCGGGCCCAAGTCAGTTTGAAAAGCGCTTTTCTCGAAAAATCCATCCCCATTTCGCTGGATGCCAGCCCATCATGAACATCGTATTTATTCCATCAAATCCCGGTTTTCCTCATCAGCCTTTTTTTCAACTTCCAGGTCCTTATCGTCGGATTCTGCCGCGCCCTCTTTTTTGATCTTTTCCTGAACGCTGAGAAAAGCGGCTGAAGCCGCCTTTTCCACTTCTTTTTCAGGCTCATTTTGCAGATTTCCCAAAAATTTCAGGACATTGTTCGATTTGAAGTGGCTTAAGGCTTCCAGGGAAGCCAATCGAATCGAAAGACTGCGTTCCCTTTTATTTTCCAAAAATTTATATCGATCAGCCCATTCCATCAAAAAAGAAATGGAATAGGGATCGGCCAACTCGCCTAAAACTCGGCAGGCTTCGAGCCAAAAAATTTCCTTTTCCCGGGATTCAGTCGGAAATCGCTTGAGGGCCCCCACCACCTCCCGGGCGTCTCCTTCCATTCCGACTCGGGGTAAAACCCTCAAAGCAACCAAGGCCAAATCAGGTTGGTGCCCATTTAAGACCCTTATCAAAACGGGATGAAAATCGGTTCTTTTCCAGCGGCCGATGATCTCGATATTTTTCTTTAAAACATCCGGGGAGAAATTTTCCCAGTTCTTTTCCACATAATCAGCCAGACCTGGAGTCCAATTGACTTGACGGAAGATTTCCAAGAAGGAAATCATCTCCTCCGTCCCGGGATGCGAATTGAGCCAGCGTTCGTAAACCGGAATGCCGTTCATTTCGATCCGGTGAAGCAGTTCAACGGCTTTCTTCCAAGCCTCCGTTTCCGGGGACTGTTCTTGTATTTTTTCCACCAGGAAAGGAGCCGTCAGCGAGGAAAGAATCGAAAAAAGTTTTACCTGGTTTTCTTTTTCCGGGTCATTCGCCAGAGGAGCTTGATACAGGCTCTCCAAAGCCGGGGGATAAAAAACGGAGGAGAGGGTGGCCCGGGCCGCCTCCGTTTGCTGTTCAAAAAGAGGAGGATTTTTTTTGGCCAGAACTCCGATGGCGGAAGTCATCGCCAGGACCTCCTCCCATTGAGGCCGGGCCAATTCCAGGGGCAGCCAATTTTGAACCAAGGAAAGCGCTATAAAATAAGTGGAAGGCCGGGGGTCTTGGCCCAAGAAATGGCGCAAATTTTTCAGCCCTTCCAATTGAAGGGGCCGGGACATTTTCTCCCATTGCAGGCGGTTGAGATGCCGCAAACCCACCCCTTGGGTTTTGTCATCCCCAGAAAAAACATTTTTCCAAAGTCCGATCCAGGCCTTTTGAAAAACTTCCCATTCCTGAGGCGACTGAAGCCGGAGAAGCGCGTTTCCCGCGGCTCCCTCCTGTTCCGAATCCGCCAACAATTCCAACTGACCTGACCGGAGTTGGGTGAAGGCGGGATCGGCTTCAAAAAGGCCATGCTGTTCCTCACGAATCCCTTCTTTTTCTCCTCCCCCGCCCATCCCCAGGCCCTGTCCCTCTCCTAAACGGACTAGTTTTTGAAGCAGCTCTTCCATGCTTAATTGAGTGGTTCTCGCCTGACCCGGTTCATTAATCGAAGTCAGATTTTTTTGCAGGGTTTGAAATCCTCCAAGCACTTCCCGCCAAGTAACTTGGGCTCGTGGGGAAGGCCTAGGGGTGGTTAAAAGGTTTTCACCTTGAAGCCATCCACCGATATTTTCCATGAGTTTTTGGGCGACTTCTTTTTTATTGGTTTCGGGCTTCACCCGGGCGAATATCTGAAGAAAATACTGCAGCGCTTCTAGGGCCTCTTGGAGATTGTCCTCGCTGCCTATCACGGGATCTTCTCCGGAAACCACTTTCTCGCCTTCCTTGATCGCCACAAAAACTTTCTCATTCATCCGGATATGGGAAATCTTTTTTTGAGACACGGCCTCAAAAAGAGACTGTCCGGGTGAAAGAGCCTTGGGTTTTAAGAGCTCAAAAAAAACTTTAACTTCTTCGGCCTGCAGTCCTTTTAAAAAAGCCAAACTGTGGATTTTTTGGATTAAAAATAAGTCTTTAATCATATTTAGGGAACCCGTGGCTCTTTCGTCCAAGGGGGTTCCTTCGACGACCAGACGTCCTTCCGATTCCCCCAGGGCCACGGAGGGCGAAGATTCGAAAAGCTGGCCCAATATTTTCAAAAACCGTTCCAGGGATTGTTGAACCATGGCGTTATCGGAGGAATAAAGGAAAAAATTGGACAAAGCTACTCGAAGCTCCCGGACAGCGGTCGAGGCAAGTTGGATTTGTTGGGGATTCAATATGAAAAATTCCTTCCGGGTTCATTCGATCAGCGGAACCATCATACCGTAAGTTGAAAATGGAATTTTCTTATTTCCGAAGCAATTTAAACGCGTGATTCCAGGACCCGGTTCGAATGCCGTAAAGCATCCAGAGAATGGCCAGAGGCTCCAGAAGCCGGGAGCTTTTAATATCTCCCATGTCGATAACCGGCCAACCAAAGTCCTGACAAAACCGCGCCGCCGTCTTCTTGGCCTCTTCGTCGTTTCCGCAAATAAACATATCCGGCGGCCCTCCTGGAAAATCGGGCTGGATCACATGGGAACTACCTACCATATTGAAAACCTTGACCACCTTCGCACCGGGAAGCCATCGCTGAACCTGTTCCCCGGCTGAGTCCGTATGACCTATCGACAGGCTGGGCGGCTCGTTCGGGGTGAAGGACAAGGGATTCGTGACATCCAAGATGATCTTGCCGCTAAAATTTTGCGGCCCGGCCAGCCGGATAGCGTTTTCAGTGCCGCTCCAAAGGGTAGCCAATACCAACACTTCTCCAAAAGCAGCGGTCTCAGCGAAATCGCCGAGAGCGGTTCGAACCATGGAAGCCCAAGATTGGACCCGCTCGTTTTTAGGATCACGGGTTCCTATTTGAACCTCGTGATTGCGGGAAGAAAAGCCGGCCCCCAAAACCTGCCCAAAGGTTCCCGATCCAATAATTCCAATTTTCATGGAAACCTCCCGCTAATGATTGAAAAGACAGATTATCCTAGGACACTTCCATGGCGAAAAACCAGGACATAAAAAAAGAGACGGTCTGGGAAGACCGTCTCTGGATAACCGCTGCTTTTGGTTTTAATTCAGCTTTTTATTGAAAGCCGTAAAATGAATAAGGAACCTGTTTAGAGTCTTTAACCGTGCTATTCACATAAACGGCGCCGCCATTGCTGTCATACAGCCAGCCGGAACTTCCAGCAGTGGGTGACAATCCAGACGTCGTTCGGGTGACCAGGGTGCCTTGCGGGCTAGGAGCGTTTGGCACAAAAGCTCCAGTAGCTTTAACTGGATAAATATTATCCAAATATTTACTAAAGGAGAATTGGCTTTGTGAATTCAAAGTTGTCGGCCAGACGCCTTGTATGTCACCGTAATAGATGGAGGATGACGATTTTAAGGCACCTAAGTTTCCTTGCGTCGCTCCCTCGCGGGATTTTTCAAGCATTTGCGCGAAGCGCGGAATCGCGATCGCCGCTAGAATTCCGATAATCGCCACAACGATCATCAGTTCAATAAGCGTGAAGCCCTTTTTAGCTTTTTGACGAACCATTTTACCCCCCTAAATTTCTAACTTAAAAACTGCCTAAATTTAAAAAGATCCTTGACCCAAAAATCTCTTTAAATGATTTCGCTATCAAAATGATATCAACGCTTCTTCAAATCTTTAATGGCGATTATCTGAGAGGGCCTATCACTTGAAACGGCTGTTTCGGGCATTGAAGGCGAAACAGCCGCTGGATAATGACGAAAACCAAAAAATAAAATCCCAGGTTTAATCTTCGTCAAAGCGAAACTCACCAGAACGATCGTTAAAATAAATAATAACTGAACTAATTGCTTCACCACTACCTCCAAATAAAATGACAAGGCTTTATTCAACAAGGCAGAAACTGTGCCACTCAAAAACCTGTTTATTTATGAAAAATTAAGTCCGAAACGCATAAAAAAAAACATACCTGCGTCGTTTTCGATGCACCAATCAATAAAATTGGGAATGTAACCAGTAAAAAATTAAGTAATCTTAGTTAGGATTTTTTGAACGCTGAGGGACGCAAATGATACTTCTTCAAAAGACTTTGAAAATTACGTCGAGCTAATCCCGCCTCCCGCGCTGCTTTGGAAATATTACCGCCCGTTTGCCGCAACAAGTAACTTAAATATTGTTTCTCAAAAGCCTGCACATGGACTCGTTTGGCTTCTCGAAAAGATCCGGCCGCGCCCATAATTTCCGCTTCAAACGGCACCAACAAATCCTCGGAATGAATTTCCGCGCCCTCCGCCAAAAGAAAGGCTCGTTCGAGGGCGTTTTTTAATTCCCGGACGTTACCCGGCCAATTTTGGGCCAATAACACCTTGATGGCCTCGGGAGATAACCGCTTGATATCTTTCGAAGTCTTCGATTGGCTTCTTAAGAACGCGTCCGCCAAGAGCGGAATATCTTCCATCCGTTCCCGCAAGGGAGGAATCGACAACGGAAGCACGGAGAGACGGTAAAACAAGTCTTTGCGGAATTGTCCGGCCTGAACCATCGCCATCAAATCCCGATTGGTCGCGGCGACCACGCGAACATTGACTTTTTTATTACGGCTGTCTCCCACCGCTTTCACTTCACCGGATTCGAGCACCCGGAGCAGCTTCGCCTGGACTTCCAGGGGAACTTCGGCGATCTCATCGAGAAAAAGCGTCCCACCATGGGCGGCTTGAAAGAGTCCTTCCCGTGAATCCGTGGCCCCGGTGTAAGCCCCCTTTTGGACCCCAAACAATTCCGCTTCAAAAAGGGTGGTCGGCAGGCTTCCCGCGTTGACTTGGACAAAGGGCCCCGGGGCCCGGGCTGAAAGCTCATGAATCGCGCGGGCTGCCAATTCTTTGCCCACACCGGACTCGCCGGTGATCAAAACCGTGGCGTCGCTGGGGGATAATTTCCGGATCAGTTGAAAAACTTTTTCCATGGGTTGGGAACGCCCGATCATACCTCCCAACGCTCCCCCGAAAACTTCTTGGCGCAGTTTTTCATTCTCTTCCAACAATCGGTTTTTGGCCAAAGCTTTTAGCACCACCAGTTCCAGGTCTTCCGGTTGGAACGGCTTCGGAAGGTAATCCTCCGCCCCTTTTTTAATCACATCCACGATGCTTTTGGTGTCTCCATAGGCGGAGATGACAATGACCGGCGTCCGTAATCGTCGTTTCTTGAGCCAGGCCACCAGTTCTTCCCCGCGCATCACGGGCAGCCGAAGATCGGTAATAATCAATGAGAATCGTTCCTGTCCAAGGATCACGACCGCGTCCTCGGCGCTTTCCACACAGGTAGGTCGGTAGCCTTTCCGTTCTAACAAGGCCTTCAGGAACTGGCGCACCCCCGGTTCGTCGTCCACGACCAATATTTTTTCTTTTTCTGTCATGAACTCTTTCATCCAAACTATTTTAAAAAATCAAAAAACGAATCGATTCAGCTATCGGGCCATTGTAACCGGAAGACCGCCCCGTGAAGTTTGTTTCGTTCAGCCCAAATTCGACCCCCATGAGATTGGAGAATCGCCCGGGCGATCGACAGCCCCAACCCCGTTCCTCCGGACTTGGTGGTAAAAAAGGGCCTAAAAAATTTTTCCAAATTTTTCCTGGCAAAACCGCGCCCTTGATCTTTTACTTGAACCTTAATTTGTCCCCGGGTTTTTTTAAGGCCAATTTCCACTCTTCCGCCTTCCGGCATGGCGTCCATCGCGTTGGATAAAATATTGATGAAAACTTGTTTGAACCGGTCCGGATCGACGGAAACCTGGAAAGAATTGGAATGAATTTTCAACTCATAAAACGCGGTTCGATTGAGGAACACTTGCTTCCACGTGTGATGAATCAGAAGGACCAGATCGGTTTTTTTTCGCCTGAGCCGGATGGGCCGGGTGAAATAAAGAAGATCCCGAACCAACCGTTGGCATCGTTCGGACTCTTTTTTGATCGTTTCCAACCATTCCCGTAGCTGAATTCCTTTCGATTTCTTCGCCAGTTGGGACAATCCCAAAATAACGGTCAAGGGATTATTCAACTCATGCGCCAAACCCGCCGCCAACTGCCCAACGGTCGCCAACCTTTCCGATTCAGAAAGTTTCCGCTCGACTTGAAGCGCTTTCGTATGGGCTCGTTCCCGTTCCTGGCTTTGAAATTTAATCTTTCGGGTCATTCTCCCGATGGCCAGGCTCAAAACCCCAATTTCATCCACGGGCTTCATCGATTCCAAGGACAGAATATTTCCCGATTCGGACCGATAGTTACCCACTTGATGGGTCAACCGAAGTAACGGTTCGACAATCCGTTGGGAAATCGCCAAAGCCAATATCACACTCAATAAAAGCGTCAATCCCAGGAAGAAAGACATGAACCGAAGCATATGTTCGGCGGGCGCGTAACATTCATCCGCCGATTGCCGAACCACCACTCCCCAATTAGCCGAAGACACTGAGGCGTAAGCCGCCATGATTTTTTTTCCCTGTCCATCCTGAAACAAAACGACACCTTCTTTTTGAGCCCGCAAAGACAGGACCGCCGGATTTGGCACCCCTCCTTGAATCCGATTTTCATCGGGCCGGATCAAGGCTTCACCCTGGTCATCAATTAAATAGGCGAACCCCGATTGTCCGATTTCGGCGGTCTCTAAATTACCGATCGTATGGTTCGGCAGGTAAAGCACCCCGACCAGAATTCCTTTCAGCCGATTCCGGTCAAAAATGGGCGCGCTGATCCCCACTCCCCAGTTTCTTGAGGGAGCTTGATAAACCTTGACCAGGACCGATTCTCTCAACTCATTCGCGCGGGCCACGCTCTCACGAATAAAAGAATTCGGCGGTAGATTTTTCAAATCTAAACTCAAAACACTCCGGGCGACCCAATGGTCGGGCCGCTGATAAACAAACATGGCGTCAAGCAGTTCGGTATCACTGGTGACGAGGGTTAATTCGGAAGCGAGTGACGCCCCCTCCATCCGGGCGGTTTCAGGCCGATGGGACAGCGCTTCCACCGCTTGGAACGCGCTCGAAAGTCCGCGATTCACCTGCCAGGCCAGGCTTTTCGCCAGCGCCAATTCCGACTGTTGGGCTTGGAACCGCAAGGCTTGATAAGATTTCCAAACCAAGTACGATCCGAGCAATCCGGTGGTCACAGCGGAAAGAATGACGACGACAATGGTGAATTTGGTGCGGATACTGATGAATTTCAATAATTTTCCTTAGCCCGCCGAAATATTAATTTTATGAAGTCCCGGGGGAATGAGGGGAATCGAAAGGATCATTTTCAGATCGCCGGCCGGCCTCATAGGCGGCGTCAGCGGGGATATGCTTTCCAGCCTTGGACAATCCAAAGACCGGCATATTATTGTAGAGACAGTGATATTTTCCGGCGGCGACTTCATAGGCCTCGTGCCAAATGCCGACGGTCCCCTTCACACTGACGTGGCGGTTGAATTTTTGCCAGGCGGAAAGATGAGGTTCTCGCGGCGAACGGGCGAATCGCTCCAAATCTTCCATGGACTTCCAATACTGCACCAACGCGGGGCCTCGCCAATAAAGAAAAAACTCGCCATGAAGAAAGCCTTTTTCTGGATGGTTCATCAGTGTTTTTAACATGGGAACCATGGCCGTAAAAACCGGCCACCATTTCCAAACCATCCAGAACCGGTTGATCCTCATCCCGATGATAAAGACAACGAAGGGTCCTTCCATTTGAGCCGTGTACCGGCCCTTGATGACCTGGCTCATCCTGTCCTCACTTTTTCTTTTGGGCGATCCAGGCGGACAGGACTACCCCCAGCCAAACCAAAAGAAGCCAAATCAAGAACTGGTGCCCCGCTAAGAATGGGTATTCCCCAAGATGATGAACGGCTAACTCTCCCACCCCAAAGCCGGCTCCACCGCCGAGAACTGTCAATAGCCCCAAGGCCAGACATTCTTCCATAGTGTAATAAAGCCGGCTCACACCCCAGAATTTTTGAATGATTAGAAAATAAGGAAAAATGAAAAGAATCGCGGTCAAAATCCAATGGTTCGTCATGATTCCGAAGTAAGGCAATTGAAGTGTCAGGAACAAATATTCCAGCCAAAAATAAGCTGAAACACCCAAAGCCCAATTTAACACCCAGCTAAAGGGTTTTAATAAGACGCTGAAGAAGCCTTCCACCGCCGCCCAACGATAAATGAAAAGAAGCGGATAAGCGGCCAGAAAAAATAAAGCGTTGAGATGAAAAAGATGCTGGGTCGAAGAATGACCTGCCAAGGGATGATGGATCAGGTAAAACCATCCAGCCGCTCCGAGGGCTTCCCAAAAAAGAATCCGCCAAAAGGACCGGCTTTGTTTGGAAGCCTTTTCACCTGCCATGGATCAGCCTTTCCGGGTCTTCTGGTTGAACCAAACCACAGCCACCACGCCCACCAAAATGAAAATCACCCAAAACAAAACCCTCATCGGATCTCCGCCGAAAAACATTCCCCACTTGGTGTCCAAAATCTTTCCCAAGCCGTATCCAGCCACCACACCGCTGACCGCGTCCGACAAGATGCCCGCGGAAGACCAGAAAGAATGCTCGTGTCCACTGATTCCGAACAAATGCCGGAAAAAGAAAACATAATCCATCACGAATAACAGGAAAAGAACCGGGTAATAGTTAGCGAAATCCTCCCATACCGGTAAGTGATCCAGGGTGTAGTTAGTGGCATAAAGCACGTAAGTGATCCAAATATAGGTCGTAATCAGCAGGATGACCTGAAGCGCCGCGTAAAGAGGGGAAATGAGCATTTTGAAAAAAGCCGGAACCGTCAGCCGGTTATAAAAATAAACCACCGGATAGAGCACGAGAAAAACCACGGCATTGGATAGAAAAACTAGCGGGGTCGGGTCGTTGCCTGGAGCGTAATAAAGGATATGGAGAAAACCGACAATCCCCACGATTTGCCAAAGCATAAACCGGGACAATGGTGGAGTGGTGGCGCCGGTGTTGGTTTTAATCGTCGGAGGCATGGGATCTTTCTTTGGAACGAGGAATTGGAAACGATCTACTTTACCCTTGGAAAGAGCCTCGAAACAATAAAAAATCCCCTCTCCCAAAATGAACACTATTTGGTTTTCGGTTTTTCGAATGAAGAAGGCCCCGAATCTCTTGACTTTTTTGGCTGGGGGTCTAGGGAAGCCGCCTTTTCCAACTTATGAAACCCAAACTTTCGTTTGATCGCGTCCACGCTTTGATAAAGCGCGTCTTTCTTTTCGGAACTCATTTCGGAAAAAAGCCATTCCTCTTCCCCTCCGCTTTCAAACTTCGAAAGGGTGACCCCCAAAAGTCTTATCTTGCGCCGTCGGACATGGGCTTCCTCGAAAATCGAATAAGCCGTTTCCATCACCTTCACGTCATCGTTGGTTTCAGGAATCGTTCGAGCCCGGGTCAGGGTTTGAAAGTCGTCATAGCGCAGTTTCAGCGTGACCGTCCGGGCTTTCTTCTTCAGGCGCCTGAGGCGATAACAGCTTTTTTCCGAAAGCCAGGCCAGGGTCTGGTGAATTTGGCTCAAATCCGCCGTGTCGGCCTCGAAGGTAGTCTCGTTGCCTATGCTCTTGGCGTGGTGGAAGGGTTGGACCTCCGAATCATCCATCCCTCGGGCCGCGTCGTGAAGCCACTGCCCCGCTGAGGGTCCGAAGGATTTTTGAAGCTTGGCAAGGGAAATGGGGATGATGTCGCCGATAAATTGAATCCGCATTTCCTTCAATCGGGGCAGGGTCTTTTCTCCCGCCCCATGCAATCTTTCAACACGCAAAGTTGAAAGAAACTTTTGCTCCCCGCCCGCGGGCACCACGATAGTTCCGGTCTTGGAGCCGGAGGAAGGCTTGACCGTTTTTCCCGCGATCTTCGCCACGTATTTGTTGGAGGCGATGGCCACCGAGCATGTTAGCTTGGCCCTTCGGAAGATACTCTCCTTGACCTTGATCGCCATGGTTTCAAAATCATTCCCATAGAGCATTTCGCATCCGGTGAAATCGAGGTAGAACTCGTCAATGGAGGCATATTCCACCACCGGCGCGATGCGCTTCAGGAGTACATAGACTTTGCGTGAATATTTGGAATAAAGCCGGTGATTTCCCGGAACGAAGAGGGCCTGCGGACAGAGTTTTTCGGCGGTGGCGATAGGCATGCCGGATTTCACCCCGAACTTGCGCACTTCGTAAGAAGCGGAGGCCACCACCCCCCTCTCGCCCTTGCGCCCACCCACCACCACAGGCTTGCCCATGAGAGCCGGATTGACCAGCCTTTCGCAGGACACAAAAAAAGAGTCCATATCGACATGGGCGATAATATGGGGAAGGGGTGAGCTCTTCGGGAACAACTTCGTTAAGTCCCTCATGGAAAAAAACATACACTTGTATACCATCTAAAGCAATCGATAAAAACAAAATTTTTATATAAATAAAGGAGTAGTGAAATGAAAAACACGGCGATTAGCTTTTTAAAAATGATGGAGATGTTCCCGGATGCCGAAAGCGCCCGGAAATACATTGAGGGGCGGCGTTGGCCCAATGGGGTTATTTGTCCCTATTGCAACGAGTCCAAACCAATTACGATCCGTAAACGTGCCGGGTTTTACAGGTGCAATGACTGCCATGAAGATTTCACTGTCCGTACTAGAACCATCTTTGGACGGAGTCATATCCCCCTGCATAAGTGGCTTCTTGCGATGTACTTGCTAGTTACTGCCCGTAAAGGGATTTCGAGTATGCAGTTGTCCAAAGAGTTGGGAATTGGACAAACCGGTGCTTGGTTTATGTTGCAAAGAATCCGTGAAGCTTGTGGAAATGATAAAAGCGTTCTTTCAGGGATTGTCGAGGTCGATGAAGTTTACATTGGCGGAAAAGAGTCAAACAAGCATCTCTATAAGCGTGTAAATGTTCATGGAAAGCTAGATAAAAAAATACCGGTAGTTGGTATGCGTGAAAAAGAAGGACGTACCAAAGCCACAATAGTTCAGACCACTGATAGCATCGCACTTTCTAAGGTTGTATTCGAAAACATTGAACCTGGAAGCACACTACATACCGATGAATACAAATCTTATAGAGCGCTAGACCAAGATTATAAGCATGAAACTGTTAACCATGCCTCCGGTCAATATGCGCATAACGGCGTAAGTACCAACAGTATTGAAAGTGTTTGGGCTGTGATGAAACGTGGTTTGCACGGCGTTTACCATCAAGTAAGCAAGAAGCATCTCGCCCGGTACATTTCAGAATTCACCTTTAGGCTCAATGATGGCAACGTTACCCGCACTAGCATGGAGCGTTTGGCCAGTTTAATTGATGCGTCTTTTGGGAAAAGACTTAGTTATAGAACGTTAGTTAGGGGGTCTATCAGTGAGTAAAGACCTCGAAAAACTAAACAAGATTTTGGATAAGGTTTTTAAATTCGGAAATGGTAAACCTAAGAAGAAATTCAAAAAAAAAATCCTTTAAAGTAGAGGCCCCTAAATGATGCCCGATGTAACTTATGACCCTGGTTTTTATGATTTAACACGGCAAGAACTTTGGCAGGATTTAGATATTGTTTTTAAACACGCTAGATATAGAAATCTCGACATTCATTTGAATCCTCGATTAGGGCCTTTATGCAAGCAATATGATAAATGGCGCAAAAAATTCATGAAATATGAATTAACCGAAGAGGATAAGGCCTACATGAAACAATTTTATAAAGATTTAAAGGCGTGTGAACGATATTCAAAAGTAAGAAAAAACGTCCGTGGTTTTCTTACCGACGAAATGGTTCAAGAGTTGGCTAATAAAAAGGATATTTATGTGCCATCTGGCCATTAATGGTTTTCGAACGAAAGTTTCGAAAATATTAGACTTCGTTGACAGGCCGCAATTGGGCAATCTATGGAGTAATTTGGCGTCTTTAATGCCGCTAAAAGATTATTCGTTTTTTGTGACACTACTTTTTGAGGAGCTTGGTGAATGTCATTTGTACAAAAAATAACTACATCATCTCCTTCAAATTTCAAATATCCGCCTTGGCCATATAACACTGTCATGTCTAACTCCTTTAATTTTTTAAAACGGTCCTTCGGTTCCATAACTCGTCAAATTCGAGCAATCTATGAGTCCACCCGCCGCACCTGGATAAGCTCCGTAAGCATTACCAGGCACCGTAAAAGTACTGGTTTGGGTAACGGCTCCCCAAACGTCATAGACATTATAATCGGGCGGTCCAGTGCTGTAAGCCTGCCCCCAAACAACACTCAGGATATAGGTTCCTGCGGGGCATGTACCAGCGAGTTGAGCGCTTCCGTCAGTTACCCAGCCACTACTTTCGGGTCCAGATACTTGCCATTCGAAAGTGTTTACGGGGGCGTATACGGTAGGAGTGGCGTTTACAAAGACTTCAGCGGGAGTGCATTGATTAATTACCTTAACCATAACTAGTCCGTCATAACCAATGGTACCAGTGACAGTTGGGGAAATTTCAGGTGTTGGAGTAATGGTAGGACTAGAAGTTGAGGAAGATGTAGGCGTTATGGTGCCAGTGGAAGTTGGCGAGTAAATAGTAGTTATGGTGTTTGTCGGGGTATTGGAGGTTGTTTGAGGTGCGGATGGTGTCGGATGGTCTTTAGTGCTACAGGCTAAAGGAAGTAGGGAAATAAGAATAAGGCTTAATAAGCTGATGTATTTGCTCATATATAACCTGTTAACGAGGTTTACAAACGTTAACAGTATAAAACAAAGTTCACAAACGTGAACGTTTAAAAGAAGTTAAATATCTATAGTTTTTAAATGTCCATTTATGCGAAGCGGATAGCTAAAAACTTAAGGAAGATGATTGTGGCAAGCGGAGAAAGCACCGAAAAGATAGCCTTCGGAGCCGGAATTTCCAAGGCTACGATCTCACATTACTTAGCTGGTAAAAGGACACCAACTATTCCAGTTTTGGAGAAGATTTCGGATTACTTGAAAAAAGATTTTATTGAGTTTTTTAAGTAACAAAATTGAAGGGACTTAACGAAGTAGGTCCCAGCTCTTCATAGAATACACTTGTATACCAATCGACCTGTTCGGTCAATGACTTTTAAAAACAACCTGTCACGAAAATATCTTCGAAAACCCGGCCAAAACATTATCCGGACGCAAAAGCAGCACCGCGTTCCCCTTTTCTTCCCAGGCCTTCAACCGCTGTTGGTGTTCCTCAAGCAAAGGCTTCACGCCGGTTTCATTGAACACCATTTTTAAATGCAGGGACATCTGTTCGGAAGTGGGGCGGTTGGCGCCGGTCAAGAGCCGGGAAGCGCCGTCCTGGGCGCAGGCAGTCAAAAGAAAGGAACCCTTTTCGCCTAGGGAATATATTTCCAAATTGGCCACGGCCTGCCGGAATCTCTGGCCGCCCTCTTTCCAATTGACCAGCAGAAGAACAAACTTTTGATCGGGAGCGATGAGGAGATGTGCCCAGAAAAAATCGGTGGAGGAGTAGGAAAATTTTCCGACATCAGTGTAGCCGTCAGCCCGGAGCTTTTCCGTCAAGGTCTTTTGCCAGGGCGGCGTCAGGGCTTCTACCAAGTCCACGGGGGCCGGTTCCAGGATAACCGGCATCTTCGGTAAATGTTCCATTCCTGTAGCGGCGCTGGATTTCTTGCGAAAAGGTCTTTCGATTTGGACGATAAAACCCAAAACGGCCAAGACCAGAACCGCCATTAGCCACCCGCCCGGACCCATAACTCCGCCCTTTTTGGAAACATTTGATTTTGTGAGAAGATAACCCTATAACGGTGTTTCTTCACCGAACAGGGGACCTTTTGGAACAAATTCTTTTTATCAGCATCGTCATTCTCATTTTATTCGGGCCGGACAAACTGCCGACCATCGGCAAGGCCATTGGAACCATCGTCCGGGAATTTCAGACCGCCATGCGCCCCGAAACCACCGCCGTTCCGCCCTCGGTCGCCGCCAAAATCCCCCGCCGAAAACCCCGCAAGAAGCCAAAAACAAAAACCCATCTCACCGTCAAAACGCCAAGAACAACTAAGAAAAAATAAGAGATTTTTAAAAATTTAATTATTTTGACTTTCTTGGCACCCTTAGCGTCTTGGCCGTGAAAAAAAATTTTAATTACTAAAATCCACCTTTGGCGCCTGGTCCGCGCCCGACTCGGCCTTAAAGTAAGTATCCTTTCGCTGAAATCCACCAATGGATGCCATGATGTTGGAGGGAAAGCTGCGCACCTTGACGTTGTAATCCTGCACTGCCTCGTTATAGCGCTGGCGCTCCACAGCGATGCGGTTTTCCGTGCCAGCCAATTCATCCTGCAGCTTCAAGAAATCCTCGTTGGCTTTGAGATCAGGATAATTTTCCAGCACCACCATCAAATGGTTCAGGGTTCCGTCCAATTGGTCTGAAGTTTGGACCTTTTGGTCCCGGGTCTGGGCCGCACCCCATTGGCTGCGCAGGCGCGTCACTTCCTCAAGTACTTCTTTCTCGTGTTTGGCGTAGCCCTTGACCGTGTTGACCAGGTTGGGGATCAGGTCAAACCGCCGCTGCATCACGTTTTCCACCTGGCTCCATTGGGCCTCCACCGCCTCGTTAGAGGAAACCAGTGAGTTGTAAGAACCCATGCAGATGAGGAAAACCACCAGCACAAACCCGATCAGTCCCAAAATCCACTTCATATTAAAACCGCTGTCCGCCATTTTGCTCTCCTGTTGTTTTTATTGACCGCCGTACAACCCTAAAATCTCCGTCTGGGCCAAAATATGGCCCTTCATCGCGTCCGTCAGCTGATTGACCAAGGCTCCGCCTTCCAAGTCCAGCATGGTGTCCAAGGCGAATAACTTGAAGAAATATCGGTGTGTTCCGTTGGGAGGGCAAGGGGGGCCATAACCAATGGTTTTGAAATCCGAGGTGCCCTGGGTGATGCCGTTGGGCAGTCTTGTATCCTTGGGGAAATCTTCCAAAAATTCCGTCACATTCGGCGGAATATCATAAACCACCCAATGGGTCCAGGTAAGGTAAGCCGCGTCCGGATCGTCCATGATCAAAGCCAGGCTTTTGGTCTTGGGCGGAAGGTTTTTCCAGCTCAATTCCGGGGAAATACCCACCCCATCACAGGTGTATTTGGCGGGAATGGGCCCGCCCACGGGGAAAGAAGTGGTCCAAAGGCGCAGATGGGTTTTCTTTTTCACCGACGCCGCCTGGGAATGGGAAAGTTCGCCCAAACCCAGAATGAGCCCGATCGCGAGGGCCGGTATCACCAACCATTGGATTTTTCGTTGAAACACGACAGCCTCCCTAAAAACTAAAAACGAAACTACAGATGGACACAGATAAACACGGATGAATCTATCTTTTTATCTCAAATATTTATTCTTAGACCAATTTTTATCTGCGTTCATCCGTGTTCATCTGTGGTTAAACTGCTTTTCGTTTCTTACTTTTTTAAAAAATCAGACATCAATTTTATCCACAAAACTTTCCAATGTTTCCAGATAGGTCTCAAAAAGTGCCGAAATGTCCAAGTTGGGTATTTTTTCGCCTTGCTTTAAAAGACCGATGGTCCCAAAAATTTCCGTTTTCAATCCCAACCGTTCCCCCAGTTTCTGGGCCGCCTCCATCTTTTTCAAGGGGGGCTTTTCACCATAAAGCCAAAGGGCGTTCTTGAGAAGCACCAGGAAGGTCGAAAGGGATTGGGTCATGAGCTCCACCACCTTTTTATCCCGGCCGTCGGTCAGGAGATAACGGGTCTTGAGCTGCAAAAGTTTGCCTTGAAGTTCATGCTCCAGTTCCTGCCGCAAGTAAGCATGGGAAACTTTCAATTCGGGGAAGGGATCGGCGCCGTAGAGCACATAGTGGTTTTGCTGGATATCGGATATCTCCAGCGGAAAAACATTGACGTATTCGTGGAGATGATCCGGCGTCAACAGAAGGGGCGGCTGGTTTCCCTGTTTCACCCACTTAGTCACCACCTTAGATATCCTTTTCAAATGAGGGACATCCAATTTTTTAACGAGGGCCAAAAGATTGGTATCCGATCGTTCTTCC
>Ga0206828_1014_pt1 | contig 38587 bp, 37 predicted proteins | sample Alteio_BWOrgCont_78_FD_152858 | JGI IMG/M metagenome (GOLD analysis project Ga0206828, IMG submission 152858) | Enriched cells from forest soil in Barre Woods Harvard Forest LTER site, Petersham, Massachusetts, United States -... | ecosystem: Environmental > Terrestrial > Soil > Temperate forest >... | reverse complement strand
CAAAACAAATAAAAAGTTTCCGAGCGGATGCAAAAAACAGGAAAGGATTGGAAGTCCATAGCGTAAGGCCTGGTTAAGCCTCACGAGAACCTGAAGAACCGCCAAACCCAAAGCCGCGTCAAATAAAAATGTTCCCGGGGTCGTTAAAAAAAGAAGCGCGAAAGGCAAAACGGTCACGCCCAGTAGAAAAAAATACGCGCCCAAAGCTCGTTTCGCCGAGAAACCAAAAACCGGAAAGAAATTCTTCGAAAATCCTTCCCAAACATCCCGGGCCGATTGATACATCCGGCAATAACTGAAATCAGTCCCATCTAAAAAGAGAAGCCGTAATCCGGACTGTACGATCCGGTTGCCGATTTTTAAATCCTCCACGATCTCATTTTTAACCGAGGTGTGCCCTCCGATCGCGTCATAGGCCTTCCGGCGGAAAAAAAGAAATTGTCCTCCGGCTCCGGCGAATTTGGAAAAACGGCTCCCCGGCTTTAGAACCAACCGGATCGGGAGAAAGGCGATCAGATTGAAAACCATGCAGGGGATGACCAAATATTCCAGCCAGGTTTTGGTTTCCTGCCGGTTCATGCAGGTGAGGAGATCGGCCTTTTGTCCTTCAGCTTCCTGCACGCTTCGTTTAAGCATATCCGGCCCTTGCCAGGTATCCGCGTCGGTGAAAAAAAGCCATTGACCCTTAGCCTTCCGGGATAACTGATGGCAGGCCCAGGGCTTGCCCACCCAACCGTCGGGCAGCTCTTTTCCCCGTAAAATCTTAAACCGTTTGTCTTTCCCAACATACTCCTTCACGAATTTAAAAGTGTTGTCCGTGGATTGGTCATCCAAAACCAGTACTTCCAGCCGGGGATAATCCATTTTTAAAAAACTTTCCAGACAGGGCCCGATGCGGCCTTCCTCGTTGCGGGCGGGAATACAAACCGAGACCAGCGGCCAGACCCGGCGTTTCGGATCGGCCGGTGGCAGTTTTCGGGAAAGCCTTGTATTATCCCAGGCGCAGGCCGTCAAATAGACGCAGAGGCCGCTAAAAAAAATCGCGAGTAAAATCATCGCATGAACCTTCTCTCAGGAATCGATCAGGATTTCCACCATCCCCAGAAAAACCCCGGGGCTTACGAATGGTGGCACTTCGACGGCACCGATGATACCAGCGGCTATTCCTTTTCCGCTCAATTTTACGCCGGAAATCCCCTTTCCCCTTACTACCAGGAAGCCCTGGGGCAATATTGGAAAAAGACCAAATCTCCCTTGGTGGATAAAACCCCCGTTGCGGCTCCGGAGCCTCTCGACTTTTGCGGGGTCCATTTTCGGGTATTCAAAAACAATTCCTTGGCCGGGGAATTTAACCAGGGATACACCCCCGGCCAGCTCAAGGCCTCCGACCATCTACCCGCGGTCCTTTTGGGTTCCAACCGTTTTAATTGGGACCCGGAGGGTAATCCTCCTTCCTATACCCTGACGCTACAGGGAAACCTGCCCGGCCGCCGGTCCTTGCGGGCCCGGCTTTTTTTGACGCCTGAAAATTTTTCCCCGCCGCCCTTAGAATCATCCGAATCCTGGCCCACCCATACCTGGGTCCTCGCCGCCCCCCGCTGCCGGGCGGAAGGAACCCTTCAATGGTGCGACGCCGAGGGGGATGTCCAAAAAGAACAGCCTTTTATCGGCAACGGCTATCACGACCATCATTTTGGAACCGTCCCCCTGGACCGCTTCGTAAAAAGCTGGCATTGGGGACGGGCCTTTTTCAAAAACCGCGCCCTGGTCTATTCGGTCCAGATACCCGCCGATGAAAAAGAAGAGCCCGCGGCGGTCTTTTTATTGAACGAGGGGGATCAGACTCAAACGCTCACGCGGAAACTGAAATGGTCTCTTTCCCGGAACCGGCGGAATGTTTTTTGGGTGCCTTACGCCAAAAAGCTGGTGTTCGAGGCGGTCGAGGGATTGGCCGATTGGAAATTTGAGATCAGCCATGACGCCCTCTTAAGTGACGGCCCCGTCTCTCTGGCTTTCCAAGACCAGGTGACTCTTTTTCATAAGGACATCCAAGTGAAAGGCCAGGGCATGTCAAACCTCATCGACGGCCCCCGTCTTTCCAACCGCTTTTTCTTTCCCCTGTTGAAAGGTAAGACCGACTTGATCACCCAGCCTCCCCGCCCATTTTCAAATTCCGGTCATTCGCCCGAAGGCGACGTTTTTACCGACCGCTCCCAAATGCAGCCCAAATAAAAAACCGGGCATAAAAAAAGGGTCCCCCGAATGGGGAACCCTTCACGTCTCAAAAAAAATTTGAATCTTACGGCTTAATTCAACGTCTTTTGTCCCGGAGTCCAGCCGCAGCCCACCAGCTTGCCGGTCTCGAAAGCCGCCAGCGTACGGATGGTCTCTTCCACGCTGCGCCCGACGGCCGTATCGTTGACCGTGGAGTGCTTCAGGTTCCCCTCAGGATCGATCACGAAGGTTCCGCGAAGGGCGATACCCTTGTCCTCGATCAACACGCCGTAGGCGCGGGAAATCTGATGGGCCGTGTCGGCCAAATGAGGGAACTTCAGCTTGCCCAGAGTCGGTGACTCCTGCCAGGCCTTGTGGCTGTAAACGCTGTCGGTCGAAGCCGTGATGACTTCGGCGCCCATCTTCTTGAACTCTTCATACTTTTCGTTAAAAGCCTTGATCTCGGTCGGGCACACGAAAGTGAAGTCGAGCGGATAGAAAAACAGCACCACCCACTTTCCTTTGTAATCCGACAACTTAATTTCCTTAAACTCGCCGTTCGGCATCAACGCTTGGCCCTGGAAATCCGGGGCCTTCTGTCCCACTTGAACTGGCATCGCATCCTCCTTGTTTTCAATTGGCTTCAAATGACTTTCCCAAAAGTGGGCTTAGTATCCAAAGGTCCAACCGGGGCTTTCAAGCCCCTTTTAAAATTTTTCCGGGGTTTAACCCGGTCCGTCGGTTTCACTTCTTGAAAAAAGCCGGCTTATTTAATCTCGGCCTTGGCTTTTTTGCGGCAATCGGCGCAAGTGCCTTTTAAATGCACCGAATAATCCATGATTTCAAATCCCTGAATCGGAGTTTGCGGCATACGGATCGCGTTCAAGGCTTCCTCCGAAAGGTCCACCACCTTGTGGCATTTCACGCAGGTTAAATGGTGATGCCGCTCCGTATTGGGGTCATAGCGGGAGGCCGCCCCCGAATGGTGGGCATGGTGGATGACTCCTACCTTGACGAGGGTCTCCAAGACCCGGTAAACGGTTGTGCGGGAAAGCCCGGGCAGGCGGTCCGAGACCGCCTCAAAAACCTGGTCCGCCGTGGGATGGTCTTCCCGGCCGATCAGCGATTCCAAAATGACCCGGCGTTGGACGGTCAGGGGAATTCCCTGCTCGCGGCAGAGTTTTTCGAAGTTTTCCATTTTGGGGCTAACGGGGGAAGCATGAGTCGTTTTCATAGTTGGTAATTTATTGCAACTGATAATTAATGTCAACAGCCTATCAAAAAATATCTTCCCTTCCCCGCCGGGCGTCAAAAGTCCGGTTGTGGAGCCCTTCGGCCTCCTGCTAGAATGGCTCCAGTTTGATTTGGAAATAAGGGGATTTTATGTCGGGTGAGGAAGCCGGTATCAAATTGCTGACCCTGGAAGAAGCCAACGCCCTTCTGCCCCAGGTTCACCTGTCGTTGAAGACTCTCCGGGAAGACCGTTCCCGGATTCTGAAAACCCAGGCTCAAATTGAGATTGAGGAAATGACCGGGGCCGATTCCAACGGCAACCTTTCCATCGCGGCCCAACAGGCCGTTACTTCCCTCATGGACGCCTTTCACGCCCAGACCCGGACCTTCGAGCAAGACCTGGAAAAATTGTTTCATCTGGGCGCCCAATTGAAAGATCTGGACGGCGGATTGGTGGATTTTTACAGCCGCCGGGGCCGGGAAACAGTGTTTTTATGCTGGAAAGAAGGTGAGGCGGAAATCCTCCATTGGCACACCTTGCAGGGGGGCTTTCAAAACCGCCAGCCTTTGGGTTAAGGTCTTCTCAAAAATCACGTTGAATCATCATCCATAAAGGAGCAGTTCTATGCCGAAACCATTCGATCAAGCCGACCATAACGCCATTACGACCATGCGCATGTTGGCCGTGGACGCCACCAGCAAAGCCAACTCCGGCCATCCGGGCATGCCTATCGGCATGGCGCCCGCCGCCCATGTTTTGTGGAGCCGCCACTTGAAACATTCACCTTCCAATCCCCATTGGGTCGACCGGGACCGCTTTATCCTTTCCGCCGGACACGGGTCCATGCTCATCTATTCGCTCCTGCACCTGCACGGCTATAACCTGTCGCTGGACGATTTGAAAAACTTCCGCCAATGGGGCAGCAAGACCCCGGGCCATCCCGAGTACGGCCACACCGAGGGAGTGGAAACCACCACCGGCCCCCTGGGCCAGGGCATCGCCACCGCCGTGGGTTTCGCCATGGCTGAACGCGTCCTCGCCGCCCGCTTCAATGAGGCCGGGCAGGAACTGGTGAACCACAAGACCTGGGTCATCGCCTCCGACGGCGACTTGATGGAAGGCGTGTCGCATGAATCCTGCTCCACCGCCGGGCATTTGAAGCTGGCGAATTTGAAAGTGATCTACGATGACAACCACATCACCATCGAAGGGGACACCAAGCTGGCTTTCGACGAGGATGTCTTGAAGCGCTTTGAGGCTTACGGCTGGCACACCCTGCGAGTCACCGACGCCAACGATTTGGACGCCTTGGACAAGGCCATGGCCGAAGCCGAAGCGGAAACCACCCGGCCCTCGATCATCGCCGTGCGAAGCCACATCGGCTACGGCACGCCCTTGCAGGACAGCCCCAAGGTCCACGGTTCCGCGCTCTCGGCGGAGAACGTGGTGAAAACCAAGGAATTCTACAAATGGCCCCAAGAGCCCACCTTCCTTGTTCCCGAAGACGCCAAGAAGCGCTGCCTGGAATCGGTCGAGCAAGGTAAGAAGATTGAGGCCGCCTGGAACGCCAAGCGGGACGCTTACGCCAAAGCTCTTCCGGATAAGTTCAAGCTTTTCGAGCAGGCTTTGAAGAAAGAAATCCCCGCGGACCTGGAAAAGAAACTGCCGGTTTTCCCCGCGGATGAGAAGGGCGTCGCCACCCGCTCCGCCTCCAAAATGATCATCAACGCCATCGCCCAGCAAGTGCCGCATTTTTACGGCGGTTCGGCGGACTTGGCCGGCTCCAACGACACCATCATTGAGAACGGCGGGGATTTCGAGGCGGATAACTATAAAGGCCGCATTTTCCATTTCGGCGTGCGCGAGCACGGCATGGGCGCCGAGCTCAACGGCATGGCCCTGCATGGCGGCGTCATTCCCTTCGGCGCCACCTTCCTCATGTTCAACGACTATATGAAGCCGGCCTACCGCTTGGCGCACCTGATGGGCGTACAGTCGATCTTTATTTACACGCACGATTCCATCGGCCAAGGCGAGGACGGCCCGACCCACCAGCCCGTGGAAACCCTGGCCGCCATGCGCTCGACCCCGAACGGCTGCGTCATCCGCCCGGCGGACGCCAACGAATCGGTTTATTCCTGGCTGGCCGCCATCGGCCGCAAAAACGCTCCCACGGCATTGGTTTTCACCCGCCAAAACGTGCCGACCTTCGACCGCTCCAAAATGGGCGCGGCGTCCGGCACTTTGAAGGGCGCCTATGTGCTGTCCGAAGCCAAGGGCGGCAAGCCCCAGGTCATCCTGATGGGCACCGGCTCGGAAGTTCAGTTATGCGTGAAGGCCCAGGAAATTCTCGAGAAAGAAGGCGTCTTCGCCCGCGTGGTCAGCTTCCCCTCGTGGGAATTGTTCGCCGCCCAAAGCGCCCAATATCAGGAAGAGGTCCTTCCCTCGTCGGTGAAGGCCCGGGTCGCGGTGGAGGCGGCCACCTCCTTCGGCTGGCACAAATGGACCGGTACCTACGGCAAGTTCGTGACGCTCGAGCGCTTCGGCGCCAGCGCTCCCGGCGCCGTGGCCCTGAAGAATTTGGGCTTCACCCCCGAGAAAGTCGTGGCCGCCGCCAAGGAAAGTTTGGAAACGGCCTTGTCGCCAGTGCATTGATTTCGGTTTAGCTGCCAAAGCCCCGGAGAAAATTCCCCGGGGCTTTTTTATTTTTGGCGATCCTCCGACGGACGTTCCACAAGCCACAAAAGTAGCGACAAAAACCCGGCTGAAAAATTCTTAAAGTGAGACGGCCCATCCGCGAAGCGGTCCCCCTGACACTTTTTAAAAAACAGTGCGTCCAAATTTTAAGTGGGTTTCACTCACTGAATTTAGGTCTTAGGAAGCAAGGAGAAGAAAAATGAAAAAAATATTGGCGGCAGGTTTAGCGGCGGCCTTTTTGGCCGTTTCCGGTTTGGCCCTGGCGGACGGCACTTCGCCCGCCTGCACCGGAAAAAAATGCCACGGACATCATCACAAAGGCGGCGGCGCGAAAGGGCCCGCGAATACCAACGTGGGGCCTACCGGCAGCACGGGCCCGACGAAATAACTTTTAGCACCCCAAGGCTAAAGGTTAAGTCTAAACGGATGGGCTTCCTCCAAGCCCATCCGTTTTTTTATTTTCAATTGTTTTGAATGCTTATGGGTTGAAATACAAAAGCCCCGGGGAATTTTCCCTAGGGCTTTTTGTTTTCTATAATTTATTAATTTGTCATTGCGAGGAGCGTCGTTCATTGGTTTCAGCGACGAAGCAACCTCAGTTCATGGGTAATTAATACGCCTTTAATCTTCCCAATGAATTGCTTAAGGATTAATGCATCCCTCGGCGGTGGAGACCACCGAACGCAGGGGGCGGAGCACCGGCCGGCCCGTCGCCTGATCCCGAACCGCCTCATAGCGCGGAATGGAAGTGTCGATCGTCTGCGACCAGGCGTCGATGCCGCCGTTCATGGATTTCACGTTGGTGAAGCCGTGGCCCGTGAAATAAGCGGCGGCGTCCAGGCTTCGATTCCCCCGGTGGCAATAGAACACCATGGGCTGGTCTTTCGCCCAGTCCATCACTTCATAAGATAATTCCTCGGTCATCAGTTGGGCGCCGGGAATCCGGGCGATTTCCCATTCCATCGGGGTGCGCACGTCGATCAGCTTCGGCGGGGCCACGCTTTTCATCGCCGACGCCACGTCCGCGGGGGTCGCCTGAATACGTTTGTCGATCTGCTCGGCCTCTTCAATAAAGTTGAGGACCTCGTCCATATCGGTAATGTTGTGCTTGGCGGCAACGGTTTCGAGGATGTCGGTAGGTTCATAGCCGCAACTGTGGCACCCGCCAATGTGGTATTTGCGGAAAAGGGCCCTTTGGGCGCTGGGATAAGCGTCTAGGACTTCCTGCATGGTGCTGTTCTTCGTGATCTTGGTTTCAACTGACATAGTCTTCTCCTCTGGGTTCGGTTTGATCTATTAACTCTACGGCGTTTCCTGGGTTATATCAAGCGCTGGTTAATTCCACTTTCATTCCTAAAAGGCTTTTTCAAGAGGTTTAGGAAGGCTAGAATTTGTCAGGACTTCCAAAACCAAATAGTGAAAAATGTAGCCAGACCTTTTTTCATATTCAATTCGGAGAAGAGATACCAGATTAACCTTGAATCGTTGAAAACTGTGATTTAACTATTTAGATATTTTTAATTTATATAACGAGGATCGGATGTTCAAAGCGTTTTTAACTTTGACGGGAACCATTATATTTATCTCAACTATTGGACTTTCAGTGTTTCCGGCAATAGCATTCCCCGATGACGATACACCAGTTAAATTTAACGATTTTCCCGCTAGTGACCTTCCTTCCGATGCAGACCGTGAAAACCTTATTGGTGAGTCCGCTAAAAATTACTATTACGGAATCGGGGTGCCCGTTGACTATGTAAAGGCTCGTCTCGCTGCCTTACTCGAAATGGATCCCAAGATAGAAACGATAGAAAATGAAGATACAAGCTATTACAGCCCGCCTACAATTTTGATGATGATATACGCTAACGGATTCGGTGCAAAAAAGAACATCGACCTTGCCGTTCGTTTGGCGAAAAACAATGTTGGGGGAACACCCTCCGAAAAGAATGGAAGAATTAACCACATTGAAAAAATGAATAATTTATTCCATGGGATTTTTGATGTTTGTGATGATATCCCCGCCGATACCGGTTTACGTCCAATCTATAAAGCCGTACAAAAACAAGACGATTTAATTCGGGAAATGGTGCCGTTTGACATACAAAGTAAACTCCCCGATACGACGAGTTGGACTCCAGAACAAATTAAAGCCTTTGTTAATTTGGAGAACGCAAGTAATGATTATTTTTCAAGAAGAATTTATGAGGAAGTGGAAGGTGTAGGGTCGGGGTCGGCTCGAGATGAATATGCAAGCGATGAAACCAACCGTTTAGAAAGTAATTTTTTAGAAATCTTATCCTTTTTGGAGAAAGGAAAACTTCCAAATTATTCACTAGCGGTTTGTTTAAGGTCCGATGGGGATTTAAAACAAACTTATAATCGGGTATTAGATAAAAGTTATAGTTATGATTCCAGTGCGTCTATCTGTATCCGGGTCGTTCAACGTAGATGGGTAATTTATCAAAAGGCATGGGTTCAATTCGCGGCTTTACGTTATCCAAAAGTTTCCGGTAATAGTTTACGAAAGGTACTAGCGGATAACCGTGATGCTGAATTGTTAGAAATGTTAAACCAATAATATTACGATACTAAAATAACCTTTAATAAAGGGTTCAGTCTTTAAAATAGAAAATTAGAATCCGGGAATTTTTACCAGTTAGGTGAAATAAAATTTGCAGGTCGACCGTTATTTATTATTGATCATGACGGAGGCAGCCATGGCGCATGTGGATTTGGACGAATTAGGACCCCTCGAAAACCTGGTGGGGACTTTCAAGGGAAACATCGGCGACGATATCGCCCCCTCGGACGACCGGGGCACGGAGAACAATAAATTCCATGAGGTGATCGTGTTCACCCATATCCTCCCCGCCGTCAACCACGAGCAGATCCTTTACGGCCTGCGGTACCACCAGCAGGTTTTCCGCCACAACGAGGAATTCCCTTTCCACGACCAGGTGGGCTTCTGGCACTGGGACCCCCAGGCCAAGCTGGTGATGCAGTCCGTGACCATCGCCCGGGCGCAAGTCGCCCTGGCCGGGGGACGGGCCGAACCCGATGCGAAGTCCTTTAAATTAAGGGCCGAACTGGGCTCCAAAACCTTTGGGATCGCCTCCAACCCCTTTTTAGACAAGGAATTCCAGACGGTCGAATATGAGATTCAAATCGACTTTTTGGACGACGACACCTTTTCCTACGACCAAGTCACGAAAATCCAGATCAAGGGCCAGCCCAAGCTCTTCGAGCACCGGGACAAGAACACCTTGAGGCGGGTCATAACCGAATCAGACTAAGGGGCTGACCGCCCAAGGCCGGGAACCTATCACCCACCGGGCCAAGAGGACCCCGGCCCTCTGGCATCTCCCGGCACCGGCCCCTATAATCCCCCTTGCCGGCACCCACTCTGCCGTTCAAAAGGAAAAACCCATGGTCTTCGGAATGAGCCTCGCGGCCTATACCTTTATGCATGTAGTGATAAGCCTTATCGGCATCGGTACCGGGCTTTTCGTTTTGTTCGGGATGATCGACAACAAACGCCTGGAGGGCTGGACCGGGCTTTTCCTGGCCTTCACCTTCGCCACCAGCCTGACGGGCTTCGGCTTTCCCTTCGTCAAACTGCTTCCCTCCCACATCGTGGGCCTGATTTCCCTGGTCGTGCTGGCCCTGGCCGTCTTGGCCCGGTACCAATTCCACCTGGCCGGGGGCTGGCGCAAAACCTACGTCATCACCGCCGTCCTCGCCCTTTACCTGAACGTCTTCGTGCTGATCGTACAGTCTTTCCTGAAGGTGCCCTTCCTCCATGCCCTGGCCCCCACCCAAACCGAAACCCCCTTCAAGGCGGCCCAACTCGCCGTGCTCGTGGTTTTCGTCGGGCTAACCTTTTTCGCCGTCAAAAAATTCCGCAAATAAATATTCTCTCCCACCTCCAGATTCTCATTGGGGAGTCGGACTTCTCTACCTCAAAATCAAAAGCTTATCCACTGTCCGGCCCTTGGGTGTGAAGACCGCCAGGTAATAAAGCCCGTCGGCCAGGGGGCGGCCCCCCTTATCCGTCAAATTCAAAAGCACGCTTGTCCCGGCGGTTACCTGGGGGTAGGGTTCGCTCTGTACCTTACGGAAAGCGGTGGTGTAGATTTCCACCCTCACGTCGGCCGTCCCGGTGAATCCCCCCAGATAAAGCGACACGGGCCGGGTTCCATCCGCCGGATTGGGATAAATCACCGGCGAGTCTACTGGCACCGTAGCGGTGGGACTGGGAGAGAACAAAAGGGTACCGGTGGAAGTCGCCGTGGCCGTGGGGCTCAAGGTGCGGGTGGCGGTCGGCGAAGGGGCGGCGCAGACAAAGGCGATCTGGTCCACCGCGAAGGCGTAGGAAGCGGCGGTGAACTGGGTGACGAACACCAGGCCCGTCAGGTCGTTGGCCGCCGGGGTTAAGGGCAGGCCCGTCTGGGTTCCCCAGCTTTGGCGCGTCATGCTGGAAAAGGGAATGGGATAAAAATGCCACTGGCCGTCCGCCGGGGTGTTGATGTCCCCCCCGTAATAATCATAGTCGGTCACGCCCTGGGACGACACTTCCACCCGGTAGGCGTTGCCGTCGCCCTTCATCCACAACTGAAGCCCCTGGATGCCGTAGGACGCCGCGTTGAAAGGCGTGCCCCCCGCGTTGAGGGAGCAGTACCATTCGGCATAGCCGCTTCCCGTGACCGTTCCGGTGACGCCCGCCGAATAGACCGTGCCGTCCGCGCCCGGCCCGTCATAGGTGACCCCGAGGGTGGCCGATGAAACCAGGGTGGTCCAGGTGCCGCCCCAAAGGTTCGTGCGGGCGGGCGGAGCGCCGTTCAAACTTTGGTTCTCAAAATCATCCAACAGGGATGAGGGACAATAGGAGCTGGGGATATAGGTGGCCGTCGGCGTGGCGGTCAGGCCTGGCGTGGGGCTTTCGGTGGGCGTGAAGGTGGGCGAAGGCAAAAGGGTTCCCGTGGGCGTCAAGGTGGGCGTGGCGATGATAAAAGTGCTTCCGGCGAAGACCGAACTGAGGGCCAGATAGGAAGCGGTGTCGTAAATACCCCCCTCGTTCACCACCCAGGGCTGGTTGCCGTTGTTGTAGTCCCGGTAGGCTTTCGTATAGGGGGCTTCCGCCGGGCCCGCGCTGTCCGGGGGAACATCGGTGCCGCCCAGCTGAAAATATTGGTAGGTCGGCCCGTCGGGCACATAGCCCGGCGGCGGGCCGTAGTTGGAGGTTTGGTCGTCCGCCGCCACATAGGGGTAAAGGGGGTCGATGACCGAGGCTGGTTTTCCGATGTAGTTGGCCAGGGATGACGCGGTGGCGTATTGGCCGAACCAGGTGTTGTAGAGATGCCAGACGCAGTGTTCGGCGCCCATCGAATCGGTGTTGGTCATATAGACCATGTTCATCGCGTTGGCCCCGTGGAAATAATGGAGAAAATCCTCCGCGTGCGAAAAGCATTGGGCGGCGCTATAGGAACCGGTGAAGCCCAGTTTTCCCGCCAGGTAAAGTTCCAGCCCCGCGCAGGCCTTGATCTGGTTCGATCCCCAAGCGTACATCCAGGAAGCCATGCCCGAGTTGTAAAGGTCGTTTTCCCCGAAGAGCGTGTTGACGTATTGGCCCAGGGCCGTCTGCATGGCCGAGACGGTGGAGGCGGTCGCCCCCGGCGTCTGCAGGTAATTGAACAGCGCCCAGTCGGCGTAGGGCCCCGCCGGATTCAAGGTAAAGCCGGACCAGTTGGTGTAATTATCGATGATGGATTGGGCCGCGCTTTGGGTCGGGTCCATCCGAAAAATTTCCGAGGCCGCCCAGACCTTGAGTTCCCCATAGGGCAGGTAGGACAGGGCGTTCGGGTCTGTGTTGGGGGAATTAACCACCCAATCGTTCCAGGTTTCCATCGCCGCGGCGCGAAAGGTGGCGGCGGCGGAAGCGCCCCCGGCTAGCCCTCCGAAAATCCGCGCCGCGTGGGCCATCGACGCGGTGAAGACCGCCTCGCTCTCGAAGCAGGGCGGCATATAGCCCCGGGGGGTCGTATCATCCGAGGGCGGCGAGGCCAGTGTGCCCAGGTTGGTCACATGCACGCCTTCCAGCACGTGGCCGTCGGCCATCTGCATCTTCAGGTACCAGTTCAGTTCCCAGAGGGCCTGGTTGAGGATGTCCGGCAGGCCGTCGCCCGATTCGGGCAGGTTGATTTGGTTCGGGGGAAAAAGCCCCGGATTCAGCTCGTAAGCCGTCAGCAAATACCAGAGCGTGTCGCCGTTGTCCCCCGTTTCGGTCACGCCGCAGCTGGTGCCCGGCCCGATTTTTTTCTCGAAGTCTCCCGCGTCGTGCCAGCCGCCCAAAAGGTTCAAGGTTCCGTAATTGGCGTTGAGCGTCGGGTAGGAATTGGAGGTGGAGCAGAAGGCCGTGCAGGCCGCGTCCGCCGTGTGGCAGGCCGCGTCGTTCCAAACGCCGCCATAGGCCGCCGTCTTGGGCGCGCCGCACCGGGCGTAATAGAGGCTTTTGAGCGCCGCCGTCACCGGCGCCTGGTAGCGGCTGTCGGAAATTTGGAAGTTATAAGACTGCTCGTTCAGCGAGGGGGAGTAAAGCGTGTAGGTGCCGGGCGCGGTCAGCGCGGAAAAATCCACCCACCAGACATGGTCGCCCGACATCAGCGGCGAGGAGGCGTCCGTGCCCTTGTCGGTAATGGTGGTGGTGGTCAGAACGAGGGCGTTGGTGGAAGCGTCCAATACCTCCACCGAGGTCCCCGGATTGGCGGTGCAATAGGCAATCTTGGTGTCGGTGGTGCGGTAGCCGAAATGGTCGGTCTTAATCTCGCCCAGGATCGGGGCCGCCGGTAAAAAACCGGGCGCCTGGAAAAAAAGGATGAACAAAACCGCCTTGCGCCAGCCCATGGATTCGCCTTTACTTTTTCGTCATTGCGAGGAGCGTCTTTCTTTGGTTTTAGCGACGAAGCAACCCCAGTTCATGGGTAACTAATAAGCCTTTCGACGTTGCCCCTTAACGGCTGGAAGTTTATTTAAAACTGAGGTTGCTTCGTCATAAACGTCCCCTAATCGGGGACATTCCTCGCAATGACAACTGATTTCATTTCGTTCATGAGTGAAGTGTATTTTTCATCTTCGATCTCAAACTATTTTGAAAAGTATGGCCCCGAAGGCGGTAAAATGAACATATCCATGGTGAACCAATCCATATCCAAAAAGAAACCGACGCCTTGGACGAAGGCCGCCAGCCGACGTCCAAGCTTTAGGCGTGCCGATTCCAAAAGAGAATCGGCCCCTTGGACGGAGGCCGCCAGCCGAAGTCCGAGTCTTAGGCGTGCCGATTCAAAAAAAGAATCGGCAAAGAGGGAGGTTGTCTGGCCTCCCCTGGAGCCCATCACCGTGTTCGTCGCCGGCACCAAGGTGGACCCTCCCGGCGCGGCCTTCGGCCCCCGGCGCCAGCCCAGCTGGGAATTCGTCTGGGTGCGGGCCGGATCGGTCACCGCCCGCGTCAACCGGCGGACGATCCAGGGTTCGGCCGGAACCCTGATGCTGGTGCCCTCCGGCGCCACCGACCGCTACGACTGGTCCCGGAAGGAAAAGACCGTTCATTCCTTCATCCACTTTTTTTCCGGGGCCGCTCCCCGGGTTTGGCCGCCCGAAGGCCCCTCCATTCCTTTCGGCCCGCTTCCGGCGGGCTGGCCCTCCCCTTCCCGCTGGCCGCTGTCGCGGAACCTGCCTCCCGGGCACACCCTCTTCCAGTTGTTCCGGCAGGTCCTGTCCTATTTCCCCTTGCGGGATGAAAAATTCAAACCCCTGCTGGGCCCGGCGGTGGAGCTGATGCTGCGCCTTTACCTGGCCGGCCCCGCCGAGGCCCCGCGGGAAAAAAGTTTCGACCCGGGCCTTTCCCCCGCCGTGGAAAAGGTCCTGCCCTGGCTGAAGGAGGGGCTCCGGAACCAGCCGGGACGGAAGATAAAACTTTCCGAAATGGCGCGGGCCGCCTCCGTCTCCCCCCAATACCTTTGCCGTTTGTTTAAGAAGGATTTGGGAATCGGGCCGATGGAATGCGTCCGCCTTTTAAAAACCGAATATGGCGGCGAGCTGCTGGAGAGAAGCCAGCTGACGATCAAGGAAATCGCCCACCGTAGCGGCTTCGAGAATCCCTTCCATTTTTCCCGGGCTTTCAAGGAAATCTACGGCCTGCCGCCGAAAACCTACCGGGAGGGGTTTCAAAAGGGTTCCTATATCAAACCCTATTCCCCGCTCTTCCGGAAATACCAGTTCACCCGGGTGCTTTCCATTGTTTCACTGAAACACCAGCCCCCATCCTTCCAATTAATGCGGAAAAAATACCGGACTCCCTTTAATCAATAAAATCTATGGAAATCCCCCTTTTTTTCCCGTAACCAAATCGGGCGGGCGCAACTAATTTTTATAAAAGAGCGTCATAATAAGTGAAGGATAAATAGTTAAAAGAGGGGGTGCCCCTCAAAGGAAGTGAAACCATGAAAAAATTATTATTTCTTCTTTTGATCACCTCTTTAACGCCGGCCTTGGCCTTGGCTGACCGGAACGATTCGGGCGGTGGCGGAAACTGGGGCGGCGGTGGCCGGGATTCGGGCGGCGGCAATTGGGACGGCGGCGGGTCCGCCCGTCCCTCCGATTCTTTCGATTCGGGCCGGTCTTTTTCAGGTTCGGACAATGGGAACAGCGGCAATAACTGGAATGGAGGCCGGTCCTATTCTTCCTCCGGCTCTTCTTACCACAGCCAGGTTTTGCCCGGCGGCTACCGCCATTCGGTCACCGGCCTGCCTTCCCGGGGTTATAACGGAAGGGCCTTCTCCGCCTCCGTATTGCCTTCCCGTTCCATGAGTTCAGCGTCGGTGCGGACCCGCATGTCCAGCGTCGTCCGGGAGGCGGCCTTTTCCGGCCGGTTCAACAATTACATCGCCACCGAATCGGTCACCGGCCATTATTACTGGCACACCTGGAACGGCCAAAACTTCTGCCATTACCGCGACCGCTGGGGATGCAACTGGTTCGGCTGGTACGTGGGCGCTGGATTTTTCTGGTCCCAGTATTACGCCGGCAACTGGTGGTGGTGGGATCCGGACTATGACTATTGGTGCTACTGGAACAACGGCTATTGGTATTGGCAGAACCCCAACACCCAGGTCGTTTACGTTTACAACAACGGAGCCTATACCCCCGCCGATAACGGCGGCGATGAAAACCAGGCCGACGGCGGCAACGCGGACAACAATCCGGCTCCGCCCAGTCCTTCCAGCCCCCATCCCAGCAACAGCCAAGCCAATGCCGCCGCTAATCTGTCGGTTTCGGCCAACCTGAACCAGGGGATCGTGAATTTTAAGAGTCCTGACGGAACCAAGTTGGTTCAGATTCAAGGCGATTCGGCCGACGCCTTTCTGGTGGATAAAACCGGCGGAAAAAGTTCCCAACCCGTCTATCTGGCCTCCAATGTTTCGCGGGTGAAGTATGTGAAGAAAGGGGCCAAACTGGAAATCAAACTCACGATGACCGACGGCAGCGCCAAGCTTTATAACGCCGACGGCTCGGCCCTGGATACTGACCCGCCACCGGCCGCCGCTCCGGCCCCGCAGGACAAAAACCTGGACGGTTCGGACCAATAAGATTTTCAATCTATCGATTGACTCAAAGCCCCAGGCACACCCGCCCGGGGCTTTTTTTATCCATATTTTGTCCGACTCTGCCGGCTCCTTTGTCTTAATGTTTCTTTTCACCTTAAACTAAGGCATTTTGACTGACTTTATGGCAAAATGTCGTCAGGTTTCCCCCGGGAATGGCGGACACCTGATTTTGTTTTATGAATGGCTGAATATTTTGAGCCGATGAGTCCATGATGAAAAGGTTCCCTATTAACAATATGAACGCTTTCCCTTCTTTTGATTTAAACGAGATTATCGAAGGTGAATTTATCGAGGCTTATTTTCAGCCGATTGTCTCGGTAAAAAACAACTCGATTGTGGGCTACGAAGGCTTGGCCCGGGGCATTCACCCCAGAACCAACGGGTTGATCTCACCGATGGATCTTTTCGCCGAAGCCGCTGAAAAAAATCTGACCCTGCCTCTGGACCGGCTTTGCCGCAAAATGGTGCTGGAATATTTCCAAGGCATCCACGCCAAACATCCCGAAAGGCTCCTTTCCCTGAACTTCGAGGCCTCGGTTTTGGACCAGGGCGCTGGCGGATCGGGAAAATTGATTGAGCAGGTCCAAACGTTGGGATTGAGTCCCCAGAGCGTCGTCATCGAGATCATCGAATCCAACGTGGAAAATGTCGACGAGCTTCAAAGGTTCATTAAAACCCACCGGGAGCTGGGCTTCCTGATCGCGCTGGATGACGTGGGCGCGGGCCATTCCAACCTGAACCGGATCCCCTTGCTGAAACCGGACATCCTAAAAGTCGACCGCTATCTGGTGCAGGACATCGCGGATAATTTCTATAAGCAGGAAGTGTTCAAGTCCATGATCGGCCTGGCCCGAAAGATTGGGGCTCTCATCGTGGCCGAGGGCATTGAAACGGACAAAGAAGCCATGGCGGCCCTGGAAATGGGGGTCGACATGGTCCAGGGTTATTACTTCGCCCAGCCCCAGCGCCATGACCTGATCGACGACGTCTCCGTGGGCAAACATCTGCTCCAGCTGACCCGGGGCTACAAGGAAAAGGTCATTCAAAAATTGAACGTGCGCCGTTTTAACCTGCGCAAGTACGAGATGATGACCCGGGAAATTCAGGCCGATCTTTCCAAAACCACGGGCAGCCATTTTGAGGCGAAAATTAAGGACCTGGTCCGCTTTTTCCCCCTGGCCGAGGGCATTTATGTTTTGGATGAGCAGGGTTTCCAGGTCACCGAAACCGTCTTTGGCGACCCCCATTTGTTCCAAAAGAACCGGGCCATTTTTAATCCCGTCATGAAGGGAACGGACCATACCCTGCGGGATTACTTTTACATGTTGACCGAAGGCGGATTAAGAAAGAATTCCTATATTACCGACCCCTATATTTCTATGGCCTCGGGAAGCCTCTGTGTCACCTTTTCCCGCTTGTTCAAGGACGCGGAGAAGAAAGATTATGTCCTCTGCGTGGACATCAACACGGAATATTTACAACAAATCCCCGGCGCCTTCCTCGAGGAATAACGGCTTCTCCCTCTTTATTTTTTCCCTTTAAAACACACTGTCCCCCGTCCGATTTTCCCTTCATTCCGGCCTCGCTTGAGCTGGATCTCCCGTACGTTTCCAGTGGACATACCTAGGGGGGGTATGGTATCTATTCAAAATCAAAAGGAGGTCCCGTGCATACATCGAACAACAAGGAAAAATTGGTTTTAAGAACCCGGCGGATCGCGGGCCAGATCAAGGCGATTGAGAAGGCCATCCAGGCGGAGGCCGATTGCGCCACCGTGCTTCAGCATGTGGCCGCCTGCCGGGGAGCCTTGAACGGGCTGATGTCCGAGCTGGTGGAGGAGCACATCCTCTTTCACGTCTTGGATTCCAAGCGGAAGCCGACCGCCCATCAAATCGAGGCCGCAGAGCAGTTGCGGGATATCGTGAACGCCTATTTGAAATAGGAGCGGGAAATGAATTTAAACCCCGAATTACTGCTCGTCGGCGCGGTGGGCACCGTCGGCGTATTGCATACGATCGTGCCCGACCATTGGGTACCCATCACCTTGATTGCCCGGCAACGGGGGTGGTCCAAAATCGAAACCGCGCGAGCTGCGGTAAAAGCGGGGACCGGCCATGTTCTTTCCACTTTAGCCATCGCCTTGGTGGTCTGGTTCGCGGGTGTGGCTGTGGCCAAACATTTCGGCCACATGGTGGATCTGGCTTCCAGCGTGGCGCTGATCGCCTTCGGGCTTTGGATTGCGGTTTCGGCCTTGCGGGAAATGGATCAATCCGGCGGTCACCCACATCCGCATCACCACGATCATTCCCATCCTCATTCTCATAACCACGAAAGCCGCTCTCACGATCAGAATCATGATCACCCTCAAAAAACAAACTCCCGTACCGCCTTGATCTTGGTTCTCGGTTCTTCGCCCATGGTGGAAGGCATTCCGGCTTTTTTTGCCGCCGGAAAATACGGGATCGGATTGATCCTTTTGATGTCAGCGATTTTCGCTCTGAGCACCATCCTGACTTATGTCCTGCTCTGCGTTTATTCGACGGCAGGCCTCAAAAGGATAAAGTGGGGGGCCTTCGAACGCTACGGCGAGGTCTTGAGCGGCGCCTTTATCGCTGTGGTGGGATTGGCGTTTTGGATTTGGCCTGGCTTGGGATAAAAGCTGTTTATTTACAAACTGGAAACCCTTCTCATTGGGGATTCCGGTAAACTCGCCCGACCGTTGGGAAAAGAAAGGTCGTTTATGCGTTCTTTACGAAAGGTTCTGTTGTTTTTCATTCTAGGCGGTCTTGGATTAGGGTCCCATGGTGTTTGGGCGGACGACACTGACACTTTCACTCCCCAGGAATTCTCCCTTCATTTTCAAGCCACCCTGCTTCCGGATTATCACGGTTCTTTCCCAGCCCAATACTCCGGACCTTTCAGTTTAAAAAACACGCCTGAACTTAACGCTTCCTTCACGACCACCCTTTTCGCCGGATGGAACCCCTGGGCGGGCGGGTTTCTTTACGCCGACCCCGAAGTATCCACGGGAAGCGGATTTAGCGGGGTGGACGGTCTGGCCGACCTGCCCAACGGCGAGATTTCAAAGGTCGGAAGCCCCGACCCCACGCCTAATTTGGCCCGGATTTATGTCCAACAGGTTTTCGGGTTCGGCGGCGACACGGAGAATATCGACGACGACCAAAACCAGGTGGCGGCGAAGCAGGATATTTCCCGGCTCACGCTGACCCTCGGAAAATTTTCCTTGAACGATTTTTTCGACAACAACGCCTACGCCCATGACGCCCGAACCCAATTCATCAATTTAGGGCTGGTGGACAACCTGGCTTGGGATTATGCCGCCGACACCCACGGCTACACCTGGGGCGCCATGGCCGAGTTCAACCAAAAGGACTGGGCTTTTCGCTTTTGCGGCGCCATGATGTCCACCGTCGCCAACGGCCCTCTTTACGACGCGAACTTAAGCCAGGCCCGGGCGGATAACGCCGAGTTGGAATGGCGCTACAGCCTCGATTCCCATCCGGGCCGGGTGCGGCTTTTGGCCTATATCAACCACGCCCGCATGGGCAGTTACGCCGATGCCCTGGCCTCCGGCGTGGCGCCTCCGGTCATCACCCAATCGGCCGCTTACCGGGAAAAGGTCGGCTTCGGGCTGAATTTTGAGCAGGAACTGGCGGCCAATCTCGGGGGGTTTTTGCGCCTGGGATGGAACGACGGCCAAACCGAATCCTTTGAGCTTACCGCCGTGGATGAAACCGCTTCCCTCGGAGCGGTTTTGAAAAATCCTTTCGCCGGAAGGCCGGACGATCAGGTGGGTTTGGGCTTCATCATCAGCGGCCTTTCCAGCGTGCATGAAGCTTATCTGGCCGCGGGCGGGACGGATTTTCTTTTGGGCGACGGCGCCCTGGATTACGGCCCGGAGCGGGTGGCCGAACTTTACTATCTCTTCAAAGTAAACCAGCCCCTCGCCTTGACCTTGGACCTGCAGGGAGTCAATAATCCCGCTTACAACCAAGCCCGGGGGCCGGTGGGAATCGTCTCCGGCCGGATTCACGTGGAACTGTAAAAGCTGGCTCAAAACAAATTCAATGAGGAATCAATGCCCGACGCCAAACCCAAATTACTTGTGCTCGGCACCGGCTTCGGGGCCGTCACCCTTTTAAAAGAAGTCGACCAAAAACTTTATGACGTCACGGCCGTCAGCCCCCGGAACCATTTCCTATTCACACCCTTGCTTCCCAGCACCACCGTGGGCACCTTGGAATTTCGTAGCATTGTGGAGCCCGTGCGCCGGGCCTGTCCGGGAGTCCGCTATTACCAAGCTTCCAGTCGGGGACTGGATACCCTGGGTAAAACCGTTAGTTGTGTCAGTGCCATCGACAAGAGCAACTTTGATGTTCCCTATGACCTCCTGGTGATCGCGGTCGGAGCCAAGGTCAATACCTTCGGGATCACGGGGGTCGCTGAACATTCCCTTTTCCTCAAAACCATCGACGATGCCCGCCGTATCCGCCGCCGGGTGATTGAGTGTTTTGAGAGAGCTTCCCAGCCCAACACCAACGAGGAAGAACGCCGCCAGTTGCTGCATTTTATCAGCGTGGGCGGTGGACCCACCGGTGTGGAATTGGCAGCCGAACTGAACGACTTTTTAATGGCGGAAATTAAAGCCGTTTATCCGTCTCTCATCCCAGAGACCAAGATCACGCTCATCGATTCCGCCGATCACCTTTTAAGCACCTTTGATCATAGTTTGAGCGACTACGCCACCCAGCATTTCAAACGCCAGAACATTGAGGTTTTATCCGGAATCCGGGTGATCGGGGTGGAAAAAGACAACATCACCCTCAACAACGGAGTCACGATGAAATACGGCATGTTGGTCTGGTCGACCGGCATCGGACCTACCATCGCGGCCAGTAATTTTAACCTTCCGAAGGATAAGGCTTCCCGAATTCTGGTGGACGAGACTTTGAAAGTTAAAGATCACCCGGACATTTACGCCCTGGGCGACTGCGCTTTCGTGGGAGAAAAGGGATTTCCCGCCACCGCCCAGGTGGCCATGCAGGCCGGTAAATATTTAGGCAGGGAATTCAACCGCTTGGCGAAAGGCCAGCCTTCCCGGCCATTCCAATATCATAACTACGGCACGCTGGCCTACGTGGGCGGCGATGAGGCCATCGCCAATGTGGAAGGCGTGAAAAGTCACGGCAAAGCCGCCTTTTTCTTTTGGCGGTCCGCCTATTTCACCCGGCTTTTGAGCGTGAAGAATAAGATTTTGGTGCTGTTCGATTGGCTCAAGACCGCTCTCTTTGGCCGCGATATCAGCCGGCTGTAAAACCCAACCCGAAAAATAATTAGAGCGGTAAATTTCACTTCAAAAACACTGGGGAAGCCCCTTCCGTACCTTCCTTCCGGTCTTTTTTTGGGGAAAATCCGCCCCGAATTAGGTATGCTCTGGCAGGGTTTTTACCCCGGTTGTCCGATTCACGCCCGTTCATCATGGATTTTGTCGCATGCGTCGCTTGGAAACAGTTACCCCCTAACACGAGGAAAGAGCATGATGGTCAAGCCAAAGCTTTTGGTTTTAGGAAGCGGCTTCGGGGCCTTCAGCCTGCTCAAAAAACTCGACTTCAACCGGTACGATGTCTCCTTGGTCAGTCCCCAAAACTATCTGCTCTTCACCCCTCTGCTGGCCGAAACCTCCGTGGGCACCTTGGAATTCCGCAATATTATTGAGCCTGTCCGGCGTTCTTTCCCCAAAGCCGCCTACTATCAAGCCGTTTGTCAAAACATCGATACCGTTAAAAAAGCCGCGATCTGCGTGGACAGTCAGGATGGTTCGGAGTTTCAGGTGCCTTATGATCTGTTGGTGATCGCGCTCGGGGCCAAAGTGAACACCTTCGGCATTGAGGGAGTCACCGAAAACGCCCTTTTCCTGAAAACCGTGGAGGATGCCCAACGCATCCGCCGCCGGGTGATGGAATGTTTTGAGCGGGCCTCCCGCCCGGAGACTCCGATTGAAAAAATACGCCAACTTTTGAATTTCGTCGTCATGGGCGGGGGGCCGACAGGAGCCGAATTCGCCGCCGAACTGCGCGATTTGATCGACCGAGAAATGAACGCTTACTACTCCTCCCTGATGGCCGAAGTGAAGGTCACCATCGTGGATGTGGCGGAGTTCATCTTGGGGTCCTTTGACAAAGGCCTAAGGGATTACGCCACCCGGCATTTTGAGAAGAATGGTATCACCGTGAAGACCGGCTCCAGCGCCACCCGGGTGGAAAAAGAAAAGATTGTTTTCAAGGATGGGACCGAGGTGCCTTACGGCCTTTTGGTCTGGGCTACCGGCATCGCTCCCACCCCGGCGATAAAAGCTTTCAACCTTCCCAAGGACAAGGGCTCCCGGGTGATCATTGATGACCACTTGAAGGTTCAGGACCATCCGGGGATATACGCCCTCGGCGATTGCGCCGCGAACCCCCTTCAACCGGTCCCCCCGACGGCCCAAGCGGCCATGCAGCAGGGCGCCTATTTGGCCGGGGAATTGAATGAGTGGAATCCCCATTCCCAACCCTTTGAATACCATCACTTGGGCATCATGTGTTATGTGGGGGACGATGTGGCTATCGCGGACCTGCCGTCTTTAAAATGGCATGGGAAGACCGCCCATCTTTTCTGGCGCCTGGCCTATCTGATGCGGCTGATGACCTTCAAAAACAAGCTTCTGGTCTTCTTCGGTTGGATGAAAAGCGCTTGGTTCGGCCGGGACATCAGCCGCCTCTAATCCTTTTGGAAAAACCATCCGATATCGGCTAAAAATATGATCTCCTCCACCCACGCCATTTATAATTTGGCCCTTCTGGGCCGCCAGAAACATCCGGAACGGGTTTGGCCCATCATCATCGGCGCCTTTATCCCCGATCTTCCCGCTATTTTTTGTTTTCTTTATTTCACCCTGGTTCAACAGGAATCCCTCAAACGTATCAGTATGGTTCTTTATCCTATGTCTTTCTGGCACCGGGCGGCCGATTGGTCTCATTCCATTCCGATCGCCTTGGGCGGGTGCTTGGCCTTTTGGATTTTTAAACAACCAAGAGGTTTTTGGCTTTGCCTGAGCATGGCCTTTCATTCCTTGGAGGATTTACCGGTCCATGCCGTGAGCGCTCACCGGCATTTTTTACCCTTGAGCGGTTATTTGTTTGAAAGCCGGTTTTCCTATTCGGACCTGAAATATCACGCCCCTTTTGTGGCTCCCCTCTGCACCTTACTAGCCCTGCTGGCCGCTTATTTCATTTGGAAACGAGGACTTTCCCGGACCGGCCAAATAGTGTTGGTCGCGGGTTTGCTTTTGGAGATATCCCACACTATTTTGATATGGGTAGGCCACTCTTAAAAAAAAGGAGCGAAACATGGGTCGAATTTTCAAAACAACTGCTCTGATGGGTTTGACTCTGGTCTTAGGCGCTTTGTCGTCCTCCCCGGTGAAAGCCGCCGATCCGGTGAGGGGCGGAGGCCCTTTCGGATTAGGGGTGGAAGTGGGTTATCCGGGAAATTGGGGGGTTGTGGGGAACCTTTGGATTGATTACGTGAATTCCCTCCAACCCGCGGTGAAGTTTGACGGCGGGGGGAACGCTATTCTTCAGTTAGACTACCTTTGGCATAATTACCACATCCTGCGACCCCAATCAGGCGCCCTGCCCTTTTACATCGGCTTAGGCGGGGATTTGACCTTGGTCAATCCGGCCTCCATCGGCATTCGGGTTCCGATTGGTCTTTCTTATATTTTTGGCCGTCACACACCCTTGGATATTTACGCCCAAATCGTCCCCACGCTCTGGTTAAGCACCAACCACAGCGAATTTGACTGTTACGGCGAGGTAGGCGCCAGAATTTATCCCTGACCCTTCTTTCAAACAAAAAATCGGACGGTCATTCTTTTTGACCCGTCCGATTTTTTGAATTAATTGTTTTTTAACGGGTTAGAGAAACGAAAGCCCGACCAAAAAGGTAAAGGTTCCATTTTGAACTTTTTGGCTGGAACTGACATCCGTCAAGCCCACTTCATAAGTTCCGCTCACCAGAAACTGAGCCAAGTTAACTTGCACCCCTCCCATCAAACCCACGTCCGCGCTATTCAGGTTGCTTAGTCCACTGTTGAATACATTCGCGTCAAAGGTCGGCCCCAAAAGGATTCCCGGATTGAGCACGGGAACTCCAAAGGTAATATCCAATAATACCGGCACTTCTATATAATCCAATTGATAGGCGTTTCCGTTTATTTTCCCGCCTTTTTGTTCGTAAAGCACTTCCGGTTGAAATGCTAGGCCCGCGGTCAAAGGCAGATTCACATAACCTCCTCCCACGAACCCCAGCCGGGAACCAATAACATCATTAACGTTTTGGCCGTTGAGATTGGCCAAATTGATTCCCGCTTCCACTCCCAACGAGGGAGCCGCCACAGCGGAAGCGGCGGCCCCTTGGGCGAAAACCCGCGAACCGATTAACATCAGCAGTCCTAATCCCCAAATTGAAATTTTCATTCTCATGTTTTTTCCTTTCAAATTAAATTTCATTTTTCATTTCCTTTTCTAATGGTTTAGACGTTCCTGTGAAAAAGGGAGAGGAATAAAATGTTGGCCATTTAAGGAAAACGACTACTGATGTAAAACGAAAACCGCGGGTCAAATAAAGCTTTAATATCGATTTTCAGGCTTCATTCTAATCGTCATAATTCGTTCAATTTTTTTAAAATTTTTAAAAATATAAAAATAATATCCGAAAATTTGCTTCTCGTTTTCCCAAAATATTTTTTTGAACTGTCGAAAAAATAAACAAACCAACTTTAAAGTAAAATTATGAAAAAAAATAAAAGGAGAACGTCATGAACCATCCAATGGAGCTTCATGATTTTATTTGGTTTCTCATCACCGGTGGATTGATTGGTTGGTTGGCCAGTGTCTTGGTCCAAGGGGGAGGCATGGGCATTGCGGCCGACATCGTTGTCGGCATTATCGGTTCCTTGTTCGGAGGCTGGCTGGCGCGGGTTTTAGGAATTGGCGTTTACGGATTTTGGGGGGCCTTCGCGATGTCCATCGTAGGCGCCGTAGTTTTGTTGGTCATTTTAAGATGGATAAGACGGACTGCTTAAGCGGGAAAAAGGTGGGCTGGGGCGGCACCCGCCGCCCTTTTGACGAAAGATTCATGCTTTAGATTTGGGGAAGGAGAAAGCCATGAAAAATCTTTTCAAAAAAACCGCGTTGGTTATTTTACTCCTGGGATGGTGCGCATACGCCTCTCCGGCAAAAGCCGATGAGATTTTGAAGGGAGCTTCCGGGCCCTTCGGGATCGGTTTGGTGGTGGGACAGCCCGGGAATTGGGGCGCAATCGGAAATTTATGGATCGATTCCATCAATTCCCTGCAACCAGCCATTAAGTTTGATTCGGCGGACCAGGCGATCCTTCAATTGGATTACCTCTGGCATCGTTACAATATTGTCCATCCTCAATCCGGCTCCCTGCCTTTTTATATTGGGGTTGGAGGCGACCTAACTTTGGAAAATTCGGCGGCAGTGGGAGTGCGGGTCCCGGTAGGGCTTTCTTATATCTTCCCTCCGGATACGCCGTTGGATCTTTTTATCCAAATCGTCCCGACCCTTTGGTTAGACGCGGGTAACAGCGCTTTGGATATTTTCGCGGAGGCGGGTGCCCGTTTTTACCCTTAAAAAAATCAAAAATAAAGATTTGACCCTTTATTTGACCTGGATGGCTGCGGTCACGCCATCGACTTTGGGAAAATAGCCGTTTCGCACGTCCTGCAAGGCAGTGGGGTCCTGCTTCAGATAGGCGTCCCAAAAGGTCAGCGTCGCCCGTTGGATATATTCGTTGATCAGCGGGTTTTTTACTTTTCCGTCAATACCGACTCCCGCGAAGTTCATATGGTTGGCCCCGTCGATAACGATTTCGCTTTTATCCCCCGCCGGCATGCCGTCATAGGATTCCAGCCTCCAGGCCGCCGGCTGGCCTTCCAGACCCTTGTCCTTAGTGCCGCTCATGACCAAAAAGGGCCGCTGAATCCCGGACCAAGCGTTTCCGTGGAATATTCCCGAAACGTCCCCCTGTGGCGAGAGGGCGATAAAAGCCAGAGGCCGGATGTCGTTGAAACTGAGTGGCTGCGCGTGGGGAAGATTCACCGTCGCCCCGGCCACCGCCAAAGTGGTGTAGGCGCCGAATGAATGGCCGGCCACTCCGATTTTTTTCAAATCCAGCATGCCGTCCAGTTCGGGGGACTGGGTTTCCAAATCCGCCAAGTGATCGAGAATATAACGGATGTCCTCGGGGCGGTTGATGAAGTTTTCCCGATTCGTCACCATTTTTTTAATGGCCCGTAAGTTATAAAAAGGCCTGTGTTTTTTCAAAAGCGAATGGTCGCTTCCCAAATGCGTGGGATGGATCACGACGTAGCCGTGGGCCGCCCAATAGGAACCCAGATATCCATATCCATCCTTGGAGCCGCCGGCACCGTGGGAAAAAATAACAACCGGGAAGGGCCAGCGGCCCTGGCCGACCGGATAATAAACCGTGAGAGGGATGGCGCGGTTCCGAGCGGCGTCCCGCAAAACCAGGCTGTCGAGAACGCCGAACCGGTCGCTGGTGGCGATCACCGCGTCCTGGGCGAAACTTTTGAAAAAAATGAAAAACAAGAGGAATATCCAGGTGGGAATCAAAACCCTTCGGGAAAGGAAAATCATTTTTTCCGAAGAAGCTTGGCGGCGGCTTGGTCCACGAGAAAAACCAGTTCCCCTGGAGACGGCCGGAGGTATTGGATAGGATAACGGGGCGGCTCCGATGGGCCTTCCAGAACTTTCTGGAGCATCTCGGCTTTCTTCGGCCCCTCGGCTAAAACGGCCAGTAGCCGGGCCGCGTTCAATACCGGAAAAGTCAGCGAGACCCTTTCTTTTTTGGACGAATCCACAAAATAACCGACGACCCATTTTTCCTGTTCGTTCAATTGGGGCATTCCCGGAAAAAGACTGGCCGTATGGCCGTCGTCGCCCATCCCCATCAGGCAAAAATCAAATACCGGTGGTTTTCCCAAACCGAAAAATTTTTGAAGACGGCGTTCCACCCAAACCGCGGCGTCATGGACCGACCGGCGCGGGTCCGTGCCGGGAAAAATTTGTTCCGGAGGAATCGGCACCTTGGATAGGAGGTTCTCATGGGTCATGCGGTAATTGCTGGTTTCATCCGTCAGGGGCACATGCCGCTCGTCCACCCAAAAAACAAAAGTCTTCGCCCAGGGCATCAGGGAATAATAAGGTTCTTCCGTCAATTGTTGAAACAGGCCTTTGGGGGTAGACCCGCCCGAAAGTGCCACGACAAACCTTCCCCGTTCCGCCACCGCTTTCCGGGCCGTTTCCATCATCAGGTGGGCTGACTCGCTGAAGAGAGCCGGAGCGTCGGCGTAAACCTTTAATTGGGGATGAAATCCTTTTTTTCGTGCGGAGGATTTGGCGGCCGTGTTGGGCTGGATGATTTTACTTTTTTTAACGGCCGACTTCTTCAATTTCGTTTTGGCTTTAGTCTGGGACGCGGGTTTCACGGCTTTTTTCTTTTTCACTCAAGGCTCCTTGGTTAAAGGGCTGTCAAAAGGAGACGGGCTTTTCAAAAATAGAACCGGCTAATTGAAGCGCCGCGTCCCAGGTTTTATCCGGTTCCAAACGCTTCAAGCCCTCGGCCAAAACCTGGTTGGAATGCAGATGGTCAAAGGTTACCGCGCGGGAAAAGGCCTCGTGATGATCGACTTCCGCCCGCGCGATGACCACGTGGGGATTTTCGTCCCGGACCAGGGTGAAAAAACCAGGGGTGTCCCCCCCGGTGAGGATGCCGATGGCGAAGATGCGGTCCCGTTTGGCGTCCTGGACCGGCACGGCCTTCAAGATGACCTCCACCGGACCTGACCGGCTCTCGAACCGCAGTTTCTCGGGAACGGCCCTCACCCGGGGACCTTCGTATTTCCAGTTCAATTTATCCGCCATCCAGAGGGCGAGCATGAATCCCCTTAAGGGGTGGGAACCTTCACCGTACTCGATGGTCACCTGCTTGATTTGGGAAAGATGGCGGGACCAGGCCCCGTCGAAAAGTTCCGCGATGAGGGCCCGCCACCGCTGGATGCGGATCCAATTCATGTCCCCCAGGACCGTGTTCGGGAATCGCTTGGGCCAGACGGAAGCCAAACGGGCCAGCGATTCCTCCGGATGCTTGAACTTGGAGGAATCGATCCACACCCGGTTGGACTCCTCGGCCATGTTGGCGAAAAACTTGTTTTTCATGGGAAGATCGCCGGGCCACCAAAGTTCCACCGGCAGGTCGGGCACGAGCAGGGAAAAGGTGAATCCGTAAAGATTCTCGATAGTGTCCTTTTGGGCCACCAGCTTGATGATGTCGCAGCAGACCCGGTGTTCCCGCTGCTGGGTCCAAAAGGGGCAATAGCCCGAGACATAGTAGCGCAGAGGGGCCTCCGTGCCGTCCATCGCGGGGCGGATCAGGATATAACGGCCGGGGTGGAACTGGGTCAAATCCATCAGGGCCCTTTCCACCCGGTAGCCCGTCTCATGGTCTTCCGCGTAAGCCACCATGTTAGTGGTGTAAACCCGCTGCAGTCCCGGCTCCCCTTCCCTGGCCGGTTTGGTTTCCTTCCAAAGCTCGGTCAGGTCATGCTCGATGGCGAGGGAAGAAAGGGGGCTCATAGCCTTCTCCATTGGCGCCAGGGTTTTTCCAAAAGCTTATCCGCTTCCGCCGGTCCCCAGCTTCCCGCCTCATAATTAGGGAAGGAAGTCTCGGGCTGGGTGGTTTCCCAATGGGTGATGACCGGCATAAGAGCCTTCCACGCCGCTTCCGCCTCATCCCCCCGGATAAAGAGGGTGGCGTCTCCCAGCATGCAGTCCAAGAGTAGTCGTTCATAGGCTTCCGGGGCGTCCTCGGCGAAGCTGGTGCCGTAGCGGAAATCCATATTGACCGTTCGGGCTTCGGTGGTCATTCCAGGAACTTTGGTCTCAAATTTAAGGGTCATGCCTTCATCCGGCTGGATGCGGATGACAAGGACATTGGGGGAAAGATGGCTCACATTATCTTTAAAGAGCAAGTTAGGGGGTTCTTTAAATTGGATGGCCACTTCGGTGGACCTTTTAGGCAGCCGTTTGGCAGACCGCAAGAGAAAAGGGACCCCATGCCAGCGCCAGGTATCCAGAAAAACTTTCAAGGCGGCATAGGTCGGCGTGGTGGATTGGGGCTTCACGTCTTTTTCTTCCCGGTAGCCCGGGACCTTTTGTCCGGCTAGGAAGCCCGGGCCATATTGCCCGCGCACGGCGAATTGGGAAACGGTCTCCGGGGTAAAAGGTCGGATGGACTGCAGGATTTTCAGTTTTTCATCCCGGATGGCGTTGGCCTCAAAGGCCACCGGCGGTTCCATGCCCACCATGCACATGACCTGGAACAAATGGTTCTGGAACATGTCCCGGAGCACGCCCGAACTTTCGTAATAGCCAGCCCGGCTTCCCACTCCCAGTTCCTCCGCGGCGGTGATTTGGACGTGATCCACGTTTTCCCGGTTCCAAATCGGCTCAAAGATGGAATTGGCGAAACGCATGACTAATAGGTTTTGAACCGTCTCCTTCCCCAGATAATGGTCGATTCGGTAAATCTGGTGTTCTTTAAAGACTTCTTGGACTTTTTGATTGAGTTCTTTGGCCGAATCCAAATCATGGCCGAAAGGTTTTTCAATTACGATCCTGGAATAGCCCTTGGCTTCCTTGGCCAAACCGGAAGTTCCCAGGTTGGAAATAATATCTTCGAAAACGTTCGGGGGTGTTGAGAGGTAAAAAACCCGGTTGCCGGCGGTGCCGTTGTTTTGATCTTTCTGATCCAACAGAATCGATAAGCTTTGATAGGCCTTAGGGTCGTCATAGGCTCCCGCCAGATAATGGAAATTTTGCGAAAAACTGTTCCAAAGGGAGTCGGTTAGTTCGGGGTCTTCTTGTTTCAACATTTCTTTCAAACGCTGCTTGAATTGGTCGTCCGAAATGGGGGAACGGGAAACGCCGATAAGACTAAAGGAGGTGGGCAGCAAGTGCTTGCGGTAAAGATTAAAAAGAGCCGGTACCAGTTTTCGGCTGGTCAGGTCGCCCGAGGCTCCATAAATTACCAAGCTACAGGGAGCGGGAACCCGATTGGCGGAAAGTCCCTCGCGGAGGGGATTCACAAGAAGTTCGGCTGTGGTCATGGAAAACCTCGGTTTGGAATGGAGGCTATTTTACAAAACATTTCAACAAACGCCCGTCTTTCTTTCAAGACCGGCCGTGGCCTATATTTGATAACAAATAAAGCGGAGGGGCCATGGCGAACCTCAAAAAGAGGGTTTTGGAGAATGTGGAGGGTGAATTCTTTGTGGATTCGACTTGTATTGACTGCGACACCTGCCGTCAGCTGGCGCCCGAAATCTTCGAGGACTCGGGAAATAACTCCTTCGTAAAAAACCAGCCAGAGGGTCCGGCCCAGACCCGGGCCGCGATGCAGGCGCTCTTGGCTTGTCCTACCGGCTCGATCGGAACCCTTCATCCCCATCCAATTCAGGAAGTCATGAAAGACTTCCCGGTTTTGATCGAGGAAGATGTTTATTACTGCGGTTTTAATTCACCCCAATCCTTCGGGGGAAACAGTTATTTCATCAAACACGCTCAGGGTAACTGGCTCATCGATTCCCCTAAGTTTCTACCGCATTTAGTGCGTCAATTCGAGGAAAGGGGCGGTGTTCGTTACATTTTTCTCACCCACCAGGACGATGTGGCCGACGCGGCCAAATACGCTGAAAAGTTTGGAAGTCAGCGGATCATTCATGAGGAAGACCGGAGAGCCCAACCGGACGCGGAAATCCTCCTTCAAGGGACAACCCCTACCGAACGCCAACCCGGTTTTAAGATCATTCCCACGCCCGGTCACACGAAAGGACATTGCGTTTTACTTTATAAAAATAAGTTCCTTTTTACCGGAGACCACTTGTGGTGGCGGCGCAAACGCCAACAGCTGGGCGCGTCTGAAAGCGTCGCCTGGTATTCCTGGGCTCAACAGACCGAGTCCATGGAAAAACTTCTAAGATTCGACTTCGAATGGATTCTTCCGGGCCACGGCGAAAGGGTCAAACGATCCGCCAGCCAAATGAAGACCCAATTGGAAAGATTAATTATTGAGATGAAGGGACGGCCGTAGAACCGGCGGGGATCGCCGCTCCCGCTTTTTCCACGGAGAAGTCGCCGGTCTGAACGGTCTTGATCTTCTCTTGGACTTTTTCCATCAACCGATTTGGCAAAGGGATACCGCCCGCCGTCGATTCCACCTTCTGTCCGCCCGTGGTGATCCAACTCAAAAAATCGGCGAGCGCCTTGGGTTTACTAAAGTCATGGTCACCCGGGCGCGATTGGGGCCGAACCAACACCCAAAGAAAAGAAGAAAGAGGATAAGCCTTGGAATCCCGGGGATGGGAAACAAAAACTTTCAAATCTTCGGGCAAATCCGTTATGTCGGCGATGGACGCGTTAATGGACTCCACCGTGGGTCCGGCGAATTGTCCGGCCTCGTTTTTCAATTCGGCCGCGGGCAGTTGGTTTTGATTCGCGTAGTCAAGATCAACGACCCCGATGGACCCCGCGGTTTCCCGAAGCTTTTGGGTAACTTCTTCGTTTCCCTTCACTTGGATTCCCACCGGCCATTTTAACCTCTGGTCCGAACCATCTTCCAACGTCCATCCATCGTCAATATTTTTGAGGAAGAAAGGGAAAAGGTCATAGAGACTATTTTCATCTTCCTGCCGGACTACCGTAATTTGCATGGCGGTTAAGGGGAGGCCGGGATTTAGTTCCTTCAAAGCCGGATCATTCCATCGGGTGATCTGCCCGGAGAAAATATGGGAAAGAACGGCGGGCGTCAGCCGGAGGCCTGAGGGAATGGCCGGGAGATTATAAGAAATAACCGCAGCGGTCAAACCTACCGGCAGATACAACAGATTACCTCCGGTTTGTCTTTCTTCCCCGCCGGAAAGGGGCAGGTCGGTCAAGACAAAATCGGCGCCTTCGCCCAGCCAATTTTGAACACCGTCGCGGCCCGGATGGGGCTCATATTCCAACTGAACGTCGGCGGTTAGGGGTCCATAAGCTTGTTTCCAAGCGTTAAAGAGGTCGGTGGCGGAAGCCGTTCCGGTTCCTTTCACCTCCACGCCGGCCCAAACCGGTCCCGTTAGGATGAGAATCAGCATCAGGAATGTCGATCGGCCGGCCGCCTGACTTTTCATGAAAGCCCCTTGAAACTATTTTTTCGAATGCGCGGAAATTTTAACAGGACGTCGAAAACCTTTGTGAAATTTCGATTTCCGGCTCCTTTTCTTGTTTTTGACCCCACCCAACCTTATCATGATCAAAAGACGGCGGAATGGACTCCCATGAAAACCTATGATTTTCAACAATTGAACCAACGATTTGAAACTTCTTCCAGCGAGGACATCGTGCGCTGGGCTGTGGCCGAATTAGACCCGGGTCTTTGCATGTCGACTTCCTTTGGGGCGGAAAGCGCCGTTTTGCTTCATCTGGTGACCCAAATCCAGCCTCAAATTCCAGTCTTGTTTACCGACACCGGTTTTCATTTTAAGGAAACTCTAGAGCACAAGGATCGCTTGACCGAACGTCTTCATTTGAACCTGAGGGTCTTAAAACCCGAGATTCCCCATGAGGAGTTTTTGGCCAAAAACGGCAAGCTTTATGAGCGCGATCCCGATTCCTGCTGCGCCCAGAACAAAATCGCCCCTTTTGAGAAAGCCATCGTGGATTATCAGGGCTGGATCACCGGCATCCGCCGCCAGCAGGCCGATACGCGAAAAGCCGCCCAATTTGTGGAAAGCTACCGGGACCGTTTGGTCAAGGTCAACCCGCTCTTAAATTGGACCAGTAAGATGTTTTGGGATTACGCAAAGAAGTACAACTTGCCCTACCATCCCCTCTGGGAAAAGGGCTATCTGTCCATCGGTTGTTCCCCCGAAACTTGTACCCGTCCTGTCCAGTTGGGAGAGGACCCCCGATCCGGCCGCTGGGCCGGGTTTGGTAAGGTGGAATGTGGCATCCACACGCCCCTGAAGAATGAGGCCCAGGGGTCCAATGCCTCGAAATAAATTCTGGCTGGTCGCGATGCTCATCCTCAGCCTGGCTTCCGTGGGAAGCGCCCAGGAAACCTTTCATCCCTTTTGGACCGGACAAGCCTTTTATTCCTATACCGGACTCTCCGTCGGCCAACGAGGAAGTCTTTTGACCCTGACCGGGTGGGAGCATTTAAACCCTCAAGGCAGTTTTTTTCAGGCGGAAGTTTTAGGTGGTAGTCAGTTAATGGAAAGGTCCACGGCGGCTTTCGGGGGAATTCAAATGGGAGGAGGTGTCGGCCTGGGAGATTTAACGCCTTCGCTCATGGTCGAGGTCGGTCATGGTGATTTGGATTTCAACGATATTCAGGTTTTGATCAACATCGAAAAACAATTATTCGCTGACTGGACCTTAAACATATTTCTAACGGGCGAGGTCACCAGCCACGACGGTCCCTTGGGCGCTTTGATCGGCCAGCCGGCCGGTTCCACCGCTGAGATCGATGATCTGGACGCCTGGGGCGGTGCCGCCTTGAAGTGGAACACCGGTTCGCCGCTTCTTTGGACCCTGACTTACCAATTCGAGTCCGATGAAACGGTCAAGGTCCAGGATTTGGCCCACGTTAATTTTAACGAAGTGGATTGCGCCGAATACATCAACACGCTTTCACTGGAGGCGGGCCTGGCGGTGGGGGCCCATTGTCTGGTTTCTCTGGCCGGTCAATTCGGCTTGGACTCCACCCCTGCCGGAACCTTTTACAGCAAACCCTTGGGCCAAACCCTGACCCAATCAAAAGCCCAAACCTCTACATTTTCAGGCGCCTCGGTCTCATTAGCCTATGATTTTTAAGTGAAAATTAAAGGGAGCCATTCTAGCGGAACCAAATTCCCGGCATAACCGTCGAAGAAGGGTATAAGAATAAAACGAGGAGTGGTTTCCATGGGCTTACGGCTGAATCAAATATTGACGGCGGGATTTTTTTTATCCGGGTGTCTGCTTTTATCTTCAAACCTTGGGGCCCAAACTCCTTCGGCGCTTCCACTCATCCAACCGACCCCCGCCTCCTCGGACAACGATTCAGCCGACGAATCGGATAAACCTTTTGTTCCCCATTGGTCCGGTCAATTGGAATTTTCCCGCTCCAGCCAGCCCGCCACTCAGGGCGCGGGCCAAACCCAAACCGACTTGGGTTTCACCGCCACCGATAATTTTGACGAGTCGGGCACTTCCCTTTCCCTAGGCGCTTCCGGTGGAAGCCAGAAAGTGGAAGGCAGCCAAAGTGGTTATGGGTCCCTTTCGGTCGGGGGCGCCTTGGGAATCGGCGTCTTCACTCCTTCGCTGACGCTGGAGACCCAATATGGCCAAAACCAGCTGAAAACCTACTCCTCAACCCTGGATTTGGATTTCCAGGTTGGGGACCCCCTCACCCTGGGACTTGTCTTGGGCGGAAGCTTCCAGGGCCACCAGGGCCCGGCGGCCGAGGAATTGGGTATCGTGAACTCCAAAAGCTGGACTGCGGGCTTGGACGGGACATTCCAAGCCTTCAAAGACCTGAGCTTCAACGCCACCCTGGAGCAGGAAACCGAGATCACCTACCAGTACCAGGCCTTTAACAAGACAGCCTATGTGGTGGTCGATGACGAGGACCGGATTCCCTCCCTGACCCTGGGCTTTGACTGGAATTTCGTGCAGGACTTCTCGCTGGAAGGCTCGGGCCAGTTCGGCCGGGAATATTACCCCGCGGGGACCTTTTACAGCCCCATCCTGGCCGAGACCATCACGGAGTCCAAAGCCACTTCCCAGAATTTCGTGGGTTATAGCCTAGATCTGGTTTGGGACTTTAACCTTTAATACCCCGTCCCTCGCGGGAAAAGATTAAAAGCCCATCGCGAGCGCCAGACCTTCCCCGCCTCGGCGGGGAACAAAGCTTTGTACGCTGAGCGCCGGTTGTCCTAAAAGACCCAGGGTGATGAGGGTCACCGTGTGGGTTCCTAAAGCGATCCAGGCCCTAGTCTGAGTGTCCGAATCCGAAGAGGCTAAAAGGGTGACTACCGGATAAACGGTCTTCGCGATACCCGCCAGGTTGACGAAGAACAATCCCGAGTAATCCCCACTGGTGGCCAGAATGGTCCATCCCAAGCCGTCCACCCCCGCGGTAGACCATCCGTAAACCTCGGCGTGATCCTCGAAGGCCTCCGTATAAGCCCAAACATAATAATCTCCCAGGATCAGGGGAACCGTCACGATCTCATGATCGGCCCGGGCGGAAACCGGGAGGGCGGCCCCAACCATAAAAACGAGGAATGGAATCAGCCGAAGGAAAATCTTCGACCGTTCCCAGGCCCAGTCGAAAAAATTAAGAACCACTGGGAGGGCGCTCGTTGACTTGGGATCCAACATGGAGGGACGAACGGGGATAAATGAAAATAAAGACCGGGTAAATATCCTCGGGCTGGCAATTTGGGGTGTTGGCATCCATCCAATGGGAAAAGACCATGGAAACCGTCAAACAATCCGTGGACATACCCGATGGTTCAACGTGTTCACAAGTGCTCGTCAGATGAAAAGGAACAAAATTTACCTCTTGGCTGCTCCAATCGACGGCCGGCTTTAAAGCGCTGATGGGTACATTTTGATTGTCCAAAACCGCGCTCACCTGAATCCAAACCGAATCGAACCCCGCTTGGTCATCCACGGCGAAAGCCCCGCCCGACAAACTGGTGGAAGCGTTGGTTACCGCCCGGATCACTTGATAGGGATAAACATGCGGATCGCATCGGTTGAGTGTATTGACATCCTGCCCCGACGCGTCCGTTTGGATGGCCGAAGGCGCCTGGACCTGGACATTTTGGCTAAGGGGAACACAGCCCGACAGCCACTCCCCCGCCGCTAACACGGCCAGCGCCGCGGTCATCCAAGGAACCAAACTCTTTTTAAAAAAATTTCTCATCTCTTCTCCCCGCCAGGCCGAACCGCGCGGCCATCCAGAACGTAAACCTTTCCGTCCGCCAGCACCCATTCGACCTCGGTAAATTGTTTCCATTTAGACGCCAGCCGGCGGGTCAATTGCACCACCTCAAATAATTCAAAGCCCTTTAAAGGGAAGGTTTTGGGGAAATAATTCCAGGGAGTATCCACCCATCCTTTGAAAAGGGTCTTATCCGGGGTTAACCGCAGGATCAAGACGTTGCCCTGGGGCAGAGCCGTCACGCGGATTTCCACATCGGTAAGTTTGAGGCTTTGAGGCGGGAAAGACCGGCAAAGGCCCACCGCCGAAACTTTCATGGCCTTTTGGACGATAAAATGCCGCTTCACGCGGGAATCGAAAATCTGCCGGATCACCTGTTCATGCGACAGGGGCCGTAAAGCCAATAGGGAATTTTTCGCCGAACCGGAGGCGTCCGAAGGGCGGAGCCAGAAAGGCCCGTCGCCCAAATCTTTCAGGGCCTGCCGGACCGCTTCTTCGCCCTTGGCCCTGGACAGACCCCCGCTGATAAACCCCGGGGAGGTTTCCCCGCCCAAGGGCAGGAGATCACTGAGTCGTCCCGCCAATTTTCCGTAAGCGTCCCCATGTCCCTCGGTCAAACTGAGCAGCCAAATCCGGGGCGGGTTCAAAGCGCGGCGGTAAGCCCCCGCCAAGGTCTCCAGCCGGGGAGCGGCCCAGCTGCCGGCGGCGGCCAAGAGTCCCCCGCTGATCAAGTCGGGAAAATAGTGGAACCCCAGAAATAAGGTGGACAACCAGATGCCCAGGGTGAGGGGCAATCCCCAGATCAACCCGCGCCGGTCATGGCCTATCTGCCAAAAAAGAAGGTAGGCCGAAAGGGCGCCGTGCAGACTGGGAAACACGTCGAACCGGGAACCCAAGTTTCCAATGATCGTTTCCGCGATCTGAAAAACGATGCCGCCCGAGAGCCAGGTCCATTCCTCCGGATAAGCGAACCGGGGCCCGATAGCTGGATAAATGAGGTAGCCGATAAAACCGCCGATATAAACCAAGATCAGTCCCAACATGAACCGCTGATAAAGCGCCCGTCTCAACCAGCTGTGATAAACCAAAAGCGAGATCAACCAGACGAACAAACTGAGGTAAAAAAGGGAGAAGAGATCGGTCAGATGGGGATGTCCCTCTAAAGCGTGGTCGAAAAGGCTGCCGCCCCGGCCAAAGAGCCTCCAATCGATCGCCTGGAGGTTGGAATCGTATTGTTGGGGATGAATTACAGGAACCAGGGGTTTGATCAGGCTGTAGCACAAAGCCATTCCCAGCCAGGGTCCCATGCCCCGGATCAATCCCAGCCCTCCAAAGGGAGGGGGTTTGCGGATGGCCACAAAATACATCCAGCCGATCCAGACCAGGCAATAGGCCACCGTCATATAGAAGGCATGGTCCGCGCCGACTCGTTCAACGAAAGAGGCTCCCAAAGCCAGGAAAAAAAAGACGGCAAAAACGATGGAAGTCAGCCATTCCGAAGGGGTAAAGACCCAGGCGTTTTTACGAAGGGTAAAGGGCAAGAAATACCTCAGAAAATTTAATGCGGCTTTATTTTAACCGGAATCCGTTGGACCACGCGCTTTTCGACGCCGAAAATTTTAGCATCCTTCCGGCTGAAGAAGCGAAAAAGGCTTCAATTTTCGCATTTTAACGCATTGACATTTTTCGGCGTCCTCCGCACTATAAGTGCTTATTCGAAGTTAAAAGTTTAAGGAGGCCTCATGGCGATTTTCAACCAAGATCAACCCATTTCCACCAGTGTGATTACGGAAAGCAGCGCGGTCCAATCCTCGTTTCTACAAAAAGTTTACGGGCTCTTTCTGCTCGGACTCATTACGGCTTTCGGCGGGGCCGTCGTCACGATGACCAACCCACAAGTTTTAGCGTTGGTCGGAACCCATCCAATTATCGGTGTGATCGTATATTTCGGAGTTTTCTTTTTATGTATGGCCGTGCGCCGGACGCCGGGCGTGAATATTCTCGCCCTCTTGGCTTTCACCCTGGTCAGCGGAGCTTTCATTGCCCCCACCATTCTCTACGCGGCTTTTCAAACCGGGTCCATGGCGGTCGTCTATGAGGCGGCTATTGTGACCGGTTCTATTTTCGTCGGCTTGACGCTTTATACTTTTATCAGCAAAAAAGACTTTTCATTCTTATCCGGCGTGGTCACCATCGGAATTTTCGCGGTCATCGGCATCATGATTGTCAACTTTTTCGTGAAAAGCGCGGCGGCTGATTTAGCGATCAGTTGGATCGGGTCGGTATTGTTTTCGCTCTTTATTCTTTATGACACTTCCCGCATTATGCGTACCCACGAGAGCGATGAGTATGTCAGTGGAGCCCTTTCATTGTTCTTGGATTTCATCAACCTTTTCCTATTTATCCTACGCATACTCTCCAGTGGACGCCGCAACTAAGACCGGGACGCGAAAAAGCCGGGCTTCTTTTGGGAAGCCCGGCTTTTTATTTTAGATCCCTTATTTAAAGGGTAATCCCTCCCTGCGGGGAAACGAAATAACAGAATTCCAGCAGGTTCCCATCCGGATCGGTGATCACGCAGAGATAGCCCCTCAAATGCCCGCCATAATGGGCCGCTTCCACCAGGCAATTTTCTTTT
>Ga0206828_1013_pt1 | contig 39002 bp, 30 predicted proteins | sample Alteio_BWOrgCont_78_FD_152858 | JGI IMG/M metagenome (GOLD analysis project Ga0206828, IMG submission 152858) | Enriched cells from forest soil in Barre Woods Harvard Forest LTER site, Petersham, Massachusetts, United States -... | ecosystem: Environmental > Terrestrial > Soil > Temperate forest >... | reverse complement strand
GTCGGGAGACCTCAGATGAAAAAAATATCAGTAGAGGCTCTTTTTCAGCAAGCGAAAGAACGCCTCCGTCTGACAGCGTTGGTGGAAGAGGGAATGGCGACCCGGCATATTGTCAGTGTGGATGTGAACCGTCTCGGCATGGCTTTGACGGGTTATTTGAAATGGTTCGCCTATGAACGACTTCAAATTTTAGGGAAGACCGAACTGCATTATCTTCAAACGTTGAAGCCGGCCCAACGGCGGCAGATCCTTCATAAAATTTTCTCTTATCAGCTGCCCTGCACGATTGTCACCCATAAAATGAAACCGCCTGTCGATATGGTGCGGGAGGCGCGCCGCCACAAAATTCCCCTTTTCACCACGCCCACGCCGACGACTAAATTCGTGTCCGAAGTTTCCGTTTTTTTGGAAGAGGAATTCGCGCCAGAGACAACCATTCACGGAACCCTGCTCGATATTTATGGAGTAGGGGTGCTGATTCTGGGCCATTCGGGCATTGGTAAAAGTGAATGCGCATTGGAATTGGTCGAGCGGGGGCATCGATTGGTGGCGGACGACTTGGTTTATATCAAACGATTGGCGAACCGCATTCTGATGGGGTCAAGGTCAGAAATCATCAAACATCATATGGAAATACGAGGCCTGGGTATTATCAACGTGGAAAGCCTTTTTGGGGTGGGGGCCATTCGGGACAAGAAGCGTATCGAATTAGTGGTGCGGTTGGAAGAATGGGATAATAAAAAAGAATATGACCGGCTGGGACTAAACCCGGCCAAACATAAAATTTTTGACGTGGAAATTCCCATGTTTCTTATACCTGTGCGGCCGGGACGGAACCTGGCGGTTATTATCGAAGTGGCGTCCATGAACCACCGACTGATGAAGCTAGGTTATTTCACCGCTCAGGAATTCGCTGATCGGGTGAGCCGCATGATGCAGGAAGAAAACGTCCGCCGGGCTTTGCCTTCCCGTGGAAAAAGGAAGCCCTAATGCTGGGGTTCCGATGGTTCTATCCCGGCATGAGATTGAAACGCTGGTTTCTTTTGATGGCCCTGGCGGCGGGAATTCTGGCCATGGGTTTTTCCGGCATCCTAGGCCGCCAACTGGTCGGCATCCACTATCACACCCCTCTCATCCAAGAAATCGACGAAACCATTCATCATCTAAAATTTGACGATTTTCTGATGATTTTAATCGGAATTACTTTGGGCGTTTACGCTATCCGACGAGCGATCTATACGGTTCTCACTGTGCTTTTGCCCGCCCGAGAGAAAGAATTCGTCAATATTGTTTATAACCAAACCCGGTTGAAGCGAGGCCCTCGAATCGTTTGCGTGGGCGGCGGAACGGGACTGCCCAATGTTTTGTACGGACTGAAACATTTCACCAGCAATCTGACGGCGGTCGTGACCGTGGCTGATGACGGCGGAAGTTCCGGGCGGCTTCGCCGGGATTTCGGTACACCCCCACCCGGCGACATCCGCAACTGTATTGTAGCTTTGGCGGACCAGGAAACCCTGCTCAATGACTTGTTCCAATACCGATTTAAAAGCCACGGCAGTTTGAAGGGCCACAGTTTCGGGAACCTTTTCATCACGGTGATGGGCGAGATTACGGGAGACTTCGGAAAAGCGGTCGAAGAGTCCAGCAAGGTGTTGGCCACCCGGGGTACGGTCATGCCGGTCACCTTTGATTCTATGAGTTTGCAGGCCCGGCTAAAGAATGGAAAAATTATCACCGGCGAATCCAACATTCCCCTGGCCAAATCGCCGATCACTGAGGTGATGCTCAAGGAAAAGAAAGTCCGGCCTAACAAGGAAGTGCTTAAGGCCATCCTGGAAGCGGACGCCATTGTGCTGGGGCCGGGGAGTCTTTTCACCAGCATCATTCCCAATCTTCTTATTAAGGAAGTGGCGGAAACGATCGCTCTGTCCCGGGCGGTGAAAATTTTTATCTGTAATGTCATGACCCAGCCGGGCGAGACGGACTTCTTTACCGTATCGGATCACGTGCGGGCGTTGTTCAAACATACGGGACCTAATTTTGTCCATTATGTGATGGTCAATAAAGAAAAGGTGCCCACCCGGCTTTTATCCCGATACGCGGCCCATGGGCAAGAACCGGTTATTGTGGATGAAAAAGAAATCAAAAAACTTGGACCCAAAGTGGTCCGGGCGAATTTATTGAACCACGAGGATTTTGTACGGCATAATCCGGAAAAGCTGGGAAAGGCTATCATCCGGCTTTTGGTGATTTGAGCAGGATAAGGCAGAGACTGTGAATCGAAATCAAGGAGACCTATGATTGGCGTATTGATCGTGACGCATGGCGAATTCGGGGAAGCGCTTCTTAAAACCCTGCAAATGATCGTGGGGGAAACGGAAGGCATTCATTCGGTACCTCTTTTATCCAGCGATTCGGGTGAAAACTTGCGCCTGAAGATCGAAAAAACCCTCGATCAGGTAGATCCTAAGGGCCGAGGGACTCTGATTTTGGTCGACATGCTGGGCGGGACTCCTTTTAATGTGAGCGTTCAATTGGCGACCGAGCGAAATGTGAAGGTGATTACGGGTGTGAATCTGCCGATGATGATTAAAGTGATTTCCCAGCGGGAAGATGAAGATCTGGATGCCCTCTGTCTGGAGATTCAACAGACCACCCGAGAAGGGGTCGTGACTTCGGTAGAGCTTTTTAAGAAAAAGATTTGAAATAGTCCGACGAGTACCGAGCGGGAAAGGAAACGATGGATATTCAACTCACGCGAATCGACGACCGATTGATCCATGGGCAAGTGGTGGTCGGTTGGGCCAAAAGCCTGAATGTCCAGCGGCTGGTGGTTGTCAATGATTCCATCGCCCGCAACGCCATGCAGAAGACCCTGATGGAAATGGCCGTTCCATCCCATCTGAAGGTGAGTTTCTATACGGTGGCGGAAGCAGTGGCGGAGGCCCAATTGAGCGGTAACCATGATAAGGCCTTAGTTCTTTTTTCTAATCCGGTCGATGTGTTGGCCTTTTTGGAAAAGGGAGGCAGCCTGAAATCCGTGAACGTGGGAGGGATGCATTTTACCGAAGGCCGCAAGCAAGTCTGCAAGGTGCTTTGCGTGACGGAGGTCGATGTGCAGGCTTTCCGAAAACTGAGAGAGAAAGGAATTGAACTGGAAATCCGAGCCGTACCCGGCGATTTGAAGGAACCCATTGAAAAGTATTTACCGGAGATCAAATCATGAAAAAAATCACCCTCATCTTAGGCGTTCATAATCACCAGCCCGTTGGAAATTTCGGCCAGGTTTTCGAGGCCCTTTACCGTCAATCCTATGAACCCTTTCTGAAAATTCTGAACCGTTTCCCCAAAGTAAAAATGACGGTACATACTACCGGGCCCCTCTTGGAATGGTTAGAAGAAAACCAACCGGGGTATTTAAAACTCTTGAAAGAAATGACCGATCGGGGTCAAGTAGAGCTTTTCACCGGGGGAATGTATGAACCGATCCTTTCCATTTTACCTGACCGCGATAAATTAGGCCAAATTCAACTCCTTACTCAAACGCTAGAGAAGAAATTCAAAATCGAGGTGAAGGGGATGTGGGTGGCCGAACGAGTGTGGGAACCCCATCTAACCCGTTCTCTGGCCGAGGCCGGGGTGAAATATATCGTGATGGATGACGCCCACTTCAAATCCACGGGGCTTAAGGAAGAAGATACCTTTGGTTATTACCTGATGGAAGAACAGGGAAAGACGGTCGGTGTATTTCCCATCTCCGAAAAAATGAGATATCTGGTGCCTTTCCACGAAGTGAATGAAAGTTTGGACTACCTGCGGTCCGTCGCCACCGAAGAAGGGGACCGCTGCGTAGTTTTAATGGACGACGGGGAAAAATTCGGCGGTTGGCCCGATACCTACCATTGGGTTTACGAACAGGGATGGCTGGAACGGTTCCTTCAGGCCCTTTCGGATAATTCGGATTGGCTTACCTGTTCGACCTTCTCGGAATTCACGAACCTGCAGGCTTCTAAGGGACCCCTTGCCCTTCCTACCGGCTCTTATACCGAAATGGGCGAATGGTCTCTACCAGCCGAAGCGTCGGAAGAATATGAAAGCGTCCGCCACGAGGTGCGGGACCGGGGGGAAATGCCTCGGTTTGAGCGTTATCTCAAAGGCGGGTTCTGGCGTAATTTTCTCGTGAAGTACGCTGAAAGCAATCATTTGCATAAGAAGATGCTTTGGGTTTCCGAAAAAGTGGAAAGAGCCCGGCATCATTTGCCTAAAAAAACAACTCCCGCCCAGAAAGCCGTCCTCACCCGGGCCACCCAAGCCCTTTATCGCGGCCAATGTAACTGTTGTTATTGGCACGGAGTCTTCGGCGGCCTTTATTTGAACCATCTGCGGTTTGGTTTGTACCGGCAGCTCATTGAGGCTGAAAAGGAACTATCTTCCCTTCTGCCCAAACCGGCCCACGGTTTTCATACCGAAGTCACGGACTTTAATAAGGACGGCCGGGACGAAATCATCGTTGAAACGCCTTCCTTTAACGCCCTATTGGAACCGTCCCGGGGCGGGTCTTTGCGGGAACTGGATTATTTGAAGCATCCCGTCAATCTGTCAGACACACTCACCCGGCGACGAGAAGCCTACCACACTAAACTTCTGGCCTTGGCCCGAGACGGCCAATCGGGAGATCACCCGGCGAGCATCCATGAGATGGTGCGCACTAAAGAACCTGGGTTGGAACATAAACTTTTCTATGACCGGGATGTCCGGACCAGCCTGATCGAGAGGTTGGTGCCAACCGGAACTAGGGTAGATCAGATGCTGAAAGTCCAATACGACGAATGGAGTGATTTTCATCGCAATCCCTTCGCGTTTAAATTAACGCCGCCCAAGAAAAAAGGCGACCCGCTTCGAATTCAATTGACGGCGGATAGCCTTCTTAAAGATGGCGGCGAACCGGCTCCTTTACGCCTGATCAAGAAGCTCACCTTTGCCCCAGGTGGATTTCACCTCACCGCCGATTACAAACTGGAAAACCTAGGAAACCGGGATTTGAAGTTCCTTTTCTTGACTGAGTGGAACCTGACTCTTTTGGCGGGAGATGCTCCCGACCGGAACTACTATGTCAAAGGCCGCGAACTTTCCTCTCCTCGATTAAATAGTATGGGGGAAGAGGCAGGCGTGGAAGAGGCCGGCATGACGGATGATTGGCTTAAACTCAAGGTCACTTTTCAATCTTCGACTCTCGCCCAATTCTGGCGTTATCCGGTGGAGACCATTTCTCAGTCCGAAGGCGGTTTTGAGCGGGTTTATCAGGGCTCCTGTTTGTTATTGGGCCACGAAGTTCATCTGGCCCCCCGAAAATCTTTTGAGACTTCCGTAGTGACTTTATTGAAGGAGATGGGCGCGAAATGACCGAATGGCTGGAACTTCCCGCGCTTCTGGGACTCCTCAGTCTGGATGTCTCGGCGGCGGGGCAATTTATGATTTCCCGGCCCATTGTAGTGGGTCCCCTGGTCGGCTTTTTACTGGGATACCCGACGCTGGGATTGGAGATGGGAGCCTTGATTGAGATTATCTGGATTGGTGACCTTCCGGTGGGGGCTCATTTGCCCATCGATATCATGATGTTGTCCGGCATTGCCACGGCTTTTGCCTGCGAACTGGCCACGCAGGGCCGTACGCCTCCGGAAGCGATTATGACTTACGCCATCGGTATCTGCATTCCTTTGGCGGCTTTGAGTACGGAAGCGGAGATGTTTTTGCGCAAGATCCATGTGCGTTGGATGCATTTTGGGCAAAAATTGCTGGCGAATGGCCATGTCCGGTCTTTCGGATTCTTAAATCTCCTCGTCTTGCTGGAGCTTTATCTCAAAGGGTTCTTAATGGCGCTGGGCGGTCTTTTTGTGGCCCACTTAACAGGCCGCTTATTTTTCATGTTTCCCGATAAAGTGATTCAGGGCCTTTATTACGCCTATTGGTTGTTGCTGGCCCTAGGCTGTTCAGCAGTGATTGATTTGATGGTCGAAAGAAAAACGATCATCTACCTGGTTCTTTCCATCATCACTTTCATGATTTTGGCCATCTTTCTCCAAATTCAGGGCATTTATCTGGTGGGCATCGCGCTGTTGGTGGGTTTTATTTTGAGTTTATCCCTCATACGGCAAGGAGAAATCCGTTGAATTCCGAGACCAAGACCGCCCCATCCTTAGGTTGGCTGCCTCTTACCTCCGCGTTCTTCCGCACCTTTTTCCTTCAAACAATGTGGAATTTTGAGCGGTACGTGAATTACGGGTTCGCCTTCATCCTGACGCCCATCTTGAAAAAACTTTATCCCCCGGAAAGCCGTGCGGAAGCCCTGTCTCGGCATTTAGAATATTTCAACACGCATCCTTATATGGCGTCTTTCATTTTGGGTGCGGTCATCCGGATGGAAAAGGAAAGGGCCGAAGAGACCAAGTCCCGCCAGCGGCAGAAAGAGGACGAGATCAACGCCTTGAAAGTGGGGATGATGGGGCCACTGGCGGCCATGGGTGACAATTTGTTTTGGGCTACTATCCGGCCCTATTGCGGGCTTTTGGCCGTTACTTTGGTGTTGTCCAAATCCGTCCTGGTCAGCGGGCAATACTGGATCGTTCCCCTTCTTTTTCTCGCGGTTTATAACGTAGCCCATCTGGGCTTGCGGCTGATCGGTTTTCTTCAAGGGTACCGCAAGGGCGACCAAGTCGTTTTGTCCCTGCGCCAATACGGATTTCAGCAAGCCATCCGGGGCTTGCGGCTGGCTTCGGTCGTACTGTTGGGTGTTTTAATTGTTTTCGTGAACCTGTCGGACCTGGAAAAAAAGGTCTACTTGTTCACTTTAAAGCTGACATTTTTCACCGCCATCGTGGGGTTGTTCACCTTTGTGCTGCATAAGAAGATCAGCCCCAGCCAGGTTTTTTACGCGGTCGTCTTGTTCGCGCTGATGCTGGCCTTCTGGCCGGATTTGAGCGGGCAGAACGATTCCGCGCTGGGAATGCTTCATCCGGCTCAGACGCTTTGGGCCATGAACAAATAGGAAGAGGGTGCCATGAAAGCTAGCGAAAAAATGCCGATCATCAACAAATTGGGGTTGCACTTGCGGGCCGCCGCGGAACTGGTAAAGGTGGCCAATAAGTTCAAAAGCCAGATCTTTATCCATCACGGGGTCCAAAATGTGAATACCAAAAGCTTAATGGGTTTGATGACCTTGGCAGCGGCCAAAGGCACCGAATTGGAATTTACCGCTGAGGGTGATGACGCCAAAGAAGCCCTAGCCGCCATCCGGGATTTGCTGGCCAAGAAGTTCGGTGAAAAGGAGTAGGGATTGACCGAAAAAATCATCCACGGGGTCGCCGCTTCAGGCGGTATCGCCATTGCCCCCGCTTATTTTTATCATCCTTCGGGTTTTTCCATTCCCCGGCGCTCTTTGGAACCGGTGGAAGTGGAAGGAGAAGTTCAGCGTTATTTGAACGCCATCGCTAAGACCCGGATTCAAATCGGGGAAGTGGAGCAAAAGGCCCGGGGAAAGCTGGGCGACGAACACGCGGCCATTTTTAAGGCTCACCAAGTGGTTTTGGATGATCCCGTGTTTTTGCAGGACATTCCGGACGCCATCCGTAAGCGGAGATTGAACGCCGAATTTCTCATTCAGGAAGAGCTGGATAAATTCAAAACCATCATCGCGACCATCGACGATCCTTATTTTAGGGAGAGGGGCGATGATATCCAGGATGTGGGACACCGTATGCTGCGAAGCCTCACCGGCGAGGAAAAGAACCAGCTGAAGAAACTCGATCATGAAGTCATTCTCGTCGCCGAAGACCTATCCCCCTCAGACACAGTCAACCTTCCCCAGGACATTATCAAGGGGTTCGCTACCGACATCGGGGGCCGCACGTCCCACGTCGCCATCGTGGCCCGATCTTTAGGTATGCCCGCCATCGTGGGAACCAAAAATCTGACCCACCACATTAAGAACGGCGAGATGATGATCTTGGACGGCAACAAGGGTCTGCTGATCCTTCATCCGACCGAGTCCACCTTGCAGCAGTATCACCGTCTGCAGGAAAGCTACCGAGCTTTTCAAAAAAGCCTGGAAGAACTGCGCCATCTTCCGGCGACCACTCCGGACGGCCACCAGATCACGTTAGCCGCCAATATCGAAATTCCTCAGGAACTCAATGAAATTTTCGCCCACGGCGCCGAGGGAGTGGGGTTGTACCGCACCGAATTTCTCTATATGAACCGGGAAGGCGTTCCCAGCGAGCAGGAACAATACGCGGCCTACCGGGAATTGGCCGAAAAAATCGGCGTTCACCCCGCCATTGTACGAACGCTGGATCTGGGTGGGGATAAGTTTCTTTCGGATATCACCGTACTTCATGAGAACAACCCTTTCCTCGGGCTTCGAGCTATCCGGTTATGCCTGCAGAGACCCGATATTTTTATGCCCCAATTGAGGGCCATGCTACGGGCGGCGGCTCACGGCCCCATTAAGATCATGTTTCCCATGATTTCTTCCCTCGGGGAAATCCGCGAGGCCCGGGCCCTGCTTCGGGAAGCCGCCGAGCAATTGAAAAAAGAAGGCCAGGTTTTCCGGTCGGAGATTGAAATCGGTGCCATGATCGAAATTCCCTCGGCGGCCATCATGTCCGATCTTTTGATCCAGGAAGTGGACTTCCTTTCGATCGGCACCAACGACCTCATCCAATACACCCTGGCGGTGGACCGGGTGAATGAGGCGGTGGCCTATCTTTATGAGCCGCTTCATCCGGCGATCCTGCGGTTGATCCAGACGACGGTGGACGCCTGCCACCGGGCGGGCAAGTGGGCGGGTATGTGCGGGGAAATGGCGGGGGACCCCCAGTTTGTCCCCTTGCTCCTGGGGATGGGGTTGGATGAGCTTTCGGTGAGCGTGTCGGTGATTCCGGAAGTGAAAAAGGTCATTCGCATGATGCCTTATCACTTGGCCACAGAAATCGCCCAGGCGGCTTTGAAGATGAAGACCTCGGGAGAAGTGATGGAATTGATTCAAAACAGCGTCCCGCCGGAACTGAAAGCGATTTTGTTCTAATTGAAATATTTTCATAAAATCTAAGGAGTTTTTTGTGCCGCATCCGATCCTCGACCAACCCGCTCGGCTTTTGAAACTGGACCCTTCGGACATGATCCGGAAAGTACTGGATTTCCCAGCCCAATGCCAGAGCGCCCGTTCCCAGGTTTTTTCCCATCGGCCCTCTCTCAAGGTTCCAGGTGTCCGTCAAGTGATTTTGGCTGGGTTGGGCGGGTCGGCCATCGGCGGTGATATCCTGAAAAGCATTACTTGGAAAACTGCCGGGTTTTCTCTCGCGGTCAACCGGCATTACACACTGCCTGGCTGGGCCGGGAAGGACACACTGGTGGTCTGTTCCAGCTACTCCGGCGGCACGGAAGAAACCCTTTCGGTTTTCAAACAAGCGATGGCTAAAAAAATACGGGTGCTGGTGATCACCTCGGGCGGGGAATTGATGAAACAGGCCAACCGGGCCAAGGTTCCGGTTTTGACCGTGCCGGGAGGACTTCCGCCCCGGGCAGCGCTGGGTTATTCCTTCTTCACTTTATTGGCCGCGTTGGAAAGCTTGAAGCTGTTACCTTCCGCCGCGGCCGATTTTGACGAAACCCTCGAAATCCTCACCCGCCAAGCCAGCCAATATGGACCCCTGTCGGAAACGGCCAAAAATCCCGCGAAGCTTTTGGCCCTTTTTCTTCGCGGCCAATTGCCGGTTATTTACGCCGGGCAGGATCATTTGGACTCGGCCGGACTGCGCTGGAAAACCCAGCTCAACGAGAACGCCAAGCAGATCGCGTTGTTCAACGTCATTCCCGAAATGAATCATAACGAGATTTTGGGCTATTCCTTTCCCGAACCGCTGACGAAAAAAATGGCGGTGGTCCTGCTCCGCCAGCCCCAAGGCGACCATCCCCAAATCACGCGGCGGTTTGATATTTTAAAGGGGATGATCACTTCGAAGGCGGCGGGCGTGACGGAGATTGAGGCCAAGGGCCGGTCGCTTCTGGCCCAAATGTTCTCGGTCATTTACCTCGGCGACTTCGCCAGCGTCTATCTGGCCTATCTCAAAGGCGTCGATCCGACCCCCACGGCTCTTATCGACCAGTTCAAAAGCCGGTTGAGCCGGCGTTAATTTAAAAGAACTGTTCCAAATTCACCGCTTTTCAGCTAGGGTATGGGCACGGTTTGTCCCCTTGCGCGGAATACCTCCTGTTGATGGGGAGAAGGTGACAATGCGAGTATCGGCGAAATCGGGAGCCTTCCCGTCCTTCGCTGGAATCGTTCAGGAAGAGGGCTTCAAAGTGTCCCCATTTCTGCCAAGGGCTTCATCAGAACTGAAATATCGCGAAAGCTTTTCTTCCCAATATTTCCCTGGATGCGTCCCACTTTAATAACCGCACTCATAGTCTTTTGTAAAACTTATTTCACCGCCAAGACGCCAAGGGCACCCAGAACGACGTAAAGAATTTTTAAAATTCTTTAAATCCAGCTTGTGATTGCCTTTCTTGGTGAACTTAGCGTCTTAGCGGTGAAAATTTTAATTTGCCATAAAAGGAACAGCACAGCATGGAAAGTTTTCAAGAATTAGGATTGCCCGAGTTTTTAGGGAAGTCCCTCAAGCAGATGAATTTTAGTAAGCCCACCCCGGTGCAGGCGCAGGCCATCCCGGCGGCTTTAGAAGGGAAGGACGTCATCGCCTCGGCCCAAACGGGCACAGGCAAGACCGCCGGATTCGGCATTCCGCTTCTGACTTTTTTATCCAAAAATCCGGACCAGACCGCTCTGATCCTGACACCGACTCGGGAGTTGGCGGCCCAGGTGTTGGAAGTCTTGCGTAAACTCACCGGAACCCATCATCTGGGCGGGTCGGTACTTCTCATTGGCGGCGCCAACATGGGCGGACAAATTTCAGCCTTGTTGCGTAAACCCCGCCTGATTATCGGCACCCCAGGCCGGGTCATCGATCATTTGGGCCGGGGCAGTTTGAATTTATCGAAGGCTGGTTTCCTGGTTCTGGACGAGGCGGACCGGATGCTGGATATGGGCTTCGCTCCCCAACTGGAGGAAATCCGCAAACGCCTTCCGGCCCAAAGGCAGACCCTGCTTTTTTCGGCTACCCTTCCGGACGACATTAAGTCCATGGGAGCCCGTTATTTAAAAGATCCGGTGCGGATCGCGGTGGGAGAAACGACTCAGCCGATCGCTAAAATCAATCAAATGGTCATCCATACCTCCGAAGGTAAAAAGTACGACGAATTGACGGCGGAATTAAACGAACGCCAGGGGACGGTGCTGGTTTTCGCCCGTACCCAAAGCCGGGTAGAACGGCTGGCCGAAAAGCTGAAAGAATCGGGATTCAAAGTGACCCGCGTTCATGGGGGAAGAACCCAGTCGCAACGGCGACAGGCTATCGAGCAGTTCCGAGAGGGAAGCTACCGAATTCTGGTGGCCACCGATATCGCCGCCCGGGGCCTGGATATCCACCATATCGCCCATGTCATCAATTACGACCTGCCCCGAAACCCGGAGGATTATATCCACCGGGTGGGACGCACCGCCCGGGCTGGGGCGGAAGGCGCCTCGCTTTGCCTTTTGACGCCGGAAGACCGGGGCCTGTGGGAGCGTATTTTGCGCCTGATCAAAGCGCCCCGGGAGTCGATTCAAAACAAGCCGTCCCGCGGAGGAGATTTCACTCCCAAGCCATCGGCTCATGTTCCCCAGCACGCCCATCAAAGAGCTTTTAAGAAAAATGTTCCTTCGGGGACGCCCCGTAACTTTTCCGACCGAAAGCCCTCTTGGCCCCGTACGGATGACCATGGCCCCAAGCGCCGCCATCCGGATGGACGGCATCAAGTCCGCTCGGAAGGACATCGAGCGCGAACCGGGACTGGGATGGGAAGTCAAAAGGATGCCAATGGCAACCCGGCTATTTTCCACGGCCACGGTTCGGACGGGCAGTCCCGTCCGGCACGTCAAGAATGGAGACCCAGTCCGGGCGGTTTCGGGAAAAGGTCGGAGTCCAGTTCTTTTAACCGTCCTCGTAGAGATCACGCCGTCGGACGTCCCGAAGGACGTTCCTTCGACCGGCCCCAGGGACGGCCGCCTTTCCGCCGGGAGGGCACCGCGCCCGCCCGTCCGGGAGGCCGCCCCGTGTCTGAACGCCATGAGCACCGGGAAAGGCCTCAAGGATTTGGCGGAGACCGCCGTCCCCAAAGCCATTTCAAACGCAGGGAGCCCTCGGCCCAGCCAGTGGATGATTCTTTCGGCAACCGGTAGAAAAAATCTGTTTAACCACAGATGAACAGGGATGGACACAGATGGTTCTTTAGTTGAACAAAATATATTGATTGCAAAAAAAGCCCCGGGGTTTATTCCCGAGGCTTTTTTGATTTAAAAGCTGGATGACTCACCGACTTTGGCGAGTTTTATTTACTTATGCAACTCGGCCAGATTTTTATCTGTGTCCATCCGTGCACCGCCCAACGAGATAAAAATTATTGAGGGTGGTACTATATCGACTTCCCAATAAATTTGCTAATTGAAAGTCGGCATGTTCATTTGTGGTTAAAGTTTTAGTTTATTATTTTTTTGCGTCCTGCAAAGCCTCAATCTCGAACATCAGCTTCACATGGTCATCGACCAAGACGCCGCCGTGATCCAGGGTGACATTGAAACTCACGTCATAATCTTGCCGGTTAATTTCGGTGGAAGCCTCGAAAGCCACATGGTGGCCCTGCTGGTCATCGGCCGCGCCTAAATACTCGGTATCCAAGACCACGGGTTTGGTGATGCCGTGGAGGGTCAGGTTGCCCATGATTTGGAATTTGTTATCGGTCATGTCGGTTACCTTGGTGCTGACAAAGGTAGCGGTGGGATAGTCGGCGACCTCAAAAAAGTTGTCGCTGCGCAGGTCCTTGTCCCGGGCCGGCTCTCCCGTGTCCACACTGGAGGGGTCGATGGTCACCTTCACCTTCGCGGCGGGGACGTTCTTCTCGTCAAACTTAAAAGTGCCCGAAAAGGCCGAAAACTTGCCCATGACATAGCTGATGCTCAAATGCTTCACTTTGAAGGTGATACTGCTGTGAACCGGATCGATGGTGTAATCAGCGGCCCGGGCGAAGCCTATGTTCGCGGCGGTGAATCCGACTACAACCAAGAATAATCTGCAAAATTTCATAAAAAACTCCCTTTAAAAAATGATAACCGGCTCCTCCAACGACTTCATATTACGAGGGAACTTTCCCAAGGGTTACCCCTCGAAATGATTTTCCCCAATAAAACCGTTTTAAGGAATAAGGTTGTAAATTAGGTGTAATAAAAAGATTGGGGACGTAACTTTTCGATTTCCCAAAAGTATATTGTTTCAAGCCGGATTCGCCCCGCGGTCCGGTTTTTCAGTTAAAAATTTTAAGGAGCGTGTTATGAAAGCAAATATCTTCACCGATCGTCCGAAACTGGTTTCGACGACTGCCCTGGCCAGTTTGGTGGCCTTTGGCGTGGCCAGCGTGGCCACCCAAGCCAACGCCAAGCCCTGGACCAAGATGGTCAAGACCGAGAAATGCTACGGCGTGGCTAAGGCCGGAAAGAACGACTGCGCCACCAAGACCCACCAATGCGCCGGGTTATCCAAAGTCGACAGCGACCCGAACGATTGGATTTTCCTGCCCGTGGGTGTTTGCGACAAATTGGCCGGACACACCGAAGCGCCGATGGCCAGCGCCTCACCGGCGGCGATGTAAGTTGAGAAGCGAGATTCGAGGGGCGGGGCTGGGGCTCCGCTCCCGACATCTTTCCCATATTTTGGAAAACCGCCCGGAGGTGCCCTGGTTTGAGGTCCTGGCGGATAATTATATGAATCCGGGGGAAATTCCCCACCGGGCGCTGGAAAAGGTTCGTTCCCAATATCCCGTCGTGTTTCACGGTGTGGGCATGAATTTAGGGTCCGTCGACCCGTTGAATATTCCTTATTTCAAACGCCTTTCCGAACTCATCCATCAGTACCAACCCGAATGGGTCTCCGATCACCTTTGCTGGATAGGGGCCGAAGGCCTCCAAACCCACGATCTATTACCCCTTCCTTTTACACAAGAAACCGTCGATCACGTGTCCGGTCGGATCAAACAAGTTCAAGACCTACTGAAGCGCCGCATCCTGATTGAAAATCTATCCGGCTATGTCCAATTCGCTTCCAGTGAAATGGAAGAGTGGGAATTTGTCAAAGCAGTGGTCGAAGCCGGTGACTGCGACTTGCTGTTGGACGTGAATAACGTCTATGTGAACTCCGAAAACCTGCGGTTCGATCCTTTCCTTTATCTTGACTCCATTCCGAAAGAACGGGTAAAACAAATACATTTGGCAGGACACCTGCGGTCCGAAGGTATCCTGATCGACAACCATGGCGCTCCGGTCAGTGAGGATGTTTGGGATTTATACCGGCACGCGGTCCGACGTTTCACGGGAACGCCGACCTTGATTGAGTGGGATTTAAATATTCCCGAATTCGAGGTTCTTTACGCTGAATCCAAAAAGGCCCAGTCGATCCTGATGGAGAAGACGCATGTCGCTTAACCAAACCCAACAGGATTTTATCCATTATCTTTATTCTCCCAAGGTGTCTTTGGAACAGCAAACTCAAGTTCGGGAACTTTTCCTGCGTCCGGAAAAGCCCGATCCGGGAAATGGGTTAAAGACTTACCGGAACAACCTGATTTTCGCCCTGATCCAGGCTTTAAGAGACACCTATGGTTTTACCCAGGCGCTATTAGGAAATGAAAATTTCAGCTTTTTCTGCCGCGACTATATTTACGGCCACCCCTCGACCCATCCGGATTTGACCCAATATGGCGGTGAATTGGGAGATTTTTTATCAGGCCGGGAGGAAATTAAGCATTTACCCTTTATCGGCGATGTAGCTCGGTTGGAATGGGCCAAAGATCGGGCCTTTTACGCGCCGCCCGAGGAATCGGCCTCGTGGGACAATTGGAAAAATGCAAAATTTCCCTTTTGGATGAAAACCAGTGTTTCTCTCATTCAATCGCCTTATCAAATTTTTAATGACTATGAGTCTTTTGAAAATGGAGGCATTGAAGCCATTTCGAACAATCCTTTTCCGCCTGGGGAGGAACACTTGGTGGTTTGGAGCGACCAGGGAACTCCCCGGGTCATTCCGGTAACGCTTGAAACAGCCGTCTTTATCAAAGCGACGCATCAGGGAAAAAGCCTAGAGGAGATTTATCAAGAACGGGTTTTCTGCCAAAATCCCAATGCGTTTAAATCCTGCATTTTTTCCCTTTTTCAACAGGGCTGGGTTCAATCCGAGCGACCACTCCATTTGTAATAGTTTTTTCTTCGCCTGAACTGCCACATTTTTGCCGGTTGTTACTTGAAAAGGGAATTCTCCCGGGCTAACCTGAGCCCCGCGTAACGTTGGTGCGCGATTTCCTTAAATTCAATGACTCGTGCCTGGCCCCGGGTGATTCCGGTTCCCGGACGAAGGAATCCCATGGCGAAGAAAAAACAACCAGAGTCTTCCGAACCTTCCAGCATTTACCACACCATGGCCCAAACCGAAGAATCTCAGACCGTTTCCCAACAGCTTTCCGAAATCCAAGACCTGAAACAACATGAGGAAGCCCCCAAAATTGCCGGTTATATGATCCTGAAGCCCCTAGGCCGGGGTGCTTATGCCCAGGTCTGGGAAGCCATCCAATTGCGGACCCGCCGTTTCGTGGCGGTGAAGGTTTTCATCAAAAAAGGAGGCGTCCACTGGTTTTTCCTGCAGCGGGAAGCGGAGCGTCTGATCCGATTGGACAAGCATCCCAATATCGTTTCCCTGCTCGACGCCGATTTGGGCGGGGAAATACCCTATTACGTCATGGACCTGGCCCAAGAAGGGTCACTGGAAAGCCTGATGCAAAAACGCAAGCTGGCCGAGTCCGGCTTGTTCAAGGTGGAGCAGGCGGCCGACTGGATGGAACAGATCGGCCAGGCCCTTCAATATGTCCACCACAAGCAAATGGTCCATTGCGATCTAAAACCCGCCAACGTTCTGCTGGATGAAGAAGGTCATGTGCGGGTGGCGGATTTCGGCAACTCCCGGGTTCTCAGCGAATCGGGCAGCGCCCTGGGCACCCTCTTTTTTATGGCGCCCGAACAGGCGGTCATGCCCGACTCCGAACACCCCATCCAGCCCGACGCCCGTTGGGATATTTATGCCCTCGGTTGTACCGCTTACGCCATGTTGAGCGGTCATGTACCCCACGAGGAGATAAGCGCTCAATTGGAATCCATGGCCGCCGTGGAGGACCGGTTGAAGCTTTACCGGGACTCTATCGCCAACAAACCCGTGCCACCCTTGTTTGAAATCACAAAGGGGCGGGTGGATCGGGATCTGTCCGCCATTATTAATAAATGCATGAAACCGAACCCTCTGGACCGTTATAAGAGTGTCGCCGAAGTGTTGAAAGATCTCAAGGCGCGCCGAGAGGGAAAACCGGTCAGTCCCCTCTCTCATGATCTCGGTTACTGGTTGGGGAAGTTCGTGGTTCGCTACCGGGTGTCGGTCATGCTGGCCGCCCTGGCTTTGTTCGCGGCCTTGACCGCTTGGTTTTTCGTGCATCAACGCCAACAGGCCCAGGTTCAGGATAACGCTTTTAACTATGTCCTTCGGGGCCGGGAATATTTGGATAAGGACGATGAGGCCTCCGCTGCCGCTTATTTCGCCACATCCAATAAAATCTTCCCTTCGCTTCTAGCCCGAGGCAATGCCGTGCTCCATATGCCGCCCATTCCGACGGGTGTTTTTTCCCACGATGGAAGTCTAGTCGCGGCCGCTTTGAGTCCGACGGGCAAAAAAATCCTGACCGCCGGAGGCGATACGGGAGTGCGGCTCTGGGATTCGGACGGCCAACCCGATGGCCCGGCCTTTAAGACCGGAGGGATTGTCAACGCAGCCCTTTTCAGTCCTGATGGAACCAAGATCGCCGCAGGGGACGGGGATGGAAAGGCCGAAGTCTGGGCGGTGGAGAGCGGTCAAGAAATAGGGTCAGCCATCCAAACCGATGACGCGGTGAACGCACTTAGTTTCAGCCCAGATGGTCAATTTCTTCTAACCGGCGGCGCCGACGGCATTGCCCGTCTTTGGGACGCGTCCACGGGCAAATCGCGGAATGTCGTTTTTAAACAAGCTGATTCCTTGACTCAAGCGATCTTCAGCCCAGACGGACACCGGGTGGTCACCGCCAGCAAGGACGGGACGGCCCAGATTTGGGACGCTTCCAACGGGAACCCTATCGAAAAACCTTTTCACCTGCAGATCAAGGGAGCGCCGTCATCCTACCGGCCTTCTCTTTTTTACACGCTGGATGGAAAAACGATCGTGGCTACGGGCTGGGATGGAAGCGTTTGGTTTTATGACGCCAATAACGGGCGGCCCTTGGGGCGGCATCTTTATCTGGAAGGCCTGGGCGCCCAGGCGGTTCTCAGCCCGAACGGGCAAAAATTTATGACCTCGGTGATTTTCAGCGGGGCTAATGGGGAAGTTCGGGTTTGGAACTTCAAAAACCGTGCACCCCTGCGTTATACGCTTCATACGAACGGCAAGGTTTTGGCCATGGCCTTCAGCCCGGATGGATCCCAGATTGTGGCGGGAACTTCAGACCACGCGGCTTGGATTTGGGACGCGGAAAGCGGAGACCCGATCGGCAAAACCTTATGGCATGGATCTTCCGTCGTCGCGGCGGCCTTTGAACCCGAAGGACGATTTTTGATCACGGGAAGTCAGGATGGATTGGTACGCTTTTGGAATTTGGAGGAAAAGACGGATGCTGAGATCAGTTTGGATTGGAAAAGCGGCGGCCGGGATCATTTAAAAAACCTTGAAAACCACTCTCTCTTCAGCCATGACGGAAAGATCATCCTGACTTACGGCGGCAAGACCGCCTGCCGATGGGATGCCCAAACCGGAAAAGCCCTGGGGGACATTTTGACGGCGCCGGGAACGGTGTTTCGGGCGGTTTTCAGCCCAGATGACGGCCGCTTATTGTTATGTGATTTGGATAAACAGTCCCAGTTGTTGGAGCTTTCCACTGGAAAATCTCAAATCCTAGTCCTGGATGGGGCCGTGCATGGGGGCGCTTTCAGCACGGATGGAAAAACGGTCTTGACCGGCGGGGATGATAAAACCCTGCGTCTTTGGGACGCTTCCAACGGCAGGGCTTTGGGCAAACCCCTCAACGTTAAAACGAAAATCGCAAAAGTTTTTCTGAGTCCCGACGGCAAAAAAGAAGCCCTGCTGAGCCCGGGCGGTTCCTTTAAGCTTTATTCCGCCGCCGACAACGCCAAAGTTTTAATTCAGGTCGACCATAAAGTCCAAGCGGCGGCTTTCAGCCCGGACAACCGCCGGGTGGTCGTTGCTGCGGGTTCGGAAGCGACTCTGTGGGATACGGCCTCCGGTAAACTGGCCAAGACTCTTTCTCACGGACACGCACTGTCGAATGTCTTTTATAGCCCGGATGGAAGCCGTATCGCCACCGTCGGCACGGACGGAACCGTAAGGCTTTGGGATGGGCAGACGGGCGATCCGGTGGGGGATCCCCTGAAACATGAGGGACCCGTTCAGGATTCGGCCTTTAGCCCCAAGGGCCAGGCGTTGGTGTTGGCTTACCAGGACGGCGGTTGGCAGGTTTGGGACGCGAAAACGGGTGAACCCATCGGCGAGGAAACCCAGGAGGGTGTTTTGATCGAGGGATTGGGTTTTGTCACCGACGGAACCACCTTGCGACTGCTGGATAAAAAGGGAAATATTAAAACCATCGATTCTTCCTGGATGGGACCGATGGATCCGGACCAACTTTTACTCCGGTCCCGGGTGGCGGGCCTTTGTGCGGTGGATTCCAGCGGATCGCTGGACCCGGTTTCCACCGATAGTTGGTTCAAAGAATGGCGCCAGATTCCCCAAGGGGACAACCCATGAAAGCGGTCCTGGATGTTTTACGTGAGGGAGAAGCGACCCTTCGTTTTGAGATTGGCGAGAACCATACAGCCGTTTTAGGCCGCACCGATGAAGCCGACTGGGTCGTGCCTTACGAGAAATTTCTCAGCCGCCGGCATGCGGAGGTTCGACTGAAAGCCGCCCGGCTTTATATTAAAAAATTATCCGCCGCCACCAATCCCATTTTTCACCAGGGTGTGGAAAAAGACGCTTTTTTTATTGATTCGGACGACCAATTCGTCATCGGCAAGACCCGGTTTCTCTTCGCGGTATCCAAGGGGAAAAACGAAGAATCCTCGCCGGACTTGAAACTTTCCCTCAGCCAGCCGGAAATGTACCAGCCGGGCATGTCGGACCGCTTGCGGATTCTTGACCTCTTGGAACTTCCGGAGATTCTCCGGCTCAAGTCCTCCCAGGAATCCTTCACTCATGTGGCCAGCTTGATCCGTTCGGTAACCGGGGCTTCCTGGGCGCAGATACTGAACGCCAAGGGAAAAATATTGACCGTCGATTCGGCCGTGGACAGTTCGGGGTTTAAAACCAGCCGCAAACTTATCGAGGAATCCCTTAAAATAGCCCCTCAGCCCACCCTTTACCGCTGGTCTGCCGGGTCGCCCGAAGGCCTGCAAATGACTATGCAGGAAGGCGCTGATTGGGCGGTTTGCGCGGCGATCTATATTCCAAATGAAGAGCCCATCTTGTTTTACGCCTCCGGATCGGGAGGGGACGAGCGCACGCTCCGGGACAATTGCCGGCTGGTCGGCTTGATCGCCGACATGGTGGGCCGAAGCCTCTCGGTCCAAAGGCTGGAAGGCTTAAAGGAAAGGCTCCAGCATTTTTTCTCCGGCCAGGTGGTTTCCAAAATTATCGAATCCTCCGACAACCAGGACCTGGAGCCCCGCCTATCCGAGGGGACGGTGATGTTTTTTGACATCCGGGGTTTTTCCAAAATGACCGAAGGGAAGGCCGGGAAAATATTGGACCGCATGGGGGAACTGCGGGAAGTGATGAGCGCCATGACCGAGGAGATTTTCCGGGAGAACGGGGTGGTGCTTCAGTTCATGGGCGACGGCATTTTGGCCTGCTGGAATCTGCCCTTTCCCGACGCCGAACATATCAACCGGTCTTGCCGGGCGGCCCTGGCCATGGTGACTCAATTGGAAAAAACCGCCCCCCAATGGCGGTGCGGCATCGGCATTCATACGGGCGAGGTGGTGGCCGGGTCTATGGGGGCCCGCCAGCTTTTTTCTTACACGGTGATGGGGCCGGTGGTGAACCAGGCTTCCCGGCTGGAAGGGATCACCAAGATTGTCGAGGTGCCCATTCTGGTGACTCGGGAGATCGCCGACAAAATCTCCCCGGAAACGGCGGCGGTACGGCGCATCGGCTGTTTCCAACCCGCGGGCATGACCGTGGCGCTGGACCTTTTTGAGATCCATCCTTTGCCCGCGGACGAAAAAAATGACAAGGCTTTCGCCGCGGGCTTGAAGGCCTTTGAGATGGGCGCCTGGGAAGACGCCTATGAAATTTTGGACCACCTGCCGCCGAAAGACCGCCCAGCCCGTTATTTAAAAACCCTCGCCGAAATGTACCGCCGCCGGCCGCCCAAGGACTGGAAGGGTGTGATAGAGTTGTCCGAGAAATAGATTTCAGAGGAGGCGGTTTTGACAGATGAATCGATTCCGCCGGTTCGAAAAGCATTCCCTATTTTTAAAACCCTTCTTTGGTCAATTGCCGTTCTTCTCCTGGGCTTAGGGGCCTGGGCCTTTCTCGAATACAAAGCTCAACATCCTAAAATCGAAATTATCCGCGACACACTGCTTCCCTCGGTTTTCCAACCCCTGCCCCTGGGAAGCATCAAACCTACCGGCTGGTTGTTAGAACAACTCAAACTCCAGGCCGGGGGGCTTTCAGGCCACCTGGATGAATTCTGGCCCGATGTCGAGAAAAGCGGCTGGATCGGCGGCAAGGCTGAAGGCTGGGAAAGGGGCCCCTATTGGTTGGATGGAGTCATCCCGCTGGCCTATGAGATTGACGACAAAAGCCTCCAGCGCAAGGTGACCCGCTGGGTCGATTACATCCTGAAGCACCAACAACCGGACGGCTGGCTGGGGCCCAATCAGGGCGCTTCCAACTTCGGTTTGGCCGCGCCGATGAATCCGGTCCGGGACCCCTGGCCCCAATTCGTTATCCTCAAGGCCCTGGCCCAATACCAGGAAGCCACCGGTGACCCCCGGGTTCTTCCCGCCATGGAAAGCGATATCGCCAACTTGAACCGGCAGTTGGATCAAAGGCCACTATTCGAGTGGAACTATTTCCGGTGGGGTGATTTTTTGGTCAGCCTCAACTGGGTCTACGACCGGACCGGGGAATCCTGGTTATTGGACTTGGAACGAAAGGTCGCCGCCCAGGGCTATAACTGGCCCCGCCATTTTGCCGACTTCCCGATGAGGGAAAAGACCGTTGAATGGAACTTTCAGGGGCATGGGGTCAACAACGCCATGGGCCTCAAGGTGCCGGCGCTGTTGTACCGTCTGACGGGGCAGAAGGTCTTCCAAAAGCTGGCCCTTTCGGCCCCCGAAACCTTGGACCGGTACCATGGGGAGGCCAACGGCCTTTTCAGCGCCGACGAATGTCTGGCGGGCAAGAGCCCCTCCCAAGGCACGGAGCTTTGCTGCATGGTGGAGACGATGTATTCCCTGGAAACCTCGTTGGCGATCTTGGGGGATGTCCGGTTCGCCGACCGAATTGAAAAGATCACTTTTAACGCCCTGCCGGCGGTTTTCTCCAAGGACTATTGGCAGCACCAATATGTGGAACAGGCCAACCAGGTCGCCTGCGTCTATGACCCCCAGCCTATCTATACCACCAACCGGGGCACGGCCAACCTTTTCGGGCTGGAGCCCCAGTACGGCTGCTGTACAGCCAATATGCATCAGGGTTGGCCCAAACTGGTGTCGCACCTCTGGATGAAGACCGCCGACGGCGGGCTGGCGGCGGCCATTTACGCCCCCTCGGTGGTGACCACGAACCTAGGGGGGGTGCCGGTTCAGGTGGAATTGAAGACGGACTATCCCTTTAATGAAGTTTTGACCCTAAGTGTGAACTGTTCACATAGTGCAGATTTCCCCCTGTATTTGCGGGTGCCCGGATGGGCCCAAAAAGCCACGGTCCAGATGCCTGACGGGACGGTTCAACCCCTAGAAACGGGAAAATATAATAAAATCCAGCGCCACTGGAGCGGCCAGGAAACCCTGGTTCTGCGCCTGCCGATGGAATTTAAAATCCGTCCCGGGTTCCAGGGCGCGGCCAGCGTGGAGCATGGGCCGTTGGTTTTTAGCTTAGGCCTGAAGGAAGACTGGAAGCCCATTTTGCCTTTCCGCTACCAGCCGCCCGGCCAACACAAGAGCGACTATATTGTGATCCCCTTAAGCAATTGGAATTACGCCTTGGATTTGGACGTCAAAGATCCCAATGCCTCGCTAACGTTCGAGGCGGGGGCCCTGAAGGGGAATCCCTTCATCTTAGAAAACGCTCCGGTCACGGTGACAGCCAAAGGGAAGCGTTTGGAAAGCTGGGGATTCACCCAGGGAGCGGCCCTGCCGCCACCCCAGAGCCCAGTCTATAGTGAGGCGTCTGAGGAAGACTTGGTACTGGTGCCTTATGGTTCCACCCGCCTGCGGGTGACGGAGTTTCCGGTTTTGAAGTGATTTTTTTGTTTGTGAAATAAATTGAGCTTTTAAAAATAAGTTCATGGTGCGAAATTTAAATCCAGGAATCCTAATAAAAAGTCTGTGAGCATAATAACTTCGAAAAATCAGCCAATTGGGCTGATAAACTCTTTGCAACTTTTTGAGACCGTCCTCCGTCCTATAAGTGGGATGCAACAACACCCAAAAATAAAATAAGACCCGAAAGGGTTTGGAGGACTCAGATGAAAAAGTTAATCGCTGCTTTGATGACGGTGCTGTTCTTGGGATCGACGACCGGCTTGGTTTTTGCCCAAACTCCGACAACCGCGACCACCCCGGTGGCCAAAGTTGCGAAGCACAAGAAGCACAAGAAATCAGTGAAGAAAACCGTTGCTCCGGCTCCGGCCGCTGCCACTACGCCTGCCAACTAAGGCGCCTGATTTGGAGAGTCCCCGGAAGGGGATTTCTCGAAGCCCTCGAATCGAAAGATTCGAGGGCTTTTTTGTTTTCAAAAGCAAAACAATTTTTACCACCAAGTTCACAAAGAAAAACTAAAATGATTTAATAATCCAAAGAAATGCCTTTGCTTCACTTGGTGTCTTTGGTGGTTCAAAGAAGTTTTCGGAGGCTTTCGCACGGGTTGAAAGTGTCCTTAAATTCATTATGATAGCCATCGTTGCCGCCTCATCAGACCCGGAGTGAAGGTTCGCTTCCGGCAAATTATTTAAGGAAAAACCATGAATCACCTAGCGCCCGTCAATAAAAAATCGGACATCTTCAAGGCCTATCGGGGCACGCCCATCGGACGTTTTTTGGAATACCACAATTTGGGCCGGCCTTTTGACAATTATACGAAGGCCGAGCTTTTAATCGGCATGTGCATGGACAATCGGAAGCATCTGAACGCGCCGGATAAATTCGCCTTTATCATCCGGTCGGGAGGCGCCAATATGCGCTTCAGCGAGTTCAAGATTTCCTTCGCCATCGCGGTGGGAGGGGCCAAGGCGATGGCCCTGATTGGGCACAGCCAGTGCGGTATGGTGAACCTGGCCAGCCGCCGGAAAGTCTTCATCGAAGGCCTGAAAAAAGCGGGATGGGAAAGGTCGGCGGCGGCGGCCCATTTCGACCAGCACGCGCCGATCTATGAAATAGGCGATGAAATTCTTTTTACCTTGAGCGAGGCCAAGCGGCTGCGCCTGCGCTATCCCAAAATCCTGATCGCGCCCATGATTTACCGGGTGGAGGACAACCGCCTCTATTTGCTGAAAGAGGACGCCTGAGCTTTTTCAAAAAGCATCAAAACAAAAAAATAATTTCACCACCAAGGCGCCAAGACACCAAGAAAGACATTCATCTCTTTGGTTTTTAAAAGATAAAAATTCGATTTTTGTTCTTGGTGCCTTAGTGTCTTGGTAATTGATAATGTTTTCAGATGATTTCTGAGTTTTTCCGATTCCATCCTCCGGAGTAGGCGTGATCTCCTTATTTCATCGGCTTGAAAATCGCGGGCCGGTCTTTTTGTTCCTGGCGGCCTTTCTATTATTGCTTCCGGGACTCAATCCTACCTTTTATGTGGATGACAGCCCGGAAACCGTGACGGCGGCCGCCCTTTTGGGAATCCCGCATCCCCCGGGCTATCCGCTTTACACCCTCCTGGGTCATATTTTTTCGTGGCTCCCGGTCGGCTCCATTCCCTTCCGGGTGAACTTGCTTTCGACCCTGCTGGCCTCAACGGTTTGTTTGGTTTTATACCTGCTCTTTAAACGTTCCTTTCAGCTTTCAATGGAAGCCGCCGTGATGTTCGCCCTCCTCTGGGTGATGGGCGACACGACTTATACCGGCGCTTTAAGCGCCAAAACAGGGTTGTATCATTTGACGGCCTTATTTCTCGCGGGGATGGTTTTGGCTCTTCGAGGGGCCCGATGGGAATGGGCGGCTTTTCTTTTAGGCCTCTCTTTGGCGAATCATTGGATGAGCATGGTGGTTTTCGCCCCGGGGCTCTTGCTTTGGGCCTGGGATCACCGGCCCGAGGCCGGGGAGGGGTTCGGAAAAAGAATCATCACTTCTTCCGGGTTTTTAATTCTGGGACTTTCCCTTTATCTTTTTCTTCCGCTTCGGGCCATTCACCAGCCCCTTTTAAATTGGGGAAACCCGGTTTCTTTTTCGAGTTTTCTTTTTAATTTCACCCGGCAGGAATACACGGGAGCGGAAGGCGGCGGTTCGGCTTTTCAATGGTTGTTTCAGGCCTGGATCTTTTTGAAAAACGCGTTCCTGGAATGGCCCGGATTATTGATCCTGGCTTTGGCGGGGGCCGGGTGGGGATGGCGAACCGACAAAAAAGAGGTCCGGGGTTTGGCCCTGAGTTGGATTCTTTTGTGGGGCGTGGTTTCGGTTTATTTGAATCTTTCGACAGACCGGCTTTACCTGATGGGGGATTACGGACTGGCGTCCCAGGTTTTTATCCTGATTTTTTCCGCCGGGGCTTTTCAAATGGGCCGGGAAAAGCTACCGCCGGGATTTTTGAAACGATGGGTCTGGCTGGTTCCTTTCTTGGTCTTGGGGATCCTGATTCCTTTGCGTTTTCTCACCCAAAGGCAAACGGATTACACCTATGGTTACGATTTTGTTTTAAACAGCTTTCAAGAACTTCCCCGAAACGCCCTTTATTACTGCAAAGGCGACAGCCTGGTTTTTCCATCCTGGTATTTTCAATGGGTGGAGGGGAAAAGAGCGGACCTGGCGGTGGTGGGCGTGGATGGATTACCTCTTGATTGGATTCGCGAGTCATTGGCCCGGACCCATCGGGGTATGCATATTCCAATGACCCGGCAAAGGGTGGGTTTGGAATCCATTCCAACGTTAACGCGATGGATCATCGACAAAAATCAAGACCGGCCTCTTTATTTGAGCTATGACCAGCCGGATCCTCAGACACTTTTGGGGGCTCAATTATCACCTTATGGACTGGTTCAACAGGTAACTTTTTCCGCTCAGCCGCCATCCCTCGATGAGGCCAGGGCCTTTTATTTATGGGATCATATGCGGCTTCGAAACTTAAAAGGTGATGGAGCGCCGATCGACTCCCGGACCCAATCGCGGCTGGTGAATGATTACGCCAACCATCGGGATTCACTGGGGCTTTATTATGAAAACGCCGGGGATGATTTAACCGCTCAGTCTAAAACCAAGCGGCGGGCCGAGTATCTGCTGGAAGCGCAAGACGCTTACGCTAAATCCTACGATCAATATTTCTGGGCGTTCGATTGGTGCCCCACTGAACCCGAGTACGCTTACAATGTGGGCAATGCCTTGGTTCATATGGGAAGGGTGCGAGAGGCCGTGAAATATTACGATCAAGCTTTGAAAATAAACCCGCGATACACGGACGCCTATTTCAATGAATCGGTCGCGGATTTTCAATTAAGCCAGTTTCAAAAGGCGGGGGATTGTTTGAAAGAAGTCTTGGAATTGAACCCCGATTATCCCCGGGCCCAAGCCAATTTGGACTATTTGATCAAAAACGGATGGTATCATTCGTGAGCGTGAAACCCGGAGCCCAGAGGAAATCCCCATGAAGAATCAATATTTACCCACTGGAAACGAATTCGTTTCCCTGCCCGATATTCGCCAGGAGGACGCCACCCTGGGCAGTTTGAACCTGGTGCACATGGGGTTGAACGGGTTGGTCACTTTCTCGAATAAAACCGGGGCTTTCCTAACGCCGAGGCTTTTCTTGGACGACGAGGAAATCCTTTTTCAGGGTCAATTAAGCTGGAAAAGAGAATCGGATTGGCTGCCCCGGTTCCAAATGAAAGATGAACGGGTCGAATTGGAAGGGATGTACTTTTGCCCGATCGGGGAAAGGGGTTTTATTCTTTCCTTGAAAGTCAAAAATGTCTCGCCCAAACAAGTTTATTGCGTTCTCGGCGCGGAAACGGTTTGGGCCGAGATGCTTCACAGTATTAACGTGACCAAGCCGTTAAAAGGCGACCGGTTTCTGATCGCTAAAAGCTGGGAAAATATGCCGGTTTTGGAATTCCGTTCACCCGCCCCTCTGGCGGCATTCGCGCCTTATCCGCCGGACAAGAGCAGCCGGTTTTTTTACCGGTCGGGAAGAAAAGGATTATCGCCCGCCGCCCGGGAAGCGCTTTTGCCCGAAGAGGAACCTCTTACGGTCCAATGGCTTCAGTCGCGGGATATCAAGCCCGGTCAAGCTTGGGAAACCTTCTTTTATTTTGGGATCGGTCCCGATGAGATCGGAGCCTTCGCCTCGGCGCGGGAAATGCAGCGGGCGGGAGGCGCGGTTTTGCGGGAAAAGACCTTCCAGTGGCTGAATGAAAGACGCCGACAAACCACCGATCCCGAATTGGACCCGATCCTGAACCTGAACGCCTTTTTCAACCGCTTTTACGCCTCCGGAATCAGCCTGGATACGGAAGAAGTGGTTTCCATGACTTCCCGAAGCCCCCGCTATTACGTCAGCGGAGCCTATTGGGACCGGGACGCCCTATTATGGTCCTTCCCCTCGGTTTTAGAGCAGGACCCCGAATGGGCCCGGAAAGTTTTGACAGCGGTATTTGACCGGCAAGGAAAGAATTTTGGAATTCACAGCCGGTACCTTTCGGGCGCGGTTTTGGAACCGGGTTTTGAATTGGATGAGCTTTGCGCCCCGGTGATCGCCCTCAAAAGGTATTTGGACAAAACAAAAGAATTTTCTCTGTTGGAAAGAGATTCCTTTCGGGAAGGGCTGATTCATTTCGAGAAAAGCCTAGCCGCCAAACGCCATCCCAAGATCGCCCTTTACGAAACTTGGCTTCTGCCTTCGGACGATCCCTGGTCTCAAAGGTACGTCACCTATGACAACGTTTTGGTTTGGCGGGCCCTTTTGGATTTGGCGGAGATCCGCAAACACCAAAAGGACAAGCGGGCTTTTTGGCGTTTACGGGCCTCGGCGGAAGAAACCCGAAAATCTATTTTACGAAAATTTGTGGTGAAGGTTCCACGGGGACGTCAATTTGCCTGGTCGGTGGATTTGAATAAAAATTTTCTTTTGTATGACGAGCCGCCCGGAAGCTTGCTTTTGCTTCCTTATTACGGTTTCTGTAAAAACACTTTGCCGGCTTGGAAACATACCCGGGATTGGATTCATTCCGCCGATTATCTTTATTCCTACGCGGGGAAACCTTTCGATGAGGTGGGCTGCCGCCATGCCGCCCATCCTTGGGTATTGGCCGCGGTCAACAGCCTTTTGGCGGGTCAAAAAGAAAGAGCTTTAAAGTTTATCAAAAGGGCCAAAATGGATAATGGCATCGCCTGCGAGTCGGTGGATGAGAATACGGGTGAGGCCGCCACGGGCGAAGCGTTCGCTACCTGCGCGGGCTTTCTGGCCTTTGGTTTGTGGCATATGATGGGGAAGAAGAAAAAAACAAAACAGCGGAGATAGAACTTTCCGATTGGACAAATGAAATGGAGGGTCATTGAAAGCCACGCCCCGAAGCAAAGAATATTATTTTCTCCGTTATTTGGACCGGTCGCCGATCGCCATGGCCTTTTGGAGGGCTTTTGAGTGCTATTGTTATTCCAAGGAAAAAATAGAAGGCCCCACTCTTGATGTCGGCTGTGGAGACGGATTTTTCGCCCAAATCGTTTTTGAAAAGCCCTTGGAGGCCGGCATCGATCTGGATCCGCTCGAAGTGTCTAAAGCCGAAAAAAGCCGAAGCTATCACAAAGTGGTTCATGGCAGCGCCACTGAAATGCCTTTTCCCAATCGAAGCTTCAAAACGGTCATCAGTAATTGTGTTTTGGAGCATATTCCAGATATCGACGCAGCGCTCGGGGAAATTCACCGGGTTTTAAAACCCAAAGGCCGACTCCTGATCACGGTTCCGAGTGAATGCTTCAACGAAGATTCTTTTTTTAAAGGATTGCTTCGAAAAATCGGGCTTCCGGTACTGGGTGAAAAATACCTGGAAAATTTAAACAGTATATTCAAACACCATCACGTCGACAGTTCGGCAGTTTGGAAAAAGCGCTTAAAAAAGGCCGGATTTAAAATGGAAAAAGCGGATTATTCCATCCCGGTCCAAGCTTACCATACCTATGAACGGTGGTTGATCCCGGCTTTTCCGGCGAAAATTTTTAAAATTCTTTTTGGCCGATGGGTCATCGGACCCCGGGGGCCGATCAAAGCTTTTGCCGCCCGTTGGATGAAGAAAACGTTTCAAATTCAGGGGGACCGGGGCGCGGTCTATTTTATCGTCGCCCAAAAAGGTTAGGGATTTCCATGCATCAAGCGGTTGTGACCCAACGCTGGCGTCATCCCGCTTTTCTTGTTTATTTATTGGGCGGAATTTTAGGGTCGGTCGTCAATTTAACCGGGACGCTTTTATTGGTTTGGAAATTTTCCTGCGCCGATCCCCTGGCTTTTGGGATCGGGGCTTTCCTCAATCAAGCCTTCCATTATTTTTTTTATAAGGTTGTTTACGTTAATCAAGAAATCCGCCTGAAAACATCTTTTCCTCTTCATCTTTTTCTAAGCATTTGTGTTTCTGCCGCGAGCGCAGTTTTGCTTTGGGGAGTTTTAGGACTATTTCATTGGAGCCTTCTGGGGTCTTTGTTTTTTTGCCTGATCTTACTGTCGGGTTCCAACACCTTATTAAATCGTATTTCCACTTTTAGCTCGGCCAGTCTGGCCGAGGTTGAATACCGGGAAATGAACGAGAGTTATTATGAAGATCATACGGATGAAACGAAAGTGAGCCGATTCCGGGCTTGGTATCATCGTTCCCGATATGAAAGGTTGACTCAATTTGTCGCGCGACACTTTAAAAAGGGGATGAAAATCGCAGATTTGGGATGCGGAAATTGTTTATGGAACATCCGCTATTTACCTGTGTTTGGGATTGACATCAATGGTGCCATGCTTCGATGGGCCAAACGTAATGGACGCCTTAAAGATTATAAAGTGTGCGCTAATTTGGCGAAGACCGGCTTGAAAACAAAGAGCTTAGACCTGATTTTGATGTCGGAAGTGTTGGAGCATGTTTTTAACTTAAGGGAAGTTTTGGCGGAGGTGCGGCGAATACTTAAAAACGATGGAACTTTTTTAATTACGGTTCCTTATGATTTTTTCCTTGGGCCATTTTTTATTTTGTTCAATTTGAACTGCCTTTACATGGGTTACCTTCGGGGAAGTGAGTATCACAAGTATCGATGCGGCCACATTCACCATTACACCCAAAATCGCCTTCGGGAAACTTTAGATGAAAATGGGTTTGAACTTAAAAAAATATTCGTGGTGAACAGTCTTTTGCTTTACGCCGAGGCAAAGAAAAAGGGTTTTTAACGACTTATTTGGAAACCGGCGGGGTGAGACCCAGGGTTTTTAATTCGGCATCCACCAGTAAACGGACCAATTGGCGGAAGCTGACGGTGGGTTTCCAACCCAGGATTTCACGGGCCTTGGCGCTGTCTCCCCGCATTTCGGTGATTTCAACGGTTCTTAAAAATGCCGGATCGGTCTCGACGTATTTCCGGTAATCCAGTCCGGCATAAGAAAAGGCCTCTTCCAACAACTCCCGAATCGAATGGCTTTCTCCCGTCGCGATGACATAGTTCTCCGGTTCTTTTGGCTGCAGAGTCATCCACATCGCTTGAACATAGTCGGGTGCGTAACCCCAATCCCGTTTCGACTCCAAATTTCCCAGAATGATTTTTTCCTGTTTCCCGTCCAGGATTCGGGCCAGTCCTGATGATATTTTTTTTGTGACAAAGCGATTCCCTCGCCGGGGGGATTCGTGATTGAAAAGAATGCCGCTCACCGCGTAAATCTTTCGAAAGGACCGGAAATAGTCCACCATTCCATCTGCGAAAGCCTTGGCGTGGCCATAGGGGCTGAGTGGTTGGACGGGAGTCTTTTCGGTCTGAGGTGTTTCTTTTGCCGAACCAAATATTTCAGAACTGGAAGCTTGAAAAAAACGGGTTTTAATCTCGGATTGACAGATGGATTCTAAAATGCGAACAGGCCCCATCCCGTTAATTTCGCTGGTGTATTCGGGGGCGCCTTGGGAAACCACATCATCCGATTGGGCCGCTAAATTGTAAATCTCATCAGGTTGGATTGATTGGAACAAGTTGGTCAGACGCCCCGAATCGGTTAGATTGCCTTCGTGAAGCCGAAAGGGCCTTGAAGAATCCTGAAGAAGGGGCTCAATTCCCTCTAAACTGGAGGTGGAGAGACGGCGAACTAGTCCGTGAACCTCATAATTTTTTTTTAGAAGAAGTTCGGCTAAATAACTCCCGTCCTGCCCAGTGATTCCAGTGATGAAGGCCTTTCTCATTCTATGAGACCTTTCGTGTCTGATTTAATTTTTGTAAATTTCCAAATAGGGGAGAGGGACGATCATTTGAGTCCCGTTTTCGAGCAGCTTTTGTTCGCGTTTTCGAAAACTATCTACAAAATGCCATGGGAAGACAAAAAGATAATCGGGGTTTCTTTCCCGCGCTTGCTCTTCACTGATGATCGGGATACCGGTTCCAATCGTTTTTTTCCCCCATTTTTCAGGCGTTCTTTCAGCAATGGCAGGAATGAGGTCGGGAGTGATTCCATAAAACTGCAAGAGCGTGTTGCCCTTGGTGCTGGCGCCATAACCTAGGATGGTTTTTCCCTTCTTGCGAAGTTCACGCAAAAGGTCCATGGTTTTTTCCTTATTTTTTTTAACCCGATCAAAAAATTCCAAATAAGGTTTAGGTTCCAACAAGCGCAGTCCTTTTTCATATTCCAAAAGTGACTTTACCCGAAATTCTCCGATTTGTAGAGCGTGATAAGGGAGGTTAAATTTTTTATTCTCTTGATGAGCAATATAGACTCGAAAACTGCCGGAATTGATATCGTTCAGTTCAACATCGATGGCTTTTAAACCGTTCATATTTAAAAGATTATTTAAAACCGTGAAAGAGTAATACTCGATATGCTCAGCCAAAATATTATCAAAGGCGTTTTGTTCCAGCATTAGCGGCATATAACTCATCTGAATAATCCAGATTCCCTCCGGATGCAAAACGCTTTTTGCTTCCCGAACAAACCAATTGGGGTCCTCAATGTCATAAAACATTGCGATAGAGGTTAATACCTTGGCCTTTTCCTTGGCATGGTTAAAGAAGTTTTTAGAGCTGAAGAAATCTTCGACGATGACATTGGCGTGCTTTTGGGAAAATGACTTCAAGTTTTTGGCGGGATCAATGCCGATTCGAAAGAGATTTTTTTCCCAAGAGCTTAAAAGGGTGCCGTCGTTACAAGCCACATCTAAAACTGTGTCGCCGGGGTTTAATTCGATAAATTTTCGGGCGGAATCCGTAATGCCTTTGAGTTCGGCCACCATGGACTCATTAATCCCCGAACGGTACCAATACCGGCGATACATTTTTTCAGGTGAAAAACTCTCAAAAAGCTGAAGAAGACCGGAACCCTTACCGATGCCTACTTTCAATGATGATTTTTCTCCATCCAAGGGGTTGTCTACGAAATCAGAAACATATTGATCGCCCAGATCTATAACTTCTATCAATTCGGTTCCATCGATTCTACAGTTTTTTATCAAGGGGGTGCGCTCCGGTCAGAGAAGTAACCGCTTTTGCTATTCAAAGTTCTTTCCTGAATGTTAACATGACAGTCGTTAAATGTGTGTGTGAGCTGTTTTGTTTTTTCTTGAACCATTGTTTTTCGTGATTTATGAAATATGGAGGCTGGTCAGCATGAAGCGCTCCCGTGGGAAGCAGTTGAAGAAACCCTTGAAAAAAAATATCCGCCCAAAAACCCTAGTTATTGTACCCACCTACAACGAAATTGAAAATATCGAGATGATTTACCGTCGAATCACCGATGCTTATAAAACCTGCGATATTCTCATTGTAGATGACGGTTCGCCTGATGGAACGGGACAATTAGCGGACCGGCTGGCTGGTAAGGATAAACGAATCGCTGTACTTCATCGAAAAGGGAAATTGGGGTTGGGGACGGCGGTGATCGCTGGGTTTCAATATGCCCTTGAAAAGGGTTACAATTTAATTATCACCATTGACGCGGATTTGTCCCATGACCCCGCTTATATTCCCCAAATGTTGGGCCATATGGATGAGTACGATTTGGTGATCGGCTCCCGTTACGTTCATGATGGCGGTATGGTGAACTGGAGCATTAAACGATTGCTTATCAGTTTATTCGCCAATGCGATGTTAAAAAAGATCTTAAAAATCGACCAAAAAGACTGTTCGGGTGGGTTCAAATGCTATACGGCTGAATTAATCCGAAAAATACAAATCGAGCGGGTAATTTCTAGAGGATATGTTTTTTATGTTGAAATTCTTTACCGAGCCCTCCGAGTCGGGGCGCGGGTCAAAGAAATACCGATTATTTTCGTAAATCGCGGGAAGGGCAAAAGTAAATTGGGGATTCATGAGGTGATTGGTTACGCTGTGAATGTTTTCAAGCTTCGTTGGCTTACTTTCATTGGTAAGATTTAAACCTTGTTTAAAAGAGGGATCATGAAAACGCGTCAGGAATTTTTTGGATATTATCTTCGTTATACTTCCGTGGCACATTCCATCTGGCGCGCTTACGAATGTGAAAGATTCGCTCAGGAAAAGCTCAAGGGGCCCGTTCTGGATTTAGGGTGCGGGGATGGTTTTTTTGCCCAAGCGGTTTTTGGCCATTTGGATACGGGAATTGATTTGGACGCGGGCGAGGTGGAGCGGGCTAAAAAAAGGGGAACTTATGACCAAGCCTTGGTGGTCAGCGCCACTGATATGCCTTTTAAAAGTAATAGTTTTAACACGGTTATTTCCAATTGCGTGATGGAGCACATTCCAGATATCGATGGTGTTTTATCTGAAGTTTACCGGGTTTTGAAACCCGGCGGCCGATTGATTACTTCGGTGCCAAGTGAATATTGGGATGGGGATTCTTTTTATCAAAAAGTTTTTAATGCTGTTGGATTTAATCAAGCGGCCCAGTGGTATAACCGGGTGCTTAATCACGTTTCGAAGCATTATCACGTTAACGATTTGAAAACTTGGAGCCAACGATTTAAAAAAGCTGGATTAAAACTACGAACATCGGAATATATTGTGCCCATTCCAGTTTTTCACACTTTTGAGCGCTGGTTTATTCCGGCCATTCCTTCCAAAATTTGGAAAGCTCTTTTTAAGCGGTGGGTGCTTTTACCTCGTTTTTGGGCACCCGGATTTTTCAATTGGTGGTTCAAGGACTTGTTAAAGGCAGATTGGGATAAAGGGGCTTGTTACTACTTTGTTGTCACCAAGCCGAAAAAGTGACAATAAATAAGGCTTAGAGCCGAGATCCGACAAATTAGTACTTATTTTGAATTGGGTGGATTGAGACCCAACAATTTTAAATCCGCATCTACCATCAACTTTACTAAACCTTTAAAATCCACACTGTGTTTCCAGTTCAGCTTTTTTTTGGCTTTTGAACAGTCACCTAAGAGAAGGTCCACTTCAGATGGTCGAATGAATTTTGGGTCTATTTCGACATACTCTTCATAATCCATTCCCAAATATCCAAAAGCTTCCTGCAAAAATTCCTTAATTGAATGGGTTTTTCCGGTGGCGATTACATAGTCGTCCGGCTGATCTTGTTGGAGCATCAACCACATGGCTTCTACATAATCTTTTGCGTATCCCCAGTCGCGCCGGGCGTTTAGATTTCCCAAGTACAGTTTTTTTTGCAATCCAGCCTTGATCCGAGCCAAGGCCAAAGTTATTTTGCGCGTGACAAAAGTCTCGCCTCGCCGGGGAGATTCGTGGTTAAACAAGATGCCGTTACAGTTAAAGAACTTGTAGGCTTCCCGGTAGTTGACTGTTATCCAATAGGCAAAAACCTTGGAAACGCCATAAGGGCTTCTTGGGTGAAACGGCGTCGTTTCTTTTTGAGGTGTTTCGGACACCATTCCGAACATCTCTGAACTGGAAGCCTGATAGAAACGGGTACGGATTTTAGTTTGCCGAATCGCTTCCAAAAGATTCAACACACCCAAGGCCGTGGATTGGGCGGTATACTGAGGATTGGCAAATGAAACGCCGACTTCGGATTGAGCGCCCAAATTATAGATTTCATCAGGTTGAATATCGCCCAACAGTTGGATAAGACTTCCCGTGTCTTCCAAATCACCAAAATGAACATTTATTTTTTTTTGAGAGTTTTCGATTAAATGGTTGATCTTTAAGGTATTGGGAAATGAGCTGCGACGGACAATCCCGTGAACTTCGTAACCTTTCTCCAATAACAATTCACTTAAATAACTACCATCTTGGCCGTTGATGCCAGTAATAAAGGCTTTCTTAGGCAAAAAGACTCCTTGAAATATTTATTAGGGTAAAATTCGGGAATCTTTTCTTCGTTGGCTTTAATTTTTAGTTGTTGTGAAAGATATTATGATAATATTTCCCGCGCCAACTATATTATAACTTTCCCTGAAAAACGAATAGTGGTTTATTGATGCTGAATCAGAAGTTCAATTTTTAAAAATATTAAAGGGAACAAATGTTTTCATGATCGATCAGTTCAACATCGTTCCCACAGGATTGTCGCTTCTTGCGTAAACAGAGCCCCCCGCTAAAATCACCGCAGCCGGTTTCGTCCACGACGGGCATTGTGACTCCCTCACTATTGAAAAATCGAGAAACAACTTGGCTTGGGCATTTATTCGCTTTGGCTTTTTACACGATTTATACTCTGTTTCTTTTGTGGATTCCTTTGACTCATCCTAAGACCATTTGGGGTGGGTATGATATGGGCCACCATTATCCCTTTAAATTTTATTGGATTCAAAGTTTGAAACAGGGAGATCCTGCTTGGTGGAATCCTTACCACCAATTGGGAATACCGTTTGTTGCCCATCCATTGGTGGGAGCTTTTTCGCCGTTTAATCTTATCTTCTTTTTATTCAGTCCTACCCAATCTTTTACAGTTATCGGATTAATCCACTTTCTTATTGCTGCATTTGGAGTTTATTACTTTCTGAGGAAATTAGGGAGCGGTTGGAGCGGCGCTTTTTTAGCTGGGATGGCTTACGCTTTTTGTGCTTTCTTTATGGCGCACGGCTATCAAGGTCAAGCTCCTCTTTGGTGGGCGGCGTCCTGGATTCCTTGGTCTCTCCATTTTTTAATTCGCGCTTTAGATGAAAAAAAATTGTTCCCACTGATGCTTTCCTCTGCTTGCCTATGTTTTTGTTTTTTAGAAGGGTATCCGCAAATCGTTTATTACACTCTTTTGCTTCAAGCTTTGTATTTTTTAAGGGAACTACTTTATCGACCCTCTGATTGGAAGAATATCTGTTTGTACGGAATTTTGTTGCTGGTGGGATTCTTGACCTTGGCCGCTTGCCAGGTTTTTCCAACGGCGGAATTTTTACCCCTCAGCAATCGTTGGGGTTGGGATTATTCCAACATTATGACCGATTATATTGCTCCCAATGATTTGTGGCATTTTGTTATTCCTGATTTTAGGGGGAGTCCTTTTGACAACTCGTATGTGGGGCGTTGGGGGTATCATGAAATCGTTAATTATATTGGTTTAATACCACTTGTTTTGTTTATGGCCGGAATTTTTTTATGGTGGCGTGTTCGCCTTTATCTTTGGTTTCTATCAGTGGCGGTTTTGTTTACGATTTTTTCTTTAGGGGATTCCACCGAATTCAGCCGAGGAATTTTTCATTTTCTTTATTCTTATTTGCCGGGATTTGGCAATAACCGAAGCGTCGGAAGAATGATGGTTATCACCTGCTTTGCCATGTCTTGCGCGGCGGGGTTGGTTTTAGATACATGGAATCGCATAGAAAAAAACCGAATTGAAAACACATTGTCTGTTCCAGTTCGTCCCCATTTATTTGGTCGTGTGCCTTGGTTTCAAGTGTTGATACTAGGGCTGGTTGTTTTGGATTTATATTCATATGGACATCGTTTTGTATATGCGGAAGATCCTGCGCTTTATGACTCGAAAGGCCAAATCCTTCCTGAAAAATCTGCCGAATTAGCCATCGAAGATCCTGATTACCCTAGAGTGGCGCAGGCAAACTTAGTAAATGCTAACCTCATTTATCATGTGCGTGGACTTTTTTCCACCGATCGGACTGACACACGAGAAATGGAGAATTTATACCCTGTTATGCAAAGCGCCTATGACAGCCCTTTGTCGGACATCATTCGTCTTAAATATCTTTATAGTCCTTACATCAAGCCGTCTGCCCGATGGGAACAAATCGAGCCTTGCGTTTTTCGAAATCGTCAAATCGTGCCTCCTGCGTTTTTGGTAGGAGGTTATCAACCTCTTTTGGGTGATGAAAATGAAGCTTATGATAAAATTAAAAATGGTCAAATCGACATTCTTTCGACAGTGCTTTTAAAAGGGAATTGGGGGAATTTGTTTCCTTCTCAACCCGGGTTGGCTGGGGAGGCCCATATCGCCAGTTACAGCAATAATCAGATTGACGTGGAATGCAAAGCTGACCGTCCATGTCTGCTTTTTTTGTCTGAGCAATATTATCCGGGGTGGGAAGCGAAAGTAGATGGAAAATCTACTACCATTATAAGAGCCGATGGTGCGTTCCGGGCTGTACCGATACTTGCGGCGGGTATTCATCACATTAGCTTTAGTTACCGACCCATGCCTCTTTTTGTCGGGATGGTGGTTTCGGGGTTGAGCTGGGGATTACTCTTTTTACTTGGTTACAAAAAAAGGGATTTGGGGTTGAATTTGAATTATTTTTCCAATTGGTTTTCAAAAAGAAATCTGAGCATTCCAGAAACAGAGATTAAAAACGACCTTAAAAAAGGGTTAAAAAACAAAGGCCGAACGCCGAAGCTTTTGATGAAAAAGAAATAAATTTAAGTATAATCGAACTTCGAAATTTTTTATGAAAGGATTATTGTGCCAAGAACCAAAAAGAAGAGAGCGGCGTTTCGTTCCAAACCGAAAAAATCCTTGCGCAATTCTGCAAAAGAAAGCTATTCAGCCCAAATTACAACTACCGTTCCCGCAACTGTTGGGGTCCAGGAAATCGCCACGCCCAACATCTCTGTTATCGCGGTTCGAGTTGTCATTATTTTAACCGTTCTTTTCTTGGGCGCCAAATTCATAGGAGCTTTTAATCCCTTTAAGCACACAAGCAATTCTAATACGCCAACGGCAATTATTAGTAATGAAATGTCAAAACCGGTAACGGAGCGTCGCATGACCGAAACATTTGAATTTGATGGGGTTAAAACCAAATGGGGTTATTCGGGTTGGACCAAAGATGGATCCGCCAATCCCAATAAAGATGAAGGCATTTATACAGGCCAAGCCTTGGGCATTAACGCAGTGAAGTTTGATTCTGGGATTGGCACTCAAGCTCCTTCGGAAATTGTTTTTGATTTGAAAGGGAAGGTGAAAAATTTTTCTTGTAAGGTGGGGGTTGACGGTGGAGGGAATGATGTGTCCTCGGTGATTTTTAAGGTATATGGGGACAAAAAGAAATTATTTCAAAGTCCCGTGATGAAAGTGAATACCCCCGCATTGCCAATTCAATTAGATGTCAGCGGTTATCAGGAATTAGATTTGAAGGTTGACCCGGTGGATCCTTCAGGAGGGTGGGATCAAGCGGATTGGGTGGATATTAAGTTTGAATAAGGCTCGAAAAAAAACTGGATCTCCGTCGGCCAAAATTAAGCCGTTCATTGCGCCTGTTCCCGTGATTCCTGTCGTGCCGCTCCCAACGGAGGATCGGCGGTTGGTTCGAAAACTGATTTTCGCCCTGCTGGGCGTGTTCATTTTTCTTTGTGTGACAACCCGGTATGTGGGCGTTACCTATGATGAGCCCGTTTATATCGATGAGGGAGTGCAAACCGCCCAAGTATTCCGGAACTCTTTTAACCAATTGGTACACCTGAATTTAGTTGGAGCTTTCGAGTCCATCAAGGACGGCCAGAATTGGACTCAGACACCCATGGATCTTGGGTTTCAGCGTATTCTCAACGGTTTCGGATTGTTCTTCTTCGGAGGATGGGTGGATTCGCCTTGGCTTCAAAGGGGGGCCACTGCCGTCGCATGGACAGGTATGTTATTGCTCCTTTTCCTTCTGGCCCGCGACGCGTTTGGGTCGGAGTCTTCTGGGTGGGCCGCTATGATTATCGCCTTGGGGACGCCTCGGCTGATCGGCCACGGACTTTTATCTTGTACTGAATGTTATTTGGCTGCTTCTTG
>Ga0206828_1012_pt1 | contig 41862 bp, 37 predicted proteins | sample Alteio_BWOrgCont_78_FD_152858 | JGI IMG/M metagenome (GOLD analysis project Ga0206828, IMG submission 152858) | Enriched cells from forest soil in Barre Woods Harvard Forest LTER site, Petersham, Massachusetts, United States -... | ecosystem: Environmental > Terrestrial > Soil > Temperate forest >... | reverse complement strand
GCAAGTGCGGCAGCTTCGGACAAAATTCTTTTGTATGAGAAGGTCGTGGCTACTATTCCCGGACTGGAGCGAAAGGGCGCATCTATACCGTACACATCGCTTAACGGTCATATGTTTAGTTATCTGAGCAAAGAAGGTCAAATGGCCTTGAGGCTCCCGACGGATGAGCGAGAATTATTCCTGAAAAAGTACAAGACTAAGCTCTGTGAAGCTTACGGCGTCGTACAACCGGAATATGTAGTCGTCCCGGATTCGCTTCTATCGAAAACCTCGGAATTGAAACATTTCTTCTACATCGGCTACAAATACGTTGGTTCCCTCAAGGCGAAACCAACCCGAAAGAAGCCCTCGAATAAAATCTAATCACGGTTTGCATAGATAACCTTCAAGTCGCACCTCCTCCACTGTTGGCTTGAAGAGTAATGGCTAGCACAAATAGGCTCCGTCACGCGGGCTACTTCGCGTTCCAACCGGTACTTAAGATGCCGCAACCCTATTCTCACCCAGCGCCATTCCAGGCGATAACCAAACATCAGATAGCCACAGATCTTTGCTGAATTCGGAAAGCTGTTGTGAGCTTTTCCTATCTACTCACGCACCCGCCATCAACCTAATCTCAAATCAGCGGTGAGAACGAGCATCGCTGGAGGGAATACACATGAGGTTGATTTTGGGATTTGTGCTCGCGTTCGCTATCGGAGCGGTCTGCCGTTTGGTCAGAATTCCATCTCCGGCGCCGAACGCGCTTCTCGGCTCACTGCTGGTGGTTGCGATGAGCGTGGGTTACATCGCGGCAGGGCGAGTACTCGCGCGATCAATTCATTCTTTTCCTGTGTCTGCCCATGCAGCTCAGAGTTCAATCAATGGAGCAAAATCATGCAGGTAATCGAATTCAAAGAGTTTGGAAGTCCATCGCAACTGCATCTCGCAGAACGGCCTTTGCCGCAGGCGAATGCAAGCAGCGCCGTAGTGCGCGTTGAGGCGGTCTCAGTGAATCCGAGCGACGTGAAAAATGTCGCTGGACGCATGTCGCAGACAACCCTTCCCCGCATCCCCGGACGCGACTACTCAGGCGTGGTGGTGGATGGTCCAGAAGAGTGGATCAATCAAGCAGTGTGGGGCACAGGCGGCGATGTCGGATTCACCCGAGACGGATCAAATGCGGGGTACATCCAGGTCCCTGTTGCTAGCCTGGTTCGCATGCCTGAAGCGCTCTCATACGAACAAGCCGCTTGCGTTGGTGTCACCTTTGTAACGGCATGGTGCGCGCTCAATTACGTAAAGTTGTCGGAAGGAGAAACGCTTGCTGTATTTGGAGCAAACGGTGGTGTCGGCGGCGCAGCGATCCAGATTGCGAAGCATCTCGGCGCGCACGTGATCGGCATTCATCGCGGAGAACCCGGAGGTGCCACACCTGCTGCGAAACTTGCCGATATTCTGATTGATTCAAGTGATCCAGTGATGGGATCTCTGTTACGCGCACATACCGGCGGTCGTGGAGCGGATGTAATTTTCAATGCTGCCGGGGGGCCGGTATTCGGCATCGCGCTTGGCCTGCTCGCGCATGGGGGACGGCAGGTGGAAATCACCTCTCCCACCGATCGCCGCGTGACGCTCGATCTGGTGGATTTCTACCACAATGAGTCGCAGCTCCTTGGCGTAGACACACTCAAGCGAGATCTGACCGCCTCGGGGCGTATTTTGGAAGACTTGCGGCCGGGCTTCGACTCCGGTATCTATCAGCCGCCGGTGATCTCAAAGAGTATGCCTCTCGCTCAGGCTCGGCAGGCCTATGAACTGGTTGCCAAAGGCGAGCGTGGACGCGTGGTTCTAAAGCTACGCTGAGGTGATCGAGATGTTATTCGCCGCGATTCACGAATACATTGGCTCCTGCGGGAACGATTGACTGGATCTGATTATGAAGAGCTCAACCGTTTCCCCTCCGAACGTACGCCGGCCTCCGGCCGTTACTTGCGTGCGGATGATCATGGTAGCCATAGCGATCCTGCTAAGCGTCGGTCATGTGCTTGCTCAGACTCCCGATCCCCAGCCACCAGGCCACGTGAGCGATCCCGCGCGCCCTCCGTTGAACCCGTTTCCCGCAGAGCAGGATTGGAGCTTCCTCTCTCATCCTGCTCTGTATCCGGATTTCTTCGATCCGGCGAAATACATTCGCCTGGGCGCCGGGCCTCAGGACCATAACGGTTACGTCATGAGCCGCGTGATGCCGCATTTTGATCTCCATGCCGGGAGCGATTTCCGGCTGTTCTCGGAGTTCCAGTTCGACTATGTGGCAGTGAGAGTGGGTGGTCCAAGACCGGGCGTGGACCAGGCCCCCGGGGATGTCCACCAGACATTTCTCGAGATAGGTCCGCTCTTCAGTCACGAACATGGCAGTAGTCTGCGGCTGGGCCGCCAGGAAGTGGTGCTTGGATCGGGACGCCTCTTCGACAACAACGAAGGCCCGAATGTAAAGCTCAGCTTCGACGGTGTGCGCTGGATTACGCAAACCTCGCATCTCCGCTTGGATGTGTTCGCGTTGAAGCCAGTCGAGGACAACAGCACGGGATTCTTCGAAGATCATCCCAACGCCCAACAAACCACGTGGGGCAGCTATCTCACAGTTCCAGCGCCGTTACTCTCGCGAGGCATGGCCGATCTGTACTACGTCGGGCTTGCGACGAAAGACGCGTCGTACAATCGCGGCTCCGCGACCGAGCTTCGCCATACCGTGGGCATAAGAGCCTTCCGTCCACCATCAAAGGGCCTCGATTATAACTGGAGAGCCAACTATCAGTGGGGATCGTTTGGCCGCGATTCGATTGCCGCGTGGAGCGTTTCCACGGAGACCGGATACACGCTCGATCAGGTTCGATTTCGTCCTCGCCCAATGCTGCGGGCCGACGTGTACAGCGGTGACGGGAACCCCACGGGAAACACCCTCGGCACGTTTAACTCGTATTTCCCGCGCGGCGCTTATTTCACCCCCAAAGCCATTCCGTTTCTCGGCCCCCAGAATCTCGTGGATCTTCATCCGATGATGCAGTTTCAGCTACGCCGGAATATAACAGGAGAGGTTTCATGGGATTGGTATTGGCGCGAATCGGTCCATGACGGCGTCTATGCTTTTGGCAGCGGCATCCTGATGGACCCCGCGAATAGTTCCCATACGAAGTATCTGGGAGATCAAGGTGACATGGAGATACGCTGGTCGCCTGCGCCTCATCTCATTGCCGCATTCAACGTGGCGGGATTTCGGCCCGGTGGTTTCTTCGATCATGTTGCGAATAACCGTCCTCCGATCGTGGCCAATGCCGGTCTGACCTTCCGATTCTGATCCGGTCTAATCTGTCAATACCGATCGACAAGTCGAAAACCTCCTGCTTGAATCGCTAGAATGAAGGCGCGGTTTGAGGGGTAGGAATCGTGGCGGACGAAGTCGCCGAGCTCCAGTTATTTGTCGAAATCGTGCGGGCTGGAAACCTGTCCGCTGCGGCCCGGGCGCTGAATTCGTCGCCGGCAGCGATGAGCCGCGGACTGACCGCTCTTGAATCCCGCCTGGGCGTCCGCCTGGTCACTCGAACCTCCAGATCGTTCGAACTCACCGAAGAGGGGCAACTGTTCTACGAGCAGTGCGCACGCATCGCCGCGGATATTGCTGATGCAGAAGCCGAGGCCTCGTCAAAGGGGGCGACGATCAAGGGAATGCTTCGGCTCGGCGCCCCCATGGAGCTGGGCAGACGACTAGTCGCTCCGCTCATTACTGAGTTCAGAGGAAAGTTTCCCGATGTCCAGGTTCACCTCGTGCTGTCCGATTCCGGTCTGGATGTGATTGATGACGGTCTCGATGTGGCCCTTCGAGTCGGCCTCCCGTCGGACTCCAGCGTGATCGCCAAAAAGGTTCTGACGGCAAAGCGTATCACCTGCGCTTCGCCGGCCTACTTCAAAGAGCACGGCACTCCAGCGAAGCCAGCCGATCTGTTGCAGCACGATTGCATCCGGCTTGTGCGCGGCAGGCGTGTGATCGATGCGTGGGTTTTTCAGGAGCAGGGGAAGCGCTTCGAGGTCGTTGTGAACGGGACGCTCACAACGACGAGCGGAGAAGTGGTTCACGACTGGGTGCGCGCAGGCAAGGGCATCGCGCTGAAAGCTGACTGGGATCTGCAGGCCGAGCTTCGCGAAGGATCGATCGTGCCCTGCCTCAGCGATTACTGGTGCGATGAGATCAACCTGTTTGCACTCTGCGCCAACCGTCGTCATCTTTCACCCCGCAGTCGCGCGTTCCTCAAGTTCATCGTCGCCAGACTACCTCAGGCCGTGACTGCAACCGATCACGCTCTGAAACTCCGCGCACGCTAACCGCGGAAACCAAATATCCCGGAAGAAGCAAATCCTCAGTATAGAAATCAGCTTTGCCGATAACGCAAAGCTGCTGTGTCATCAAAGTAGCCTCGCGGCCCACCCAGCACGACTCTAACGTAGTGAGTAGGAGATGACGTGCATAGATGGTCTCCGATCTTCGCATCTAGCACACGCTCTTCAGGCTTCAATCAGGCGGAGAAAACTTAGTAAGGGATATTCAACATGGAACGCTACACTTTAATCGCAGCTCGCGTACTCATTTCGATCGTTTTTCTTCTGAACGGTCTCGACATCATCGGCCAAACTCTCGCGGCGCACGAAATGGCCGCACACGGTGTTCCCATCGTCCTCGTTCCTACACTGATTATGGGAGCCCGTGCTCTGCAACTCGTCGCAGGTACTGGCTTGGTGCTGGGAATCTACCCTCGTGTATCTGCCATTGCCTTGCTGCTGTTCCTGATACCAGCCACCCTCATGGCACATGCATTCTGGCAGGGGCGGGCACACCGCTGTATATGGTTCAGCTGATCAACTTCCACGCTCAACTCGATTGACTCATATGCACACGGCTCTTTTGAATTAACTGGGCGAGGTCTCAATTTGCGGATTGGCAGTTGCCCCAGAAAAGTCTGCCTGTAAATGCAGGTAGGTACTACGCAACGTCCTCGACATCACAGAAGGATAGATGCGCTGTGATCCTCACTCACTCCACAACTTCAACCTGGCCTTAGCAGCTTTTTACTGTGTTGCTGTGCCTGTGCCCTTCAACAGAGGCACTAGTCAAGGTCACGACCTATAATCCCTTCGGTCTGGATGCGGTCTTGACAATGCAGGAAATCGAGAACCAACACTCTGATCTCGTAACCATTTCGAGTCATCGCGGGCAGCACGCGTTGGTGTCAGTTGCATCGCGCTCCCAGCAGGACTCGAGCTCCTCCCGATGGTGGAAACGTTTACTGGTCTCGACCACAAATCTACGCACCCTCTCTTTGCGAGTACATCAACTCGCCGCTACAGGGCGGGTACATGCCAATCTCAGTTAACCACTGCGCCGAGTGGGGACCCCTGTTCCGTTGACAAACCAACAGGTCGTTCCACACTCGATAACCTGCGCCCAAACACACCCAGTTTTGGCCCTACGGCCAAAACGTTACGCAGAGAAAACCCGCTCGTCTTTTCGTTTACTACGCTGCTCATATCGACATCGCGTAGGTGACGGCCGTTGACAGTGTAGCGGAATTGAACACTGTAAGTGGCCAAAACATCAATCTCCAGCCGCCCTCTTATCGAATCGCGTACTGCCTCCGATAAGGCCGATATGCGAGCCGTTAGCTGCTGCACCAGAACATTTCTTGTATCCCTTCCAGCCTTAGCCCTTGCTAGTAGCATGGGTTGCGGCACTTACCCATCAATTGCAAACCTTGGAAAGGCTACGAATAAACTTACTACTCTTTCAATTTTTCCCGCATCATCTATTACCCACGTCCATGACAATATCTCTTTTACCGCACAAGGTGGACCATCGGGCGACAGTGCAGCTTGTTCGTGGTCGAGTTCAAACGACCAAGTGCTTGCTGCAACAGGGCAAGGTACCTTCCTCGCAAATAGCCCAGGTAATGTTACTATAACTGCCGCCTGCGCTCAGCAAACTGCTACATCAACCGTAGTCGTATTGCAGAGCGGGTACGCCGCACCTATAACAATCAAAACTGGAGGCAGGTATTCTGGCAGATGGGGAAGCTTAGATCCGACTGTGCCAGCCGTCACCATCGAGACAGATGAACAAGTGACGATTGAGGATTCAGTGGTTACAGGTCCCGGAAATCTAATTGTGGCAGCCGGTGGAAAAAGCGGCCTCCACCTGCTAATCCAGAACGTAATAGGCATAGCGGTAGACCCAAGAATACCCAATAAGGCGAGAGGCAGCTTTCTCACCGCTAGTGCAGGTAATAGCATCGATGTTAATCACTGCTCGATGCAAGGTGTTAGCTTCGGCGTCTTTCTTCGAGACTCTACTCCAACTTATCTTAATATCAGCAATAACATTGCATCCGATATGGATGATCGTGCAAGCGATGGTAAGGGTGGCAGCTTGCTATATCGCCCCTTGCTGGGGCACTTTGTGCAGATTGGCAGGGTGAAGGCTATATCAGCAGCGACGATTGCCTGGAACGAGGTGATCAACACGCCGGGCAAAGCTTCCGTAGAGGACATCATTAACATCTACAATAGTAGCGGAGATTCAGCAGCTACCCCACTTCAAATTCATGACAATTATCTGCAAGGAGCCTTCTCGGCTGGAAATAGTAACTATACAGGAGGTGGGATCATTACAGATGGTGGAGCGAACGATCCACAACAAGCAGATGGCTTCGTTGACATTTATAACAATCAGGTAGTGCAGACTGCCAATTATGGCATTGCTATTGCTTCAGGGCATGACATAAAAGTCAGGAATAATCGAGTAGTGTCTTGCGGCAAGGACGAGTCTGGAGACTGGCTCGCAACCACTTGGAGCAATGGCTATGCTTTGTGGAACGGATATAATACCAACCAGTTCTATAATAACGAAATCATAGCTAACGCTGGTGGTCTGATCAGGCCTAATGCTTCCGGAGATCCTATGCGTGCTGATATTTGGACGCCGGCTCTATCTATCCCTCTGGATAACAGCGTACAGAATAACCAGTTCCTTGCCGGAGGTATTAGTGCGCCTACCCAGCTGGATGAACAGAATGAAAGAATTGCATGGGATGCCAAGCTATCACAAAATGGCCAGACATTGGGTGCCGACGCTAATGTGCAGCCCTGAAGTGTATGCTTAGAATGGAGCGAATCAGGAGTACAATCGAGAGAAATCGCGAGCTTCCTTGACTGCCAGAATTTTCTGACTAGTTGAACTCTACCTTCTACTCAAAATGGCCTTACTACCACTCCTGCGCTTAGGTCTTCGGATTAAGGTCTTGATGCAGCACCTTAATGCGGCCATAACCAAACTCACCAAGGCGCGGTAGCCCAGCGACGGCGACATACCGATGAAGAAGGGGCGGTCCTCACCTCAATGCCGTGACGCGACCGTCGATTCCCAGAAAATGGTCCCCATTCAAGGCGATCCCCAGCGTGCTGCTCGGGAGCCAGTTGTCTCCATAATTCGGCCTTCCATCCTAAAGATTTAGGGAGGCAAAGCACGCCACCATGATTGCCAAGGCTCGAACCGCCTATCGAGTTCGCCTAACGCGAATGCCCCTTATGGTCGGAGAGAATGTGTTGGGAGATATGTACCCAATTGCCAGCCCCGAGCTTGTCGGCTGAATAGTACAGTAGTATGGGGGGCGTAGTCATAAGAAGGCGGAATGTTGCACCGACAAGGCAGGTCAATGACTTTATAACATCCGAAGCCCCGCTCATCCGATTGAAGATGAATATCTGTCGCCAGTGGGCGCAGATCATACTTGCATATTGCCACTCTCGTCCTACGTCGCTATAGCGAACAATTCTTCCCGTCGCACTTCAGCAGAAAACCATTCAAGGGATAGGCGCAAACCGTCTTCTAAACCGATCTTTGGTTCCCACCCCAGACGTGCCTTAGCTTTGGTGATGTCTGGGCACCTCTGTTTTGGGTCGTCTACGGGCAACGGCGCATGAATGATTTTGCTTGTCGCCCCGGTTATTTGGAGTACGCTATGAGCGCATTCTAGAATGGTGAACTCCTGCGGGTTACCGATATTCGTCGGTTCATGCTCGTCCGATCTCGCCAAAGACAGAATCCCTTCGATCTCATCACTGACGTAGCAGAAGCTCCGCGTCTGGCTCCCAGCACCATAGACGGTAATGTCCTCACCCCGAAGTGCCTGCTTCATGAAATTGGATATCACTCTTCCGTCATTGAGTTTCAGTCGCGGACCATAGGTATTAAAGATTCGAACGATCCGCGTATCCACCTTTCGATAACGGTGATAAGCCATGGTAAGCGCCTCAGCAAATCGCTTGGCCTCATCATAGACGGAACGCGGGCCAATGGGATTTACATGCCCCCAGTAACTCTCTTTCTGTGGATGGATCAGCGGATCTCCATAACATTCCGACGTTGAAGCAAGAAGAAACTTAGCATTGTACTTACGTGCCAGTCCAGGCAATTTTGAATACCCGTGGAGCCTGTCAGTAACGTTTCTATGCCCCACTCCATGTAGTCCTGAGGGCTGGCCGCCGAAGCAAATGCGAAAATGTAGTCAACATGTCCAAAATCGAATGGCTCACGGATGTCATGGTTGTAGAACTCGAAACGCGGCTCATTTTGCAGATGTCGTAGGTTGGTAGCTCGACCAGTCAAGAGGTTATCTACGCAAACTACATTGTTGCCTTCTCCTAATAAAGCGTCGCCCAGGTGCGAACCCAGAAATCCCGCACCTCCAGTAATTAGTACTCTCATCCCTTATGCATCCTTGGTTGCTTATATTTCTAAAGTTAATTAAAACTGGACGGACAGAAGTTCGTTGGCAGCCTCGCATATAACATGGCTACAACGCCTCCACGTTGCAAACTACGGCAAAGCACTGCGATCAACGATTGTCGTTCATGAGCGGAGCCATGATCGGCAAATCCCGTGACCATTCCCCCGCACTCGCAGCACAGATGGCTGGAGGAGGAGCGTTGATAGTCGATAGCTGAGAATGACCATCTAGGGCTGACTATTCCGTCTCGCGTGCCCAATCTGGCCAATCAACCCCGTAGGCCGTGTAGCTAATCACGCCCTCGGCATCAGTCGCCTGGAAACATGTCCAAAATCAGCAATGTCGTTGTTCCCGGTACATCGATTGCATCCGAACTTACTTATAGCAGAGGAACCAAATCCAAAAGGCGCTTTAACTCCTTGTATTCAAAATCGCAGACTACGCTTCGATCAGTGGGGTTAAACAGGAAAACTCGCCCAACCCCTGCAGAAGTTCCCGCCTGCACATCTATGCACCGATCGCCCACCAGTATGCTTGCATTTAAATCCAAACCGAGATCATGTTGCGCCCTGATGATCATTCCAGGATTGGGCTTCCGATCTTCAGAGTCTTTCTTGTAGATACCTACTCCGTGCTCCGGATGGTAAGGGCAATAGTAGATGGCATCCAAGCCAGCCTGATGTGGGGTGAACTGCTCCTTCATCCATGCCATCAATTCGAGAAACTGGTGCTCCGAGTACAAACCTCGCGCGATTCCGGACTGATTTGTAATAACGACAGTGACATAGCCTAATTCTTTTGCACGGCGACAGAGATCAAAAATGCCTGAGATAAACTGCACGTCTTCTTTGCACGCAAGATAGCCAATTTCCTCATTGATTACCCCATCGCGGTCAAGAAACAAGGCTCGTCTCTTTTTTTGTTCATGCGAGACCATGTCTCGAATGTCTCCTCCATATTTTTGGAATTCACGGCAGCCGTTGACCTTCGCAGAACTATTCAGCTCATTGCAAGCGATTTTTCAATGAGTTTAGTGGTACTAAAACCCTCAACCGTTGGAACAATTTTGACCCGGCCGCCCCACGAACGGATTACGTCTGCACCGACTATAGTGGCTTCCGTATAGTCTCCACCTTTGACTAATACATCGGGACGAACGGCATCAATCAAACGCAACGGAGTGCGATCATCAAAGATGATGACAGCATCGACAGCGCCCAAAGCTGCCAGCACTCGAGCTCGATCTCGTTCGCCAACAATAGGTCTAGGCGGCCCCTTCAGCGTGCGAATCGAGCTGTCACTATTGATCGCAACGATGAGCCGGTCGCCTTCTTGTCGCGCTCGCTCAAGAAGTGTGATATGACCGACGTGCAAAAGATCAAAGCAGCCATTTGTAAACACAACCTTTTCCCCGACAGACCTCCATGCCGCAGTCCTAATAAGAAGACGTTCGAGGGGCAATATTTTCTCACTCGCGTGAAGCCCGATATCTGATGACAAGGCAGCCAGCAATTCAAATTTCTGAACGGGCACAGTCCCAACCTTGCCGACGACGATCCCGGCGCCCAGATTTGCCAACTGAACTGCATTCTCGATAGGAAGCCCGCAACAGATGCACAGCGCAATAATTGAAACGACCGTGTCGCCAGCACCAGACACATCGAAGACCTGGCGAGCTACCGCTGGTGCGACAACCCGCGATTTTTCACGCAACACTGCAATTCCCTTCTCGCTCATGGTTACGGTTAAGTAGCTAAGATCAAGATTTGGGACCATGGCTTCGGCGGCTGTAAATAATTCTTCGAGGTCTGACATCGAACTATGCACCGCCGCGGATAGCTCGCGAAGATTTGGACAGATTGTTGTGGCTCCGCGGTATCGTTCGAAGTCCAGAGCTTTTGGATCAACTATTACCGGAATTTTACGGCTGCGAGCGGCAGAAATGATTTCCCTGCAGACTCTCTCACTCAACACGCCCTTCGCATAGTCGGAGAGTATTACAGCGTCAGCTTCTTCGAGCTGATCTAGTGCTGATCGCAAGAGAGCGTCATAAGCTTCTTGGGGAGGAGTAAGTCTACCTTCCGTGTCTAGGCGAAGGATCTGTTGGTTTCCGCCCAGAATCCTTAGCTTGGAAATGGTCGGGAAATCCCTTACAGACACGATAACTGCTTCGATATTCTTCAACTCTAAAAGGTTCTTTAGTCGGGCTTGGTCATCATCGTCTCCCGCAAAGCCGATCACCATCACAGAAGCACCGAGGCCCGCGAGATTCATAGCGACGTTTGCGGCCCCCCCAGGCTGTTCGCTATTGTGCGCGGCCCGTACTACCGGTACCGGAGCCTCCGGTGAGATCCGCTCCACATCGCCCCATACGTATTTATCCAACATCAAATCTCCGACGACCAACACCCGCTTACTTGGCCAATCTACCTCGACTAGATCAACTATTTTATCCAGGTTTTCCATTATTCGTATTGACTCCCTCTAGGATGATCGCGTCCTTCTAGGACTGTTAGCTCTATCCAGTCGCAAAACATATGTCCAACAAGGATGTGAGCTTCCTGTACTCGGGCAGTATCAGTTGAATCAATACAAAGCGAATGATCCGCTAATGCCGCCATTTTCCCTCCTCCCAGTCCCGTCATTGCCACTGTGATCAATCCCATGTCGCGCGCAAGCTCAAGAGCCCCGCACACATTCTTGCTGTTACCGGACGTAGAAATGCCGACGAGAACATCTCCGGGTTCACCGAGCGCCTCCACCTGTCTGCGAAACACATCCTCATATCCAAAATCGTTTGCAATCGCAGTTAAAATCGAAGTATCAGTCGTCAGCGCGATGGATGGCAGACCTCTGCGGTCTCGACGGAAGCGGCCCACGAGCTCCGCGGCAAGATGCTGAGAATCGGCAGCACTCCCCCCGTTTCCACACCAAAAGATCTTGTGCCTACTTCTAATTGACTTTGCAAGCTCCCCGGCAATGGTTTGTAGTAGAGGCTGTTGCAGCTCTAAGCTTCGAATTACAGCTGCATGGTCCGTGAAAGCCTTGGAAAATACTATGGATGAATTAAGAATTGCTGTCATTTAAGCTCCGCAAGCCCTCCTTTGCCAACGATTTCTGCAGGCAAGATAATGAACTTTCTTTTAAACATCATGCCCACCTTTGGCTTGATTACAGGTAGCCGATCACCGCCCCTCAGGGTTTGAGCTAAAGGCAATCCGCCAACCGTATTGGTATGACTTACCGCTCGTGTTGCCTTGTCTCTTCTTCTGACCTTCAATCGCCCATGCTAAAAGAGAAGGCTTGGAAGGGTCTCACGCGCGGATCGCGCAGGGATCTTTCGAGCAGATAGCATTAATCGACCGCGCCTGCGATAAAAGACGAGCAGCCATACCAATCTAATGTTGTTGAACGATCATGGGCTCGATAAAACTTCTAGACAAACCGGTCGACGATTTTCCGAACTCTTGACGTGTGCGCCTCAAAGCCGAAGTACACGAGGTTCGCATATACCAAGGTTGCCATGATGGCTACACCAAACAGAATATTGTGCCGTATATCTGACCTCCACGGAGCTCGTAACATCGCGGCTAAGAATACCAGGAAGGGGAGGTGCGCCAAATAGAGCGAGTACGAGGAGCGGGATAGCCAGTTTGCCACTCGAATATACATCCTCGGGGCATCGCCCGATCGATGATTTAAGGCCGCATATAACAGCCCGGAGAATCCACTAGCCAAGATTAGGTTGGCAGGAAACTTGGGCATTGATACCGCTCTGGTCACTCCCAGAGAAAGCATCAGTACGAGGACTGAGACAGTTAAGACCAATCGCTTACCAAGCCTACTGACAGTAGGGGGGATGAAAGATACTCCAATTCCCAACATCCATAAGACAAAACCGCCCAATATCGGCCAGCCAATGAAAAAGAGAATCAGAGCAGTGGCGATCAAAAACCACAGGCGGTCCACCCAGTTATTCTTCATCACTACGGTCGCTAAAACGGGGAATAATATGTAAAACCAAAATTCATAACTCAAACTCCATAACGCTACATTCGAACCGAATGTCGGAACAAGAATCGTCTGAACAAAAAATAGGTTGCCACAGAATGCTGGCAACGTAAGCCGCGATGCTACCGCTCCAAGAACGACAGTTTGCCCCGGACCGCCGAGATAGATATTAGTGGCCCCAAAACGATGCAGCCCCCAAATATCCCAAGTGCATGTTAAGAGCAACGCCGGAATGAGAACTACCCACAATCGCGTGAGTCGGTTCTTCATGTATGTACGCCACGACCATACACCGTTTTGCATAGACCGTATTACGCTGTTCCCGATTAGATAACCACTTAGCACAAAGAATGCTATGACCGCCTGGTCTCCAATCCCCAAGCCGTGCAGCCTAACAGGTTCCATGACTTGTCGTCCGGGGTAGCTACCGAAGAAGAGATTTCTTCCATGGCCGAATAACACTGCGAGCGCAGCAACACCGCGCATCATGTCAAGATGCGCGGAGGCACTTGCTGACAACTTCTCATCTCGGTGGGATTGGGGCCGTTCGGGCGCGGGCGTGGTTGTGATCATCGAACTCTCCAAAACGTACATGCCCTGCCGTGTCTGATATTTAGGATATTGTTACTATGAGACAAACACTCAAGACAATATCTGCGGGATCGACGCGTCATGTGCTGAATTGCTATTTTGGTCTGTCGGTGTGTGTTGGGTCGGGCACGACCGGGAGGATCTTTGTGATAGTCCCGTGCTGCTCCATGCCCATTTGGCGCATAGCGGCAATGGTCTTTGGGCTGCTCCAGATCCAATGGTCATCCCCGCCCCCCACTAAGTGATAGTCATTTGAATCGAAGGTATTGCCTGTGGCCGTTGTCAGATCTCCAGTAAGACCGCTATAACCTTTGGAGCCAAGGTAGATCACCATGTTGTTATGAATATGATTATCATGGCCGACGTACGGACCGTATTTCCCGGCGCCCCGTTGACCATTTGAGATCCTGATACCTTCAGTGCCGTTGATCGGTACTTCAACAACATTACCGTACACTTCTACGTTAGAAGAGTTGGCAACCAAGATTCCAAGGTGATTTCCTTTAACAAAATTGTTTCGTATGACTGCGTCGTAACTGATCTCATGCTGAATTCCAATGATTGTGTTATCGGTAACCTTATTTCTCTCATAGAGAGTATGAAAGTTGTCGGTATCAGTCCAGAGGCCATTTCCTAAATTGTCGTGGATATAGTTGGATCGAACTGTGAGGTTCTCGGTTTTTATGAACTTTGTGCCTCCGGCTTCCCAAGAGGTGTCGTATCCTGCAAAATTGTTGCGAGCAATTTCATTGTTCTCTATGAGCACACTCGAGCCCCTACTGCCAAGCCCTTTCTGGCCATTATCGTGAATATGGCATGAGTCGACGTGCGCGTTGGAGCCCAGTTGAATGCCGGTCCCATGGTTCCATCGCACTTCACTATTCATTACAGTCCAGCTAGGTGTCTGGCCTGCCGCCCCATCCCCTCCAATAGCACCACGTTGGGGTGGACTGGCGTACTTCTCTACAATGAGATGATTGATCTTGACTCCATTGGCTGTTCCGGAGAACGCCGCGGGTGTCTCACCAAACTCCACCTTGTGCCCAAGGGGGTTGGTGCTGATATAAATCTTCCCGGCACTATCGTCATAAAACCATCGTCCCGGTCCGAGTTCCGTTATGGCCTCTACTGGCGTCTGGACTTGGTCGTCAATAAATAAATCATTCAACATCCAGCAAAGGGGGTAACCCTTTTCACATTTTCCCAAATTCCATTTTGCTCGCGCCTCGTCGGCGGACCACAGCCCATTATCCGGATGCATCTCGAGCAGTTTGGAACCATTCAGGATCACCACTCCTTCACCCCGAAATACATCATTATCTTTGGGGACAATGGATTGCATGCGATAAGTACCAGGCGAGAATACGAAAGTCGTGCCCGCGGGCGCACTGCTTACAATGCCGGTAACATCTTGATCGGACTTCAAACGTACGATCTCTGCAGAGGTGGCGAGGCAAACTGGATATAGAAATGAGATGCTGGTTAGTAGCAACAGATAGCGGTGATAACGATACAGAGCCTTGTTTCGCCGACTCTTAACCCCTTCCTTTCTTGGCCGCGCCTGAGAAAGTCTATCCATCGCGATCTGCCGCTCGACAATACAGAGAAAATCAGACGCGAACCTCTTGATCTCGCCACGCTGAGGGACGGCACGGATTTTGGATGCTCTCATTCCTTCACCCTGTGGAGTTGCTATCTTGCAAATATGTGAGCTTGGATTATTTTTTGTCGGGAGCGCCCTTCGTACGTCCTCTCACGACGCGGAACAGCCCCCTAGTCAGTTGCAAATTCTTTCTTGACAGTAACGTGAAGGATGTTCTGTATCGCACTAGTTCGAGGGTTGTGCCTGCCAAAACACTAAGCCGCCCTCCGCTGTCCGAGTCAAAGCTATCCTAGCGGACTAGCGGTACATCTTCCCGTGAGCCCATTGAGAGAATTTGGGATATTTCCTCATTTAGTGCTTCTCGCGAAATCGTCAGCAATTCAAGGCAAGCATTAAAGTTGTGCTCCGCAATTTCGCTCGACCACCGAATGTCTGCGAGCGGATCGTCCATTGTGAAGTAACGGAAGCCGTTATAGCTAGAGCACGACGCCTCCACAATCGGAATCGCGCCACACATGATGCTTTCAAAGAAACGATAGGTCCAAACAAAGTCACCTGCCGGGCATAATACAAATCTGGACCGTGCAAGCATCCTGAAATAGTCGTCATCCCAGGCCTTACCGGGAAATACACGGCCCTTGTCAGAGGCACCAATCATCACGCTTCCAAACTTGGTCTGGAAAATGAATTGCGTTACTCCTGATGAGTGCACTCGTAGCCATCTTTTAATCTTCTCCCGCATAATAAGATATTCCTTCAGGAATGGAGGTCGCGGAATTCCGTTCAAAACTCCCTGACGCTTTAGCCATGCATTCAATGAATCTATGCGGGCAGGCGTCATCAACCCTATGAAGGAAAAATCTATGTCCCGACCCAAGTCCCACAACTCCCTCAGATAACTGAAGTATGCGCGCGGAAAGATGAGCGGCCTTTCGATTGAACCGATTCTTGTCAACGGTGTCTCATGAATGATTTCAAAATCTGTGATCAGTTGTTCGTCGCCCCGTGATTCTGAAAATCTTGCGTCAAAATATTGTTTCAGATATTCCAGCTTGGTTAGATACTCGGGTGCAATGCAAACGAGATAGTCGCTCTCGGACAACGCCTGTATGAAACGCAAAACCTGCAGGCGATCGCTCGGTAGCTCGATACGTATAGCGGGCCGCTTCCGCGCACCCACACCTTCTCTTGGCATCAGAGTTCTCCAGTCGAAATTAGTATTGCAGCGGCGGAGGGCACGTAATGACGTCAGCCTCTGCCCCAAGACAGCGCCGTCGTATCGGTCGATGGCCACGCCGCCTATCGATCATGTCCGTAATCTATACGACTTATGCCTACTGAGATACGATTACAGTGCCAGAATGCTCGGGCAACATCTTGCCGGAGAACCACTTTCCCCATCGAACGCCAGGCTTCTCCAGAAACTTATAAAGCAACATGGATAGGGGCAGCACAATGGATCCATTCACAATTATCGAGACGAGAAACCGTATCAGCGCTGGCAGGGCCAAAAACCAGTGCTGTTTCAATAACAATGCACAAACTGGAAGGAGAACGAGCGAATGCAATAGATAAATCGAGTATGACAGCGTCCCTAGTTTTTGAATAACCTTGTGGTTGAGAAATCCACGAACAGGGCCGAAAAATCGCTGCCCACCGGATCCGCGGTATACAGTAACAACGTAAAAGAGACATGCAAGGAAAATCTGGGCACCCGCTAATCTGAAATTTATCCCAGGTATCGCGAAATGTGCAGCTACTGGCAGGACGACAAGCCAGGGTAATATATACTCTGTCTCCGAATGCATCCTTGCTGCGATCAACATTCCCATACCGAACAGGTACATTCGGAGTGGAAGAAAGGATTCTATTGCGAAGCTGCGAAAATACAAAGACAACAGAAGTGTGATAAGCAGTGACAGTGTAGACACAACAAGTATCGTTCTATGGTAACCGAACTTTAGAACGAGGAGCATCACGAGCGGGAAGACAGCATAAAACTGAAACTCCAGCCCAAGACTCCAATCGGGCAATGGTGTCCGAAAGGCGAAGTGCGGCATCATACCGAATGTGAACGTAAGATGGGCTAAATAGTTCTCAATGGAGCGGTCGCCATAACGCGCGAGTTCGGTGGCTGCAATCGGATATTGCGACTGGATAATATCACGTGCATTGCCCCAAAACCTGCCGAAGGTAAGAGACAAAAAAAGCATCGGATAATAAAGGGGTGCGATGCGAAAGAATCTTCGAATCCAAAACCGCCAGATGGTGGCGGGTTTATTCCATGGTTCAAGTGTTTCGCGCTGCTGAAACTGATGAACCATAATAAAGCCCGATATTAGGATGAAAAGATCAACTCCACGGCCACCGGAAGAAATGATTGGCAAAGTAGCCCCACAAGCCACTGCAGCATGGAGAGCGAAGACCCAAAGGGATGCGAGGCCGCGTAATCCCTCGACCTCGCCGAGCCACCCCTTACTCTTGATCACTTCGCCTTTTTTTTCTTGCGGCTTTTCTGCTACTACCATTCCGCTCTCCTATCGAAGACCATCCCCACTTCTTCGCGCTTACTTTCTGATGGAAAGGCCTCGACCTTGACGGGACTACTTGGCAGAAAGCGAAGCAAGAGCTCATGGCGATAGCACAGCCAATGAAACATGCAATACACCACGATACTCATCTGTCCGAGCAGGGACGCAAGAACGACGCCAGAAGCCTGCCAAAGATGTCCGAGAAAATACACCGTAGCAAGGCTCACGATGGCCGAGAGAGCATTGGCCCGCAGCAAAGCGCGAGTATCTCGTACGCCGCGATAGAGGTAGAACCACAACCGTCCGGCAATCCACACTACGATTGCTGACAGTTGCAATAGCATTGGTAAGTAAAAAGCCTCCATCGCGGGGCCGTAGAGAAATCCCAGCATAGGGCGGCCGAAAAGGCCCAAAGGCACCAGGATCAGACCCAGCGATACTACACCGACAAGAATCGCTCGCTGGATGAACTTATAGGCTCCCGCCGTACCCTTCACTTTTAATTCCTCGGCGAGGCGAATAGGCACTACATTCTCGATTGAATTGAGTACCAGATTTACGGGTCCGGCAAAATACTGAGTAGCCCGAAGGCCGCCAATTGCCGCACTGCCGACGATCGATGTCCCAATTAGCAGAACACCCTGAATGCCAAACCATTGCACTTGGTTTGCGATCAGCATATCGCGGCTTAGGCTCTTAGAATGAGCCCAGGTCTCCCGAAGATGTCCCCATGCGGGGTGAAAGTGGTCTGTGAGGGGACCCATAATGGTTCCGGCAACCGATGTAACGAACATCACTACAAGGGTACTAAGGAGTGTTAAGTGATGAATGCGCCACAGTACATACAGCAAAACAAATTGCACGAAATAGCTGAGCACATCACTGACAATCGCGAGATTTCCTTTGTTATAAAGAAAGTAATAGCGCCTAAGCCAATCTTGAAGCTGAAAAGTCCCAACGCAACAGGCAAAGATGAGAACACAGGGAAGCGAATAAAACTTTGTAAAAATGCGTGATGCGGCGCCGATAGTCGCAAAGGTTACAAATAGGAGAGAACTCGCCAGCATCTGAATTGTGAGCATTCCATCGACGAATTGCCGCTTTTCCTTGCCCGTCATTAGCGGAGCGATGCTAAGCATAGGTGAACCAACAAAGCTCATTTGCAAGACATTTGCATAGAGAAGAAAAGCATATGCAATGCTATATTTTCCAAATTCCGAAAGTCCCAGACCGCGTACCAGTACGATACTGGCGGCAAAATTAGAACCGCTGACAATAATCTGATCAGCGAGAGCCGCAGCGCTGCGACCACGAGAGACTCGGGCCATAATTGTTGATATACGCGCCCGCCGAATCAGTCTAGGGCAAGCGTTAAGTATCGCGAGCGCCACCTTGGAAAAACGCGAAGGCGTTTCTGCTGCGATATGTTCTACGCTGTTGTCTATCTTATTCTGCATTATTGTTCGCAAGAATTAGTGCTTAAAAAATGGCCGCTGTCATAACCTGACGGAATAGAATTCGAGTACTACGCGTGGACAGGGGAGTATTCGGAGTTCGTGGCGTCAATAATTCGCATCCCCGATTGCGCGATGGATAGTTGTGTTTCGTATGCCTGCACCCTCATAGCAGAGATCCCAAAGCCCACGATAGACCAGAACCAGATACCACCCTGGGGGCCTTCAAGATAGACATCGAAACTCATACTGATGATAGCGGCAAGCCAATAACAGAAGATCCATAGAGTTAATCGGCTCCAGAATTGCGATCCCGACTGTGTAGCTAACCGGTAGGCTTTGAAGAGACGCAAAACAAATGTTAGATTAAGTGCTACCCAAATTATGATTCCCGGAACGCCCATGCGAGCTAAAACAGTCATGCTTCCGTTATGCGGGCTGCGGAGAGAGGTTTCCTCCTTTGTCAGGCCAGGAGGACCATCATCTTGGGCGAGATTAACTCCGAATCCCTTTCCTGTCCAAAAATACGGGCCATAGATAGTGTAGTTAATGATCTTTTTCCACCAGATTAACCTCCACTCTTTCGTGCCTTCTAGGTAGACATCGCTATTGCCAGCGCCGACAATGCTGCCAAGATTTGAAGCTATTTGCTTTGACGTGAATTGCTTAGTTGAGACTTGGGCCGGAATTAAGTTTGCTTCAAGTACAACTAGCGTCAACAAAATACTAGTGATCCCAAAGAGGGCGACTTTCCAGCCGACCGTTCGGGTTTTTACAATAGACGCTACAATCAGGGGAACTAGTATGGCCAAAAAGCCGCTTCGGTTCATGACCAGAATGATGACTGCTGTAAGTGACCATCCCACGAATCCCGCCAGACGATAAATCGACATCCCTTGTTTTTCCGAAGCAGATCGTCGATTTGGAAAAAGCAACAGGAAAAGTGCCGCTCCCGCAAGATGAACGGCCGCATCGTCTCTCTTGAGAGAGATGATGCCGACATGATTCGACCAAGGAATCGTGGGCATGTTCTTATATGCGAACGAAACGAGGGTGAGAAGGGGCAGAACAGGCAGATACCAACGCAGAAATCTGCGATAGCTGTTGAGCGCGCGGGAAATCTGATTGCTTCGATTAATGAACGCTGTGATCAGCAACGCGAACGTACCGTATCCCCAAAGTACAGCGTCGCGCACGGCGTCAAAGTGATACGTTGAAACAAAAGGGACTGTCCGGCAGAAGCCCCAGAAGGCAAAGATGGCCCATAGGAGCAGTACACTGTCGCTGAAGAGCAGCATCACTCTTTGGGATTCCAGGAAAATGAAGAACCCCAAAACAAGAATAAATTCACCCACAAAAAAGTAGGAGAATCCTCTTCCGAGCACAGCATAGCCAAACAGCGCGAGTACCAACACCTTGAGCCAAAAGCCCTGCAATGATCTCTGCGTTATAAGCATGAAAACCCTCTGACTTCTGATCTGAAAGCCAGGGACGCTGATTGACGCATTCCTGTATGAACAAGCGACCGTGCGGGCATGGTTAGTTTCCTTAGATCGTCAGCGCTTGCGATGTCGTACTTTCGACCGTTGATCTAAATTCGGCCAGTCGGTCGGCGATCGCTTGCAGGTAAGCGTCCTTCGCCGACAGAAGTGCAAGTATATCTGTCGCCCGATAAATGGACGAATTGCACTCGGAGAGAGTTGGTATCCCGAGGTCCACGGCTAATGAGCGAACCTTTGCAGTATGTGAGATTGCAACCGGCAACGAACCGGAGATGGAAGCGAGAATAAGAGGGTGCATTCGGATGCTGACGACGGCATCGGAAGAGGAGTAAGCATTCAAGACATCTGCGACGCTTTCAGGCTTGCAAAATGTAACACGAGAGTCGCCCCTAAACTCACCTTCAAGGCGAAGTAAGAGCCCCAAGTCGTAATCAATCCGGAGATCGTGGGCGGTCAAGCAAACGTGGCATCCCGCCTTCAAAAAACGCTGGGCCAATTCGGAGAAGTATTCGGCTTTTCGCGGAGTTCTATCTGGATCATGGCTTACGACTATTGTGATGCGTGGCGTGCTATCCGTACTTTGTACCCGGCGTGGGAACACATCATTGTTCAGAGAAAAGACAACGTCCCGCGTGGCATACAGCTTCTCCTCAGGGAAGCCGCAGGACCTCAATACATCAACCGACGCCCCATCGCGGCAAGTGCAAATTGCCGCGAGCGAATAGAAGTGCCGGACGAGCATCCTTGTGATCCTGCGACTAATCGGTTCGGCACCGATGCACAAAACTAAAGTCCGCAGGCCGAGCATTCGATTAGCCAAGAGCAACAATGACGTCCACCCGACAGGCCAGACTAGCGTTTTGTCATCAAGCAGTTGGCCGCCTCCAACGATCAGATGTGACCGACGTAGCAGCTTCAAAGACCGCACTGAAGGAAAGCTCACGGGCTCCATGCCCCAAGCCCGGTACTGCGCAGCAACCCTTTCTGCGATGCCACCGCGAATCAGTACATATTGCAGTGCAGTTGGCCGCAGTTTGCGGATGAGCCGGGACATGGCCCAGAGAATGGCCTCATCGCCGAGGTTGTGGCCACCGTATCCGCCCCAAATTACGAAGCTATTTCCCACTCCTATCCCTTCTATTCGCTATCAACACTCCAAGCGAAGATGCGAGTCGCGACATTCTCCCAGCTACAACCGAGTTGTATATTGCCGTCGGGGAGATAGAGTTCACAACTGTACACGAGCTCTTCCCCGATACATTGCCCAAGACGATCCATTTGGATACTCTTCGAAAATCTCAAGGCTTGCTCTTAAAACATACGACCAACAGGTGAAATGATCGGCAGCGTCTGGCGACGTGTGATCTCCCTAGCTCCAGTGACGTCAAGGCGTTCGGAAAAGTGCCTTCAATTCTTGCTCCAGCGGGCCGTTACGCTTTGCTCAATAAGTGAAAGCATCTCGTCGCATGACTTTGCAACCTGTTCCGGTGTTATCTGCAAAATGCAATGCGGCTCAATGGCATCACATCCTGAGCGGCAGGGAGGTGTAGCTATCTCTGGCTGAATCACTCGTGCATGATCAGAGTAAGGCGCAAACCGAACTGGACTATTCCCGTGATTTATGTCTCCGTTTGCAGGGTGGGGTGAGATCACCAGAGGCATGCAGCCTACCGCAGCAGCTAGATGAGCTAGGCCACTATCAGGTCCGATAAACAGGTCACAAGCCTCCAAGCAGGCAGCAGCTTCTCGAAGCGCTGCTCCACTCACCATGCGGTTTTCTACCGACAGCATGGATCGAAGGAATTCGCCATCATTTCTTTCAGCCTCTGAACAGATCACAAGCACAAATATCGCTCGATGTTCGGCCAGCAAACGAATCACTTCTGCCCACCTTTCCAATGGCCATGATCTTTTCCTTGCCTGGGCTCCGAAAGCGACACCGACAATAGTTGAATACCTCTCGGCATCCCCGATAAAGCGTTTAGCAAATGCTCGATCTTTTTCCGTCAGGAGAACTTCGGGTTGCGATGTACAACGGCGGCCGGTTAGATGTTTTACTACGGCCAAATTGCTAAGCACCTCATGCTGAGGGTGTGGCCTGGGAAGACTGCGCATTGAACGAAACGCATAAGTGTTGATCTTTCTGGCCAATCCTCTTTGGGGGGTGTCTGAATACATCAGACTAGTCGGAGCATTGATAAGTCGTAGGAGTAAATTGGCCCCATAAATGTCGGGCCCCAGAGCCGGCCGTAGAGCAATGTCTACTTGTTCCTTTCGGAAGAATTTCCAATACAAGTGTGCGACCGAATACTCTCGGCGAAATTGTTGAACTAACCTCGATTTGTTTACTGGAGATGGATATAGTATCCGGTCCACATACGGATTTGTCTCCAACAGAGCGCTATTGCCTTTCTGAACGACCGCCGTCACCGTGGCATTCTGATAACGAAGTTTCAATTCACGGAAGATCGGCGTCGTCATCACCACATCGCCCATTGCATCCAGGCGAATCACCAGGATATTTTTGGGCTCGTCATAAACGCTGCTCTGCTTGCTGGGGGTCCGCCGATGTAAGGATCGCAGCAATATTGCAACCAGTAAGACAAAAGGGACCCTGCGCTCTCGTAAAGAGCGCCAGGCACGCGCTGCTTCCAGAGTCCAGTTCGTTTTCTGACTCTTTAGCTTGCTCAGTAATTGCGAAAAAATCATAGGAGCGCTTGTGCAGTGATGAGAAGTCAGATGGTGATCTGTCCATTCTGGGCAGATTTACATCCCACGCTAGTGGACGGTATAAATCGTTGCCGAAGTAGCGGCAGAAAGCACCCCTTGCCCCTTAAGCAGCACGGATTTGATCTTGTTTGAAGGCACAAAGACGATGTCTTCTGCCTGCAGCGGCAGTGCCGTCGCTTGGCCCTTGTTGACTTGATTGTATTGTGCCGGTAGTTCCAATATGCTTCCATCCGGCTGCTTGCGAATGATCCGGATGCTGCCGTTTGCTGCTTCCGGCGCGGGCCCGAAAGCCATGGCCAAAGCTTGGATGATATTCAGATCACCGGCCTCCTGCATGACATAGCCACCGGGACGATTCACTGCCCCAAGGACATACACGATGCCAGCCTTCTTTACCTGAACTGTATCTCCAGGATTGATCTCTACGTTGGGAACTGCCCGGCTGTCCACGTCGCGACCATAGTGAACTAATTCCGTCGCCTGCGGAGGCTCTTCCATCCGGTGGATGACAATCTCATTCCCTGCGATCTGGGTTCGACCTCCTGCCATCGCGAGAACGTCAACGAGCTTGCGCGGGGCCAGAACCGGGTAGCGCCCAGGCGAATTAACCTCTCCAAGGACCACGATATTCTGTGCGCCGTATTCATCGATGTTAACGACGACGTGCGAGGTCTTGAGGATTTCCTCCGACACCAATTTCGCGCCGATCGCGACTTCGGCTTGCCGCAACGTCAGCGACTCCAGGTGGATGGAACCAGCCAGAGGGAGCGAGATATTGCCATGGCCATCCAACCGATACGTGCCATCCAGATCGGGCTCTTCGAACACATGGATGTCCACCATACTGCCCGGCACGAGCTTCATGGTAGAGACACCTTCCGGCGCGACCGTAGGACTCGAATGGGTATCCGGCATTGGTGCGGTTTGCAGGCCCTTCGTAACTTGCTGCACTTGCTGCGATGTTGGCGAGGCAATCTGCGCATGCAGAACAGCTGGCATCGCCAAAAATACGAGGGTAGCCCAGGTAAAGCATCGCGCCGCACTTGTAAGTGCCTGCGATTTAGGATTTTTGTTTGCCATTGCTCTTGTCACCGTAGTATTCACCGCCATAGTAACCATACGAGTAGTAGTATTCAGACGATCTTGTATCCACCGCGTTTAGGACGAACCCCAGAAGGTTCGCCTTGTTCCGCCGAAAAGTCTCTGCGACTCGCGTCAACGCCGGCCGCGTCGTCGCTTCGGAACGCAGAACCACCATGACGCCATCCACCATTGCCGACATAATCGAAGAGTCGGCGACCAGCATGGCTGGCGGGCTGTCAATTAACACGAGATCGTATTCCCTCGACAAACGGTCGAGCAGGTTAGCAAATGCCACGGATCCCAGCAATTCGGCCGGATTTGGGGGAGTCGGGCCTGCGGGAAGAACAGAAAGGTTCTCTACTTGGGGATCCTGGATGATGAAGTCGGCTGGATCGAGCGACGAAGTAAGCAAGTTACTGAGGCCCCGATCGTTGGAGTTGCGTGTGAGCCTGTGTAGCGAGGGCTTTCGAAGGTCGGCGTCGAGCGCCAAGACCCGGGTACCCAAGATGGCGAAACACGCTGCAAGATTGTAGGTTGTTGTGCTCTTGCCCTCTTTGGGCAGTGAACTTGTTACCAGGATGGTGCGGGGCGGCGATCCTGGCTGCGAAAGCAAGAGTGTCGTGCGCAATGCCCGATAGGCCTCAGCGGGCTGAGAATTCGGCTGGGAAGTGATCCATGCGCCAGAAGGGGATGCCAACGCCTCGGCGGGTAGGTGATTTTTGCGCCCCGGCAAGCGCGAAGTGTAGTCGAATTGTGGAATCGAACCTAGGACTGGAATTCCAGTTAGATCCTCAACTTGCATACTGGTGACAACCGAGTCGTCAAGGGTATCCAGAACGAATGCCATGATCACGCCCAGGAACAACCCACCTGCAAGGCCAATCGCAGTGTTCAGAACCTTTTTCGGATGAGCTGGTTTTGCCGGAGGCAACGCGCTGCTTATAACAGAGACATTCGAAGACTGCGTACCAACGGATAACTTCGATTCCTGCAGCTTGGTATACAGATCCTGATACAACATCCTCGTAGAATCTGCTTCCTGCTGAAGAACAGCCAAACGGATTTGCGAATCGTTAACCTTGTTAGCTTCCTGCTCTTCGGCGTCGTAGGCTTTCTGGAGACCGTCCTCAGTTTTCTGCGCCATCTGGTAATCCAATCCGGCACGGTTGACGATGCGCTGCACTTCGTCTTTGATCTGCCGGTCGAGTTCCCCCAATTGAGTGTCCAGATCGACGAGGTGAGGGTTCTTTGCGCCGTAAGTTTGCAGCGCTGAAGCCAGTTGAAGCTTGAGCGCAACCTGTTGCTGACGCAAGGCCAGCAAGCTACTGAACATTCCGCTTTGGGAAGAAGTATCCCCTGGCGTCGTCGCAATCTGCGCTTCTGCCATGTTCGCCAGAGCATCCGAGTCGCCAGATTTGGCCAACCGGTAAATTGCCTCTCGAGTAATGCGAACTTCTCGTGCAATGACGAGATCCTTATTCAATTGCCCCAGACGATCTAGTACCGGGCTGGAGACTGACGGCGCCCCGCTCCCGCCCTGCTGGGTCGAACTAGATCCGGAAGTGGGGAAAACTATAAGACCGCTCTGCTTCTGGTAATCAATCAGCCGCTGCTGGGCCGCCTCCACTTGCTTATTGAGATCGGCGATCTGACCTGACATCCATTCGGAAGCCTGCACAGTAGACGAATTTCGCCGACTGAGCCGGTCCTCGGTAAATTGATCAATGAGAGCATTAGTTACGCTCGCTGCAAATTTCGGATCGGGGTCTTCAAACGTCACTTGGATCAAACGGGTGTCTAGAATTGGAGTGGTCGTCAAGTGGGAGCTGAACTGCTTCAACAAGCTTTCCCGCGCAGCCGACGCCTCGCTCAGAGGTAGCCCCTTTTCTTGGGGAAGACGAGCGCTGCTTCCAAACAAGCTCCAACCGTGCTTCTGGTGATCTTCATAGTGGGTCCGTTCCATTGAACGGATGGCCAGAGCATCACTCTGCAACACTGAGACCTGCGTCTGGATCTCCGTCTTTGTGTCATCGCTTCCACCAAGACTACCGGCCAATTGGCCCAGTGCGCTGTCCATGGGATCGCTCTGCTGTTTTTCAATCTCTATCGTCGCCGTCGTGCTGTAGTAAGGACGCAGGATGATTGAAACGGCGAGTGCCAGAAAGCCACAGACGAGAGCCAGCCAAAGAACAACGTACTTTCTTTTGCGCACGACGCGGATCGCCTGACGGAATGACAGATCTTCGCTTTCCAGTCCGCCAGGAAGCGCGAGGCTATCTGGCACTAGGGCGGGGGGGATACCCGATTTTTTTGAGGTTGACGGCATATTCGTTTGAAGGAGCTCCTGACTAACTGGTAAGCCGGATTCGGCTTTGCACCTTGTGGGACAGCCACACTGAAGGAAATGCGGAAGCACACAAAGGCCCCGTCGAATCTACCTGGCATGTGTTGCTGATTTCACGCTGCTCGCAGGAATCGTCGAACCACATTCCCTCCCTACTTTCCACCACCTTCAGGGAAGGCCAAAAGGGAGATAGCTGCTTGCCACTAGGATTATCAGAGTATGGTTCTAAATATAATCAAAGCCATAAGAAAATAACGCGGCTAACACGCTCTTATGTCAAATCACCCTGAGGATTGTCATCCGACGAGACAGAGTGACTACTGTTAAAGCCCATAAACTGAAGAGTAATCTTGAACAGAAATTTTGGGTTGTTAATAAGATATCTCCGCGCCAGCCTCTTCGGTTCCTGCAGTAAGCGATGGAACCACTGCAGTCCAGCCTGCTTCATCCAGGCAGGTGCATCCTGAATTCTGCCAGTATGGATGTCGAAGGCCGCGCCAACACCAACCAGCAAGGGAACCTTGAGGCGCTCTATATATTGAGCCATGAACTTCTCCTGCTTTGGCGTACTCAATCCCACCCACATAATATCGGGCTTCGATTCCCCTACAAGTGCAATTAGTTCCTGTTCCTCTTCCGAATTTAGCGGTCGGAAGGGAGGAGTGTATGTGCCGGCAATTTGCAGCCCAGGGAAGCGTTCTGCCAGCCGCTCACCGAGCAGAGAAGCAACTCCATCGTTGCCGCCGTACAGAAAATGACGGTAGCCACGCTCAATGGAAAGCTTGCACATCTCTAACATAAAGTCGGGTCCATACACGCGATTCATGCTCTTGAAGCCTTGCAATCGACCGACCCAAGACATGGGCATTCCGTCAGGGGTACTAATAAACGCACGATTCAGGATCGAGCGAAATTCAGGGTCCGATTGCGCTTCCATAACGCCATGTACGCCAGTGACACACACATATCCGGTGTGTCCACTTGGAATCAATCGATCTGCCAATTCGACTGCCTTTTGCATGTCGATAGCAGATACCTGGACACCCAACACATGGGCGTGATCGTGTCGAAACCCGGGACTGGACAGGGCAGGCAAATGTTCCTCCAAAGTGGTGTATCAAACGTACGCAAACTCAGACCATTTCAATCGAAGGAGTTTGTTTCCTCGGTTGAGTCTCATACCCCGCGCATTGCAAAAAATGCGGTGTGCACAAGAACGGCAAGATCCATAAAGAAGCTGCGATTCCGTATGTAGTAGAGGTCGTACTGAATATTCTCGTGGATGTGGAATGCCCGATCAGCGCTCAACTGCCAAAGTCCCGTGATTCCTGGAACTACCTGCAGTCTCTGACGTTGCCTTAGGTCATATCCCTCCACGATGAAGGGCATCTCCGGCCGAGGTCCAACGAGAGACATATCGCCCTTTAACACATTGAATATCTGTGGAATCTCGTCGAGGCTTGTCTTTCTCAAGAACCTGCCGACCCTCGTGATCCGGGGATCTTTCGCCTCGGTGGGAGAAACTCCGTACTTCGGAGCGTCGGTGCGCATCGATCTAAATTTGTACATATTGAAGAGTCGTCCCTTTTTGCCAACTCTCTTCTGAACGAACAACACGGGTCCAGAAGAATCGAGACGCACGAGAAGCGCGATAGCAAGGAGCGCAGGACCCAGCAGCAATAAAAGAATCGAAGAAACTACAAGGTCAAAAACCCGCTTAGCCATGTTGTAGCGCCACGCCGCGATCGGGGTCCCAACAGACGTAAGTAGCAGGCCGTCAACATCAATTGACTCCATCCAGTAGTGCCCGCCGATCTCGCGGTCTGAAAGAAATGCCAGTTCCGCTTTCGCTCCCACCGCAGCTTGCGCTACTTCGAAAAACTTCTCCCGAGAAAGGCTGGGGATGGCGATGACCAGCATGTCGCATTGGCAGGACTTCAACATTTCCGGCGTAATTGATTCACATTGCACTTCGACAGAGCGGTGCCGCCGGTAGCCCAACTCAAAGATGGATCTTCCATGAAGTGCTGGGTTGTCGTCGATGATTACGGTGGGGTTCAGCCCCAGCTTAGGAGAATGCAGTAGAGCTGACAGAACCCGCCTTCCGGTATATCCGGCACCATAAATGACCACCCGTTGAACACCGTAGCCTTTGGCGTGCAGGATTCGGATCGTAGAAAAAGTGAGGTGCTTTTGGATAACTAGCAAAATCGGCACAATGATGAGAGCGAGGATCAATGCACCCCGTGAGAAGGTTCGCCCGAGAAAGAAGGTAATGGGCAGCAGAAGTAGCAGGGCTTGCCACGGAACACTAATGGCTCGTTCGGTCTCGCGAATCCTGAGCAGACTGGTGCCCCCCCTATACGCACCATCTCTTTCCAGCAATAAAACGACCAGCATGCCTACAACGGAAGCAATAACAGTCACTTCCCTCATCGGGTAATGAACATGCTTTCCTATTTGGAGGGAGAAATATAAGTAATAAGCTATGCATATACCAGCTGCACTGGTTACAAAGTCTGCCGTTACTTCGGCGAATGTCACGGCTTTCCGAAAGAAGTCCGAAGAAAATGACCGCTGCTCGTTTGCCGCTGCCGTAAGGTCTTCTGTCAGAACATTCGTAATAATTGGCTCTGAGGCACCCATACGCGTCTCCAGTAATCAGTATTTGCGTTGAATACTTCATTCCTGAACAGTCTTGAAGGTTTTTTGAAAGATGCAGAGTGTAAGTTTGAAGGGATAATCGAATGCAGTTGAGTTGCGAGCTACCTCTTATCAAGCTCGTCGATGAAAACGGATCACGAGTACTGCCAATAACTTCCCTAGCCGACTGGGATATCGCATGGCGAGCAGGAGGTTCTTCATGCTGCGACTCGGCCACTTCTCATCACTTCACAGCACTGCGTATCGCACTAAACACTGTCGAGTGGCTGAAGTAGCAACAGAAGCTGAGTGTAAACCTCAAAGATAGATTCCGGGCCGGATGGAGAGCCGGAGAAAATGCGATGAAGCGAACCATAGCCAAAAACGATGGCCACAAACATCAAAATTGGCGCCCTGGCGTCGGAGCGACATAACTCGCCAGTACTAATCCATGGCTTCAGATAACTGGCAATAACTTCGATCAATTCACGCAAGTGCTTGCGCAAGAGCGGGTCTATGTCCTCCCCTAGCTCAAGAGCACTGAACTGCACAAGCCGGATGAGATCGGGTTTCTGCGTCAACGCCGCCGCAATCAGCTCAAATGTGCGATTCAAGGCAGCGCGTCCGTCAGAAGCGTCCGCCAATCGGGCGAGCAAATCGCCCCTCAGGTGCACTTGTCGCAACTCCGACTCCAACACCGCAAAATAAAGATCTCGCTTGTGTGGGTAATGGCGGTAAATAGTTACCTCATTAACTCCCACAGCGGAAGCAATGTCGCGAGTGCTGACCCCGTTATAGCCGGACCTGGCAAACAGAGCCATAGCTGCTGTAAGGATTCGAGCTTGAGTACTACCTGCCCCAGCAGTGGATGTTCGCTTCATCTGAAATAGTTCGTGGCATTAAATGTGGGCTGTAATTGCCGACGCTCCGCAGTCGTGAGCGGGTCCCGCCCCCTGTGGCTCAAGATCATCGCCGTCGACCTCTACCGCGATACTTTGCATGATCAGGTCCAGCGTGAGCACGACCCGAATACCATTCTTCTTTCGAATCACGACGCCTTCCATGCCTGCGAGGGCGCCCGAGCGTATGCGCGCCCGCTGGCCCACCAGCAGCAAGGGGTGCGGTTCGGCACTTCGCGATTCCAATCCAGAGCGAAGCGTATTGATGTCGGCATCTGGCAAGGGCGCGGGCTCTCGGGCGGTGCCGCCTACCACGCACTGCACACCCGGCACCTCTAGAACGCGTACACGCTCGCCTCGCCCAATGCGAGCAAAGATATAGCATGGAAACAGAGGAAGCTCGAGGTTAACCCTGGAACCATCTTTCCATTTGCGTTGAGCGCGATAAAGCGGCAGAAAAAACTCAATCTGCCTGAGACTGAAGTGCTCCGCCACACGCTTCTCATGCCGGAAGCCTGTATAAACGGCAAACCATTTTGGCGCAGACTCACGCGCAGCTTCACCATCACCTATCAGCCGTTTCGAAACGTCGCCATTGAAGTTACTTTGCATGCTTTAGACAGGGCTTCGCCAGCCTCACTTGGGTGAGGGATTTTCACAGATAGTTTCAGCTAGTACAGAAATTGAGCTCTTGCAAAGAGTAGGTACGGAAATAACTTTTACGGAACCGCATCCCTCGAGAGAGACGCGAGAATCGAGTTGATTCTTTATGTTTACGAAAAGTACCGATACAGCAGGTGGAGATTAAGGGCAGTGACCTTCATTTACCCATGAAGTACTCCTTTTTCTCCTTACCTAAGTAACTCTGGGTTAGTTACTACTATAGGGTGCGTTCGCCTGTCGTGTCAACGTAAATGTTTCGTGAATGACCTAGATACGAGCACCTGGCTCAATTTAGTGGCGCAAATAAGTTAACCGTTCTGTAACTGGCAAATGATTCGATGCAAGCCATTGCATACATTCCAAAGCATGTGATTCTGGACAGAGCATCGACAGGAAATCCATGTGTAGATGACGTCCTTCACGGGGTACTGCTGATTATTTGTCCTGGAATATGCGTTAGTGTAGCACGGGTCTTAATCGGACTCGGATCCTGCATCGAGCGTAGAGATATCTTCAGCTGGTTTCACAGTCGAATCGCCCTCACCTCTTAGTTTCTTAAACGATATGAGGACAGCTGTCTCGGTAGTAGAGGTGGGCTTGACGCGTCGTCTTTCGTAGCGGCATCCTGACTTATCATTGCTTCCATGTAGGTCAATTTGTTGACAAGGAATAAAGTTGAATGACTGCTAATAAGGGCTTTGGTGATTTGCTCGAGGTGAGACGAAAGCACAAAATATCGGAACGGGAAGAAGGGGCTAACGCCAGGGAAGAGCCTTATGCGTTGCCTGTCGTTCGAGATTTTGCAAGTGCTTGGGTACAGGTTAGAAACGGTTTGATGAATTATTCGGGAAGAGATTTGGATGGTGACCCTCTTGAATGGCATCCGGCCGTTGGCGACTGTTTGAAATTCAAAAATACAAGAGTGATTTTGGCGAACGATGGAGAAAAGAACGGTGTGCCCAGCGGATGCGTAGCCGTGTTCACATTTCCGCAAAATAATGTTTCTTCTTCGTTAACGTCTGCTTCAAGACATCGAATCTGGAAATTGAAACCGCGTAAGCATGGCAGCCAGTTTTTCTGGTTCGTCGATCAGATCGGTTGTTATGTATCAAGCAGCCACCTTACAGCTCTAATTGTGAAGAATCTTATAGAACTTTCAGATAAGCATGAAGAAGCACGTGGTTGAATTTCATCACAGCCAGGATTCTTTGGTGTCCTTGCATTAGAGGGCGGAAGTCAACTCTGGCCCTTCTACGGAAACCTGATGGCCGCGTTCATAAGCGGGCGAGGCGGTGGGCTTCGACCTGAAAGCGTGATGGAAGCCCAGAGTCGCGAACTCAATGTCATGTTTCCTGAGTTACTACTCTAGGCGATCCTATCCCGCCATTTTGCGTGAGCGTCGCCCCTAACTTTCAATTACATATCAAGTCGTCGCGATCGATTGCAACTTACCCCAAAAGCATTCAAAGGCGCCAAGATCATGCCTCCTACCTGATTTGGCACAGATGCATAATCCATCGGGATCGTTTTGTATGTCTGACACGCACGAACTCCATCGCCTGGCTATCGTTTCTTTGGCGATGATCGAATCATCGAAGCCAATATCCTGGCCCGACATTTCACATCAAACGGGTATGGATTTACCGCAGGACCGCTCACGCTCCTGCAACCTTCAGGCAAGACACTAACGTGATTTCCGAGTCAATCTTCGATGATGCCCTCAGAAGACTTGCAGCGTCTCAGTTGTTCGACACATCGTATGCTTCTCTAATCGCGCACGCTGAGACTCAGTGTGTAGGCACTCGGGGCAGATTCCAGTGCTGATGGACGGCGATCATCCGCAAGACAAAGCAGACGACGATTCCAATCGTGGAGGCCAAAGCAGGCCGCATCTTCAACTTCAGGGCGAGAATCATGGCTGCGGCTCCGGCCAGGGCGGCAGCCGCATATACATCCGAGTGCAGGACAGATGGGATGCGGGCAAGCAGCACATCACGGATCGTGCCGCCACCAACACCCGTAACCCCTCCCATCAGCATTGCCAGAAACGGATGAATGCCATAGTCCAATGCCTTGGCCGCACCGGCAACTGCAAACAAAGCCAGCCCTGCAGCATCGAGCGTCACAATAAGCGATGCCGGGACCTGATTGACAAAGCTGCTCTGAAAAAAGACGACCGCACCACCCGCGAACGCGATCGCAGGATAGCGCCAATCCTTAATTGAATTGGGTGGAACGGCTCCGATCAGCACATCGCGAATAATGCCACCGCCCAAAGCCGTCGCGAAAGCCAGGACCATGAGCCCCAGAACATCCAGATTGCCTTGAATCGCAGCGCTTGCGCCCTCGACGGCAAATACGAAGGTGCCAATCAAGTCGATGACTAACAGCAGGGTTGCCGAGTGAAATTTTATGGGCACCATGGAGCCGAATTCACTTCCCGTCCGTTTCAAGACCAGAGTAAAGGCATCCCATGGAGAGTACAAATACTATCCATGGCGGCGCTGCGGCCAAGGATAATTTGGTTCAGACTATCGTTTGTGGGCTAATTCTGCTGTAATTTAATTTGGTCTGACGAATAAGAGGTATCGAATGAAGAAAAATCATTCTGCTCTGTTTTACTGCTGTGCTGCCATACTTGTTGGCTTAATGAGTCTCACTCCAACACCTGTTTTGCATGCGCAGAAGCGTGTGAGCGATAAAGATGTGGAAGCCTTGATGAAGAATCTGAAGGAAGATTCCAAGTCTTTTCGGGAAAACTTCGATGCCGCTCTTAAAAAGAGTGACATCCGCAGAACCAGCCAGGAGAAGGACGCCAAAGGGCTCATCGCCAACTTTGAGAAGCAGACGGATTCGATGTTTAGCGAGTTCAAAAAAACAAAAAAAGGTGATGTCGCCGTCGAAAATACGATCAGTAATGCTCAGGAAATTGAAAGACTCATTCATACCCTGCAGCTGGACGCCAAAACGACTGCAGAGTGGGAAAAAATCCGCTCGGAGCTGGATCGTGTATCGAGTGCCTTCGGGATCAATGCGCACTACAGCCGCATGTGAATCCCGATTCATCCATCCGAACAGATTCTCTCAGCAGCCAACGACCTCTGAACTCGAAACGGCCCTTAGATGACGAGGCTCGTCCAACCAAGTAAAATACGGGTTTTGGATTCGTAATAAAGGAAGAAACAATCATGGCAGTCTCAGCAATGGCCGGTATCCCGGCGCTCAAGGATATACAGCAACAGCTCAAGTCCCGGATGGACAAAGCTGTTCAGGACTTTCAGACCAACCTGGCGTCCACGCGCACCGGCCGCGCTTCCGTGGCCATGCTCGATCAGGTTCGGGTGGATTACTATGGCACCCCCACGCCGCTCAATCAGGTCGCCCAGGTGACCACGCCGGATGCCAACATGATCGTCATCCAGCCCTGGGATGCGAGCATCCTCGGCGAAATCGAGAAGACGCTGCGCGCCTCGGATCTCGGCTTTAACCCACAGAACGATGGCAAGATCGTGCGGGTTCCTGTTCCGCCGATGACGGAGGAGCGCCGTCGTGAAGTGGTCAAGCACCTGAATAAAGTTCTTGAAGAGCACAAGACTGCAGTCCGCAACATTCGCCGCGATGGCAACGAACTGATCAAGAAAGCTGCCAAGGACAAGAAAATCTCCGAAGACGAAGAAAAGCGTTCGCTCGAAGAGATCCAGAAGCTGACCGACGAAGAGATCAAGCGCATGGATGAGATGAGCAACAGAAAAGAAGCCGAAATCATGCAAGTCTAGACTGCGCGTCTAGCGATACGCGCCTTCGGCGCAAAAACAGAGGCCGCTGCGTTGCAGCGGCCTTTCTTGCTTGGAAATCGAAAACCTACATCAAAAATTTCGGCACGCCGTGCGACGGCAGCGATCCCGGCAGCCGGCGCTCCAGTTCTGTGCGCACCTGGTTGAGGCCATACATGCAGCTTTCAAAGGTCTCCGCAAGGCGGCCAAACAACGGGGCCTCGATTGCGTATTCAAACAGATCGAATTTAGAGACGATGTAATAGCTCTCTTTGCCGGCGCGGATCATGTCATAGAGATTGGCGTTTTCGTTTTCGCGCCACTTGTGCACCGACTCCGGATACATGCCTGTGCAGAAGAGCGCGTAATCGCCGATGTGCTTGCGGATTTCGCGTTCCACGTCGAAAGAAGACGCGGTCCCGTGCACTGGGTCGGAGGCGAGCAGCATTTCGCCTACTTCCCTCACCGGCCGTCCCGCCGCATCGCGTACGGGATAGAGTCGTTCGGAGATGCAGAAATCGGTCAGCAAATCCGCCACGTAGGTTGTCACCTCGCGGTCATTGATGCTGACATGTTCGCCGTAGCAGTCGGCCACAACATCGTGAAAGAACTGGCGTAACGCATGGTCTTGCGGAATCATATTGAAACCTCCCCCGATGCAATTCCCGGACAGGTGCATGCGTGCCTGGCGTTTGCTCCTACCAGAACTGCTTGGTATATGGATTACAAATGAATGAATTCGTTACATAAAGCAAGATACTTCTTTGGTACCACAAACATTGGTTAGCACTCGAAATGCCGATTTGGGAAAATTTCGCACATTCGCATTGTCACGTTATCTTCAAACTTCCCACCATAGAGTGGGCGTATTCTGAGTTGCGTATCCAAAATCCCCGCAAGGAATTACCGTGACCAAGGAAAATTCCTCAAAATCTTCTCGCAAACCTTCTCATCCCACCAAAAAACATCCCGTCCACAAGCCAACTCCGGCGCCCAAACCTAATTCCGACCAGCCTGTATTCGGACAGCCGCAGCCAAGTCCCGATCCGACGTCGTTCAAAGTGCCGCATCCTTCTGATGACGGGCTCTATAAGAAAGTCAACGACAAGTTGTTGCAGCCCATTCCTCCGCCGCGCAGCGGAGCAGCCGAGCCGATTCTTACACTGGCTGAGGTTTACGGCGATCAGGGCGATGCGAAGACCACGGCGCTCGAGCAGGCCGGACAGATCGTCTTCCACTCTGTCGGCGATACGGGCAGCGTTGTCAGTCCATTGACTGAAAACACGGTGTCAGACAAGATGGTCGCCGATTTCAGCGAAACCGATGCTACCAACGTGCCGTCGTTCTTCTTCCATCTCGGCGACGTGGTGTACAGCTTCGGCGAAGCCAAGTATTACTATGACCAGTTCTACGAGCCGTACCGCGAGTATCCTGCGCCGATCGTTGCCATCGCCGGCAATCACGATGGCGTTGTTTATTCAGGTGACACCGCGTCTACGCTCGACGCCTTCCTGCGCAATTTCTGCTCTGCCACTCCAGTCACGACTCCCGAAGCAGGCGGACTGCTGCGCACATCGATGATTGCGCCGGGCGTCTATTTCACCTTCGACGCTCCGTTCGTGCGCATTCTTGGTGTGTATTCGAATGTTCTGGAAGATCCGGGCGTTATCTCCAGCGAAGGCGGGACGCGAGCAAATGTCACCGATGTTCAATTAACGTTTCTCAAGACTGCGCTGGCCCGGTGCAAATCGGAAAAGTACGCCGGCGCGGTTATCGTTGCCGTACACCATCCTCCTTACACGGGCGGGAGTGTTCACTTCCCGAGCCCGAACCTTTCGGCGGATATCGACAGCGCGGCGCAGGCAGCCGGGTTCTGGCCGCATGCGGTCCTCTCCGGACACGCGCATAACTACCAGCGGTTCACGCGGACAGTGAATAGCATGTCGATTCCATACATCGTGGCGGGGTGCGGCGGCCATTCGCCGATTGCGCAGTTACAGAAAGACGCGAACGGCAACCCGATCCGGACACCGTATCCAGTGGATACCGACCTTACGCTGAACAGTTACGATGACACCGACTTCGGCTATCTGCGCGTCGTGGTGAATGCCCAGACGATGCGCATCGAGTATCACCCGGCTTCAGATGGCTCGACAACCAAGACGCCTGACGACAGGGTGACGGTGAACCTGGCGACGCGGACGGTGTCCTAAGCCAGGCACCCCTCCCCTGGGGTGTTTTTGTGTAAATTCGTGTGAACATAGGGGGTTGCGTGCGTTTTGCGCTGCAGCTCCCCCTCGGCTTCTCTGCGCTACGGTCAGGGTTCAGACGCTGACAGTCGAATGAAGACCTTCTTATTCCAGTGTAGCAATTTCAGCCCAAATACTATGCCAACACCCTGCTTGTCTAAGCCATTGGGATGCATGAATTTACGGGAAATCTGACAGCAAAGGGGCTTGACACGTTGTTTCAGTAGGCTCAACTTCGGTCGCCCGGTCGCTGCTGTCCATAAATGCACAGGCGCGTCCGATTTCGGACGCATATTTTTCGTTTTTGCCGCGCAAAAGTGCCGTGAACCGAGTCCATTGTTGCAGTTAGCTGGATGACATCGGTGGCTAACGAATTGCCACGAACGGGTTCGTAGTTTCTGAGATTAGAGATGTTCTGCGGGTACCGCGAGGAGCGTTATGCAGAATCTGCTTCAGAATATTCGTTTCAGCCTGCGCATGCTGGCCAAGAATCCCGGCCTGACCATCACCGTATTGCTTACGCTGGCGCTGGGCATCGGCGCTAATACGGCCATCTTTACCGTCGATTACGCGACGCTGCTGGCTCCGCTACCGTATCCGCAACCGGACCAGGTTGTGATGGTGTGGTCGAAGATTCAGACCTTTCACAATGGAATTTCGGCAGGCGACTACCTTGACTGGAAACAGCAAAGCAAGTCTTTCCAAAGCCTGAATGCGTGGACAGGCGGCTCGTTCAACATCGCAACAAAGGACCAGCCGGAGTTCGTCCCTGGAAACAAAGTGACGCCCGACTTCTTCAACATGCAGCGCCTGCCGTTTTTTTCTTGGGCGCGGATTTCTTCCTGAAGAAGGCGTGGATGGCAAGGATCATGTCGTCGTTCTGGCGCACAAGCTCTGGCTGAAGCTGGGCGGCGACATGAAGATCGTCGGCAAGACGATGCAGCTCGATGGCAGTCCATACACTGTCATTGGCGTGGAGCCGCCGGGTTTCCAGGACCGCTTACCTGCGCAGTTGACGGTGCCGCTCGTCTTCAAGCCGGAGCAGATCAATCACGACTTTCATTTTCTGCTGGTAATGGGCCGCCTGAAGGACGGCGTGACGATCAAGCAGGCGCAGGCGGACATGAGCGCCGTGACGGACCACATTGCGCAAACCTATCCAAAGAGCAACAAGGGCTGGGGCGCGTTTGTAGAGCCGCTCAAGAATGACTTCCTGCCGAGCGAGCGCATTCTGACGCTGTGGCTGCTGCTGGGCGCTGTTGGGTTCGTGTTGCTGATTGCCTGTGTGAATGTGGCGAACCTGTTATTGGCGAATAGCCTGACGCGGCAGAAAGAGATGGCCGTGCGTAGCGCACTGGGAGCCACGCCGCGGACGATCTTTACGCAGCTTCTGATCGAGAGCCTTCTGCTGGCGCTCGGCGGTGGCGCGCTCGGTGTTGGCGTGGGCTATGCGATGCTGCATGGCCTGATTGCGGTGATGCCGGAAGGCACGCTGCCGAGCGAAGCCGACCTGAGCCTGAATTTTCCGATTCTGTTTTTCACGCTCGCGGCGACGTCGCTGGCCGGTTTGCTCTTCGGTTGTATTCCGGCGTGGATTGCTTCGCGCGTCGATCCGGCGGAGACATTGAAGGAAGGCGGCCGCACGGGAACGAGCGTGGGGCGGCATCAACTGCGCAGGGCGCTGGTGATTGGCGAATTTACGCTCGCGCTGGCTCTGCTTGCGGGTGCGGGGCTGGCGATCCACAGCTTCCTGAATCTGCAGCGCGTCGATCTCGGCGTGAAGACCGATCATGTGATGACGTTCTTTCTCTCTGTTCCGGATTCGCGACCGAAAGATCCGGAGCGCATTGTCGCGTACTATCGCCAGTTACTGTCCGCAGTTCAAGGCGTGCCGGGCGTGACGCATGCATCGGCGCAGACGGGGCTGCCGCTCGAAGGCTCTGGTTTCGGCATGCCCTTTGAGTTGGCCGACAAGCCGACGGCTGCCGATCCATCGCAGAGACCGAATACGTCGTTTGGCATGGTGACTCCGGATTATTTTCAAACCTTCGGCATCAAGCTGGTGAAGGGACGATTCTTCAACGATCAGGACACAGAGAGCAGCGTGAAGGTGGCGGTGGTGAATGAAGAGTTCGTCAACAAATACCTGAAAGGAGTGGATCCGCTGCAGAAGCGCGTTCGGGTGGAGGAGCTGATTCCCGGCGTGACGAAGCTCGGTCCTTATCAGGAGTGGCAGATTGTGGGCGTGTATCACAATGTGCGATCGCGCGGATTCCGCGAGGACTATCCCGAGATGCAGATACCGTTCTGGCAGATTCCGTGGCCGAGCGCGGGAATAGGCGTGCGCACGCAGGAAGACCCGGCGTCGACGCTGAAGAGCATTGCCGCGGCTGTGCATTCGGTTGACCCGGAGATTGCCCTGGCAGATCCGAAAACGATGGAGCAGGTGCATGACGATGTGCTGGCCAACGATCGCTTCACCCTGATTCTGTTCGCCAGCTTTGCCGCGGTGGCATTGTTGCTGGCCGCGCTCGGCATCTATGGCGTGATGGCGTTTTCTGTGGCACAGCGCTCGCATGAAATTGCGCTGCGCATGGCGCTGGGCGCGTCGCGGAACCGCGTGGTGACGCTCATTTTGAAGGAAGGCGTGATTCTGGCTTTCTGTGGACTTGGGCTGGGGCTGGTTGGCGCGTACTTTGTAGGCCGCGCGATGCGCAGCACTCTCTATGGCGTGGGCGCGATGGACTTCTCGGCGTTTGGCGTTGTCGGAGTGGTGCTGCTGGTTGCCGCGTTGCTGGCTTGTTATCTTCCGGCGCGGAGGGCCGCTTCAGTCGAGCCGATGGAGCTGTTGCGGATGGAGTAGGTAGACGGTTGTGGTAGACCGCCCTTCGCGATGCCCTGGCACAGCTTGCAAACCCACATCTCTACGAGATGTGGCATCCGGCCTCTTGTTTTTTTACTTGCCGTCAGGCAGTCTCCCGAAGCTTCTGCTTCAAGATCGGCCGGAACGTGTTTTCAAGGATCTCTCTCAACAGAGATTTATTCCTCAGGACCGACAGTTCTCCGGTAAGCAGCGATGCAAGTCTGTCCAGCCAGTAGCCCGCCACGGTTTCCTGTATCGGTAACAGATGTGAAGCCCAATCGGCATCGAAGAACAAAACTGCCCGGATTGTCGTGACAGGAATGCGCCAGCCTTGATAATCAGGTAGCCGACAAGGCAAGTAGCTTTCTGCCTTTCTGCGAAACTCTTCATACCCGGGCCGCTTCAGCGGAATAAGAAAAATGAGCTTTTCTGGTCTCACATGCTTTGCCGATTCTGCGATCTCCCACCACAATCCCTTGGTATTGCCAGCACGCAGGATGACAAGCCGTGCCTCCAACATAAGGTCCCGGACACACGCCTGCCAATCGCCCTGGCCCACATACTTCCGAGCCGCGCCCGCGTACGGAATTACCTCGCCTGGCTTGCCAATAGCGATCAATGGCCCAACAGTGTTGAAGATCTCTGCAATTACGCTTTCTTCATTTCCGAGCGCAAACCCTGACACCTCTATTCTTCGAGCCACCCGCGAGTCATCTTCGAATGAGCGCAGGTAGAGAACTGGCGCCCGCGGATCTTCTGCAAGCACTTTATTTGCGGATGGCGCCTCATATTGCTGCGCTCGTCTCAAACATAGGAACCCCAGCCAAGCAACCGCAAATCCCGAGATGAAGAACAAAACCTTCAGGCTCCAACTCATGGGCTGGTCTGGATCCATCCACTGCAACCGGACCAGAAGATCGTTCAGAAGGTGAAAGTTAAACCACTCAGAAGCCAGCAGAATCCCGAGAAGGATAAGTAAGGCACCAAGGAGCCTCCACAGCCCCGACACCTTGGTTGGATTAAGCCCCGAGCGTACTCCCCATATTCCGCGAATGATTTTGGTTGAAATAGAGACGAACCTGACCAACATCCAAATGAGGCCCGCGAGGCCCGCAAGAGCGATCACAATGCCAAGAAGCAGATTCACAGCTTTGCCTCCCCAGAGACTTCACTGCTGCTCTGGGAGCAGGGCCAGAGATTCCCCAGAAAGAAACTCCAGGTCCTAACAATAGTGTGCTACCGCCAGGCGACGTTTCAATCCTGAGTTATGCGAAATGGGAGGGAACAGATCGAAAAAAGAGGCAGCCCGAAGGCTGCCTCTTGAGGTTGCCGGAAGCGGAGATCAGTCGGCGCTGACCAGCTTTGGATCGCGCGCTTCGAGTTCGGTGAGGCGCTTGGCCAGAAGGAGTTCGAGGTTTTCGAGCGCCTTGCTGAAGCCTTCGATGCCTTCCTTCAGCTTGTCGTGGGCCATGCGGTCCGCAGCATGCATCTTGTCGAAGGTGGCCTTGTCGACGGTGATCTTTTCGATCTCCATCGTCTTGGCTTTTTCAGGATCGAGCTTGCGCGGCAGATCGCCTTCAGTGGTCGCGAGTTCCGTGATGAGGTGTGGTGAGATGGTGAGCAGGTCGCTGCCGGCCAACTCGGTGATCTCGCCGAGGTTGCGGAAGCTCGCGCCCATCACCACGGTCTTGTATCCGAAGCGCTTGAAGTAGTTGTAAACGCGGGTGACCGACTGCACGCCGGGATCGTCGGCTCCAACGTAATCCTTACCCGTGTCCTTCTTGTACCAGTCGAGAATGCGGCCGACGAAGGGCGAAACAAGGGTCACGCCGGCTTCAGCGCAGGCAATGGCCTGGTGCAGCCCGAAGAGTAGCGTCAGGTTGCAGTGAATGCCTTCCTTTTCCAGATCCTCGGCTGCGCGAATGCCTTCCCATGTAGAAGCGATCTTGATGAGGACGCGCTCGCGCTTGATGCCGGCGCTCTCGTAGAGGCCGATGATGTCATGGGCCATCTTTTTCGTGGCTTCGGTGTCGTAGGAGAGGCGGGCATCCACTTCGGTAGAAACGCGGCCAGGAACGACGGCGAGGATCCGCTTTCCGAACTCGATGGC
>Ga0206828_1011_pt1 | contig 42069 bp, 30 predicted proteins | sample Alteio_BWOrgCont_78_FD_152858 | JGI IMG/M metagenome (GOLD analysis project Ga0206828, IMG submission 152858) | Enriched cells from forest soil in Barre Woods Harvard Forest LTER site, Petersham, Massachusetts, United States -... | ecosystem: Environmental > Terrestrial > Soil > Temperate forest >... | reverse complement strand
GGCAAATGATTCTCGCTGATCCTACGGCGCCGTTGCCCATTCGCGGTGTGTTGAATTCTCTAATCCGACTCCTGCCCATGGGCGACGTGCGAATGTACGGCAAGCAAAAGTTAATAACCCTGCTCGACTCGTGCGGTTTTCAATCAATCGATTGGCGGCCCGCAGGCTCATGGGGTTTCGTTGCTTCGGCGCGATTTCTTTGACACTCCGATCCTGAACGGGAGGGCGTTGGATGCGGCTCGGTTTCCTTGCATGGGCTAACGAGTCCATCATAAAATCCGTGGAAGCCGGGTTCGTATTGGAAATCATCCTGCCCGCCACCCGCAGAGCGGGATGCTGATAGAAGTACCCTGCACCCAAATCACCTCCTAGAACGAAGGCGGCCGCTGGTCACCATTCAGGAGTGGCAAGCGAATGAGCTGAGTTCCATCAGGCACGCCTTTCCCCACCCTGCCTCCGGGCCAAGCTAACTCCCCGTTTGCTGGTGATACGTCCAGAATTTCTGTTCGGCGGCACAACCTCGTTTCCGGGAGTGAATTCGCCCGCGCTTTCACTTGCCATAAGCAACGCGAACTCCCCATCCACGGGCCGCGCCGGCCTTCGACCGTCGAGGTGAGAGCCCGGCCATGCAAAGAAACGTGGGCAGCTTATTGCCTGAGCGGCCGAGCGGCTGAATGGTGGACCAGTGAGCCGAGTAGCTCGTACTGATCGCTGGCGATGTAATCGACACCGGCCCGCTGAGCGGCGCGCCAGCGCAGTTCAGCGGCGTGGAGAGAGCCGAAGTTGTAGCCGCGGAACCATCCATTGGAGCTCTCCTCAGGCTCAGTGGCGCCATCGAGTGTGTAGAAGCGAATCCAGAGATGGTTGGCATGGGCATGGTCGACGAGCGAACGGAGGCGCGCATCGTCGGCCGCGGTCCACGGACCGGCATGCTGCTGCCCGCCATCCTCGACGACTTTCCAGGGATTGTTCCACCAGCGGCGGTAATTGCTGGCGTGCTCAGGCTCGATCACGTCGGGCGGCGCCATGGGGTCCTGGTCGTGATTGTGCACGGCGCCGAATACAAGGAGTTTTTCGCCAACCGGGACCTGGTCGTAGAAGACGGCCTGCTGCTCGTCGGACTCGCCGGTGAGAACGAGGATGGGTCGCACAGTGAGTGGGGCTAACGACGAGGGGTCCGCGGTTTTCGGTGCGGTGGTGAGCCAGTCCTGATATTTGCTGAGCAGTGCCCAGACAGATTCCAGCAGCGGCGCGTTGTTGCGCTTGAAGTCGAGATTGAGAGTAATGAGCGGCCAGTTGCCATGATTGCCCTCCTTGAGGGCCCGCTCGACGACCGGACGCACACGGTCGAAGAAGTAGTGCTCCATCGTGGGTTCAGTACCGATGAGCTGGCCGCCGTGAGTGACGACCTCCCAGGACTTGCCGGCTTTTGGATCGGTGTACCAGTCCAGATCCTGCTCGATGGCCAGAGGGGTGCCGGCAGAGAGCGCGCGATCGATGCGGTTGTACCACCATTCGCCGTACGGATAGCAATTGTGAGCGTCCATAACGGAGCGGCTGCCAGGAACAGCCTCATCCCGCCGTTGCGCAACGGCCGGCAGCGCAGCGGCGGCGACCAGAGCGAGGCAAAGCAAACGGCGCATGGCGAATCCTTTCTTCGGAGGCGCGCTGGAGCGATCGCTGCATGAGCGTACGCAGCAGGGAAACAGTCGTGGCATCGGGAAAATCCTAAAGAAGTTTGAACCGAAAATGTCGGTATCCGGTACGAGAAGGAAAGATGGAGCCAGGCCCGGACGAGCGTGGCTCCACAGTGGGATGTGGAGGTCAGAAGGAGAGTCGCAGGGCGAACTGCATCACGCGCGGATCGCCGGAGAGAGTGGTGATGGCAGCGACGCCTCCGCTGGTGATGTTGCCCTGAGGCTGCCCGAATTCGGGAGTGTTGCTGACGTTGAAGACCTCCCAGCGGGCTTGCACATTCCATCCCTCGGCGATAGGAAAGTTGCGTAACACGGCTGCGTCGAAAACATCGACTCCGGGACCGCGCAGAGTATTGCGGCCGACGTCGCCGATGGCGCCGACTGCGGTGGCGGCATAGGCGTCGACCGAACCCGAGGGGGCATGCTGCGCGCAGGCAGAGTCCTTGCTGGCATAAAACCAGCAGTCGGGATCGTGCACCACCCGCGGCTTGGCGACCTGGTCGGGAGTAGCGGTGGTGTAGCCGAACGGATCAAGCACGGAGTTGTGGTTGCCGTCGTTATCGTTGATCTGGAAGGGATGGCCGCCGTAGTAGGTGTAGACCCCTGAAGTTTCCCAGTTGCCCAGGACCCACGCGCCGGGACCGCGCTGCAGCATCGCGTGCCCAGGGCCGAACGGGAAATCGTATACGTAACTGACAGCGACACGATTAGGAATATCGAAGTCGCTGGGGCCGTACCACGAGGCGAGGTCGCGGCCATTGGGAGCGTCGCCGGAATTGGATTCCAGTTCCTCAGGTGCGTTGTCAAGGCTGCGGGAGTGCGTGAAGGCGGCGCGCAAACTGAGGCCGGCGGCCATTCGCCGGGTAACGCTCGCCTGAAAGCCGTTGTAGTTGCCGGCGCCAATCGGCGACGTCCACTCGATCTGGCCAAAGTTCGCGTACGGCACAACGCCGGTGCTCACGTTGTTAGCAATGAGCGGCTGGTTGTAATCGCGGATGACATCGAGATGGGTGGATTTGGTTCCGACGTAATCAACCTCACCGGACCAGGACTGGCCGAACTGCCGCTGGATCCCCGCGCTCCACTGCTGCACGTACGGATCCGGATCGTCGGTAGGCTGCGACCGGATGTGATACGCGGTGAGGTCGCTGAAGCTGACGGTGGATGGATCGAGGAAATTGGAGGGAAAGCCGGTCGTGGGATTCAACACCGGAGCGTCATTGCTGGTGAGCTGCTTGTTGATGAGGTAAGGCGGGTTCAGCGCAAGCTCGTCTTCGCTGCCGATCCTCTCAAAGAGGGTGTAGTAGATGCCGTAGCCCCCGCGGAAGACGGTCTTCGTATCCGGCGAATAGCTGATGCCGAGGCGCGGTCCGAAATCATGCGTGTTGGGCTTCACGATGGTGCGGTTCTGCAGCGATCCGCCCGTGGCCATAAGGAGTGAGCCGGTTGCGGGGTCGAAGTCGGCCATGCGGTTATGGCCTTCCATGGGTGGCGTCGCGAAGTCATAGCGCATGCCAAGGTTGAGGGTCACCTTCGGGGTAGCCTTCCAGTCGTCCTCAAAGAAGCCGGAGGCCATCCACAGACGCTGGTCGACAAAGAACACGTTGGTGAGCTGCGTGGTCTGTACGTCTCCCAGCAGGCCGTCGGCATACGACAGTCCGGTGCCGGAGACGCACTTGCCCGTCGCGCTGTGCTGGCAGGTGAAGACGCCGGTGTAATCGAGGTCCCCGCGCATGCCCTCTTCATCCTGAAAGAGGTTGCGCATGGGCAGGTACGCGCTGACGCCGAACTTCCAGGTCTGGCGGCCGTGCACCATGGAGACGGTGTCATCGTACTGGTATTGCATGGGAACCTGCTGCTTCGGCAGATAATCCGGCGAGCCCTCAAAGGCGTAGTTTGAAAACTCGGTGAGGGGAATGCCGCCGCCGATAGCGGGATTGTTGGGGATGCCGGGTACGAAGGAACCGGCCGTCGTCGGCAGCGAGAAGGGCTGCTGCTCGGCGAATGAGAAGTCGCGCACCCACCCGAAGCGGAATTCGTTCACCATGGTCGGGCTGATGATGTGCGTCCAGCCGAGAACGGCGCTGTAGGACTTCAGCGTCTGATTGCCCCACGCGGAGGTGCTGCTGCCGTCCTCGAGCCCGCCGAAGTAGCCGGGAATGTCGCGCTGGCGCGTGGAGTAGTTGTAGCGGACAAAGATACTGTCGGTGCTGGAGGGAGTCCAGTCGCCGCGGCCATCGTAATTGTTCTCAAAGTCGGTGAGCAGTCCGTTGCGGATGTAGTTGTTGAGATCGGGCGGGCTGCCCGGAGAAGTGGTGTTCGGCAGCGGGAAAAGTGCCATCAGCTTCTGCATGGTGGGATCGAGGCTGGTGGATGGGATGGAGTTGTTCGCGAAGGGCTGGCAGTTGCTCCCCGAGTAGGCCGGCGCGCAGGTGGTGGGATCGTAGATGGTGGGATAAGTCAGGCCCAGGTGCGCAGCGGTGGCCGGGCTGAAGTCTCCAGTGCGCTCGTTGGGCAGCGGCACCGTGCTGATGCGCGAAACCCCCTGTTTGATGCGCGTTCCTTCGTAGTCGAAGAACGCGAAGAGCTTGTTCTTAACGATGGGCCCGCCGAGATTGCCGCCAAACTGATTCTGGTTGTATTCGGGCTTGCGCAGGTGGTCGCGGTCGGAAAAGAAGTCGTTCGAGTCGAAGAAATTGTTGCGGACGTATTCGTAAGCCAGGCCGTGGAAGTCGTTCGTGCCGCTCTTCGTGTTGACGGAGACGACGGCCCCCGGGCTGCGTCCATATTCCGCCGAGTACGGATTCGTGATCACGTTGAACTGGGCAATCGTGTCCAGCGACGGATGCGCCGCTTCGGTGCTGAGTTCCTGAACGTTTTCCGAGAAGGTGTTGTTGTCGATTCCGTCGAGGATGAAGTCGTTCTGCAGCGAGTGGATGCCGTTTACGTTGAAGTCGCCCGTACGCCCGGCAGACGTGTTGCCGCTTTGCTGTGTATAGCGGCTGATCTGCACACCGGGCACCACGCGCAGCAGGTCGTCCCAATTGCGCAGGGCAAGGGGCGTCTGCGTGATGGTGGTCGAGCCGATCTCATCGCTGATGGAGGCATCGTCGGGCGAGAGCAGCGGCGCGGTTGACTGGACCTGGATGGTCTGCTGCGTAGATCCCACCGTCAAATGGAAGTCGGCGCGAGCGCGCTCACCCACGGTGAGAGTCACCTGCTCATCCATGCTGTTGAATCCCTGGTCGCTGACCGCGACGGAGTACTGTCCGATCGGGAGATCCGAGAGGAAGTAAGCGCCGGAAGCATCCGTGTGCACGGAGCGGTTGTAGCCGGTCGCCTGATCGGTCACCGTCACCGTTACGTTAGGCAACGCCGCCCCGCTCGGATCGGTGGCCAGTCCCGAGAGGCTGGCGGTGTTCACCTGGGCGTAGGAAAGCACTCCTTGCGAGAACAGCAATGCAACAGCGGCTCGAAGCCACAAAACGCGCATCGATTTTCCTTTCGGTTGGTTGAGTTCAGCAGGTTCAGGAAAGAGATAGGCAGAGGGCGTGGGTGAATTTGCTCAACGCATGCTCGCATTATCTCGAAGAGTATTAACGCAAAGGTTAATGCGCGATGAAGGAATGAAATCCAGATCGACTGAATGATGAGGAGTCGTTCACAAAATATTCACGGCAGAGCCGCAGGAGATGCGGCAAGCGCAGCGGTGGGGTTCGGCGCGCCTCGCTTCATGATGGATCGAAACACGCACGCTCCGGTGCGTCAAATGACTTGCCGCTAAATCGCCCACGCGTCATCCATGGCAGATTAGTCCAGACCTGTCGGCTTCTGTTAATCAACAGAAGCGTCTTTGAAACTAGAAAAGACCACCCACTTGCTATCGGAAGACCATCTGGGCATCAATGCTGGAATGCCTATCAGTGGGAGCTTTTCGCTGCCGTCAAGCCTGCTGCGCCAGAAGAAATGACGGGGGTAGTCGGCGTAAACGATGCATAGGCAGTGAGAAGCCCTCCCGTGACATCCAGGCTCGCCATCTACTGGGTCGCACCCGCTGGCGCTCCGCCGAAGGCGCGCGTCATCCGCGCAAGCAAAGCATCAAAGCGCGGGTCGCCGTGCAAATGCCTCAGTCGCGGCTCCCGCGCCAAATAAATTAACCACGGTGAGCGTTCCGCAAACGCCTGCTCCAGGAGTGCAAAGGCTTGATCGTGGTCGCCGAGCCCCTCGTAAATCAATCCCAACTCATAGGGCGAAATGTATCGCTCCGCGGATTGCGCAGTGAGCCGCTCCAGCGTCCGAAGCGCATCTGCCCGATTGCCGTTGACCGCCTGCGCGTGCCCAAGAAAGCTGAGTTGCATACTCACGCCTGAGAGTTCCGCCCCTATTCGGATGGCCGCTTCCGCTTCGCCGGTCGCGCCTGTGCCCAGATGAGCCCAACCCTGGAAAATGCGATGCCACGAAAAGCCTGGGTCGTAGGCCAACGCACGCCCTGATTCGCTGAGAGCCTGATCGAAGTTGTGCGCCATCACGTGGTGCCACATGAGGTGAAGCTGCGAAAATGGATCCGCGGGATCGAGGGTCAGGTAGATTTTGCTCTCGGCCAGCGACTCCTCCATGCGTCCCGCTGCGACCAGCAGATGCGAATACCAATGGTGCGCCGGCCCGTAACGCGGACTGAGCCGGATTGCCTCCGAAAACATCCGCTCGGCCTCCGGAATCTCCCAGCGATAATGGAGCAGTGCGTAAGCCAGCGCCGCATGCCCCTCGGCCAGATCTGGCTTCAGGCGAAGCGCCTGCTCTGCGTACGCCATTCCCTTTGGAAACCCCTCACGCGGCGGAAGCACACCGCCCTCCCAGCTCGCCAGCGTGTTGTAAGCATCCGCCAGGCCCGTGTACGCAAGGGCATATGTCGGATCGCGCTTGACCGCCTGTTCGAAGTACGCAATTGCTTCCATCGTGCCCGCCGGGCGTCTTCCCCAATGATGGCGGCCCTTCAAGTACAGCGCGTACGCTTCCGGATCTTCCGAATGGCGCGCCGCCGAGGGGGAAGGGGCGCCCAACAACTGTGGGCGCAGCTTTTCTACGATCGCAGCCGTGATCTCATCCTGCACTTCGAACACGTCCGTCATTTCCCGGTCGTACCGCTCGGACCAGAGGTGATGACCGTCGTTGACGTCGATCAACTGAACCGTGATCCGGAGCCGGTTACCGGCACGCCGAACACATCCGTCGAGGATCACACCGACATTCAACCGCCGCCCAATTTCGCGAATATCCAACCCGTGCGTGCGTAAGGCGGCGGCCGACGCTCGTGAGATCACCTGCAGATCGTCATACAGACTCAGCGCGTGGATCAGTTCCTCGGCCAGTCCGTCGCCGAATTGTTCGCTATCCCCACTCACGCTTGCAAAGGGCAACACCGCGATCGAAGCAGCCGGACTCGTGCTGGCCCTCGCCGTCTCGGGGGCGGCTCGGACGCCGCCATCGCGAAGTGCCTCGAGCAGCTCCGCCATCGACTGGTAGCGCTCCGCGACCTGCTTCCGCAGGCACCGCAGGATGATTTGTTCCAGCCACAGGGGAACGCGCGGCTGGACTCGCGACGGTGGCGGTGGATCATGCTGCGCGATTTCGTGCATCGTCGATATCAGGCTGGAAGCCATGAAAGGCCGCTGGCCCGTAACAGCCTCATAGAGGACCGAGCCGAATGCAAAAATATCTGACCGCGCATCGAGCGGCTCACCGCGCGTCTGCTCGGGAGACATATAGGAAACCGTCCCCACCAACACTCCCGGTATCGACTGTCCCGCATCGAGCGAATCGGCTCCCACCGGAATCAGCTGTTTGGCCAGCCCGAAATCGAGAACCTTCACCTGGCCGTCGTTCGTGACCATAATGTTCGCGGGCTTGATGTCCCTGTGAATCAATCCCGCAGCATGCGCAACCGCCAGCGCGCCGACGAGTTGGATTGCATAACCGCCGGCCTCCGAGATCGGCAAGCCCTCGGGACAGATCAACTCCTTGAGCGTCTTACCCGCCACATACTCCATCACCAGGTAATCCACTCCGCCATCGCTCGCCATGTCGTGCAGTGTGACGATATTCGGGTGATTCAGCTTCGAGGCCGCCCGCGCCTCCTGAAGGAAGCGTCTCTTTCGATCCGGATCGGCGACATGTGTCGAGGGCAGCACCTTAATCGCCACCGTCCGGTGAAGCCGAGTGTCGAGGGCGCGGTACACCACTCCCATGCCACCGACGCCGATTTCCTCAAGAATGCGGTAATGTCCAAACGCAACGCCCTTTAGGTCAGGCCTCGGCGCAGCTGCCGCCGCGACGTGCCGAAAGCTGTTGGTGCCGACCTGGTCGGCAAATGCTGGCCGCTCGATGAAACTGGCAGAATCGCTGTGATGAGCCAGCAGCGACTCCACCTCGCGGCGCAGTGATTCATCGCCAGCACACGATTCCTCGATTACAGAACTGCGCCGGCTTTCGTCCACCTCGAGAGCCTTCTGAAAAATGCTTTCGATTTTGCTCCATCGCTCAGGCTTCATCGGATTGTTTCCCGCTCAGTTCGCGCATGAGCCACGCTTTGGCCAACCGCCAGTCACGCGCGACGGTTTCAGGTGAAACCTTCAAAACTTCCGCAGTTTCCTCAACGCTGAGACCGCCAAAAAAACGCAACTCAACGACCTGGCTCTTGCGCTCGTCCACCTTCGCCAGCTGGTTAAGAGCATCGTCTACAGCGACCAAATCGGCGGAGGGTTCCGCAGAGATTGCCGGAGCATCGTCCAATGAAATCGCTATAGCCCCATCGCCGCGTTTGTGCGATCGCCGGGCACGGGCCTGGTCAGTCAGAATCCGCCGCATTTGGCGCGCACACAGCGCGAAGAAATGCGCCCGGTTCTGCCAGTCGATCAGCTTCAGATCGAATAGACGCACATAAAGCTCATTGATCAGTTCCGTCGTCCGTAGCGTATGGCCGTCGCGTTCCCCTCCCATGCAACGCCTGGCGACCAGATGCAGCTCGCGATAAACCTGCGGAGTCAGCCTGTCCAGAGCACCTTCGTCGCCCTGGCGCCATGCCTGAAGCAGGTCGGTGATCTCGTGTCCGAGAGCTTCGTCCATCCAGATCTCCGGCTGCAGGATTGGCTAAATGCGTAAATATTACTCCACCCGGCAGTTTTCGAGATCACGTGCCCCAGGAAGTCTCTCTCCCGATTACAGGTTTCCACTGCGGTTTTCGCTATATGGAGTAAGGCAAACAAACAGGCGCGGTGAGAACGACAACCGCGCCCCAAAATCAAAGGGGGACGGATATGAAATTGACATTCAGGAAAATGACAGCGCTGGTCGGCGTGCTTCTCGCGGGGGCATTGTCGACGGGGACGGCTCTAGCGCAGTTTGAACCCTCCCATTCTGATAACTGGCGGGATGACGAAAAACTATCCCAAATGGCTGAACTGGAACAGCTTCACGCAACCTTTCACGCAGCGGTCAGCGTGCACGATCCTGTGAACGGCGATTCGTCTGCAATCATCACTCAGCGAATCCGCGAGGCACTTTCCATCTGGGCTAAGGACGCCCAACTCACGGTTGTCAGCACCGCCGACACGGCAGGAAACTATATCGGCAACGGCGATCCGGATGATCCCGAAAGTTGTCCTCTACCCTCGCTCGACACGTCTGCCACCGGTCAACAGGGCACGCTGTGCACGTTCTTCAAGTACGTTGCCGGCGGGTTGCAGATAGGCAATAAGTTTGTGTCGCTTTCCCCGGCGTACAAAACAAAATATGTCCCTGTAAGGGACCATGACGGCCAATGGAAATCATCGGTGTATTTCGAATGTCATTACTTCGACGTGTCATTGAATCCGGCCACCGGCTTGCCGTTTTGGACAGCCAAGAGCCACGTTGACCTTGACGGTGAAGCCAAAAAGATCGACGGGCGGTGGCTATTGACGCGCGTCACCTCATCCGCCGTTTCGGTTCCCATACCGCCTCCAGTTCCGGTTCCGTGAAGCAACACACCGGATGCACGCGCTCGCCCGGGGCGCAGCGCGTGCATCCGGATCATGCCACCCCTTGAGTATCTTTGATTGCTCGCTGGGAGATCGTCTACCCTGTCCTGCGCAGTCCCGAAGAAGCGCGTCCTGCAAGCCATTCCGACGCTCGACATCGAAGCCACCGCACCGCCAGGGCGGCTGCACGGATTCCGCCGGTAGCGTTCGTGCTGTCTTGCATCCCGTTCCAGGCCACATACGGATCCGAGCGGCCGCAGATCAATCAAATTCATGTCCGGTCACCCTCCGGAACTCGTGTTCGACGAAAACGACCTGCCCGCACCCGTCTCCGCCTGGTAAAGTGTTTGAACTCCGACAGGCTTCCTGGCGGGAACCGCGTTAGACCAGGTTCCGTCAGCTCTCCCTGATCTTGGTTGCGCGAACCTCGCGCGTTTCTTCTTCCATCAACCAGCGCCGCAACTGCAGAAGGTCGTTCGCGCGCGCGATGCCGATCGGTTTGCGCGCTCCCGCCGACTGCACCACAACGACATTCTCGGTGTTCTTCAGCATCATGTCCCGATGCACCTGGTCGACGGATTCGCCGGGGAATGCCAGCACAAAGTCACGACGGGCGAGTTCCCGCATCGTGAAATGGTGATCGGGAGGCTCTGTTTTTAGCAGGTCGTGGGGCTCCACAATTCCAACCAGCGTCCCTTCCTTTTCCACCACAGGAATCAATCCAATGTCGCCGGGGATAAAGTTTTCGAGCACCGACCGCAACTCATCTTCAGCGTTGATGACATTGAATTGCTTCCGCATCACCTGGTCGATCCGCGCGCGCATCAGCACCGGCACTGAGTAGTCCTGAAGCACGATCAGCCCGCGCTTGACGAGCTTGATGGTCATGATGGAGTCACGGCTGCAGAGGCGCACAAGCCCATCGGACACCATCACACACACAATCAGCGGCAATAACGAATTCGGATTGTGGCTCAACTCGAACATGAACACAATGCTTGTGAATGGTGCTCTGGCAATTCCTCCAAAAACGGCTGCCATGGCAGCAAGCGCATAGAATGCAGGGTCGCTGACCACCGAAGGAAAGAAGTGCTGCGCACCCATCGCAAACGTTGCGCCGAGACCTCCGCCGACCACCAGCGACGGCGCAAACACACCTCCGGTAGTCCCCGATCCAAGCGAAATGACCAGCGCCCAGAACTTTGCGAAAGATATCCCCACCAGGCTTCCCGCGGTCAGCCGGTCGTTCAACATATCGCGGATCGTGTCGTAGCTGGTGCCCAGCACTTGCGGATAAAAGTAGCCGATCCCGCCCAGAATCAGCGCGCCGATGACGGGCGACCAGATCAGCGATTTCTTAATCGGCAATTCGTCAAAGAAATCTTCAAGCCACGAAAGCACGCGGATCATGGCTATGCCGACCAGGCCCGCCAGCAGCCCCAGCACCGCGAACAGCCACAGCTCTCGCATCCCCGTCAGCTTGAAAGCCGGTGTGGGAAACAACGGCGCCCACCCTGCGAAATGAATCCGCACTCCCGTCGCAACTGCGGCAGCCAAAGCCACCGGAATAAAAGATCGCGCGCGCAACTCGAAGAGCAGCAGTTCTACCGCCACCAGGATTCCGGCCAACGGCGCCGTGAAGGTCGCCGCCATGCCCGCTGCCGCCCCTGAAGCAAGCAGGACGCGCCGGTAGTACGGGGTTAAACCCATCGCTTGCCCAAACAGAGAACCAAGCGCGGCTCCAGTCTGGATAATCGGGCCTTCCGCCCCAAACGGCCCGCCCGTCCCGATGGCGAATGCAGTCGCCAGCGGCTTCAGGATCGCTACCCGAATGCGCATGCGGCTGTGCCCGAAGAGAACGGATTCCATCGCTTCCGGAATTCCATGACCCTTCAGAGTGGGCTCCCAGTAATGGATCATGATCCCCACCAGCAGCCCGCCGATCGCCGGAATCAGAATCACCCAAAGTCCCAGATGATTGTGGGAGGGATTCGTGATGGCAAACGAGAATTTTTCGTAAAAGAAGATGTTCGTGAAGAGATAGATCAGTTCCAGCAGACCCTGCGCCACCAACCCCGCGATCGCACCCACGACGACAGCAAACCCGCAAATCCGGATCACCTCCGGTTCAAGAGCAACACCAAACTGACCCTTTTTGCTCCACTGCGCTTCGGGAGTTGTTGCCTCTTCCGGAATAGGAAACTCAGCCATCGTGAACCTCCTGATCGATCGCTTCTCTCACCTCAACTTCTTCGTTCCAGCGCGCCTCAGCGCGCGTCAGAGCCACCACCCACTTCCACCAGGACCGGGGAACGTTCCGCCTCTGAACCCATCTCGTCCGCAGCGCCCTGTCGGGCCTTCAACGCGTGCAGGATATCGGTCTTCGTAACAACCCCCTGAATATTGCCCTGCTCAGAAACCACCAGCAACATCGGCTGCTTATGTTCGCCGAGAAGCAGTCGCAGAGCCTCCGTCACATCGCACTCCGGCGAGATTTTCCCGATCCGCGCATCGATGAGATTGCGAATTCTTACCGTCTTCCATCGATCCGGCGCGGTGTGAACGATCGACCACAGAGTCACTGCACCGAGCAACTCATCGCCCTCGAACACAGGAAATGCCTCATGGTGCGAATGTGGAGACAACATACCGACAAATTCATGCACGGTCAGCGAAGCCTGCGCAGAAACCAGCTGTTGCTGCATCACCTCGCTCACGGGAACTTCCGCCAGTTCCTGCAGCTTTACGCCTTCGTGCAGGCGCTGGTCTCCCGACGCGGATGCGTCTCCCGAAACCGAGTACGCGACAGCAGCTCCAATCAGCGCGGGGATAATGAACGCGTGCGCCCCAGTGGCCTCGGCAACGAATACGGCCGCGGCCAGCGGTGTTTTGTAGCCGGCCGATATAAATGAGGCCATACCAACCGCGGCATAAAGATCGAGGCTCGGACTATGGACAATGGATTGCGCGAATGCCGTTCCCAGGGCGCCCCCACTCAGGAAAAGAGGAACGAACATCGCGCTCACTCCGCCCGCGCCCAGCGTGAATACTGTCGCCAGCAGCTTGAGCCCGCTGAACGCAAGCAGCTGCGAGGTGGCGTGGTGCCCATTCAGGACCATCCCCACCGCTTCGTAATTCGGACCGAGCGGCACCAGCGATCCGGGATACATCTGCAGGAACAGCAACCCGCACAGGGCCGTTCCTAAACCTCCGATGGCCATCTTGGTCCAGTGCGGCACCGCCAGCTTCACGAAGAAGCTGCGAGCCCGCCGGAACGTAACGACAAAGATCATCGCGATCAGGCCGATGACCAGACCAAGGAACGCGCTCCAGTACAAGTCGTGGCGATCGAAAGATCGGCTGCCCACAAAATTAAACAGCGGCGTCGCGCCCATCAATGAGCTCAGGGTAACGAACGCCACTACTGATGCAATCAGCGAGGGCACCAACGCTTCATGAGCAAGGTCGTCGCGGTAAGGCATCTCCAGCGCAAACACAATGCCCGTCAGGGGCGCGCGAAAAACCGCCGACATCCCGGCAGCCGCCCCGCAGATCAGCATGATGCGCCGGTCCCGGTCGTCGAGTCGAAATCCGCGCAGCTTCGTCCACAACCAGGACCCGATCGCTCCGCCCCCGTAAATGCTGGGCCCTTCCAGCGCGGCGCTTCCGCCAAACCCCACCGTCGTGATGGCGGCAATCAGCTTGGGGAAGAACGGGCGCATATCGATGTCGCCCTGATGCTCGTGATAGGAACGAATGATTTCTTCGGTAGAATGCTCGTCCGGGTCAGGCGTCATGAACTGCATGATCAATCCCGTGATCGCGAACGCCAGAACCATGCACGGCACAATCGCCCAGTGATGGTGCAGATAGTATCCCAGGACCGCCGGCCACACCTTTCCGAGAAGGATGACAGAGATCGCTGCGATGGCCAGGCCCGTCACCACTCCGATAATCGGTGCGACGATCAGCCATTTCTGCAGGTCGCGCGAATACACTGCGGCGAGATCCTCGTGCACAAGAGGCAGGTACTTGCGCAGCAGCGGATGATGCAGCAGAAAATCTCTCTTCTTCAGCAGCTTGGGTCGTTTTGAAATCACGCGATCTGAAATATTCCTTTCAATTTCATTCAGAGTTTCCGCCGTGCCGGAGATTTCCTGCTCACTCCGCGACGCGGCGCAACTCGCTTTTCTTGTTTCTCTGGCAACTTCCGAGTCACTTCGGGATCCAGCAGGAAGGCCCTCAGCCGCTTCGACTGTTCGTGATGCAGCGCAGACAACTGCGACAGAATCTCTTCTCCGCGCCGGCTCAGAGAAACAACAACAACTCGACGATCCTCGTCGCTCTTTGCACAGCGAACCAATCCGCTCTGCTCGGCTCGCTCCACCAGGCCAACGATCGAGTGAATCCTCCCCTGAAGAAATTCAGCCAGTTCCGAGACCGTGGCCGAACCCCGGCCGGTAAACCCCGCGACGCCCAGCATCAGCTGATGTTGCTGAGGAGTAATTCCACAGGATCGGGCTGCATTCTCACTGAAGCGCAGGAACTTCCGCAGACCGTAGCGGAACCTTGCCAGTTCGACGATGTACCGCTGGACTTCTCGTTGATTGGCGCCTGTCGACATCTCGCGGATCTGGTTTCTTGATTTCATTGCTACAATTTACCTCGTAACGCGATCCATTTTTCCGATCGCAGGACAACTGCCTTGCCCGACCCGGATCAATAATTATCGCTAAGAGGCTTCCTGTCGGATCGTGTCGCTCTGCGACTCCACCAGCACACGTCCCTGGCCCCATGAAATGCCAACAACACTGGAACTCGAGAGCACCTTCTCTCCATAAATCCAGTCTCCCGTCCTCGCCAGAAAGTAGCCGATGTGCCATGACCCATCGCCCAGCAGGAATCCCTGAAGCAGCCCCAGATACCCGTCCTCTGTCCACACCTGATACGAAATGAGATCCCGAGTTCTGCGTAGATGAGGATCGCCGCAATGATCCGAAACATTGAATTCTCTGCGCGGGAAGTCGATCGTCGACGGGCCGGACCAATTCGGATCCTTATCGCGCCAGCCGAAATGCCTGTTCCACGCCAGCTTCTGCTGGCTCGAGACCGGCCGCACCGTTTCAGCATGAGGACACGCTGAGATTTCCTGAGCAGTCAGATGCGTACGGATGATTTTCCCCGTCCAGTCCGGCAGATTCACAGCCGACGTGGGAACGACGACCAGACGCGGGGTGAACCATTTGCCGGCGTCGACAACCAGATATCGAACCTGCCACGATCGGTCGTCAAAGAGAAAATTGCGGATCGCCCGTCTTTTTCCGTCAGCAGTTATCAGAGGGAATCCCAACAACGTCGACAGATGATGAAACACAGATACCTCCGCTGGCCACCAGCCAATTTGAACGAATTCGACAAGGCCTAACCCTGCGAATGAGCCCGATTTATTCTCTGGCTCTCTTCGTTAATTATATCGCACTACGATGCTTTGTACATCGCATTGCGATCTATGTCTGTTCGATGCCGTTCGCGTCCGCGGGGACTCGCACTACTCCGATTCATGCAACAATGGGCGGAATGGTCTTTCTCATCTGGCGAAATGGCGCGCGCCTTACACCCACAACAAAGGCTGCCGCGCCGGATAGTTCCGAATAATCTCCACATCCGTCGGGTCCGGGTCCATCGTCTTCCACAAATCCACGTACTCCCGCCGTCCGCAGGCGAGCCCCGCAAACAGCAGGCCCGGCGAACGTACCGGCAGCGCATCAAAGTGTTCCACGTCCTTGCGGTAAAACCACGCGCTCTTGTCCTTCAGATACGGATAGAGAAACGCAGCCCCCTTGCAAATCCCGCGCCCATCGGGTATTTGCCACGCCACAAAATTCGCATCCGTCCCTTCGATCGAAACGCACAGCATCGCCATCGCATCGAAATTGAAAATTGAATAGCTGTAGGGCTTCGTCCGCGCCAGCTCCTTCGGAAATGATCCATCCACCGCCATTTGCCCCGGCAGCAGCACCTCGACATACTCGTTCCGCAACTCGTCCCGCGTTACGCGGTCCCCGATCAGCCGCGCAAATTCTGCCGCCTGCAGCGCCCAGCACGTTGCGTGATTGTTCTCCGCATCCCGCTCCTTCTTCCCCTTCTCGCTCGTCTTCAGCCACTCGAGATAACTACGAAACCAATCGTCAACCGCGGCGTTCTCCTCACTCGTCATCAGGTGCAGAGCCACCAGGCTCGCCGCCCGCGCCACCTCCACAAGATGCAGCGTGTCGATAATCCCCCACGACCGCCCCGTCGAAACCCCATGCACTCCCTGCGAATATTCCAGGTTCGGATTCATCCGCGTGGCCGGCGTCACGAACCACGCCCGCAGATGCGCGCACGCCTGCTCGCCGTAGCGCCGCTTGCCCGTCAGCCGATATGCCGCTGTCAGCGCCGGCATCCGCACCGACAACGCGATCATCGCCTTGCGGTGCTCATTGAAATTGGCCGGATTGCTCTGCCCATCCCGGTTGATGTACGGCCCATTCGGATTTTTCGGGTCCGGCCAGAAATAATCTGCCTGCGAAAAAAAGTCATGCGGCCCTCCCGGACTCAGCGGCGCCGGAAACGAAGTAATCGTCAGCGGCGGCAATCCCACATACGCCTGCGCCGCCCGCAGAATTCGCGCCCGGTCCGTCTCCGCTACCAGGCGATATGCCGCGGTGTCGTGAGCATCGCCTGCGCGCCGCCCTACACTCGCCACCACCGCGCCGGCCGCCAATCTCCGGCAAAATTCCCTCCGATTCCAATCCGCCAGCCCGCTCATCTCCGCAATTCTAGCGGTTCAGCCACGCTTCCAGCCGCCTCGTCCAACGCTGCCAGAGATTGCCTTCGGAAGCTTCGTCCTCCGCCCCAACTTCCGACTCCAGCAGTTGTTCCTCCAGCCCCTGCTTCAGCGTCTCCACCAGATGGATTTCGCTATCCGCCTCGCCCAATCCATCCCCGACCTCGCACCCCGCCGCGCATTCCGCTTCTGCCGCCTTGCGCGCCGCCGCTTCCTCCGCCAGTTCCGCAATCAGCGACTTGATCTGCTCTTCCTTGCGCGCCGGTACTCCCAGAAACTTTAGCCCCACGCCCGAATTCTTTTGCACCATCAGATTCGCGGCCACACGCAGTGGCTGACCTCGCGCGTTCATCCATACCTCCACGCACGTGCCCCGCTCCAGCCGGCAGCCCACTTCAATAAAGCATCCGCGCAGGCTCAAATCCCCAATCTTGCCCGCGTACCGCAGTCCGCGCCCCGGCACTACGATCTCCGCGTCGCCCGCACACCCGTATCGGGGGTCCGCCCTCATTCCTTCGCTCTGGATCTCACCGTCCATTTCGATTTGGTTATCGGCGCAACAACGCGTCAACTTCAACTCGAGCTCACAAAAAATCCCGCTCCAGGCAGACACCCCTTCCCACCAGCTACAATCCCTTTTTTATGGCTCGTTCTCCAATCCTCCTCGTCCACGGCGGCGCCTGGGATATCCCCGCCGACCAACTCGAAGCTCACGAACAGGGTGTCTTCGACGCCCTCCAGGAAGGCTGGCGCCTGCTCGAACGCGGTGCGTCCTCCATCGACGCGATCGAAGCCGCTGTCACTTCGATGGAAAACGATCCCTCCTTCGACGCCGGCCGCGGGAGCTTCCTCACTCGCGACGGCCGTGTTCAACTCGACGCCCTGCTCATGGACGGCGCTACTCTCCGCGCCGGCGGCGTCGCCTGTGTTGAGCGCATCCGCAACCCCATCCAGGCCGCTCGCCTCGTCCTCGACAAGAGCCACCACGTCTACTTCGTCGCCCAGGGCGCTGAAGAATTTGCCGCGTCCCACGGCCTGCCCCTCATCGACAACGCCGAGCTCGTCCTGCCCCGCGAACGCCAGCGCCTCGCCGAAGCCCAGGCTCGCGAGGCCGCCGGCTCGCCGGACCGCACCTTCTCCGGACACGACACCGGACACGACACCGTCGGCGCCATCGCCATCGACATCCACGGCAATCTCGCCGCCGCCACTTCCACGGGTGGCACCCTCAACAAAGCTCCTGGCCGGGTCGGCGATTCTTCTCTCATCGGTTGCGGCTGCTATGCGGATAATGCCAGCGCCGCCGTCTCCCTCACCGGCTGGGGCGAACCCATCATGAAGCTTGTCCTCGGCAAGTGGGCTACTGATCGCGTCCTCGCGGGTGTCGCGCCCGAGCAAGTTGCTCCGGATGCCATCGCTTACCTTCATCGCCGCCTCGGCGGCCACGGCGGCATCATCCTGCTCGCTCCCGACGGACGTTTCGGCTTCGCCCACAACACTCCGCGCATGGCCTGGGGCGTCCACACCCCTGATGGCCCACGCGTCGGCACCGTCGTCAGCGACGACGACGACCCACACCAGGAAGAGTCATGATTTTGTTGGCCGAATCCTGAGTCGACTGATCCCTGAACTCGTCTTACTTTGCGAACAGCGCCTTCAGGTTCGTCATCGTCAGCAATTCCCGCACCCGCGGCGTCAGATTCTCCAGTTCCAGCTTGCACAGCCCCTGGTGGATCGCTGATACCTTCAGCCCTACCAGCGCTCCCAAACCCGAGCTGTCCATATACTCCAGATCGCCAAAGTCCAGAATGATGCGCCCGCCCCGGGCAATCAGCGGCTTCACCAGTTCTTTCATCTGGCTCGCGTTGTCGCTCACCAGTCGCCCGTGGCAACGTATCGTGGTAGTCTGCCACTTCGTTTCGTCTTCCGTGACTTCCAGCTCATAGCGGAACGAAGAACCCTGCGTCATGCCTGTCTATCTCCTCGGGGGTTTACGCGATTTTGGGGTTTAAGTGACAATATCATCGCCGGAAAGGCATCATAGTAATTCAATTTCTAATGACACGCACCGGCCTGCGCCCGCTTTGCTCGGCGCCACCGCACGCACTGCATCGCGTCGCTGTTTCTCAACTCCCCTTCCGGAGGAACCATCATGCTCAAAGGTTTTCGTGATTTCATCCTGCGCGGCAACGTTGTCGATCTCGCCGTAGCCGTCATCATCGGCGCCGCCTTCGGCGCCATCACCGCGTCTGTGACCGCGGATGTCATTACACCGGTCATTTCGGCCCTCATCGGCGCGCCGGACTTCTCTACCCTGGTCATCCACATCCCGGTGCTTCACCACGTTCCTCCGCCTCCCAACCCGCTCCCTGCAAACTACGTGGCGCCAGGCGAAATCCACATTGGAAAACTGTTGAACGCGATCATCAACTTTGTGCTCGTTGCGGCGGCTATCTACTTCGCGATTGTGCTGCCGATGCAAATGCTGCTGAAGAAATTCCAACCAGCAAAAGCTGCGCCACCCACCACCCGTCCCTGCCCCGAATGTCTCGCCGACGTCCCGCTCGCCGCCAAACGCTGCTCCCACTGCACTCAGCCCGTAGCCCCCGCCGCATAGCTCCGTGCCGGAATCGATCGGCCTGCAAGGGAAAGGGCTGCTGCCCTACTGGCCGTCCCCTCGCGAGGGGACGGCCTCCGAGTGGTAATCTTTTTGCTTGCATTCAACTGATCACTGACTACTGATTCCTGACAACTGATAACTGACGACTGTTTCCCGAGGAGCCACTCGTTGACCCGTTCTTCCCTTCCGCTTTTCGCCGCCTCCCTCCTGCTCCCCACCCTCCTCAGCGCCCAAACCGCGCCGTCTGCCGTCTTCGGCTACAAAAATTTCGCCGACCAGGCAAAGGCCGACCAAACTTTTCTCGCCGTGCCCGATCCCAAACTCGCCGGCGAAGCCCTCAAGATCCTCACTGCCGAGCCCCATATCGCCGCCTCGCCCGAGGATCACAAAACCGCCGAATACGTCGCTTCCAAATTCAAAGCCGCTGGCCTCGACACCAAAATCATCGAATACAAGGCCTGGATCAACATGCCTCTCTCCGTCAAAGTCCAGGCGTGGGATTCCACCGGCAAGCTCCTGATGACCGGACCCGTTCCTGAGCACGTCGACGGCAACGACCCCTTCCAGAACGATCCCCGCGTCACTCCCGCCTTCAGCGGTTCATCGCCCTCCGCCGACGTCACCGCGGAAGTCGTCTACGCGAACTATTGCCGTCCCGAGGACTATGACAAACTCGCAAGCCTCGGCATCGACGTCAAAGGAAAAATTGTGATCTGCCGCTACGGCGGCAACTTCCGCGGCGTTAAGGTCTATATCGCCCAGCAGCGCCAGGCCCTCGGCGTCCTCATCTACTCCGATCCCGCCGACGACGGCTACTTCCGCGGCGACATGTATCCCCACGGCCCCTACCGCCCCGCCACCGCCGTCCAGCGCGGAGCCGTCCAGTACCTCTTCAAATATCCCGGCGATGCATTAACCCCGGGCATCGCCTCACGCCCCGATCTCCCCGCCGAACAGCACCTCAAGCCCGAAGATGCTCCGAACCTTCCCAGGATTCCCTCCGAGCCGCTCTCGTATCACGACGCCGCGCCCATCCTCGAAGCTCTCAGCGGACCCGACGCTCCGCGCGAATGGCAGGGCGCTTTGCCGTTCACTTATCACGTTGGCTCCGGCGTCAAAGCCCACCTGCTTCTCAAAATGGACTATCAATACCGCACCATCTGGGACGTTGAAGGCTCGGTCCCCGGCACCGACTTCCCCGACGAGTGGGTCGTCGCAGGCAATCATCGCGATGCCTGGGTTTACGGCGCAGTCGATCCCAACAGCGGCACCGCTGCCATGCTCGAAGCTGTCCACGGCGTCGGCGTCCTGCTGCAGCAGGGGTGGAAACCGAAACGCCGCATCGTCTTTTGCAGTTGGGACGCCGAAGAAGAAGGCCTCATCGGCTCCACTGAGTGGGCTGAAGATCACGCCGATCCGCTCGCGAATGCGGTCGCCTATTTCAACACCGACGTCGGCGTCGCCGGCCCCAATTTCGACGCGGCCGCCGTTCCATCCCTCAAGGAATTCGTTCGCACCGTCACCAAACAAGTGCCCAGCCCCAAAGGCGGCTCCGTCTACGACGTCTGGAAGAAAAATCAAGCGGAAGAAGCGGCACATCGCCACGGCTCTGCCGAAGACCACGCCGCGCGCGACAACGCCGCTATCGGCAACGATGTTCACATCGGCGACCTCGGCAGCGGCTCCGACTTCACGCCCTTCATTCAGCACCTCGGCGTGCCCTCCACCGACGTCGGCTCCAACGGACCCTATGGCGTCTACCACTCCGTATTCGATAACTACGCGTGGTTCGTCATGAACGCCGATCCCACCTTCGTTTACGAACAGGAGATGGCCCGCGTCTTCGGCCTCGAAGTTCTCAACATGGCCGACACCGACGTGCTGCCCTACGACTACGTCACCTACGGCCAGGAAATCGCTGCTTACCTCGACGCCGCGCAGAAAAAAGCGAAGGACGCGAGCATGAACGGCCTCGACTTCGCTCCCGTCCAGGCTGCCGCGCAAAAATTCATCCTTCTCGCGCAGCAGGTGAAACAGAAACAGGAGCACCTCGACAACGACTCCACCGCCGCGCTCACCGCGCTCAACACGCAGCTCCGTAACGTCGAAGAATCTTTCCTCGCCGAGCAGGGCCTCCCCAACCGTCCCTGGTTCAAGCACACCATTTACGCCCCCGGCGAATACACCGGCTACGCCGCGGTCGTCATCCCCGGCGTCAACGAAGCCCTCGACGCCAAAGACCTGCCCCGCGCCCAACAGCAGATGACAGTTCTAACGGATGCCATCAATCGCGCCAACGCAGTGCTGGAAGGCGCAGCAAAATAAAAACACGGATGTCATCCTGAGCGAAGCGCCGCAACAGAACTATCCAGCGAGAGCACAACTTAACCGGCGCGCAGTCGAATGGACTCCGTGTAGCTGACCACGCCCTCCCGAACACATTCTTCACAGCGAGCGGAATCGGTCGCGAAGCGGCCGACAAAATGTCAAAACGGACCCGCTTTCAATCGGCGATTGTCGCCGCACCTGACATTTGTCACTCACTCTGTCTGACAAATCCCACTGTCGCACTCCGCTCGCGCGCACGATCATAAGCACCATGAATATCGCCGACGCCCAACGCGACGTCCGCACCAGCTACCTTGGCGGATTCGCCGGCCAACTCGTCTCTGCCCTGATCTGGGGCGCTTCTGCCGCCCTCGGCACATGGAGCACCCACCGCGCCGCCATTCTCTCTCTCGTCGTCGGCGGCGTGTTCATCTACCCGCTCACGCTGCTGGTCCTGCGCCTCATGGGCCGGCCGGTCTCGCTGCCCAGGGGCTTCCCCACAAATTCCCTCGCCAGGCAGATCGCCTTCACCGTCCCGCTCAACCTGCCGCTCGTCGGCGCAGCCACGCTCTATCACGTCAACTGGTTCTACCCAGCCGTCATGATTGTCCTGGGCACCCACTACCTGCCCTTTACGTTTCTCTATGGAATGCGCCAGTTCCTCGCGCTCGGCGCCGCGCTCATCACCGGAGGCCTGCTCATCGGCCTCTACGTCCCCACGCCCTTCAGCTTAGGCGGATGGCTCGCCGCCGCCCTGCTCCTGCTCTTCGCCATCACCGGCCGCATCACGGCAATCAGAGAAATAGCAGCAGCCCCGCTCACCGCACCTTCTCTGACCGCACCATAACTCACCGGACTTTCGCTGACCGCTTGACGGCTGACCGCCCGGCGGCCTCACAGAACCGGCCACTCCAACGCGGTCTCATAATGCTCCACCACCGGCGGAACCGCAAAGAACGGTCCAACGATCGCCCGCCACTCCGCAAACGCGGCCGATTGCCGAAACCCCACGGTGTGCGCCTCCAGCGTCTCCCATCGCACCAGCAGCAGATACCGCCCCGGCGTCTCCACACAACGCTGCAGTTCATGCGACAAGTACCCAGCCGCCCCCGCAATCACCGGGGCCGCTTTCACCATCGCCGCTTCAAACGCCGTCGCGTCACCCTCACGCACCGACAAAACCGCCTCTTCCAGAATCATGAAAACCTCTCCTCTGTCCGCGCCTTAGTGCTTACCTGCACGCTATACGCTACCCGCTACACGCTCAGTTCCTGTCCACCGCAAATCCCCCCGGCCCCACCACCATCAGGAACAACAATCCCAGCACCATGCTGAAGTCCGCGCGCGCCTCGTGCAGCATCGCCCACACACCGCCGTGGTGCAGCATGGGAATCTTCGTCGTCGCGATCGCCACGCCGATCACCACCAGCAGAGGAACCGACGCGAACCGCGTCCACAAGCCCAAAATCACCAGCGCCCCGCACACAATCTCCACCACGCCCACCAGTGGAGCCATCACGTGCGGATCGGGAATCCCAATCTTCGCGAATCGTCCCCATCCCAACGCCGCCGGAAACAGAAATTTCTGAATCCCCTCGGAAATAAAAACCCACCCCACCAAAATCCGAATCAAAATGACGGCACGCATTCACAAACACCTCAGCCCCATCGTAGCGAAGCCAGACGATGAAAAACCTCTGGATAAAATTTGGGAAAGATTTGGTTGAGAATAGAAAACAGAATGGATGACCGAACTCCGCCGCATCTAGTCTCAGCAACTGACAACTGACAACTGGCTCCCGCCTACTTCGCCTCTTCCACCACATCGCCCTCGCCCGGCGCCAAAAACAAATTGTCTTCGAGCCCGTGCTGCCGCGTGTACAGGTCGTAGTAGCGCCCGCCCAGCGCATACAGGCTCGCGTGCGTGCCGCGCTCCACAATCAGACCCGCCTCCACCACCAGAATCTGATCCGCCCGCCGAATCGTCGACAACCGGTGCGCAATCACAAACGTCGTCCGCCCCTGCATCAGGAAGGCCAATCCCTCCTGGATCATAGCCTCCGACTCCGAGTCCAGCGACGACGTCGCCTCATCCAGAATCAGAATCCGCGGGCTCGCCAAAATCGCGCGCGCAATCGAGAGCCGCTGCCGCTGCCCGCCCGACAGCTTTACGCCGCGCTCGCCCACAATCGTGTCGTATCCCTCCGGAAACCGCTCTGCAAATTCATCCACGCGCGCAATCCGGCACGCCGACAGAAATTCCTCGTCCGTCGCCTCCGGATGGGAGAACATCACGTTCTCCTTAATCGTCCCATCGAATAAGAACGATTCCTGCAGCACCACGCCCAGCTGGCCGCGATAGCTGTCCAGCCGCACCGTCGACAAATCCACCCCGTCCACCAGCACCTTGCCCTGGTCCGGCTTGTGAAACGCGCACACCAGGCTGATGATCGTCGACTTGCCTGACCCCGACGAACCCACCAGCGCCGTCACCGTGCCCGGCTTCGACTCGAACGAAACCCCATGCAGCACCGGCTTCTCCGGATCGTACGCAAACCGCACATCGTCAAACTGCACATCGCCCACAATATCGCCCATGGTGTGCACCCGCGCCGGATCGGCAAACTCGTCGCGCTCGCCCAAAATCTCCATGGTGCGATCGATCCCCGCGACCGCTTCCGTCAGCTGCGTCCCAATGTTCACCACCTGAATCACCGGAGCAATCATGAACGCCAGAAACATCGTGTACTGGATGTAATCGCCCGGCCCCATGCGATGCTGCATCGCCAGATGCCCGCACATCAGCATCACCAGCCCGCCCACCAGCCCCAGCACCGTCGTCGCCGCCATCGACATCAGGCTCGTCGCGGTCAGCGAACGCATCACGTTTTCCAGCAGCCGCGTCACGCCCACCGTAAACACGCTCGCCTCGCGTTGCTCCGCGTGGTAGCCCTTCACCACCCGCACGCCGCCCAGCGACTCCGTCAGCCGCCCCGTCACTTCGCCCGTAATCTTCGCGCGCTCCCTGAAAATCGGCCGGATCGTCTTGAACGCCGACCGCAATACCAGCGCAAACGTGCCCACTCCCGCGAACACCACCAGCGTCATCACCGGGCTGCGATGCAGCAGGAAGAAGAAGGCCATCCCCGCCGTCATCATGCCGCCCACAAACTCCACCAGCCCGGTCCCAATCAGGTTCCGCACGCCCTCCACATCGCTCATAATGCGCGACACCAGCACGCCCGTCCGGTTCGCGTCGTAGAAGCTGACCGCCAGCCGCCCCACATGCTGCTGCACCTGCTGCCGCAGCTCGGTAATCATCCGCTGCGCCGCCTTCGACAGCAGTTGCGTGTTCGAGAACGATGTCACCGCCTGAATCACCGTCGCCGTAAACACCGCAATCACCAGCGGCGTCAGCCGGCTCCCGTTGTGCTTCGTCAGCACCTGATCCACAAACGGCTTGGACAGAAACGGCAGTGTCAGCCCCGCTACGCGATTGATCGCCACCAGCAGCAGCCCCAGCAGCAGCAAATATTTCCGCGGACGCACCAGCTTCCAAATCTCCGGCATCGCTTTCCGGAAATCGGTCTTCTTCTTCGGCAGTCCGGCCGCCTGCGCGCGGGCGCGATGTCCGCCTCCCCGCTCTGCATTCGGCATGTTCATGCGCATCGATGACATAGAGAATTAGCCTGCTGTCTGCGAGCCCGCCGCTTACGCCGCGAGCCGCGCCTTCCTTGCACTGATGAACGAGCGCACGCAAAGAAGCACATAAAACAGCATGATCACCGCCATCATCGCCTTGGCTTCCACTGCTGCCGGGTACGCGAACGCCTTACCCCGCTCCATCTCGAAGTAGTCCCAGATGCTTTTGGCTGTGCCCGCAAACCCAATCAGCCCAATCGTCGCGGCGATATGCATCGCCATCATCCGCTTCTTCTGGTTCTCCGTCCGCGCCATTCCGCCCGCCAGCGCCAGCACCACCCCAAACGCCGCGGGAATCAGCGCCGTCGGGTGTACCCGGCCCGTTTCCATCCATCCAACGAATCCCAGAGCAATCAACAACAGCCCAAACAGGATCGTCACCTTCGCCATAGTCCCTCCAGTGTGTGTTATCTCAGTTTACTGGAGAGTCGCGCTCCCGCCGTTCTACACCCTACCCCCTGCTTCATCTCTGTATCCTCGCCGACCCGCCCGCCGCAACCGCCCGAACCTGCTCCAGCGTCGACATCGTCGTGTCCCCCGGAAATGTCGTCAGCAGCGCTCCATGCGCCCATCCCAGCTTCACCGCTTCTTCCGGACCTGCGCCGCTGAGCATTCCGTAGAAAAATCCCGCCGCAAATCCATCCCCGCCGCCCACGCGGTCGTAAACATCCAGTTCCGCCGTCGGCGCCGAGTAGTTCTTCCCTTCCACCCACGCCACCGCGCTCCAGCTATGCCGATTCGTCGAATGCACCTCGCGCAGCGTTGTCGCCACCGCCTTCACCTGGCTGTGCTTCTTCACCACCTGGTCGATCATCCCAAAGAACACGCTCGGATCCAGCTTCGACGCGCTCTTATGCCCCACCTTCGGTCCCTCGATCCCCAGCCCCTTCTGCAGATCCTCTTCGTTCCCCACCAGAACGTCCACGTGCTCCACAATCCGCGCAATCGTCTCCACCGCCTTCTGCGCGCCGCCCCACACATTCCAAAGCTTCTCGCGAAAATTCAAATCGAACGACGTCACCGCCCCGGCTTCCTTCGCCGCCTTCATCGCTTCCACCGCCAGCTCCGCCGTCGTCGGCGAAAGCGCTGCGAAAATCCCTCCGCTGTGCACCCAGCGCACGCCGCCCGCAAAAATCGCCTTCCAGTCGAAGTCGCCCGGCTTCAGTTTGCCCGCCGCCTCATTGCATCGGTTGTAGAAAACAACCGGCGGCCGCACGCCATAGCCGCGGTCGCTGTAGACGGTAGCCATATTCGGCCCGGTCACGCCGTCATGCGCGAAGTGCTTGTAAAACGGACGCACCCCCATCGCCCGCACCCGCTCCGCAATCAAATCGCCAATCGGATAATCCACCATCGCCGACGCGATCCCCGTCTTCATCCCAAAGCAATCCGCCAGATTCGCCGCCACGTTGAACTCGCCGCCGCTCACGTGAATCGCGCACTCCGTCGCCTTGCGAAACGGAATAATCCCCGGATCCAGCCGGTGCACCAGCGCTCCCAGCGACAAAAAATCCAGCTCACCCTCTTTGCAAATCGTTAGCGAACCGCTCATCGTTCTCTAGTCCCTTCTCGATTTGTGATCGGCAGGTTAGGCCGATCTCAAGACTCTTTCGATTCAAGACAAAATCAGTGGTCAGACCACTCACGTGACCTCATCATATCAACTCACTGAGCCAGCTTCCGCACTTCCCCCATCACCTGGTTCACCGTCCACTCATTCCCCGGATACCACGCCGCCACCTTCCCATCCGGCCCAATCACCACCGTCGACAACGAATGGGTAATCGTCCGATCCTTCTCCGGCGTCGCCCCCACATCGAAAAATTGCAACACCTGCGGCAATTCTTTCTGCGTCGGCGCCGCAAAATCCCAATGCGCAAACGTCTCCTGCGAATACTTTCCCGTGTACGCGCCCCCATAGCTGCGCAAAACCGCCGGCGTGTCGTATTCCGGATCGAAGCTCACGCTCACCAAATGCGTCTTCGCATACAGCTGCGGCTCTTTCCCGAGCAACTTGTCGATCTCCGCAAAATTCCGGCTCATTCGCACGCAGAAATTTGGCACCGGGCACCGCGTGTAGATCAGCGTCACCAGCACCACCTTCCCCTTGAACTGCCCCAGCCGGATCATCCGCCCGCTCTGGTTCCTGAACACAAAGTCCGGCACCGCCTCGCCCGGCTCCAGATCGTTGTACGTCACCGCCGGCTTGTAATCCGGCTTCGCCTGCCCCACGATCACAATCTCGTCCAGTACGCTCGTATCCTTATCCAGCGTCGCCGTAATCGTGTCTCCCGGATGCAGTTCGCTCGCAATGTTCGGCTGCGCCAGCTTAAACGGCATCGTCATCGCCGGCATGAATCCCGGGATCGCATCCGTATCCACCGTCACCGCGCCCGTCTTCACATCGCTCGCCACCACAATCCCGCGCATGTGATAACGCTTCACCCCCGCCTGCTCATCACCGGTCGGCTTCGTTTTCCCCGCCCCGCGACAGCCCCCCAAAAACAAAGCCACCGCCAACAAGCAAGCGGTGGAAATGTGCGCAGACGTGAGCTTCACACGTCAGTTTACACTTCTATCTGCAGCCCCTCATGAGCCTCGCCTCGCCTATTCCCGACGTGCCCCGGCGCGACGGCGCGATCTCTGTCGCGCTCCAGCGCGGAGCCACCGTCGTTGCCGCCAATTCCCGCGCCGCCCGAGCCCTCCAGCTCCAGTTCGCCGCATCCCAGCGCGCCGCCGGCCACACCGTCTGGCCCGCGCCCGCCATCCACGACTGGGATGCGTTCCTCCGCGATCTCTACCGCGACTACGCCTTCGCCCACCCCAGCGCCCCCATGCTCCTCACGCCCCTGCAGGAGCAAACTCTCTGGACCCGCATCCATGGCGACGATAACCTCATCGTTCTCTCCGAAGACTCGATGGCCGCCCTCGCCATGGACGCCTGGCACCTGCTTTCCAGCTACAACGCGCACGCCGCACGCCGCTCCTCGTGGAGCCCCGCATCCGACCCCACCGACGCCGAGCGCTTCCGCCACTGGGCCGCCGCCTTCGAACGCATCTGCGCCGACGAGAGTTGGCTCAGCCCGGCGCAACTTGCTCCGCTGCTCGCCTCCGCCGACAATCTCACTCTCCCATCGGAGATCTGCCTCGTCGGCTTCGACCGCATCAACCCCGGCCAGCGCGATTTCCTCACAGCCCTCGCGGCCCGCAACATCGCCATCCACGAAATCTCCCTGCCTCCGCAAAATTCCCAGCGAGCCTGGATCGCCGCCCCCGATCTGCACGCCGAAATTTCCTCCTGCGCCACCTGGGCTCGCGACCTCCTGCGAGAGAATCCTGCAACCCGCATCGGCGTCATCGCCCCCAACATCGATAGCCTCCGCGGCCCCGTCGACCGCATCTTCCGCAACGTCCTCATGCCCGCCAGCGAGGACATCCGCCGACCTTCAACCCCCATGCCCTGGGAATTCTCCCTCGGCCAACCCCTCTCCGACCTACCCGCCATTCGCGCCGCGCTGCTCCTCCTCCGCTGGATCGCCAACCCGCTCCCCGAGGAACAAATCTCCTGGCTCCTGCTCTCCGGATTCATCGCAGGCACCGACTCTATCCCCCTCGTCATCGCGCGCTTCGACGCTGCCCAGCGCCGCGCCCCGCTCCTCACACCGGAGCGCACCTTATCCGCCTACGCCGCGAGCCTTCCTCCTGACGCCGCCTTTCAAACCCTCCGCGCTCATCTCAGCGCGCTCCAGCAAGCCATCACCGCCAACCGCGTCCTCGAGCAATCCCGCCCGCCATCAGTTTGGACCGACCTCGTTCACCATTTCCTCGATCGCGCCGCCTGGCCCGGCCAGCGCTCTCCCGACTCCGTCGCCTTCCAGGCCCTCCAGCGATGGGAGCGCCTCCTCGACGACCTCGCGCTCCTCGACTTCGACGCCTCCCTCTACTCCTGGTCCGATTTCCTCGACCAACTCGACGCGCACGCTCGCGAAACCATCTTCGCTCCCGAGTCCCACGACGCCCCCATCCAGATCATGGGTCCTTTCGAATCCTCCGGCCAGCAGTTCGACGCTCTCTGGTTCCTCCGCACCGACGACGCCACCTGGCCCCAGCGCGGCCGATTCCATCCCCTGCTCCCGCCCGCCGTCCAGCGCCAGTTCGCCCTGCCCCACTCCACCCCCGAAGACGACGGGAACCTCGCCCGCACCGTCACCACGCGCCTCCTCGCAAGCGCTCCGAAAATCGTTTTTAGCTACGCTCTCCGCGACAAGGACGCTGACCTCCGCCCCTCGCCCCTCATCGCCAGACTCTTCCAGGCGCATCCTGAACTCGCCGCACCGCTCATCCCCGCACCCGCGCCTATCGCCCTCGACCCCATCCCCGACGAATCCGCCGCACTCCCCTGGCCGCATGAGCAAAACGCCGGAGGCGCCGACGTCCTCAAGCGCCAGTCCGCCTGCCCCTTCCAGGCCTTCGCCACCAAACGCCTCGCCGCCGAACCGCTCGACTCCATCGAATGGGGTCTCGATCCCGCCGAAAAAGGCAAAATCCTTCATGCCATCCTCCAAAACCTTTTCACCGGACCCATTCGCACCCACGCGGATCTCGTCACTTCCATCAACACAAATCAGTTGGAGCCGATCCTCGACCGCGCCATTGACGCGGTCCTCGGTGAATACGCGTCCACCGACCCGTGGCTCCAGTCCTATCTCGCCGCGGAAAAGCGCCGCCTCCACATCCGGCTCACCGACTGGCTCGCGCTCGAGGCCACACGTCACCCCTTCACCGTCGAAGCCTGCGAGGAAAAGCTCCCCAATGTCCACATCGGCGACCTGCGCCTCAATCTCCGCGCCGACCGCATCGACCTCCTCGCCGACGGCAGCCGTCTCATCCTCGATTACAAAACCGGCGCCGCGTCCGCTTCCTCCTGGAGCAACGAGCGTCCCGACGAGCCTCAGCTTCCCCTCTACGCCGCCTACGGCAATGTCGAAAATCTCAGCGGCGTTGTCCTCGCAAAAATCAGCGCCGGAAAAACTGGATTCGATGGCCGCGTCGGCAACGCCCAGACCCAGCTCAGCCCCGGCATCGGCGCGCAAACCAGCATGGTGAAGTATCCCTACACCGAAGCGATGCGCGACGAATGGGCCAACGTCCTCCGCAACCTTGCTGAAGAATTCTTAGCGGGCGTTTCCCGCGTCGATCCCCGCGAGCCCAAAGTCTGCGACCAATGCGGCCTCCACTCCCTCTGCCGCATTGCTGAACTATCCCTCAGCCTCTCCGGTGAAAACGGCGACGAGGATTCCGATGCCTGATCCCCTCATCGTCGACGCGGCAGCCCGTGCCACCGCCATTGAAATCACCCGCTCCGTCATCGTCCAGGCGCCCGCCGGCTCCGGTAAAACCGACCTCCTTACCCGCCGCTTCCTCCGCCTGCTCGCCGCCGTGGATGAGCCGGAAGACATCCTCGCCATCACCTTCACTCGCGCCGCCACCGCGGAAATGCGTTCCCGCATCATCACCGACCTCGAAACCGTCGCTCGTCACAGCGTCTTTCCACCCGGTGATCTCGACCGCCTGGCACTGGCCAAAGCCGCCCTCGCCCAGTCCGAACGCCGCGGCTGGAACCTCCTCGACCATCCTGAGCGCCTCGCCATCGAGACCATCGATTCCCTCTGCCTCCGCATCGCGCACGATCGCCCCCTCACCGCTGGACTCGGCGGCCGCCTCCAGCCCACCGAACACGCCGCCCCGCTCTACGCCCTCGCCGCGCGCCGCACTCTCGAACATCTCGGTGGCTCCAACGCAGAGCTCGACGCCGCCCTCGCTCACCTACTCGACCTCCGCGACAATCAACTCGCCGGCTGCGAATCGCTCCTCGCCGAAATGCTCGCCAAACGCGATCAGTGGATCCACGTCCTCCCCCTCTCCGGCCAAATGACCGAAGACGACTGGGACGCCGCCCGCGTCCACCTCGAAGCCCCTTTCCGCCGCGAAGTCCGCCGTGTCCTCACCGAAGCGCACCGCCTCGTCGATGCCGAACCCACTCTGCGCGATCACCTCCTCGGCCTCGCCCAATACGCCTGCGATAACGGCAACGACTCCGTCGCAGGACTGGCCGGCATGCAGACCTTTTCTCCCGGCATGTCGCTGCAGCACTGGCAATGCGTCAGCGAATTCCTCACCCGCGAAGGCGAATGGCGGAAGGCCGTCGACAAACGCCACGGCTTCCCCGCCGGTCCATCCGGCTCCCAGGCCAGGCAAAACAAAGACGCGATGGTTTTTCTCCTTACGCGCCTCCGCCAGCTACCGAACCTCCTCGACGTCCTCTGCGCCATCCGCGAGCTTCCACCCGAAACCTACTCTGAAGCCCAGTGGCTCACGCTCCGCCACGTCCTCACCGTTCTTCGCCGCTCCATCGCCGAGCTGAAAATCGTGTTTGCTCAGCAAAACTCCGTCGACTTCACCGAGATTTCCCTCGCCGCCCTCGACGTCCTCAAAGAAGCCCCCGACCGCGCCGCCATCAACGTTCGTCATCTCCTCATCGACGAATTCCAGGACACGTCGCGCCGTCAGCACCACCTTGTCACCGAACTCCTCAAATCCTGGGACCCTACCTCCAATCCCGGCGAACGAACGGTCTTCCTCGTCGGCGATCCGATGCAATCCATCTACATGTTTCGCCAGGCTGAGGTCGAGCTCTTCACGCAGGTGCGCGATCACGGACTCGGACCCGCCGACAACCGCATCCCTTGCGAGCCCGTCCAGCTCTCCGTCAACTTCCGCTCGCACGTGGGCATCACCGCGCCGCTCAACGAATTCTTTCAGGCCATCTGCGCCTCGCCCGCTCCGCCCGGCTCGGCAGCAGTCGCCTTTGCTCCAGCCACTGCATCCGATCCAGCGCCGCGTCCCCAGGCCGTCCACGTCTACCCGCAGCTCATCCCCAACAGCAAGCCCACCCGCGCAGAATGTCACGACGCCCGCAACCAGGAAGCCCGCGACGTCCTCCAAATCCTCCAGCGCCATCTTCCTCTCATCGAACGCGCACGCGCCGAACACCGCGAATATCGCGTCGCCGTCCTAGTCCGCTCTCGTCCGCATCTCAACGAGCTCGTTCCGCTCCTGCGCCAGCACCGCATCCCCTTCCGCGCCGTCGAAATCGAGCGCCTCTCCGAGCGCCAGGAGCTGCGCGACCTCCTCGCCCTGACCCGCGCCCTGCTCCATCCCATGGATCGCATCGCGTGGCTCTCCGTCCTGCGCGCGCCGTGGTGCGGTCTCACCCTCCCCGATCTCCACCTCCTTACCGGCTCGGACAATCGCGACTGCAAAAATCTTCCCGTCCTTGAACTCATCGATCGCCAGCAGCACCTGCTCTCCACAGACGGCCAGCAGCGTCTCGCGCACACGGCGCAAATTCTTCGCCGCGCTCTCGACCTCCGCTGGCGTCCCTCCGAGTCCCCCTCCTTCGCCTCGTGGATCGAGCGCACATGGCGCACCCTCGGCGGCCCGTCCGTTATCGATGCGGCCGCCTACGAAAATACCCAGGTCTTCTTCTCGCTTCTCGACGCCGTCACACCCGACGGCCTCGCCCCGCTCACCCCCGCCTTTGCTGCCGAGCTCGACCGCCTTTTCGCGCAGCCCGATCCCGCCGGCGCCATCGAACTCATGACCATCCACAAAGCCAAGGGCCTCGGCTTCGAAGTCGTTATCGTCCCCGGCCTCGACCGTAAATCAGCAACGGATTCCCAATCCCTCATCGCCTCGCTTGAGCGCCGCGACCCCTTCAATCCCACCGAAGACGAGTTCCTCGTCGCCCCCATCGGCCCCAAAGGCGACGAATCCGCGCCGCTCTACAAATGGGTCGTCAAGCAACGCAAAATTCGTTTCGACGAGGAACGCAAGCGCCTCTTCTACGTCGCCTGCACCCGCGCCCGCCAGGAACTGCACCTCCTCGGCACCGCCGTCGTCGCCACCTCCGGCATCAAGCCGGAAAATGCCGGCAGCCTGCTCTCGACCGCATGGCCCGCGCTCCACGCCGATTTCGAAGCGCTCGCTCTGCAGCAGCCAGCCGCGCCCTCCAACGTCATCGCATTCCCCTCCCCCGGCAAGCTCGAAGAATTAGCCGCCGCAACGGATCCGGTCCCGCAACGCGGCCCACGCCGCTTGCCTATCCACTTCAATCCCATCGCGGACGCGCAAAATGTAACCGCCACCGGCGCAAATCTCACCGGCCAGCCCACGCCTCCTGAATTTCACCGCCCCGAAGGCTCTCGCCTCAGCCGCATCATCGGCTCCGCCGTCCACGCGCTCTTGCAGCGTTCCGGCTCCCAGCTCGCCCAGCTGGATCGCGAATCTCTCCGCGCCCGCGCCGGGTCACTGCTCCGCGCTTCAGCGCTCTCCGGCGACGCGCTCGTATCTGCCACCACCACGGTGACAAATCTTCTTAGCGCCTGCGCCGCCGATCCCGTTTGTCAGTGGATTCTCGCGCCCCACCCCGAAGCGCAATCCGAAACCGCCTGGTCCAGCCTCAGTCCGGACGCGCGCCTGCGCACCATCCGCGCCGACCGCGTCTTCCGCGCCGGCTCCGCGCCTCTCGCCTCAGGTTCCGATTGTTTGTGGGTGATTGACTACAAGACCGGCCCGGCTTCATCGCCCGACCGCGCCGCATTCCTCACTACGCAGCGCAACACCTACGCCCCGCAACTCCTCGCCTACGCCCGCGCCCTGCGCGCCATCCACGGCCCCGAAATCCCCATCCGCCTGGGCCTCTACTACCCCGCCATTGCGACGCTGGACCATTGGGACCCGGTCCTTTAGCTTCGGACTCCCGGCTTCTGGCTCCTAGCCCTTGGCCCCCAACCCCGCATGGTGCCGCACATCCGCGCCGCGCACCCAGAAGATCACATCCTCCGCAATGTTTGTCGCGTGATCCGCCACCCGCTCCAGCGCCCGCGAAATCATCAGCGCATTCAGCGCCTGCGCCGCCAGCGTCGGCTCCTTCTTCATCAGCGCCAGCAGCGTCAGATGCGCGCTGCTGTTCAGCTTGTCAACGCTGTCGTCCATGGAAAGCACCTTCTCCGCCATGTCCGCGTCGCCTTCAATGAACGCCTGCAGCGCCTTCCTCACCATCCCGCCCGCCAGATTCGCGGTCCGCGGAATATCAATCGGCAAATCAGCCGCCGGAAACGCCTGCAATTCCCGCACTCGATCGCTGATGGCCCGCGCCGAATCCCCTACGCGCTCCAGATCAGCATTAATCTTGATCACTGCCAAAATAAATCGCAGATCGATCGCCATCGGCTGCTCCATGGCCAGCAGATCCAGCGCCATCTGATCGATCTCCCGCTCCAGCCGATTAATCGCCATCTCCCCGCGATCCACCAGATCGCAGATCGACAAATCCCGCACGCGGTACGCCTCCACCGCGCGCTGGATCGACTGCTCCGCCATGCCCGCCATCACCAGCAGCTTCTCTTTCAGATCATCCAAATTCTGCTGAAACCGGATTCTCATTATCCAAACCTGCCCGTGATGTAATCTTCCGTCCGCTTGTCACTCGGATTCGTAAATATTTTGTGCGTCGAATCGAACTCGATAAGCTTCCCGTTCAAAAAGAATCCTGTCCGCTCCGCCACGCGCGCTGCCTGCTGCATGTTGTGCGTCACAATCACGATCGTGTACTGCACCTTCAGCTGAAAAATAAGATCCTCAATTTTCGCCGTCGACACCGGATCCAGCGCCGATGCCGGCTCGTCCATCAGCAGCACTTCCGGATCCACCGCCAGCGCCCGCGCGATGCACAACCGCTGCTGCTGGCCGCCCGACAGGCTCGCGCCTGACTTCTTCTTCAGATCGTCCTTTACCTCATCCCACAGCGCCGCATTCTTCAGCGACCGCTCCACCACCTCATCCAGCACCCGCCGGTTGCGAAATCCATTCAGCCGCAGCCCCGATGCCACGTTGTCGTAAATCGACATCGTTGGAAATGGATTCGGCCTCTGAAATACCATCCCAATCCGCCGCCGCACTTCCACTGCGGACGTGTCGCTATAGATATCGACGCCGCCTACTTTTACTTCGCCCGTCACCTTCGCAATCGGATTCGTCTCGTGCATCCGGTTCAGGCAGCGCACAAACGTCGATTTGCCGCATCCCGACGGCCCAATCAGCGCCGTCGCCTCATTCGCCGGAATATGCAGCGTGATGTCCTCGAGCGTGTGATTCGCCCCGTACCACGCGTTCAGCTTGTTGACTTCAATGCCGACGCCCATCTGGCTAGCTTGCCCCTTTCAGCACTCCGCGCGTCGTCACAAACCGCACCAGCGCCACCGACACCACAATCAATACGATCAGCACCAGCGCCCCGGCCCACGCCAGCCGGTGCCACTCGTCATAGGGGGAAAGCGCGTACACATAGATCTGCAGCGGCAACGCCTCAATCGGCTGATTCAAATTCGCGCTCACAAACGGATTCCCAAAAGCCGTAAACAGCAGCGGCGCCGTCTCACCCGCGATGCGCGCAAACGCCAGCATGCACCCCGTAATCACGCCCGGCAACGCCGTCTTCAGCGTAATCGACAACATCGACCGCCAGCTCGGAACGCCCAGCCCCAGCGCTGCTTCGCGTATCGAATGTGGCACCATCAGCAGCATCTCTTCCGTCGTCCGCGCCACTGTCGGAATCATCATGATTCCCAGCACCACGCCACCCGCCAGCGCGGAGAATCCCTTCTCCGGCGCAACAATCAGCGCGTACACCGCAATCCCCATCACGATCGAAGGCACGCCGTTCAGCACATCCGCCGTGAACCGCACCAGCGTCGACAGCTTCGTTCCCCGCCCGTATTCCGAAAGATAAACCCCCGCGCCAATCCCAATCGGCACGCAAATCGCGCTCGCCAGCCCCAGCAGCACCCCAGAGCCCACAATCGCGTTCGCCATGCCGCCGCCCATCTCCCCCACTGGCGCCGGCACCTTCGTGAAAAAATTCCAGTTCAGCGAGCTCGCGCCCTTGTACACCAGGTCCACAAAAATTGCGATCAGCGGAGCCACCACCAGCAGCGTGCTCGCCACCGCCAGCCAGCTCGCCAAATGGTTCGCAAACCACCGCCACCGGCGATTTCCCTTGCCCGACTTGATCCTATTCGCGATCGTCGCCACTTAGGCCGCCCTCGCTGGTGCGCCGCGCGTCACGGCCCATACCAGCAGCCGGGCCAGGATGTTCACCACAATCGTTACCAGAAACAGCGCCAGCCCAATCTCAATCAGCGCGCTGCGATACGTGTCATCCGCGGCCTCGGCAAATTCATTCGCAATCACGCTCGCCATCGTCGCCGCCGGCGCCAGCAGCGACTTCGAAATCGTTGGACTGCTCCCAATCACCATCGCGACCGCCATCGTCTCGCCCAGCGCCCGCCCCAGTCCCAAAATCACCGCGCCCACAATGCCAATCCGCGCATTGCGCAGCACGCCTACGCGGATCATCTCCCACCGCGTCGCCCCCAGCGCCAGCACCGCCTCGCGCTGCGCATGCGGCACCGCGCTCATCACTTCGCGCGTCAGAGAAGAAATAATCGGCAGAATCATGATGGCCAGAATCACGCCCGCCGCGAACATCCCAATCCCAAAATCCGGCGCCGTGAACAGCCCCGTCCATCCCAGCACCTTAATCAGCAGCGGATTTACATAGTTGTGCAGCAGCGGCACGAGCACAAAAATCGCCCACAGCCCGTACACCACGCTCGGAATCGCCGCCAGCAACTCCGTCACAAACGAAAGCGGCCCACGCAGCATCTTCGGACACATCTCCGTGATGAAGACCGCCACGCCCACCGCCAGCGGAACCGCCAGCGCCAGCGCCACCAGAGACGACACGATCGTCCCGTAAATAAACGGCAGCGCACCAAACTCATTGGTGACCGGATTCCACGCGCTGCCCACAAAAAAATGCCAGCCAAATCGATGGAGGGAGATTTGGGAGTGGCTCACCAGCTCAAAGGCAATCAGCGCGACAATGGCAAAGATGCTCAGCGCGCACAGCCGCATCACCCAGCGGAACGTCGCGTCCGCCCAGCCCGAGTTTCCCCGGCTCTGCAAAAACGTCCGAATCGCCGACGGCGCAGCCGGCTGCGGCGGCACAGCAACCGGCCCATGACTGCCGACAGGGGCAGCCACGCCGGGCGGTTTCGGCCCGCGGGGTTCCTGGATACGCAAAGTCACACCACTCCCCACCCTACCCGGCAATCTTGAACGCCACGTTAATCGCTATGAATAATAAGGAAATAAAACCATTCCCTGACGGCCGCGAACCCAAGCCGGGTGCCCGGAGCCTGGGCTGAGCTAAGTCACAGGCTCTGCCTGTTTTGGCAGATGTTCGAGGGCGTTGGGTGCCCCCTAACTGCCCGGTTTTGGCAGATGCGCGCGAGCGCGAAGCGCTCCGCCCCTGCCTAACCTGCACCCGATCCCCTACTCCCTTTTCAGCAGTCTCTAGCTCCCAGGAATCACCAAATACTGCTCCAGCTTCCCGTCCGGCATGGTGTACGTAGTCACGTTCACCGTCCGCCCGCTCCCCGCAAACGTCACCCGAAACACCCGGAACGTCATCCCGCCTCGCAGTTCCTCCATCGTCTGCTGGACATCAGCCGGCTTACCCAGCGGCGCCAGGCTCGTCTGGAAGTCCCCAATCGCCTGATCGTCGAAATACGCATTGCACCAGGGCGTAAACAGGCTGCGATCGATCTTCCCCTGCTGAAAATTCTCAAACAGCTCCTGGGCCTGCGCCGCCGCCGCCACCGGACCCTGCGGCTTTACTCCCAGCAACAGAAATCCCAGATTCTTCCCAATCAGCCCCGCCGCGTGCGAAGCGTCCTGATTCGTCAGCACCGCCACCGCTACATGGCTCATCGGAAAAACCAAATTCTCCGAGGTAAATCCCGACACTTCGCCAGAGTGTTCAAACACCGGCTGCCCATTCAGCTGCCGCACAAACAGCCCCAGTCCGTAATGCGAATCCGTCCCATCCTTGAGCTTGACCGAGGCAAACATCTCGTCATACGACTTCGGCTCCAGCAGGCTGCGGTTCATGATGCTGATGTCCCACTGCGCCAGGTCGTACGCCGGCATCGCCAGCTCCCCCGCCGCAAACATCCATCCCCGCCCCTCTTTCGGAGCCGGCCGAAGCGGCCCCAGCGCGTACCGGATATACCCCTCCGCATCCGGCATATCCAGCTTCTGCACGTCAGAGTTCCAAACCTCCTTCATATCCAGCGGCTTGAAAACGTGCTCCTGCAGAAACTGCATCAGCGGCTCCCCGCTCACCATCTCGACAATCCGCCCAGCAATCACAAAGTTGGTGTTCGAATACTGCCACTTCGTCCCCGGCTCAAAATCCAGCGCCTTCTTTCCCCAGGTGTCCAGAATGTGTTGTGCCGTCGTTGGCTGACTCATCGGCGGCATCAGATAGTCTTCCGGCCAATAATCCTGGTACCCCGACGTGTGCGACAGAATCATCCGGATCGTCACTTCGTTCGCCCGCTTCAGATCCGGCAAATACTTCCCCACCGGATCGTCAATCGAGAGCTTCCCCTGCTGCTCCAGCAGCAACACCGACGCTGCCGTAAATTGCTTCGAAATCGACCCAATCGAATACCGCATCGCCGGCTCGGCCGCTTCTGCCGGATCCAGTCGCGCCTGCCCATAAGCATGGGTGTAGACAATCTGCCCATCCTTCACAATCGCCACCGACGCGCTCGGCACGCCCGTCTGCTCGAGTGCCGCCTCCGCCGTCCGGTCCACTTTTTGCTGCAAATCTGCCGGAAGCTGGTCCACTGTTAGTTGACACTGCGCAAATCCCACCGAAAGTGCGATTGAGAACAGCAACAGATATGTATTTCGTGCCATCATTTCCCTCAATGGGACCAGCGTAGCCCCGCGGTGCTATGCTACTACCCACTTCGGAGCGCTGCCGATGCCCCCCAGGCTACCCACGACGGCCGTTCTTCTTTCCCTGGTCACTACAGCCCTTCTGTGCCCATGCGCGCTCGGTCAGGCGGGGCCGAAATCCCGCGAGGTAGCAAAGTCCAGCGCTCCTGCAACAGCCGCTCCCGCAGCCACCATCGCTCCGGTCACCGAAAACGGGGCACCCGCATCCTCGGCCGCCCTCGCCGTCATCCCAACGCCCGATCCCGCTACCATCTCCACCGACACCTCGCTCCCGCATCCAGCCGATGCGCCCGGCGATGCTGCGAAGCTCCAGTCGAAGACCCTCTTCTTCTACACTTCGCCGCGCAGCACTCTCGAGATGGAAGTGCACTCCATCCCCGCAACCAACGCCGACCGCCTCCAGCGCCTCCGCGACGACTTCGCTGCCGCCGACTGTGGCGCCGAGCGCATGCGCCAGCAGTCCGTCACCGATAAGCAGGGCAAATCCGGCACCAACCTCATCTGCGTCTGGCCCGGCCAGACCCCCGGCACCGTCGTTGTCGTCGCCCACTACGAGCACGAAGGCGTCGGCCAGGGTGCCCTTGCCGACTGGAGTGGCGCCGCTCTTCTTCCCTTCCTCTACCAGGCCATCCAGGGCCAGCCCCGCACCAATACTTACGTCTTCCTCGAAGCCTGGAAGCGCGAAGGCGCTGACGCCTGGCTCAAGTCCCTCAACAAGTTCGATCGCAAACGCATCCGCGCCGTCATTGACCTCGACGCTCTCGGCCTCAGCTACACACGCTTCTTCACTACCTTCAGCCCGTTTGAAAACGTGCCCCTCGGCGCCACCCACCTCCAGGCGCAACTCCTCTGGGCCGCGCTCTCCGACGGGCTCACCCAGGCGCCCGAACAGGAAAGCCCCCACCACTGGCTCACCATCGATCCCACCGATCCCTTCCGCGCCCTCATGGTCCCCACCATCATCATTCACTCCGTTCCCGTCGCCTCCGCGCGCATCCCCGGTTCCGCCGCCGACGTCGCCTCCACGGTGGACGGCAATGCCTACTTCACTACCTACCACCTCATGTGCGCGTATCTCGCCTCCCTCGATCGCGTCGCTGAAAAGCTCGACACCCACGACCCCCTCTGGGAATCCGGCCCCGCCGAAGTCCAGCCTGAAACAGAAACCCCACGCGTCACTTTCCGCACCTTCTCCAACGGCCGCCTCCAGTACCCACCCCCAACGCCTCAGCAATAAATTACGAGCGTCCGGTCTCTGGAGCTCGCATCCATAGAATTCCGTCATTCTGAACGATCTAAAGAGCGTGGCCTGAGCGAAGCCGAAGGCACCTTGTCGTTGCTCCTCCGTTGCCATCGCGGAGCTCGATTGATCGCGCCGTCCGCTGGGATAATCGGTTCGTCCCGATGCTTGTAGTCCCATGTACCGCGTCCCGGGTTGCGCTGAGACTTTCCCCTGGCATTGATGCGCCAGAGAAGATGGCAGCCGAGTTGCACATCATGATCGCGAATCCCCAAGGTCAACGCATCCCCGGGAGGAAACCTCCTTGAAAAGCAAAGCACTTGTGACCGACCACCAAACCAGGTGCCAGAAAAGCGGGACAAGCGCTGCCAGATTTTCGGGCGCCTGGGCGATATGCAGATTTGCCTCAGATGTGCGGAAACGTCTCCAGAAAATGAGCCCCGATTCTCCTGTGTGCGCAAACTGATCAGGCCCTGAGCCCGCACATTCCTCACCCACGATGGATTCACCAGCGAGAAAAAGTCGATCGGAACTCGACTTCCTTCGCGATTGAAAGGCCACTATGCGAGTCATTCGAAGCAGTAAGCCTTCCACCGGCTCAACCGGATCCATCCTGTCAACGCCCACGGCACTCAGGTTGACAGGATCCTCCGCAAAACCGTTGTGCATTGCCCTGTGCGTAACGGCGCTCCTGTTGTCCTTCAGCACAGGAACTGCCGGCGCCCAGGATTCGCACCATCCGCGCGACTATACGTCGATCGTCGTCTTCGGCGACTCGCTCTCTGATACCGGCAACGTCGCGCATCTGACTCAGGCCAAATACGGTGTCCAGGTTCCAGGGCCCGACGCGGATTACACGGCCGGACGCTTCACCGACGGCGCCGACACGCTGCCGCCCGCGGAAAAATATTTCGGGGTTTGGGTCGAACAACTCGCGGCCTCGTTTCCTTCGAAGCCGGCGGTTAAAGACTCCCTCGATGGCGGAACCAATTACGCCTACGGCTTCGCCACAACCGGCGACGGCACCGGCGTATTCACTTTCGGCCCGTCTGACTCGCTTTCAGTCAACGTCGACAACGTCGGCCAGCAGATCACCGACTATCTGGCCACTCACCCCAAAATCAGCGATAAGACGCTGTTTGTCGTTTGGGGAGGCGCGATCGACGTGCTGTACGCCACGTCCAGTGACGACGTCATTACTGCCGGCATCAATCAAACTCTGAATATCCAGCGCCTCATCGATGCTGGCGCGACGCAGTTCCTCATCCCGAACCTGCCCCCGCTGGGATTGGTTCCGCGTCTCAATGGCTCTGCTGCAACTTCGGTGCCCGCAACGGCCGCGAGCGTTCTCTATGACGATGTCCTGGGCAGTGGTGTTGCATTGCTGCGCGAAGCCGATCGTGGCAGGCGCGTGGAACTGGACCAGTTCGATGTCTTTGCCCTGTTCAATCGCGTCGTCGCCTCGCCTTCCACGTATTCCCTGGTGAACGTGACGGACAGTTCCCAGGGCATCGCGGTTGACCCGGACACCTATCTCTTCTGGGACGACCTTCACCCGACCACCCGAGGCCATAACATCCTTGCCCACAAGGCGGCGAGGATCCTCGCGCGGGAGGGCTGCTGGAATGACTCCGTGTCAGCCGAGCGAAGTCTGAACAATTTGCACGCCGACTGCGCGGACGCAAGGGCCGAAGACCCCGCAG
>Ga0206828_1010_pt1 | contig 46421 bp, 32 predicted proteins | sample Alteio_BWOrgCont_78_FD_152858 | JGI IMG/M metagenome (GOLD analysis project Ga0206828, IMG submission 152858) | Enriched cells from forest soil in Barre Woods Harvard Forest LTER site, Petersham, Massachusetts, United States -... | ecosystem: Environmental > Terrestrial > Soil > Temperate forest >... | reverse complement strand
ACGCAGCGCAATCCTTCGCGGACCATGAAGCCGAGCGCCGCACCAAGGTTCAGCAAACCTTGGGCATCAGAGTATTGAAGCCAATTGAAGTCAAACCTTCCGAAGAACGGGTAGTTCCTTTCATCAGCGACTCCACCATCCGCTTCGAGATGTCCATCTTCGGCGCGGTGATGAACTACGCGGTGAAGAAACGCTATGTCCCTGCAAGCCAGCGTTTCGATGAGCGCCCGAAGCTCAAGACTATGCGGCGTGACGAGTTCACGCTGGAGGAATATCGCAAGCTCCACATCGTAGGCCGAAAGTGGATTGGCGAGGCTGACAAGCCTTCGAGCGTCTGGTATCGGACTGTTACCTACAACATGATTTTGATCGCCTGCAATACCGGCATGAGGCCAGCGGAGATGAAGAATCTCCGCTGGCGCGACATCATGCCTGCAAAAGACCGGGAGGGCCGCGAGATTGTTGTCTTGTTCGTGCAAGGCAAGGGCAAATCGCGCAAGCTGGTAGCTCCCAAGAGCGTCGGAGAGTATCTGGAGCGCATCCGTGCAAGCTCCAAAGCCAAGGAACTGGATGACAGAGTATTTACCAACATCACAGGCAAGCCTGTAAAGACTCTTTACAGCAGCCTGATTGCCGACCTACTGAACGAAGCAAATCTGCGCGAAGGCACGCAGGGCGTGCCACGCTCGACTTATTGCTTCCGGCACACGTATGCCACGCTCCGCTTGCAGGAAGGCGTGGACGTGTATTTCCTTGCCGAGCAGATGGGAACCTCCGTCCACATGATTGAAAGCCACTATGGACACGTAAATACCATCAAGCATGCCGATCGCGTGTTGCAGGGGATGGCGGGATGGGAGCTGCCACAACCGGAAGCTACCAAAGCCAAGGCGTCGAAGGCCGCGGAGACGCACGATAAAGGCAAACGAGGTCAGCGCCACAGGCCGCGCTGACCCTGAAACTCCCGAAGCCGTCTTTTGCCGGAGCCGCTGGCGGAGGCAGGCGTAGGGAGGGTATCGTCCCAATGTCCGGCCCGGACATTCCTTACTGAGATGGTTTTGATTTGCCGCTGCCCCGCCGGGGCGTTCTTTGCGGCAAATCTCCGCGCACAAGCCGCCGCTGGCGGCTGTTCTTAGTGCAGCGTGAAACTGATTCGATCTATCGGTAATCCAGGCTGCTCAATCCATCTGCTTTTTTGTGGGCGGTCTTCTTTTTAGTGAAGCCTTCTTGCGGGGGGGTGATCGATCCGCATTTGCACAAAGGCTTCTACCTATCGAGATTGGCTTGCAGGCCTTTCCGTAGCAATCTTCCGTCATGCTCCTGATATGCCTAACCTGATGGGAGGGAGCATCAAAGAGGTTTTGGAGAACCCAGTCCCATCACACGCAGGTGCGGTTTGCTCCATCATGTGGTGCATAACGTTGAAGTATCCGACAGTCGTACCGACCCATCGCCTAAGAACTCCCGTGTCTCTTTACTCACTGTGCTTTACCTTCGCGCATGAACAAGCTCCTTAGCCACGCGACAAATCTGTTGGTATGCTTTTGATCGCTCTAAACTTGACTTGACATGCGCAGGGTTATGCCTGATACGTGATTCGGGTAGCCACGGCGAACTTCAAGAATCGTGCAAAAGGGCCTACGCCGTCATCGTCACCGGGAGCGGCGTCCCTACGCCAACATTTTGTTGCGCAAAGAAGCACTCCAAGCCAGCTAAACTGCCCTTGTCGGAGAACTTGACGATGCAAGCAATTCAGGTCCCTTTCAGACTGCCTGTAGCGTTATGCTTTTCTCAAACACCCGCCCACTGGCCAACGACGGTCAAGAATGATCTTAGCCTGTCGAGCACGAGGTGCGCGGGGGCTGAGTAGCCGGAGCCGTCGGCACCGGAGACGGGGAGCCATCCGAGCTTGATGGAGACGAGCAGCTGCATGATGGGGCCGAAGGCGAGGGCCGGGAAGGAGAGCCCGAGGAGCGAGACGAAGCCGAGGACCTTGTCTTGCCACTGACCGCGATGGAGGGCGGCGGTGACTCCGGCAGGGACGGCGGCGAGCAGGGCGACGATCAGCTCGGCATGCCGCTCACTCGGGCAATCGGTTCGGCCGCGGTGACGGCGGGCTGACGGAAGTGGGTGAGGAGGGAGTCGAGGGTGAACTGACCGAGCGGCGCGGATTTCTGAAGCAGAGCGGCGGGCAGGGAAGAGAAGTTGAGGTTGTGCGCCTGCGCGAGAGCGTAGCGGGCACTCTCGCCGCTCACTTTGTTGAAGGTCGAGTAGCCACTCACGCCGTTTTGCGTTGGGTCAGGGACAGACTTCTTGCCGAAGAGCGCGGGCAGGGCGAGGCAGCAGAGTTTCTCGACGAGCACCTTGGCGAGCGGGATGATGGGGATGAGCGAGAGCCAATAGCCGACGGTCGAGAACGACTTTACGATCTTGCGTTTTTCAAGGTTGCAGATTTGCTGTACGACTCCGTTGGCGACGGTGATGCAGGCGAGGGGCACGCCGTCGGGCTGGCCATTAGCCTGGTTGGCGGTCTGGTCGTCGCAGGTGGGGCAGGCGGGCAGCAGGAGCTTGCAGAAGCAATCCTTGAGGTACTGGAGGAAGGCTGCGGCGAGATCGATGAAGGCGTCGAGGGCCTGGACGCGGTATTCCTCGAGCGCGGTGTAGCTGGAGAAGGCGGGCATTCCGGCGGGGATGAAGGAGATGGTGTTAGCGGTGCTGTTGAGGGTGTAGAGCGGGGTGGTGTCGTTGAGGGTACCGAAGGAGATGAAGGTTGGGTTCAGTTCGACGGGGGCGTAGTTCGGGGTGAATGTGGGCTGCTGGTTGGCGGTGGATGTGAGGGTGCCTAGCTGCGACGTGGATTCGAGGCTGACGATCACCTGTGTGCCTGCAGGGTCGACGGCCATGCGGACGGTGGTGTTGATGCCGAGGTCGACCAGGCCTAACTGCTTCCCCTGGTAAAGCATCGGGAAGATGGCAACCTGTTTGGTTGAGCTTGTGCTGGAGAGGCCGCTGACGAAGATGGTGTCGACGGAGTTGACCCCAGCGGCGTTCAGATTGAAGGCCCCGACGGCGAGGTCGTCGGTGAGGTCGATGGTGAGCCCTTCCAAACGGAAGGTCAGGCCGGGCTTGGTAATCTCGCCTGCTGGGAAGAGGCCGAAGCTGAGGACCTCGTAAAAAGCTAGGTTCGTGGAGGGATCGGTGTCCGTCGCTGTCGCGTAAAGGCTACCTGCGAGGGTGACGAGGTGGCCGATGGCATTAAATTGCGACGCCTGCGTGGCGGTGACTGTGTTATTGGCAAAGCTGATGGTATAGAGGCCTTGGCCCGTAGCGACGGCATAGACGGTTTCCGGTTCCTGAGGGTTGAAGGCGAGGGTGAGGTAGGTTTGCGGGCCGGCGCTGCCGGAGGTCGTCCAGCTGATGGCGTTATTGGCGACGCTGCCGACGGCGAAGAAGGAGTCGAAGGCGTTGGTCTGGGTATTGGTGCCGGTGGCGATGATGAAGATCTGCGTGCCGTCGCCGGTGATGGCGACATCCTGGAGGGTCCAGGCGGTGGCGCTGCCGGGGATAGGCGGCGTGATGTCGGCGACGAGGGCTCCGGCGGTGAGGTCGTACATGTGGAGGTCGGGCCCGTTTCCACAGGTGACGGCAAACTGACCGTTGTCACTCATGCGGAGGCGTGTTTTGTAGCCCTTGCCGTAGATGGTGGTGATGGGAGCGTCGAGGGTGTATTGGGGGAAGGGGCGGAGATTCGAGAGCAGCGAGCAGGAGCAGCAATCGCTGCCGATCAGACCGAGGATGAAGTTGTAGAAGGCCTGAAGGCGTGCGGCTTCGTCGGCGGAGATGTAAACGTCTTTGGTGAGTGCGGGCTGGAAGTACTGGATGCAGAGATCGACGAGCGCGGAGAGCAGAGCCTGGGCGTTGGTGACCTGGTCGTCTGGGCTGACGTAGGTAGTCGTGTACTGAGTCTTGAAAGCGCTGACGATCGAAGAGAGGCAGTTGTTGTAGAAGTCCTGCAGCAGCGTGCCGTTGAGGATCTGTTGAGTGATGGTTTGTTCTTCGGCGCAGGGAATTGCGCTGAAAGTGACGCAGGAGTCGCCGGAGCTGGTGAGAGAAGTGGCATTGGAGCAGCAGCAGTCGGAGTCAGGCGGGGAGCCAGCCGGGCTGAGTTGCGTGGCGCAGCGCTCGATGAGGATCTCGTATTCGCCGTCGGGGATGGTGGCTTGCTGGGACCCTTGTTGGGGCGGGGAGAGGGCGATGAGGGTAGCGAGGTCGACGCTGGTGGGGTTGTTGAGGATGATGTCGTAGCCTTCGCAATCGATGGCGTATCCGCCGGCGATGTTGACGCTGGAGCCGGTGAGATTGCCTCCGGGGCAGGTGACGGCGAGGCCGCAGACTACGCCCGTGCCGTGGAGCATGCGGTTATGGAAGCGCTGTTTGGCTGCGAGTTCGTCGAGAGCACTCTGTACGGTGGTGAGGGCGGGAAAGGTGCAACGGCAGTCGGTGACCTGGATGTTGCCGTCGGTGACGTTGAGGAGGGCAAGGCGGCAGAAGAAATGATCGGGCCCGAGCGGGGGCTGCGGAATGGGATTGGAGTTCGGCACCTGAAAGGGCGGCCACTCGATGTCGGCGGTGGCGGTGCGTGCGGGAATTTGCCAGTAGCTGCCGGTCGCGTAGAAGCCGTCGGTGAAGTTGACCTGGATGTTGTTCTCGAGCTGAATCCAGCCGGGAACGATGGGGATGCCGACGGGATTGCCGGTGGAGCTGCTGGTGGCTACTGCGGATGCGGGCATGTCCCAGCGGCGAAGACGGAGATTGGTGCTGGTTTCGAAGCCGGTGGGCGTGGGGTTCAGAGTGAGGCCGTAGGCTTGCGTTCCGGCTGATGCGCACGAGGGCTGTGCGGCTGAGCCGGGCGGCTCGGAGATCTGCGCGAGGAAGCGCGGCTGGCCCTGAAGAGCTGCGCTGTCGTCGACGATTTCGACCCAGTCATTCAGCGAGAAACTGTGAAGATAGTCGGTGCCGAGGCTGCTGACGTAGACGATGCCGCTCGAGTCGAGGCAGACGATGGGCGTCTCGACCATGGAGTTGTCGCGCGACCAGACGAAGGTCGCGTTGTTGTTGTAGTCGCCGGACTGGAAGATTTCGGCGCGATAAAGCTGGTTGGCGAGACCGAGATATCCGGCAGAGGGCGGAAGCTGGCAGGGCGGAACGTTGTTGCCGGGCGGCGGCGCCTGGGCGTTCATGAGGCCGGTGGTGAGTGTGGCGGCCTTGTAGTCGTCGAAGTTGGGGAAGTCGCTGCAGCAGTCGAGCGGCGATGGAGGCGATGGAAGTGGCGAGGGCAGTGGCGATCCGGGAGGGCTGGATTCGCCTTCCCAGGGAAGGACGTGAACCTGCCAGACGGTTTGCAGGCGCTCGCAGGTATCGGGACCGCCGAGGGCGACCTCGCGAATGTGAGGATCCTGGAGGGCGTCGATTTCGCGCTGCCAGGCTTCGAGGACGACGAGATAGTTGCCGTCGGGCAGGGTTAGGGAGGGCTCGGCGGGACTGCCAACTGGCGAGGATTCGACGGACTCGTCCCACTGATTGGTGAGGAAGGGCTGGGTGAGAAAAGTGGCGACGCGGCTGAGGGTGATCTGGCCGGAGTTGGCGAGCGAATCAAGCGGACGGTCGACGGTGATGGGATACCAGCTGGGGAGGATGGTGTTGGGATCGTCGGGAGCGGTGGCGGCGTCGATGAAGGCGACCTGGGCGATGATGGAGGCGTTCTGTCCAGCAGAGATTGCGACCCAGTCGCCGACGGCGAGGATGGAGTCGTCGACGAGCAGCGAAGGGAGGTAAAGGCTTTGATCCTGAAACTCGAGCGTCTCGTGTCCGAACTCGAAGCGCGACCGATTGAACTGGCGATTGATGGCCAGTCGCGCCGGGCCTGAGTTCACCTGAAAGACGAGCGCGGGGGGAGGCGAAGGGACGATGGCGGAGGCGAGCCACGCGGGGATCTGCTGAGGATTGAGTTCGCAGAGCAGTCCGTTGACGTAGAAGTGGCCGGGATGGATGAGGAGATCGACTCCGTTGTCGAGCGAGGAGATGGCGAAGCCGTTTCCTGCTTGTGGCGTGCCGCAGCACCCGATAATGTCGCGAGTCTCGATCCATGTGCGATGGAGGTAGAGCGCGAGCTGCTCGTTCCAGTCGGCGTCCACCTGGACGCGTCCCTGCTGCATTAAGACCCCGGCGTAATGCTTGACGGGGTTGAAGGTCGAACGGCTGAAATCACCTGCCATGGCAATCCCTCCTGCCACTGCTGCTTTAGGTAGCGAAGAAAACGCCCGCTTCCATGCCGAAGCGGAGGTAGTCGGTAAGCATTACGTTGAGGTTGGCGAGCCGTTGCGGCGCGTAGATGTCGTGGAAGACGCCGATCTCGGATTGATCGTCGGCGCCGTTGAGAATGAGGCCGCTGCGGTCGGTGAGCTGGCAATAGCCGGGATCGCCGAAGCGGAGCGAGGTGAACTCCGGCGTAGAAACCTGGCCGCTGACCGGATAGCAATGGAAGGCGCGGGGTGCGGCGGAGCCGGGCGGGACATAGGAGAAGCGAACGCAGCCCTGCTGGAGTTGATCGACAACAAGCGGCGCAGACCATTGATCAAGCGGAGCGAGCTCCGCATAGAAGATAGAGTCAGAGGCCAGGGTCATTTGCTCGGTGTGAACCTTGCCGATGATGGTGGAGTTGATGACGGTGAGCGGCGAGCCGGCCGATGTGGCGTCGAGATAGCAGGCGTAGGCGACTTCGGATGGAGAGAGAGCGTCGACGATACAGGTGGTGAGCGAGACAGTGCTGGCTGTGCCGATGCGGATGGCGCCGAGTATCGAGTGATCGACCTGGACGGCAATATTGCCGGGTTCGATCCAGAGGCTGGGCAGAGGCGGCTGCGCGGTCGCGGCGCCGATTGCGGGTGTGGCGCCGGGATTAAGCGTGCAGTGGGAGATCTGCAACGAGACGGTGTCGGCGCTGGTGTTTTGCTGGACGGAGATGCTGCCGCCGGCGATGAGCAGGCCGTTGAAGCTAATGGTGGTTTCGTTGCCGGCGGTGATGACCCAGTCGTCGGAGAGAACGACGGTGGGGCGATAGCCGTCGGCGGCGCGAATCTGCACGGAGCAGTTGTCGGGCACGGAGAAGGTAGGCGTCTCGATGAAGTAGCCGTTGCTGGCTATTTCAATGACGACGGAGGTCTCGGAGGGCGTAAGCATGGGCAAGGCAAGAGCTAGGGCCTGCGAGATAGTGGCGGCGTCGGCGGGAATCGTTACATTTGCGGGCGCGGTGAAGGTGCGGGAGTAGGGGCCTCCGCCAATTGCGTAGCTAAATCCGTAGCACCAGGTGGTGGTGACGTTGCTGGGAGCGGGCGGGGCTGAGGGGAAGACGATGCGGCCAAGCTGCGGGTCGATGCCGATGACGTTTTCCGGCTGATGGGCCCAGCCGATGACGTTGCCAGATGAATCATAGATATCGCTGAGGTTGCAGGCGCAGATCTTTGTGTTCGTAGGCGGGCCTGCCTGCCAGGAGAGATTGATGCTGGCGTAGGTTCCGGCGCCGCAATACTGCGCGGCACCCTTGAGATCGTCGGCGAGCATCCAGCGGCTGATGGGCATGGCCACGTTGTATTGGGTGGCGCGGGCCGGTTCCGGCGGCTCGGGCTGCGAATCAGTAAAGAGCGGAACGGATTTGCCGAGCGGGTCGAAGCAGAAGCGGGTGGCGTCGACGGGGAAGGCAGGCGCGCCTTCAATCTTTTGCTGCTGTAAGCGCCAGAGAAAGATGCCTATGTTGGGGATGTTGTATTTGCCGAGACGGGTCTCGATGTTGCGGACTTCGGCGGTGCGGGCGTAGTTGTCGAAAGGCGTATTGAGGAGCGAATGGTCGGCGTTGCGGATGCTGGCGACGGAGAGATTGTTGGGGCGGATGTGGTTCATGAACTGGGTTGTGGCGAGAACCTGGAAGTACTCGACGACGTTGACGTCCCAGTCGGTGACTTCGCGGGCGATGGCTTCGAGAGCGGGGACGGTGCCTTTGGCGCGGCGGTTTTGGATGGCGTCGGCGACGGCGGCGCGGACGGTGTAGCCAGCAGAGGGAACGTTGACGAGCCCCTTGATGCCGACGAGCGCGCCGATGTAGGGCACGACCCAGTCGGCACAGGTTTCGATGAAGAGATCGTCGTACTGCTGCACGAGACTGTCCTGCAGGACCTCGATCTGCTCGGTGAGGATTTCGACGAGGGATTGCAGGGGGCCGCGCTGCTGCTTGGCCTGAAGGGCGGCGAGCATTTGCTGTTGCAGCGGGGTGAGCGGAGGAGGCGTGGCGAGCAGCTGCTGGAGTGTGGCGAAGTCGGAAGGGTCGAGGCCGCTGCCCGATTGCAGAGCGAACTGGGCGTCGCGGATCCGGTAGACCGCAGGCAGCAGGTTGTAGATCTGTGTGAGATCGAGGGTGGTCATGAGTTCACCGGAGTTACGGTTAGTCCCAGCGGACCGGGATCGAGGGTTAGTAGCTGCGCGGGGGTGATGCTGCCGCGGCTGCCGGCTTGGGGCACGGTGGCAGCGAGTTGCCGGTGCGGCGTTTCTGTCGGATCGCTGGAGCTAAAGATCGACAGGACTACGTCGACGACGCCGGGAACATCTTGAATCGCGGCGACTACCTCGCTTTGGAAGACGGGCTGGCCGAAGGTGCGTGCCTGGAATGAAAAACTCTGCCGGAGCGCGGCCTCGATGGCGGGTTGAACTAGCGTGACCTGGTACTTGGGATCGATTTGAACCACTGCGTCGACCTTGAAATAGATCGGCGCATACGCCAGAACGAAGACGTCAACGCCCGGTTCGGAGCAGGCGGCGATGGAGCCCTGGAGCGTGGTGATGGTGGAGTCAGACTGGTCGATGGGGCCAGTGGCTCCGGCGACGGTGAGGACGACGACGCGTTGCTGACCATCCCAGGTCCAGGTGGCGAGAGCTTTGCCGATGCCGGTGACGGCGACCGCGAAGTCCTGGTGGTCCTCGAGCGAAACGACGCGGCCGAGGGTCATGATGGCGAGCGTGGCATTGTCGCGGCCACTGTCGAGGCCCTGAGGATCGACGCCGCCCGAGGATGGGAGCGGGTTGCTGACGCTGCGCACGCCGAGGGGGCGGGACATGAGCTGGGAGAGCTGCGCGGCATTGACGAGGCCGGCTGAACCAATGCCGAAGCGATAGGCAGCCACGATATTGGCGGTCCCGGTGGGCAGGCGGGAGCCGGTGGTGCCGTCGCCAAAGGTGATGGTGGTGACGCCGTTCGAATCCTGCGAGGTGATGAAGATATGTTCGGTGGGGCCGTGGCCGTAGAAGAAGGGAACCTCAGTCCACTGCACTCCGTCGACGTAGACCTTGAGGGTGCTTGTGCTGCCGGTGGCGTTGCCGGCCTGAACGTAGGTGAGCGGAGACTGATGCAGGATGAAGCTCTGGAAGGTTTGGGTGCCATCGCCGGAGCCGAGGGTTTCGCTGACGGTTTGGCCGTGGGTGGCGGGTGCGACGTTCGCGTTGATGCTGACGCTGGCGCGCAGGTAGAGGTTTGACGGGGCGGTGTCGAGAGTGAGGATGGTGAATCCGCCGTATACCTGGACGTCAGCGAGGGTGTGAACCTCGGCGGCAGAGGGGCCGGGTGCGTGGCCGGGCTGTTGAGAGAGGGTAGTTCCACTGAGGACGATTTGCTGACCAGCCGTGAGGCCGAGGAAGGCGCCGGCTAGGGTGACAATCCCGCTCGACGAAGAACCGCCTATATTCGTGGTGGTAATGGGAACCTGCGCGAGGGGCAGGGCTTCCGCCTGACAGAGGATGGCCGTGGAGCGAAGGTAAAAGTTGGCAAGATTGGCGGAGCCGATCGGCTTCAGCGTGAGCTGCGAGACTTTGGTAGAGAGGGTGAAGTCGGCGTGAATGACAGTGGCGTTGGCGACGACCTGGAAGGTCGCGGGGCCGACTCCGGCGAGCGCCGAGGTGAGGACGATGTAGCTGCCGGGAACGATTTGCGAGTAGACGTTATCGAGGTAGAGATAACCGCCCCAGGTGCCGAGGGAGAATTCGCCGGACGAGGTGCCGGGAGTGTTGTCCCAGGGGGTTGGATAGGCGGCGGGGACGTCCTTCTGCGGCGGACTGGAATTAGTTTCGAAGTTATTGTCGAAGCGCAGCGACGCGGGGAGCGAGTAGTAGTTGGGTGCGTTGTATCCGAAGGGCGCAGCTTGCTGGCGGAAGGCGTAAACGCTGCCCTGGGCATTGCCAGCGGATGCGATGAGCTGATTGACGAGAGTGCTGAGCTGATCGAGAGGCCACTGGTTGGCGAGGGCAGCGGCGAGAATGTCTCCTGCGTCCCACCAGTTGGCAGTGCCAGCGAGGAGAGCGGCAGCGCTGGGAAGATCGGCTGCGGCCTGGAGGGTGGTTTCGGTTCCCTGCGATCCGCCACTGGCGACGCCATCGGTAAATGCGATTGGAGAATAGACCGGCCAAGTGGTGGAAGAACCGAGTGCGAGATCGACCTCGGTGGTCTTGCCGTCGGAGGAGACGGTAATGGCCTGAACGGCGACGGGAGATAGAGGCGCTGCGCCAGCGGGAACCCGCAGGAGCCGGTCGCCAGTTTTGAGAGTTGAGACGCTGCCGGTGAGCAGGAGCGAAGTGGCGTCCCCGTCGACGATCTGCGGATAGACGAGGCGCGGGGCGATGGTGTTCCACTCGGGCCGCGCGCTGATTTGGGCGACGGTCTCAAAGGTCTGCGGCATCTGGCCGGGACCGGGAATACTTTGCACTTGGGTGCCGATAGGGATGATGGTCGAGGGCAGCTGATCGAGCGCAGACTGCGGCGAGGCGGGCGCGGGCTGTGCCGGCGTGAAGGCCTGGGCGAGCATAGCGTTGGGCGGGATATTGATCACCGCTCCATAGGCGCCGGCGGCGGGATCGATGTTGAAAGCGAGGGAGACTTCGGCGGCGACTCCCGGCGACATGCGGTAGCCGACGAGGTTGGCGAGCCACGCAACGGAACGGGTTTCGGTGGCGGTGTTGAGGTAGGCTTCGTTGGCGATGCGCTCGGTGTAGAAGGTGAGCACGTCGCCCATGACGGAGAAGGCATCGAGCAGCGCGATGGTGAAATCGTCGGGCTCTCGGGAGCGGAGTTGGCGCAGGCTGGGCTGGCGCGACTGCGCGATGCGGGCGAGGAGCGTCTGGTAGAAGGTGTTGTAGGTGCCGGTGCGATAGGCAATCGCGCCGAGGCCGGGGCGATTCTGAACCGCGTAGGGCGTTTCCTGGGTAATGCCTTCGCAGCATCCGCAGCAGGTGAGGGTGGCGCAGATGCATCCGTTGGCCATCTCAGTTGCCTCCGTAGACGTTCACGGTGAGGACGCCGTGTTCGGGGTAGTTGGGGTCGTTGTCAAGGCGGGCAATCTCGAGCGGCTGCAGGGGAATGAAGCCGGTGGCGATGCCGCTGGAGGAGTCCTGGCCCTGGCGCTCGAAGGTGATGACAGTGACGGATGCTACGCCGGCGGTCTGCTGGACGGCGGCGACGATGGGGCTGAGATAGACCGGCTGACCGAAGGTGAGGTTGTCGGGATTGAAGAGTGCGGGAGAACCGCTGGGCAGAGTGCCGGTGCCGAGAAGTTGCAGGATGGCCTGCTGGACGTCGGCGGCGAGATAGCCGGGCTGCGGGCAGACATCGAGTGTCAGCGCGAGCGAGACGTAGACGGGGGCGTTGACCTCGACGTCGTGGCCCATCATGCGGTAGTTCTCGAGACCGTCGACGATGGAGGACGCTGTGCCAGCATCGACGGCGCCACCGCCCACGGGATCGACGGAGACGGAGACGGTGTACCAACTGCCGGTCCAGCGGAAGGTGCCGACGGCCTGTTGGAGGGCAGGGTCGACACGCTGGGCCATGGTGCCGTAGTCCGCGAGGGTCACGGCGCGATTTTGGATGTTGAAGGCGTAGGGGGCGTTGGCACGGACGTGGTCTAGGGTCTCTGGATCGAGGCCGCCGGAGGCGGCGATGGGATTTGTAACCGACGTGATTACACTTCCTTTGAGAACCGCGTCGTCGCTGGCGATGCGGCAGAGGGAGTTCATGCCGACGTTGCCCGCGGTGCCGCCGCCGATGCGATATTGGGCGCTATAGATGTCGCCGGGAATGACCTGGATGCCGAAGGTGCCGTCGCCGAAGCGAAGGCTGGTGGTGCCGTCGTCTTCGGTTTCGGCGACGAAGTTTTTCGAGTCGGAGTGGCTTTCGAGGAGATCGAGCCGGGGCAGCCAGGTATCGGTGCTGGAGTCGGTGTGGAGCGTGATGGCGGGGAGCAGGCCGGTGACGACACGACTTGCGATGGCCGCGGAGGCTGGAGCGGGAAGGCCCGACGATGTGGCGGAATATGCGTCGGCGAAGACGAGCGGGCCGGATGCGAGCTGCGGGTTATAGCGGATGGGCGCGCTGACGGCGGTTGCCGTGGGCGCGCAGTCGCCGCATCCGGCGGGCGCGGGCAGGGCGAGGGCGGGATTGAGCGCCGGCACCATGGGGAGGGTTTCGTCCTGAAGAGTGCGGCCGCAGTCGGCGAGGACGTTATTGCCGAGAACGATGGAGACGTTGTCGTAATAGGAGGGCGTCGTGCTTCCGGTCTGACTGGAGAGGCAGAGGGCGAAGGGAAGGGCGTCGAGGGCGCTCCATTCGATCTGAGTGACGGGGAGAGGTGTGGTGCTGGGTGGTTCGGCAAAGAGATTGCCGATGGGGTCTTCACTGACTGAGACGGAGGTGAGGCGGACGGCGCAGCGGTGCGTGGGATCGGCGTCTTCGGGCGCGCCGGTCTGCGGGCCTTTGGCCTCCTGGAAGATGAGCACCATGCCGGGCTGCAGGTCGGGATAGGCGCCGTTGAGCCAGGCCGATGTGGCACCTGCGGGCAGGCAGCACTGGCGGTCGCCCCAGGCGTAGAGCTGCATTTGATTGTGCGCGACGAAGAAGTCGCCTTGCTCCATGAGTTCGAAGACCTGGGGATTTTCGGTGAGGGCCTGGTTATACGTGTCGGACGGAACGGAGATGAACGGGCCGGGGAAGCTGCCCTGGGTGAGGATCTGCTGTGGCAGTCCGTTGAAGGTGATTTGGTTGAGGGTGAAGTCGGCGCTGACTTCGAAGTGGATCCAGGACCGTGCGTTTCGACCGTCGAGCATGGGATAGTCGACGAGCTTGACGTGGCGGCGCACGGAGGTGCGGCGACGGGCGGTGGCGAGGTAGGCCTCGGTGGCGACGGCGTCCTGCTGGTAGCTGAGGTAGTCGCCGACGTAGGCGAGCAGTTCCACGAGGACGATGCCGAGGTCGGCGGGATTGCGCTCCGTCCATGCCGGAATGATGGTCGACATGCGATCGAGCATGAGGCTGCGGAAGCTGGCGTAATCCTTCGCGAGATACGAGAAGTTGGGTGTGGCCGGAACGGGTGCCGGGCAGGAAGTGGACGGCTCACAGTCGAACCAGGAGGGGCATCCAGCTTTGAAGGAGAAGGTGAGCTCGGAATAGATCGGATCAAAATATGGCGGCGGCTGCATGGATCCGCTAGGCGCGGAGGTGCTGTCGACGAGGCGCAGTTGATAGGGCGAGAAGTCGCCGGCCTGGGTCACCATAACGATGAGAAGGTTGGAGCCGTCAGGCGGCGATCCTGCCTGGCACTCGGTGCTCACCGGCGGCGGCGAGAGCGACGAGCCGTCGCTGACCCCGGAGACCTGGATATTGGTGATGCGTTCGCCCCCGCAGATGAGAATGTTGCCGACCTGGAGCTGGCCGGGCGTGAGGGGACGGAGAAAGTAGACGTAGAGCGCCGTCTGCGGACCGGCGGGGCCGTCAGCCACCTCGAGGTAGTCGATGCCGTTGTAGACGGATTGCGCGAGCAGGACGGCGCGGCGGGCGGAGTCGCAGCACTTGTAGATCATGAGGAGGACCCTCCTGAGCTGAACTGGGCGACCTGCTGCTGCTGGGTGCTGCGGACGGTGTATTGCACGACGACAGTGAGGGCGTTGTCGACGGCAGAGACACTGACGTCGTTAAGGGAGATGAGATTGCCGAGGGTGTTCTGCAGCGCGCCCTGGACGAGATATTGGGTGGCCGTGGCGAGCTCGACGCTGTTGGGCGCAAAGACGAGCTGCAGCAGGCCGCAGCCGAAGTCGGGGCGGTTGACGCGTTCGCCGGGCGAGGTGAAGAGGACCTGTTCGATCAAGTCGCGGATGTGCCGATTCTGGGGATTGGTATCCAGGTCGGAGTCGGCGGTGCGGCCGCGCGGATCGAAGCTGTAGGGAAACTGAACGTTCATCACATCCTCACATAGCGGTAACGCGGGCCTGGCAGGCGACCGGCGGCAGCAGCGGCGTGCCTGTCGGGACGCAGAGAGAAGTTCCGCCGAAGATCACAAGAGGTTGGCCCATGGACGTGACGCGGACCGAGCCCATCATGTATTGCGCGGTCACGCAGGGGCCGTTCGCAGCGGGCGGTGGCGGCAGGGCGCACCCGGCGACGACGTGCGGCGAGGTGAGCGGAATGCTCGGCATGCCAGAGAGCGTGACGCGCGGATTGACGACGGTCGGCTGGGCCTGACCGGCGTGGGCGCAGAGTACGGTGGCGCCCTGATGAAGAATGAAGCCTGGCATAACTTGTCTCCTTTAAGCGACGACTCAATAACTTTTCTTTAAGTGACGACTAAGTAGCCTTTCTTTAAGTAACGACTAACGCGCCTTCGTTCATAGTTACGGTTGGCCCGGACATGATGAGTGTGGCTCCCTGGCCGTTGGAGATGGTGATTCCGATGTCATTGATGAGGATCATGGCACCGGTTTGACTCTTGAGCATGATGCCGCCGGTAGGCCCGGGCATATCGGAGATGGCGATGGAGTTCTGACCGGCGGTTTGGAAGACGATGCTGGGGGAGATGGGCAGACCAAGCAGAACGAGCGGCGGAACATCGGCCATAGAGCTGAAGCGGCAGCCGACCCAGATGGGATAGTCGGGATCGCCCTTTTCGAACTCGATCCACACGCCGGCGCCGATTGGCGGCACGAGGTACGCGCCCATGCCCGTGCCGGTGGGGCCGGCGAGCGGCGCGCAGGGAACGGCCCAGGTGGAGGGCGCGAGCGAGAGCACGTCGGGGACCTCGCACATCAGACGTCCGTACTGCATCGGGTCGATGTTGTTGACGACCGTGCCGCGATATTTTCCGTAATATTTGTTGGCTTCAGGGCTCATACGGGCACCGTGTTGGTGATGGAGTTCATGCCGTCGCGCGAGAGCGTGAAGCTCTGCTTGAATTCGCCGCGCTTGATGTTATGGGTGACGGTGCGGACGTAATACATGCCGTCGTAGGCTGTGCCTGCGCCGCGCACGCCGACGAGCAGGTTGGGCCGCAGGACGGATCCGTAGCGGATGACGTTGAGGGTTCCGGTGCCGCTGATGGCTTCGCCGGTGTCGCCGGTTTTCGCGAGGGCGAGGGCGATGGCCTGAATGGAGTTAAGATTGCCGCCTTCGGGCGGAAACGAGATTTTCATCGGTGGCGTGGGCATCGCGCCAAGCGGCGGGCGCAGGAGGCTGATGTTGGGTACCGGTATGGGGATCGGGATCTTGCCGGTGATGGGATCCATGATGGTCATGATGACGACCTTTTTTGCGAGGCCATCGAGACTAAAGGTGAGCGTTTCGACATTGGAGTTGGCGTCCATGTTGACGCTGAGAGCAGGCTGGGGAATGGGGATGCGGATGTCGGGGCCAAAGTAAAAGATGCTGGTGCCGGGCGCGGGGCCGGGCTCGAGATAGAAGGTGTAGCCGGTTTGCTCGGCCATCTTCTTAATATAGGCAAGGTCGGAGCCGGTCTGGGAGGGGATCTGATCCGTTGGTATCGGGACATCGGGGAAGAGCGGAGGAATTACCAGTGGAGCGATTCCGAATACGGCGTATTTGACAAGGAGCAAATTGAGGCGCGCATAGATGGGCATGCCGGGATAGCGCATGATCGGGATCTCGATCACGTCCATCAGTACGGTGAGATCTTCGCCGGTGAGGGTGAGAGTGGATTGGCCGGCTTCGTTGCTGGGTGCGACCTCATGGCGGGTGACGACGCCATCGATGAGGACGTTGGGAATGCCGCCGAGCGTCACACTCAGGATGACGCGGGTGGTGCCGGGCATGAAGTAGCCGCTGGGCAGCAGTGTTTTGTAGATGGTCGACTTCTTGTTCATGCTGAAGACAAGCTGAAAACCGCTGCGCTGGCCGCCGGTTGTGATCTGGGCGCTGATCATCGCATCCGTCACCTCTTTGGGCGCGGGAATGGGGACCATGGGTCCGATGAACAGCGAGAGGTAGATGCCTTTAAGCATTGGGCGAACCTGAGGCTCCCTGAGGCAAAGTGATGTCGATGGTTTCGCCGACCGTGGCGGTGAGATCGAAGGGCGATACGGTGTCGTTGGCGTCGCATATGCGCCAGAACTGCTGCGGGTCGTCGAGGTATTGATTGGTGATGTTGTCGAGGCGGTCGCTGTCGGTGACGGTGTGCTGCAGCAGGAGGGTGAAGGTGTTCAGCTGGGGCAGGAAGCGGCGCGTGGCGTAGGAGGCCTGGCGGCCGTCGGGCGTGGTGTAGGTCATGGTCGGCAATGTGGAGTAACGGCTGGTTGCGGCGAACATAAAATTCCTCAGGCGATGCTGGTGATACCGAGGGCGGCGAGACTGACCGACCCCACTTTGCCGGCCAGCGTTTCTTTGCGCTGCTGGTAGGCGAGGTAAATGCTGTTGCCCTTCTGGTCGAAGTCGAGGTCGTTGACACTGAGCACGCGCATGCCGAGCGAGACTTTAGCGCGGATGGGATTGAGGCTCGTGTCGAAGGCCTCTTCGGTGACGCTGAACTCGGTGAGGCGAACGGGAAGGACGCGATTGGCGCTCCAGATAAACAGGATCAGGGGCGATTCCATGGGAGCTACTTCGATGGCGCCACCCTGGGCTAGGGTGTTGTCGCTCTGAATCTGCGCGCTAGTGGGATAGATGAGCGTTTCAAGCGCGGCCAGCTGGGGGTAGAGTCCGTATTGGACGGCGTTGGGATTTTGATTGGGGAACTCGAGCTGATCAGTGAGATCGAGTTCGGCATCGAGCTTGATAGTCTCGATCGGCGGCCCGATGAGCCGAGGGGCGTCGAGGCGATCGCCAGCATCGGTCGAGGCGGCGCGAATCTGTAGGGAACGCGAGAGCGAGTCGGGGTTGTACTGAAGCGCGATGACGCGCTGAATGGCGAGAGTGGTCGGGTCGGCGACGACGATGCCGGCGCGCTTCACGCTGGGCGAGCCGGGGAATCCGATGGCAGGGACAGAACTCATGGGCGCACCTCGCGCGGCGATCTCGGAGCGGAGCGTAAGGTCGAGAGTTGCGATCGAGAATTAGACATCGTGCTCCTGTGCGTCGGGGGTTGCCCCTGCTGTGCTGCTGACGAGGCTCTTGGCATCGAGACTTGGCTTGACCCAGGCGATGTCGTCCACACTGGGCAGCGTGAAGTTAGCGGGGCTTTCGTAATGGATCGGCTTTTTAAGCGACATGCCGAGGGAGAGGCCGGGATCGTAGGTGAAACTGCCCAGCGTCCATTCTTTGCCGGTCTTGACGCTGAGCCATCCAATGCCGGCTTTTGCCTCGACGCTGGCGATGAGCGCGAGAGCGAGAATGAGTTTTAGCTCGGCATCGAAGCCGACGTCGGCAGTGACTTTACCGTCCTCGTAGTGAGCCTTGAAGGGCACATTCATGCCGCCGTGGAGTGTAGCGCTGGCGGTGATCCCAAGGTCGCCGCGGATGGAGGCCACTACAACGCTGAGCTTGATGCCGCCTTTGATGGTTCCAGTGATGCTGGCCGAGGCGTTGACGACCAACTTGCTGGTGAGGTCCATGTTGAGCGCGGGATCTTTCTCGAGTGGCTGGAACTCGGCGGTGGCCTTGATGTCCGTCAGATCGACGGGGCCGACGGAATAGCCGGCAGAGAGAGAGCCCTCGATGTTGACGTTGAGGCCGATGCCGCCGATGGAGAGCGGCGGGGGAAGCGGAATGTCTTCTTCGATATCGAAGAACGTGTAGTTGCCTGAGAAGCCTTTGAATAAGCGAAGGGGCTTGTTAAAAGCCAGTTCGCCCATGACGGTAACTTTCTCCTGCTCATCGACCTTAACGCCGGCGGAGGCGACGAGGTCGTCGGTGACCTTGAAGGAGACGTGTCCTTCGCCGGTGAAGTAGATCGCGCCATTGGGGTGGTGGTGCATTTCGACTTTGATCGAGCCTTCGGCGCGCTCGGTCTTGATGCCGAGTTCGGCGTCGCCGGAGAACATCTCGTCGCGGTAGATGACGTGGATTTCGCCGTGGAGGGAGTTGAACTCAAAGCCGGTGCGGCCCTCGCCGCTGAGGTGTCCATCTGCGTATTCGAGTTCGATGTCGACTGGCTTAATGCGCGGCGGATTGAAGCGGGCTTTCGCGCGCAAGGCCCAGCCGTCGCGGTCGTAGTGGACGCTGGCGACGACCGGTTCAGCAACGCCGGGGATGGCGAGTTGCGCTGTGCCGGTGGCGCTCATCCCTTTGTCCTGGTTGAAAAGGATGGCGACATCGACGCTCTTGACGTATTTGACCTTGCCATTGCCGCCGGCCTTGATATTGATGCCGCCGGACCACTCTTTGTTCTTGAGTGTGAGGTTGCCCTTGACTTCATCGGTCCCGGGGATGGTGGCGAAGATTTCGCCGTCGACGACCAGGCCATTGGCGTCGGCGGAGACGGTGAGCAAGCCGTGAAGTATCTCTTTGCCGCCGGGTGCGACGCGGAACCCAACTTTGCCTTCGGGCTTGAATTCGGGGGCGATTTGCAGGCCGATACTCGCCTGGGTGATCTCGACGCCGGGTATGGGAAGCGTCGGTTTCTTGACCTTGGTGGTCATGGCGAAGTGATCTTTGTCGAACTCGATGTCGAAGGGCTTGGGCAGGAAGGGTACCGAGGGGATGATCTGGCCCTTGCCGCTGAGGCTGCCATCGTCTTCGACCTTGAGGCTGGTAAAGGTGCCTTCGCTGAGGTAGTTCACGAAGAAGCCGAACTTAGGCTCTTTTGCGGGCATCCGGAGATGACCGTCAGCATCGCGCAGCAGCTCGACGGTGTCACTCTTCTTGAGCTTGACCTTGCTCATGATGCGAGCGTTGGGGTCGATTCTAGCGAGGACGGTTCCACCTGCTTTGCTGGGCCCTTTGCCGCCGCCTTTTCCCTTTGTGGGCTTGCCTTTGGCTTTGGTGTCTGAGTCGTCGTCATTCTTGCTGTCGGCGTCGGAGCAGCTCTTCATGGCGGATTTGTTTTTGGGTGGAGTCCAGGTATCGAGCAGAAGGCCGGGGATCATGGTAGATGCGGCTTGGTTTTCGGGAATGTCTGATTCGCGGAGATCGACCTCGTCTTCATTGCCGGCGATCACGCAGTGTGTAAATGCGGCGGATTTCATGGGGTACGGCGTTCCGGTTTTGGTGCCGCCCTTGTCGACGTCGTCGACGGGCAGATCCTTTGCCTCTTCCTCGACTTTGCAGCATTTGCAGGCGGGCGTTGCCTCTGAGCCGAGGGCGACGGAATCGAACTGCAGGCGGATAGTGGTGGTTTTGACTTTGTCTTTTGAGGTGGTCGGATCTTTTTCTTTGAGGGCCTGGCGAACTCCGTAGGCTGTCTCGCGCAGAAAGGCGCCGATGAGCGCACCGCTGGAGCGGTTGGGTGAGCTATCGAGCACCTGGAGGTTCTGAGCAACGTTGTTGCCGCCAAACTGCAGTTCGAGGATGTGATCGATGTCGCAGGTCTGGGCGCCGACCTTGGTACTTGGGCGGAAGGTGCTGGTGGCGGCGGGGAGGTTTGCTTTCTTTGCGGCGGCCTTCCATAAACGATTCGCGGTGGCGCCTTTCTTCCAACCCAATTTCATGAGCCAGAGATCGCGGAGATCGTCGGTGTCGAGGCGCTCCTGTTTTAAGGCGGCACTGGTCTTCGGTTCCGAAGAGCCGGGCGCCATGATGGACTGGAGCGCTCCGGCATCGGCTTGAGCCTTCCATAGATCGATGGCCTTCGGGCCTTTCTTCTTTGGGACTTTGAAGGGCGCAAGCATCTTCACGGCGACCAGATCAGAATAGGATTTGAGGCGCGCAATCTCGCTCACCCCTGCTTTGCCGAGGGGGGTGCCTTTTTTCACCGAAATCCAGCTGTCCTGATCTTCCTTGTTGGCAGAGTCTGTGCCGGGGCTGGTGGCTTTGGTGCTGGCCTCGCGAGAGAGGCGCGGAGCTGCGGCGCGCGCGGGTGAGACGGGCGCACCGGGCGTGGGCGGGCGGTGCATGACAGTTTGCGCGGCACGGTCGGCTTCTCGCTCGAGGTGTTGATAGTCACCGGAGGTATCGGTGGGTATAGAACCGGCCTTCTGCAGGCCGTGTTGTTGGATGGTGTGGGCAAGCTCGTGGGCGAGGAGATGTTTGCCTTCGGTGGTTTCGGGGCGGTACTGGCCGGAGCCGAAGACGATGTGCTCACCGACGGTGTAGGCGTGGGCGTACTCGGAGCGGGCGGACTCCGCGGCCATGGCGTCGGTGTGGATGCGTACGTCGCGGAAGCTGTGGCCGAAGCGCGATTCCATCTCGGTGCGGGTGGCGAAGTCGAGGGGATCGCCCGGAGTGTCGAGCACGCGGCGCACGATGAGCGGAAGATCGGCATTTGCGTCGCCAGCTTTTTTCTTTTCGGTGATGGCGGGTGAAGCGGATTTGGGTGCTTCCTTGCCGGGCGCAGTGGCGGGAGTCTTGTCTTTTGCGTCGGCGACGGGAGCGGGTGTTTTCGGCTCGGCGTTCTTAGATGGCGCCTTTGGCGGGGCTGGAGCTTTGGGAGCAGCGGCGGCTGACGCTGGGATTGCGACGGCGGGTGCTGTCACCGCTGCGGGCGCGGTCGCTGCGGCGGGAGTTGACGGTGCGCTGGGTAGGGCCTTGCGCTGGACTATGGGTTTTGTTTCGGGCGGCTTCTTGCAGCTGTCGCATTGGCCTCCGCAGGCGCAGGTGCGCTGCAGGCGCATGGCGCGCGCGGGATTGACGGCGAAGGGGGCGGCGGATTTTGCCGGCGCTTCGGGAGCGGCGAAGGCGTGGGTGGGGCTGCTCATCGCGAAGCTCCCCGACGGCGGGATGTTGTTTCGAAGGCGACGACGGATGCAGCGAGCTGCTCACCAATCGTGACCGGATCGGAGCTGCGGCGCAGGGTGAGCGGAGCGAGACGCAGAGACGAACTTGCAAGGCGATGAGACAACTTGTCGGGCAGGCCGTCGGCGCGGAGGCGCTGCTCGAGGCTGTGCTCGAAGGACGCGGCGATGCGGGAGGCGTGGCGCTTTTCAAATCCGCGGAGGACGAGCTCGCCGATTTGCATGCGGACGTTCGAGAGGAGCGGCGCTGAAAATGCAGATGCGCGTCCGGGGAACGCGGAGGAATGCGGTGCACCGGCGCGATGCGATGCCTGCCATTGCGCACGACGCTCGCGGCGGTTCATACCCAGCCTCCCGTTTCGGTGGCGGTGAGGGGGCGGTCAATCTTTGTGCATTCGCGGCGGGCGGCGGCGAGGAGATGCTCCATGCGCACGGGTTGGTCGAGGTCGGCGGCGATGTAGGCGGCGTTGAGGGCGATGTTGCGGATATTGCCGCCGGCGAGGTTGAGGCGCGAAAGCTTTGTAAAGTCGAGGTTGCCGGCGGGCATCGCAGCGGGGAAGGAGCGCTCCCAGATGCTGCGGCGCAGGTTCTGATCGGGAAAGGGGAAGCTAACGAAGAAGGTGATGCGGCGCAGGAAGGCGGTGTCGAGATTCGCGCGAAGATTGCTGGTGAGGATGGCGAGACCGCGATATGCCTCGATGCGTTGCAGCAGATAGCTGACCTCGATGTTGGCATAGCGGTCGTGACTATCGCGAACTTCGCTGCGGCGTCCGAAGAGGGCGTCGGCCTCGTCAAAGAGGAGGACGGAGCCGGTGCTCTCGGCGGCGTCGAAGATTGCGCGCAGATTCTTTTCGGTCTCGCCGATGTATTTGTTGACCACCTGGCTGAGGTCGATGCGCCAGAGATCGAGCCCGAGATCGTGAGCGAGGACCTCGGCGGCGAGCGTCTTGCCGGTGCCGCTGGCGCCGTGGAAGAGGGCGGAGATGCCGAGACCGCGCGAGGTCTGGGCGGCGAATCCCCAACGCTCGAGGACCTTGCCCTGCTGGCGGACCTGGGCAGCGATGGCATGGAGCGACTCGAGGCCGGTTTCGGGGAGAACGATGTCGTTCCATCTGGCACGTGGCGGGATGCGCTGCGCGAGGGTGTCGAGTGCTCCGCGAGCGCCCGCGCGGCAGGAGGCGAGGAGCTGATCGCCGGCGGTGGGGGCGGATGCTGGAGCGGATTCGATGCGGCGGCGTACGGAGTCTCCGGTGCGCAGGATTTCCTGGTAGTCGAAGGAAAATTGCGTGGAGACTCGCTCGACGTGGCCGTTGCAGGAGGCGGCTGTGTCGCCGAGTGCGAGGTTCCAGAGCGCTTGCTGGCTGGCGGGGTCGGGAAGATCGAGGAGGATGCGCTCGACGCGGCTGCGGCGCAATGCAGGCACGGGGTCGCCGCAGAGCAAGGCGACGCCGGCAAAGGTGTCGGCGAGCTGCGCAGCGGCTGTGGCTTCGGCGGGGGCGCCGTGCTCGAGGTCTACGAGTAGAGCGAAGCCAAGCAGGGCGGCATCACGTTCGATCATGTGCTGGATGAGCTCTCGATCTTTGCGGACAGCGGGCCAGTGCGCGGCATCCAGAGAGTAGAGACGCATGCCGAGAGATGCGGCTGCGAGTGCGGCGACGGCGCGTTTGCCTCCGGTTGCGGAGCCGCTGAGATGAGCGACGACAGGCTGCTGGCGGGATTCGGCAAGCAACGCAGTGAGCTTCTCAGCCTGCGGGCGATAGCAGGAGGGTAGAACCTCGGGCGGAGCGATGGGCTCAAGCAGGGGGAGCAGGCGCTCGTCCAGGGCGGGTGCGCCCATGAGGAAGTGGAGTGCGGGTTCGGCCAGGGTGAGCTGCGAGGTGAGAAAGGCATCTCCGGCAGCGATGTCGACCAGGTTCCAGCGACGCAATGGGCTTTCGGGCAAGAGCGCGGTCCAGTGTGCTTCTGGAAGAAGGCCGAGCGCGAGCTGGAAGGTTGGGTAGCGGAGGCGCGTGTCGTTGTGCGTGGCGGCGCAGAGGTCGGCTGCTTCGGGGTGGAGTTCGGCGGCAAGGCAGAGCAGCAGGACGCCGGTCTCGAAGGCGCTGAGCGAGAAGATGCGCGCGAGCAGAAGATGGCGGCCTTCTGAAGTTGCGGCGTCGGAGGCGTTGGTGGTTTGTTCGGGAGATGGATCGGAATCCGAGGCGGCTTTTTCGACTGGGTCGGTGGCGTTTTTCGCTGCACGCTCTTCGAGCACGGCGAGGGTATGCGCGAGCAGAGCGTGAAGCTGCTCTTCGGCGGAGAGACCGGCGATTTCGCTGATTGGGGCCGCGGTGGTCACAGGTTCACCGTCGGGGCGTTGTAGAAGCCGTTGCTGTCGGTGGTGAGGAGGCTCTGCGCGCCGTCGACCTGAATACGCACGAGATAGGTTCCCGTTGTTACAGCGGCGTAGGGGAATGAGATGGTGGGCGAGGGTGGCGGCACGGCGGTGGGTGGGCTGAGCAGCGAGACAAGCGGCTCCGCAACGAAGCTGTAAGCGAGCGGTGCGGGAGGCGGACTGCCGGCGGGCTGGAGCTGGTTGAGAAGCAAGAGAACTTCCTGGGTGCCGGCGACGGGCGGATTGACGGTCAGGGTGACGAGGTCGACGGTCTCGCCGGTGAGGGTGGATGGGCCCGTGGTGACCTTGATTTCCTGGATAACGGGTAGGAGGACGAAGGTCGCTGTTTGCGATTCGACGCCATTGTGGTCGACTGGCGGGCTGCCGAGTTCGAGAGGCTGGACGACCTGGACGGTTTGGGATCCGGCGAGGAGATCTGGCGGAATCGCAACGACGATTTGCGTTGCTGTGACGTCAGAGGCGGGTGGATAAATGGGCTCGCCGCCGATCAGCACGACGGTCGCCTCCTGGCCCTGTAACTGTGTTCCCTGCAGGACGAGGCTGTAGCCGGGGAGGATGGGCTGCGCGGCTTGGACTGGCGGACTGGCGTTGCTGAGCCCGACCACGCTGGAGATGACCGGCGAGGAAAATGTGTTGACGGTGATGGTGCGACGTCGAACCGGCGGGGCCTTCTTCGTGGGGGCATCGCTCTGGATGAGGACGACGGAGCATTGATAGGCGGCGGTGGAGCGATATTTGGCCTGGAAGGCGGTCCAGAGGCGCGAGATCTCTTCGGTGGTGAGGGTCTGCGGCCATATCTTGATCATCTCCACTTGATTGGCGAGGCCGGAGCTGAACAGGTTGAGCATGCCGGAGGGCACGGTGTGAGTGACGTCGGTGACCTGTGTCGGGGCGGAGAGCGACTGCTGAATGGCTTCGCGGGGAAGGAAGGGCGTCTCGTGAAAGAGCTGCATGCCGTAGCCGAGCAGAATTTCGGAGTGGAATTGTTCGGCGCCGTAGGCGGTGAGCAGGTAGTGGAGGTCGAGGGCGAGAGGCGGATTGTCGATGCGGTCGCCGCCGGCGTCGCGTGAAGGGTAGCCGACATTACGCCAGGCCTGGTTCTGGGTGATGTTGTAGAGGAAGAGATTGAGCTGGCTCTTGCCGTCAGCCGGCGTTGCGTCGACCCTGTCGGGCGGCCACGCAGTGACCATGACGTCGCCGATCGACGAGGAGATGTTCCTGTCTATCAGGCCGTTGTTGAGCAGATCGACGAGGGCGAAAGAGACAGACGCGATGGCCAGCGCATTGCTCATGCCTGACTCCGTCGCTGGCGCAGATAATCATCGAGCGAGAGGCGTGGGGCTTGCGGTCTTGGCGCGGGCAGCGGTGTTGTGACAGGTGCGGGCGCAACGGCTTCGACGATGAGGCGGCCGATGGTGACCTGAACGGAGGGGCGTTCTGGCTCGTGGGGCTCGGGAAATGTAGGGAAGCGCTCTGCGGGGCGCGTTTCGATTTGAGGTGTGACGGTGATGGCCTGTGGCGGTGGTTGTGGGACTCGCGTGCTTTCGGGTTCGATCGGCTTGCGTTCCGTGCGCGATTCTTCGTGAATGTTCCGGATAGTCTGAGATTCGAGCGTCGTGAGGGGTGCGGCAGGCGGTTGGGCTTCGACACGCGGACTCTTCGTTGTGGGCTGCTGCGTGATGGTGTGCGATTGGTCGAGAGATCCGTGGGCAGGCTGATCATTACGACTCGGCACGGGCTCGCGTGGCGTGGCGTTGGTGTCTTCCGCGGTGAAGTCGGGTCGGGGCTCGCGCCGAGGGCGGGATGGCGGGGTGAGATGGTCCAATGGCGGGGCGTCGTTGGGCGGTTCGTCGCGATGGGAGATCTGCGGCGTGGGCTGACGCTCTAACGAAGCCGGGCGGAAGTTGGTTTGCGCATGGAGCGGCGTTTCAGTGGTCGCGGAAGTAGGCCGAGCGACGGATGGCTGGGGGACGATGCGCTCCCGATCGACGACGCGCAGAGTTCCGGTATCGGGTGTGGCGAGAGATGCGATGTTGGGGGCGGATTCGAAGATCGATGGGACGCGCGGGCGCACGGTTGATTTAATGCCGGAGACTCTAGCCGCGAGATGAGAGAGGTAGCCGGGCACGGGTCACTCCGCGATGAGGTTGAGGTAGGTGTTTCTGCGCAAGGGGGGCAAGGCGAGAATCTCGTGCTCGCTCCAGCCGTAGGCGGAGGCGAGTTGATGGATCTCGCGCAGGAGACGGGCGGCCCAGGCTTGCAGCTCGGTCCAAAAGAAAGTGTCGATGTCGAAGAGCTCAGTCCAGCGGCGGGTACAGGCGGGGCACTCGAGGGAGAGTTGGATTTCCGCTTGTGGATCGGCGGCGGCCATCGCGCCGGCGACGGCTTGCTGCATTTCGTCCGGAAGTGTCGCGGCGGAGATTGGGGCGCCATCGAGGGTGGCTTCAGAGACGCAGCGCTCCAGGATGCGGCGGCCGTCTTCGTCTTCGTCGCCGACGACTTCGATGGAGAGCAGATCGGCGCTGCTGGGCAGATGAAAGCGCACGCGATAGCCGCCGGACTCGAGATAGAGCGTGTCGGATGGGAGCGCGGCCGGCTGGCGCACGTCGTCGGTATCGAAGCGAATCTCGACGCGCTCGGCGCATTCTGGACAGGCGGCAATGCCGTTGACGTCGCGACCAAAGGCTTGCTCGCGTAGAGAGATCAATTCCAGATCGCGGGCGCCGATGGGGATCGCCGCGGGATCGAGCGCGGTGTGCACCGTGCCCGCGGCGCGCAGCATAGCGACGCTGCGCGCCAACGGGGGACGGTCGAGTCCCGCTTCCCAGATCTGGAAGAGCTTTTCCGGCGAGAGCATAGGTTGACCTAATTCGGAGGCTGAGTGAACGACGGCTCCTTCGGTTCGGTGACCGAGGTGTCGCGTTCCCAGCCTTCGTTTTCGAGCTTGATGTGCTGGATGGCAACGGCATTGGCATTGGCATCGAGATCGGGGAGCGCCTGATACTCCGAGACCCAGCAGCGGTAGATCTTGTAGGCGATCACCAGCTGGCCGGCCTCGTTGTACATCTCGAGGATGATGTCTTTGCGGAAGTCGGCGAGGGAGACCTCCATGCCGAGGCCAGCGCCGTAGTCCCACACTTTGTTGGCCCATTGCTCGAAGGCAATGTCCTGGGTGACGCCGCGATCGAGGCTAATGGGATCGTATTCAGTGCGGCCGGGGGATTTGCGGCTGGTGCTGGCGTCCCCGCCGGCGCGGTGCTTCACCACTTCGGTGGTGCGTTTGAGGACGCTGACCTTGCTGACCGCGGCAACGTATTTCCCGTCCCACTTGAGACGGAACTTGAAGTTCTTATAGGGATCGAGGCGAGTTGGATTGGTGACGAACTGTGGCATTGCGATCGCTCCTCAAACCTGCAGTTGGCCAGCCATCTGCTGGATCTGGATAATGACGAACTCGGCTGGCTGGAGGGGAGCAAAGCCAACCACGATATTGACGATTCCCTGGTCGATGTCGTTCTGGGTAGTCGACTCACTGTCGCACTTCACGAAGTAGGCAGTTTGGGGGGTAGTGCCCTGGAATGCCCCCTGAATGAAGAGGCTCTGCATGAAGGAGCCAACAGTCAGGCGAATCTGCGCCCAGAGCGAATCGTCGTTGGGCTCGAAGACGACCCACTGCGTGCCCTGATAGAGGCTCTGCTCGATGAATAGAGCAGTGCGGCGGACGGGGATGTACTTCCACTGGCTCTCGAGTTGATCCGCGCCCTGTAGAGTGCGCGCGCCCCAGATAACGCGACCGATGATGGGGAACGATCGCAGGCAGTTGAGTCCGAGCGGATTGAGCTGGCCATTTTCGGGATCGGTGAGCTGCACGGAGAGTCCCTGGACGCCGGTGAGTGCAGTCTCCTGGCCCGCAGGCGCCTTCCAGACGCCACGCTGGCCGTCGATGCGCGAATACATTCCGGCCACGGCGCCGCTGGGGACGAAGCTCTGCAGTTGGCCATCGTTCAAAGGATTGGCTTCGACGAGCATGGGGAAGTAGAGAGCGGCATGGTCGCCGTACGCACCGATGTTGGCGGAGACGTCAGAGAATCCGTTGACGGCGGAGGTGACATTGGTCCATGAGCTGGGCGGATCCATAATGTAGAAGGCGCGCCGGCCGACGACGTAAGACGCCGCTGCGGCTTGCACCGTCTGATCAACATCAACCGGAGCTCCGCCGCTGGAGTTATATGGCGGAATCACGAGCAGGTTGAAGAGGGCGGCATTCTCGAGCGCGTAGAGCCCGAGCTTGCCGGCCGGATTGCCGATCAGGTCCATGTCGGTGATGTCGAGGTCGCCGTCTGCGCCGCCACTCATGAATTGAGGGAGCACCCTGGTTTGAGGGGGACTGGTGGGCGGGCTGAGCACGGAAGGCGGTGTTGCCGCCGGGGCTACGCCGGGAACGATGTAGTCGCCGGGATTGTGGGGATCTTCCTGCACGGCGACGAGTTGCGAGTTCTGCGCGAGATAGGTGACGACATAGCGCGAGCTGGCCGGATTGATGGAGAGATTAAGGAATTTCTCCTGGGCGAGGATCCGTGTGCCCGGGGGGTCGGTAAACTGCGCGGTGAGATTGAAGAGTGTAGGATCGGCAGTATTTTTGGTGTTGAGGTCGATGATGACGCCGAGCTGATTGCCCCAGGATCCGGGACTGGATGCCTCAAGGACGAGCGTGGAGTAGTCGCTGGCGAGCGGGCTGGAAGGTGGACTGGGGCTATTGGGATCGAGGGTGATTGATGCCGTGGCGGCGTCATCTGGGGCGATGCGCACAATGATGCCCGTGGAGCCGCCGTTCTGATAGAAGTCGCTTACGGCGAAGCTCATCATGCTGTTGGCCCAGAGGCCGCCGAAGATATTGTCGTAGTCAGAGAAGCTGTTGATGGTGGTGGGTACATTCACGGGGCCCATTTGCGCGCGGCCCACGAAGGCGGTAATCGAGGTGGCCACACCGGTGATGGTGTGAACGCCGCTGGGTAGCTCTTCGATGTAGACGCCTGGATAGCTTGTCGTCACCGGCATGAAATGTTCCTCCTTCTGCCTGACCGTGGTTTTGCCTCGCGCAAGTGGAGCGCGAAACGCTTCCCTGCTGTGCGTTCACTCGTTAGTGAAGAAAATGGCGAGACCGTTTCAAATTTTTTTTGACCGCCCGGAGGGACGGCGCTGTTTCGGTTTCGTTTCCTTCACCAGAAGTTCCGCATCCTTCTTTTTTTTGGCGTCGAGCTTCAGCAGAGTTCGGCCGCCGGCAATTTTCTCCTCACACAAAAATCCTTCCGCAATGAGCCACTGCACCGCGTCTTCGGTAGACGCGACGGTGCGCCTTGCGATCTCCTCCGTAATCCGCCAGCGAACGATCCCCTCGAAGGTGTCGGCCGCTGCCGGGTTGCGTAAGAAGTAATTCAAAATTTCTTTAGCGATTTGTTCTCGCTGGCCTTCTGCTCCGCCGCGCAAGATCTCGCTCCTTACTGTTGCAGCAGGTCGCGAGCACTTGGAGGGCCAATTGCGATCGCTAAGTGAGGATGGGCTTTGCGGGAGTTTGTGATTATCCGTGGATAGATAGTGGGACGAATAGACCCCGCATCTACGACGAGTGGGAGGGTGCGGACTGCGCGAAAACCTCTGTCGTGAAAGCAGAGTAGGCAGGGGACACTTTTATCGCGGTGGTGGGTTGAAAACGTCCCACCTCTACAGACGGACACGAGGACGAGGATGCGTTCCGACGGGAAGTAGAGCGATTCGATGCGGCGAGGAGCGGCGTAGTAGGAGTCAGGCGTGGGGCTGGGTGAGTCCGTATTTTCTGGCGAGGCGACCGAAAGCACGGCGGTCCTTGCCGGCCTCGCGTGCGGCGCGGCTGATGTTGCCGCTGAAGGTGTGGAGGAGATCCTGCACGTAGGTGCGCTCGAAAGATTCGATGGCGCGGCGCTTGCTGACTTGAAATGTATCGGCGGCCAGTTTGGCCTCTGTGTCGGGCTGACTCGGTTGGGAGTACTCACCGCCAAGCGTGAGGTGACGGGGAAGAATTTCAGCGCCGGCGGTGCAGAGAACAGCGCGGTGGATGGCGTTGTGGAGCTCTCGAACGTTGCCTGGCCATGAGTAGCCTTCGAGTTTGCGCACGGCGGCAGGGGTGAGCGTTTTGCGTCCAAGACCGTCGCGTGTGCAAACTTCAGCGACAAAATGGCGCGCCAGCAGAGCCACGTCACCTCTGCGCTCGCGCAGCGGCGGAAGGTGAACGCGCAGGACATCGAGACGGAAATAGAGGTCGGAACGGAAGCGCTGTTGGCGGACGAGAGAGGCCAAATCGCCGTTGCAGGCAGCGACGATGCGGACATCGGCACGGCAGTGTTGCTCGGAACCGAGGGGCCGATAGGTATGTTCCTGAAGAAGGCGGAGGAGCTTACACTGCATGGCTGGCGCAAGACTGTCGATTTCATCCAGAAAGAGGGTGCCCCCGCGAGCGATGGCAACCAGCCCTTTCTGCTCGGTGCGGGCATCGGTGAAAGCCCCGCGAAGGTGGCCGAAGAATTCGCTCTCAAAAATGTGTTCAGGAATGCTACCGCATTCGACCGGCACAAATGGGCCGCCCCGGCGGCGGCTGAGCAGGTGGACGGCATGCGCGCAGAGTTCCTTACCGGTTCCGGTTTCGCCGCTCAGCAAAACGGCAGCATCACTGACGCCGAATTGCGCGAGCTGAAGCAACGCATCGATAAAAACGGGCTCTTCTCCAACGAGTTGCTGAAAGCCGAGTTCCGCAACAATGGAATCATGGCCGGGTTCGCGCGCTTCAGCCGCAGGCCCGAGCAAACGACGGAGGCGGAAGTGAAGTTCATCGCCGCGAACTGGCCAAAAGAGGAAGTCGTCGACAGCGGGCACAGCTTTCTCGATCAGAGCTGAATTGTCAAAAGGAAGAATGGCGAAGACGGGACAGCTGACGGGATGGTCGCGCAACCAGCTGAAAAATTCGGCAGCGTGAGACGCGAAGGGCGCTGCATTGGCGACGATCATAGCGGGGCGACGCGTTTGCAGGTCGGCAGGGGAGAAGTCTTGCCACGGCGCACGGCGGCCGATCTTGATTTGCGATCGCGCGAGCACTCGGTCTACGACCGCGACCGAAGGGGCGGATGGAGTCTCCCAGAGAATGATTTCGTGGCCCATGTCGCAAACACTCTTGGAAAAGTAGCGGGAGGTATGGTGGCGACTCTTATCGTCAACCTTTGAATAAATCCTCCCGAAATGCATCCGGAGGAGAGTCACCGCGCGTGCGAAGCCGCATTTCAGCAAGCGATGTCCGAGTGGTCGCAAAGTCCTGAGGCAACCCGCGGAACGAGAATCATAGACCAGAATCTTGTTATTTGTCACCTGGACTCTTGTCCAATACAAGATGAGCCTGAAGGCCAGGTTTGATTCCAACGCAAGATGAGCCTGAAGGATTAGTCATGCTGAGGATTGAAGATCAGCGTGCACGAAGCCGAGAAGTTGAGTTTGGAGCAGATTCGCTGTTTTATTGCGGCCAGCGAAGAGCTCCGATTTGCGAGCGAGAACCGCGTTCAGCGTTATGCCTGGGTGGAGCGGGTACTCCTTGAGTATACCGCCCAGGGTAAGGCGGCTCGCGGACTGCTGCGGCGCTATCTTGAGAAGATGACCGGGCTGAGCCGGGCGCAGGTTTCGCGACTGATTCAGAGCTACACGGCCAGCGGCCGGGTGCGGGTGGCCGAGTATCGCCGGCATCGCTTCGCGCCGCGTTACACGCGGGCTGACGCGGAGCTGCTGGCCTCGGTCGACCAGGCTCATGAGACGCTCTCCGGGCCGGCCACGCGAGCTATCCTCAAGCGTGAGTTCGAGTTCTACGGCAAGCGCGAGTTCGAGCGGCTGGCCAAGATCTCCAACGGCCATCTCTACAACCTGCGCAACAGCCAGCGCTACCGCGAGCGGCGCTTGAACTACACCCGAACCCGCCCCACCACGGTCTCGATCGGCGAGCGGCGCAAACCCGATCCGCGCGGCGAACCCGGCTACCTGCGCCTCGACACGGTCCACCAGGGCGACTCGCCCACCGCCAAGGGCGTCTATTCCATCAACGCCGTCGATGACGGTGACGCAGTGGCAAATAGTTGCCGCAACCCCTCGCATCTCAGAGGCTTACCTCTTATCCGCGTTGCGACGGAGGGCCGACACCCGGAGCTGAATGCCTCGCAGCGCCATGCCGTTGACCAAGTGTTTCTTTCCCGCGAAAAGATGGTGGGATTGGATGGCATCGCCGGGGCTGGCAAGACAACGACGCTGGCCGTCATTCGTGAAGGAGCGGAGGCGCAAGGGTACAAAGTCGAGGGCTTCGCCCCCACATCCCGCGCGGCGCAAAGGCTGGCCGATGCAGGCATGGAAACATCTACGCTGCAAAAGCATCTTACGCGCGGACAGCAGCCGGACACCGGAGAACGCCGCCTGTATGTGCTCGATGAATCCTCGCTCGCGTCCACCAAACAGATGCACGAGTTTGTGAATCGCCTTCATCCCAATGATCGCGTGTTGTTGGTAGGTGATCGTCGGCAGCATGAGGCAGTCGAGGCCGGGCGTCCCTTCGCGCAGCTCCAGGATGCGGGCATGAAGACGGTCAAGCTCGAAGAGATCATCCGACAGAAAAACCCGGAGCTGAAACAGGTGGTCGAGCAGCTTGCGCGTGGCGAGGTACGTGAAGCCGTGCAGGGTTTGGAGCGGCAGGGCCGCGTCCATGAGATTTCAGGCTCCGAGGAACGCATCGCCGCGATAGCGAAGGAATATGCGAAGTCGCCGGAGGGAACGCTGGTCGTCTCGCCCGACAACCGTTCCCGCGTGGAGATCAACTTGGCGATTCGTGTCGAGATGCAAGAGCGCGGCTTGGTCAACAGAGACGAGCATCGCATTCAGGCGCTTGTGCCACGCCAGGACCTCACCGGCCCGGAACGGACATGGGCAGCGCGGTACGAGTTCAACGATGTATTGCGCTACGCGCGCGCGTCGAAAGAGACCGGCATGGAGCGGGGCGAATACGCGCGGGTCAAGAGCGTGGATGCTGACAAGAACCTGTTAACCGTGGTGCGGGCCGATGGCTCCGAGTTGACCTATGATCCACGACGGCAGCAGGGGGTATCTGTGTATCGAGAAGAACCGCGCAGCTTCGCCGTGGGCGACCGCATCCAGTTCACCGCGCCAGCCAACGATTTGAAGGTTGCCAACCGCGAATTAGGAACGGTCGAAGCCATCGGCCAGGATGGGCAGATGCGCTTGAAGTTGGACGGAGGCCGCGACGTGCAGCTCGATCCGCGCGAGCATCCGCATCTCGATCACGGCTATGCGGTGACGAGCCATTCCAGCCAGGGACAAACCGCCGAGCGTGTATTGATTCACGTCGATACCGAGCTGGCCGCGAAGGACCTGCTCAACAGCCGCATGGCTTATGTCGCCGTCTCGCGCGGGGCCGAAGACACCCAGCTTTACACCAACGACCGCGAGAAGCTGCCGCAAGCATTAGGGCATGACGTGTCCCACGAGAGCGCCCACACTCCAGCGATAAGCCGGAGCAATCCATCAAACCGCCGCAGCCGGAAATCGCGCCGGTCATCGAACACGGCATGGGCTTAGGACACAGCCTCTAAACTATGAAGCGTCCCTGTAGAATGATGTCTCGCGTTCAAGAAATGCACAGAAATCGAGAAATCGCCTGCACAGTTCCTACACAGCCAAAAATAGGCCATTTATCTCTCTATAATTCAGCGATTTCTGAAACTCAACTCACCCGCTCAGGATGACAGGTGATTCCGCAAGACACAGCAATTCAACAAAATGCCATCCTATTTTTCTTCGTGGTATTCCTGCTCGGTGTTGATTTCCCATAGACAGCTCTTGTCCATGTTGCCGGCGATGATGTTGTCGACTGCGGTCATGGCAGTGAGCATGGAGTGGTCCTGGTTGTTGTACTTGTGCATGCCGTTGCGGCCTACGAGAAAGAGGTTCTCGAAGCGATCCATGTAGCGGATGATGTCGTCGAAACGGTCATAGGTGCCAAAGTACGCCGGGTAGGTTTTGGGTACGCGGACGACGTGGGCGTCGAGGACATCGGACGATTTGAGGATGCCGATCTTTTCCACTTCAGCGATGGCGAATTTCTTGATCTCCTCATCCGGCATGCGCCACAGTTCATCGGTGTCATAGCAGAAATACTCGAGGCCGATCCAGACTTTGCTCGGATCGGCAACGAGATAGGGGCTCCAGTTGTTGAAGATCTGCAGGCGACCTACCTGTACATCAGGCTCCTGGATGTAGATCCAGGTGTCTTTGAGGGGCGAACCGTCTGGTTCAGTCACGGACAGCTTGTTGACGAGCAGGCCGACGGTGAGGAAGTCGCGATAAACAAGGCCGTCGCTGATGGCGCGGATTTCCGGAGGAACTGGTACATCGAGGCTATTGATCAACTCACGCACCGGCATGGTGGAGAAGATGTAGTCTGCCTCAATGCGGCTCGTTTCGCCGGATGCATTGACGGCTTCGACGATGGAAATGCGATCGTTTTCGACATGCAGCTTATTGACGCGCCAGCCGAGTTGGACACAGCCGCCCTTCTCTGTAACCAGTTCAGCTACGTACTCCCATAGCTGGCCTGGACCAAATTTAGGGTAGAGGAATTTCTCGATGAGGGACGTCTCTGTTTCTTTTTGTGAAATGTCAGACATCTTCTTGCGGCTGAAGGCTTTTTTCAGGAAATGCGCGACGGCTGTGCGCAGGGACAGGCCCTTGATGCGTTGCGCTCCCCAAGCCGCACTGATCTTATCGCAGGAAACCCCCCAGACTTTTTCTGTGTAGGACTTGAAGAAAGTCTCATACAACTCAATTCCGAAACGATTGATGAGGAAATCTTCGAGGGTGACCTCCTCCTTACGCGGAAAGAGCCTGGCGCGGAGATAGCTGGCACCGATCCTGACCATGCGCCAAGCCCCGAGCTGGTGCAGCGTTTTTCCGCTGAGGCTGAGCGGATAATCGAAGAAGCTGCGCAGGAAATAGATGCGGCTCTTACGCTGGCGCACGAGCATGACGAGATCGGGATGGGATGCTGCGTCTGTGGCTGAGACGGTGCGCTCTTTATTCTGGTAGCGGATGGAATGTTCGCCGTTACCGTTTTCCTCTGCGCTGATGGGCATCAGTTCTGTCCACCAATTCATGACCCGGTCAGACTTCGAGAAGAAGCGATGGCCGCCGATATCCATGCGGTTGCCCTTGTAGCGTATCGTGCGCGAGATGCCGCCGATCTCATCGCTGGCTTCGAGCACAATGGGACGGATGTCAGAACGGCGAAGAAATTCAAGCGCGGCGGTAAGCCCGGCCGGCCCAGCTCCGATGATGACTGCTGTTTTCTGGTCGCTCATTGGGGCGCTCCAGCAGGTCTACATGACAGGCTGATTGCTGCAGCGGAAGAAAAAATCGGCGGCTTCTGCGCGTAGTGGATTTGCGTGCAATCCAAGGATTGCAGTCCAGGAAAGAAGGAAAAACAATTCGTCATTCAGCGTCTACTTACGGATGTACTCTCAGAGGTCTGAGCAAAGACAACCTCATCTATTTATTCTATCTAATAGACGCAGCGATTTGATTGCAGGCTACGCAGCAACCTCCTGCGCGGATCGGGTATCTCATTGCGGGTAAGCGTCATCATTGTAAGGAGAAAAATATGAATGCAGTGAAATATTGGGCAGTTTTTGCGATCGGCGTAGCGGCAGGAGCGGGCGTTGCTCTGCTATATGCACCGCAAGCTGGTGAAAAGACAAGGCGCCAGGTTCGCCGCAGGCTGGAAGACGCTTCCGACTACGTGAAGGATACCGCCGACACGCTCAGCGAACACGCAGGCAAGGCTTATAAAGTGAGCAAAAGCGCTGTAGAAGATGCGATTGACTCCGCTAGCAGCGTTTACGATGCTGCTGCGAAGCGCGTACAGCAGATTGTCTAGAGGGTGCGCGAGACGCTGCTCATTGTTATGGCAGCGAAGCATCCCATGGATGCTTCGCTGCGCTCAGAATGACATCTCCCACTGCCTGTTTACTACTCAGGCGGCAGCGGCTTGAGCTTGACGGTCCGTCCGGTGCGGACCGACTCGCGCGCCGCATCCAGAATCTGCATCACGATCATGTTGGTGTCGAGGGATGTCAGATCGCCTTCGGGCTTGAGCGAACCGTTCAGGACGGCCGCGAGATAGTGCAGCGAGCTATCCTGCGGCGGTGCGAGCGGCTGCGCCGCGATATCGGTTTCCTCTTTATCGCCAACATAACGGACCCGCAGACGGTCCAGTTTCTCCGTGATGGCATAGCCCTTGCTTCCGTAGATTTCAGAATCCTTACGCGCGAAGCTCCAGGCCCACGAAGGCATCAGCACGGCCTGTGCGCCGGGATACTGAAGGATGATGGTTGCATCGTCGTCCACGTGGGGGTAGGTTTCGGGCTTGTCAGTCTGGGCAATGGCGGTGACGCTGATAGGCGCTTTTCCGTGCATCCACCAGGTCATGAGATCAGCGCCGTAGCAGCCGAAGTCATAGAGAGCACCGGCACCATTCAGTGCGGGATCGGTAAGCCACTTCAGGAACTCCGGCTGCACGCCGATTTCCTTGGGGCCTTCGTGACCATCATGCACGACGACCCTGCGCACATCCCCCAGCTTACCTTCGTTGATAAGGTCATAGACGGCGCGATTGCTCGCATACCAGGTGGTTTCGTAATTTACGAGGACTTGAATATGGTGCGCGTTCGCGGCGCGGCGAATGGCGAGCGCGTCGTCGAGCGAGATGGTGAGGGGTTTTTCCACCATTACGCTGAGGTTGTATTTAGCTGCCTGTTCGATGACCTGGCGGTGCCTGCCGACGGAAGTGTAGACGAGCACCGCCTGTGGATGATGGGCGGTGACGACTTCATCGAGTGTGGAATAAAAGAGGCCCGGATCGAGATTGAATTGCTTCTGATAGCGGGCGGCCAGCTCTTTGTCGGCTTCGACGATGCCGACAAGTTCCACTTCATGCTGGCGAGGGAATTGGTGGAGAAACCCGCCAATATGGCCATGTTCAAGACCGACGATCGCTACGCGGATAGGCGCAGACGGCGTCTGCGCAAAGCTGGTGGATGCGAATAAAAGGCAAGCTACGAGGGAGGGCAGAGATTTGAGCAGTCGCATGGTATCGATTCCACGATGATTGTACTGCTTTTCACTATTCACAAGGAGGATGGCGAGAAAAACAGATCTCTCCGCTTCATTTCGTTCAACGTCAGGATGACGAGGGCGGATTGAGTTTTGTGGTTCCCACCCTTCGCCTTCGGCTCAGGATGGGGCACGGTGGATTCAAGGACCAAGTGCAACATTTCCGAAAGAGGAGATAGTTGCGTATGGGGAACAACTACAGTCATCTTGACTTGCAGGAGCGGGTGGTCATTGAGACGCAGTTGACATTGGGCATCAAGCCGGCAGCGATCGCCGCCGGACTCCTGCGAGCGCGCTCTACCGTGATGCGCGAGATGCGCCGAAACGGCGGGAAAGCGCAGCCTGCGCGAGGTCCTCAGCGGGTCGCGGGCGGTTATCGCTCCCAGCAAGCCCAGCGCCGCGCACAGAAGTTGGCCAGCCATCCGCGCGTGCCGCGCAAACTGGCCGTCGACACTCCACTCTGGGAGCAGGTGATCGCGGCTCTGGGCCAGGGCTTGAGCCCGGCCCAGATTGCGCGCACACTGGCCCGTATGCCCGATCCGGTGCGGCTCTCCTACGAGACCATCTATACCACCCTGTACGCCATGCCCCGGGGGCAGCTGCGCTCCAACCTGCTGGCGCTGATGCGTCGCCGACATCATGCCAGAAGACCGCAGCGCGGCCACCAAGGCCCACAGAAGCCACCGATTCCAGAGATGACTTTGATCGACCAGCGCCCCAGCGAGATTGACGCACGCCTCATCCCGGGCCACTGGGAGGGCGACTTGATCATTGGCCAGGCCAATCACTCTCAGGTCGGTGTCCTGGTCGAACGCTCCACCCTGTTTGTGGCTCTGGTCGAGTTGCCCAGCAGCAAGGCCGATCGTATTGCTCAGGCCTTCTCCGGTATCCTCCAACGCTTCGACAGCCAGTTGCGCCGCTCCATGACCTTCGATCAGGGATCCGAGATGCGACATCATCAGCGATTGAGCGAAAGCACCGGGATCACGGTGTACTTCGCTCATCCCCACTCGCCCTGGGAACGCGGGATCTGCGAAAACACCAACGGCCTGCTCCGCCAATATTTGCCCAAGGGAACCGACCTGTCGATCTTCTCTCAAGACCAACTCGATGACCTGGCCTGGTCTCTGAATACCCGCCCCAGAAAAACTCTGGGCTGGAAAGCTCCTGCCGAACTCTTCCTCCCGCAAGGCGCTTTCAACTTCGTTCTCTACTGGTCAGCTAAAATCAACCCCGTTGCACTTGGTCCTTGAATCCACCCACCCTTTTTCGTGCTGACCGATACAAACTGCAGATGGGCCTCTGGTCGGGACGACGAATTGCCACTCGTCTTAACCGGATGGTAGCCTCTAGGGGAATCACACTTGCAGTCCTCATTTCTTATCTTGCTGGGAGATATCCAGACACATGCAGACGACGTATAACGGGAAGGCTCTGCCCACGGATGGCGAGCCGATTCAGTACGCAGACGGGAAGTATCAGGTCCCGGATCACCCAATCGTTCCTTTTATTGAGGGCGATGGCACAGGGCGCGACATCTGGCGCGCATCGCAGCGCGTCTTCGATGCTGCGGTAGAGAAGGCTTATGGCGGGAAGCGCTCGGTGAAGTGGTTTGAGGTCTACGCGGGCGAGAAGGCATTTCGCGAATTCAAGACATGGCTGCCGGATGAGACGGTGAATGCGGCTCGCGACCTGCGCGTGTCGATCAAAGGCCCGTTGACGACGCCGGTGGGTGGTGGCATTCGCTCGCTGAACGTGGCGTTGCGGCAGATTCTGGATCTTTATTCATGTGTGCGTCCGGTGAAGTACTACCAGGGTGTGCCCAGCCCGGTGAAATATCCCGAAAAATTGGATGTCGTTATCTTCCGTGAGAATACGGAAGACGTGTATGCGGGCATCGAATTCAAAGAGGGAACTGCCGAGGCGAAGAAGCTCATTGACTTCCTGAACAACGACATGTTGAAGGGCGGCAAGAAGAAGGTCCGCGAGGACTCGGGTGTGGGCATCAAGCCGATCTCGATTACCGGCACCAAGCGGCTGGTTCGCTATGCGATCAAGTATGCCGTTGAGAACAATCGCAAGTCGGTGACGCTGGTGCACAAGGGCAATATTCAGAAGTTCACCGAAGGCGCGTTCCGCGAATGGGGCTATGAGGTTGCGGTCGATGAGTTCCGCGATGCGGTTGTAACGGAGCGCGAGAGCTGGATTCTAGGCAACCAGGAAGCGAATCCGAAGCTGACAGTCGAAGAAAATGCGGCGCTGATTGAGCCAGGTCTTGAGTTTGGCTCCGATGACTTCCGTAAAGAGCTGTATGCGGAAGTGAAGGGCGTGCTCGATTCGATTGGTAAAACGCATGGTAACGGGCAGTGGAAGAAGAAGGTGCTGATCAATGACCGCATCGCCGATTCGATCTTTCAGCAGGTGATTATCCGGCCTGATGAGTACAGCGTGTTGGCTTGCCCCAATTTGAATGGCGACTATATTTCTGACGCGTGCGCGGCGCAGGTGGGTGGTCTTGGCATTGCTCCGGGAGCAAACATCGGCGATGGCTACGCGGTATTTGAGGCCACGCACGGGACGGCTCCGAAGTATGCGGATAAGGACGTGATCAATCCGGGTTCGGTGATGCTCTCTGGCGTGATGCTATTTGAATTTCTTGGATGGCATGAAGCTGCGAAGCTGATTGAGTCGTCTATGGAGAAGACGATTCAGCAGAAATATGTGACGTATGATTTTGAACGCCAGATGCAGGGCGCAACCAAGGTAAAGACCAGCGAGTTCGCATCACGGATGATCGAAAATATGTAGTTCATGCCGGAGCGCAGTGAAGCAGATTCTTCCGCTTCACTGCGTTCGGCGTCAGAATGACATCTGAAGTTTTATGAAGGAGAAGTATGCGTAAGAAGGTAACAATCGTAGGTGCGGGAAACGTAGGCGCTACGGCTGCGCACTGGATCGCGTCCAAGGAATTGGCTGATGTGGTCCTGATCGACGTGGTAGAAGGTATCCCGCAGGGCAAGGGACTGGATCTTCTCGAGGCCATGCCTATTGAAAAGCGAGACTGTCACATCATCGGCACGAATGACTATGCCGACACTGCCAACTCCGACATTGTGGTGATTACCGCGGGGATTCCGCGTAAGCCAGGTATGAGCCGCGATGATCTTCTGCAGACCAATTACAAGATCATGTCGGATGTCGTGAGCAAGGTCACGGCGGTATCGCCAAATTCCATCCTGATTATTGTTTCCAATCCACTGGACGCGATGGCGCAGGCAGCGTTCAAGCAGGCGAAGTTTAATCGCGAACGCGTGATCGGCATGGCCGGCGTGCTGGATTCAGCGCGTTTCCGCACATTCATAGCGGAAGAGCTGAAGGTATCGGTCGAAAACGTAACGGCGTTTGTGCTTGGCGGCCACGGTGACACGATGGTTCCGCTGCCTCGCTACTCGACGGTTGCTGGTATTCCGATTACGGAGTTGATTGAGAAAACGAAGCTTGAAGCGCTTGTCCAGCGGACCCGCGATGGCGGCGCCGAGATCGTAAAGCACTTGAAGACGGGCAGCGCCTATTACGCGCCTTCCGCGGCGACAGTGGAGATGGTTGAAGCGATTCTGAAGGACAAGAAGAAGATTTTGCCATGCGCAGCTTATCTTGAAGGGGAGTATGGCATCAGCGGCCTCTATGTCGGCGTGCCCTGCAAACTGGGTGCGCGCGGACTTGAGCAGATCATCGAAATCAAACTAACTCCGGAAGAAGATGCCGCTCTCAGAAAGAGCGCGGACGCAGTGAAGGAACTGTGCGCGGTGATCGGCGTATAAGCAGCTTGTTTGCGAACAATGGGACCCGCTTCGCGCGGGCCTCATTGTTGTGCAGAGCGGTGATGCTTTGCATGCGCTCCTGCTGGAATCGTCGTATGCTACTTTGGGTTTATGGCGAGAATTTCTCTTCTATCGGTCGATGATGATCTGCCCGGATACGACGAGAACAAGCATTTTGCTGTTGCCGCTCTGAGAGCCAGCGCCGCCAAAGATCGCTTCGGGAAGCATTCGCTTACGGAGAATCATGACGAGGCGGAGATTATCCTCTTTGTCGCCATGGGCACCGCGGGCGACTTCGCGGAAAGAGTACGTGCTTATCCGCTCTATCGCAAATATCCAGAGAAGAGCTTTTTGTTTGATTCGGCCGACTATATTCGTCCCGTGCTGCCTGGACTGTACGCATCGTTGCGCAAGAAAGACTATTCGTCCGAACATACGCGCACAGGTTTTTACCTGATGCCTGAAAACCCCCTCGTCAACTATCGTCCGGTTACTGGAGATGAAAAGTACCTGGCGGCGTTTGTGGGATCGGCAAATACCCACCCCGTGCGCGACGAGTTGTTCCGATATAGCCGTCCCGACATCCATGTGATCGACAGTTCAAAAGAGAGCTACAACATTCGCTATCATGGATCCGCGAACGAGAAAGAATATTTCTGGAAACGATATGCAGACTCGATCGGCGATGCGCTGTTCAGCCTGTGTCCGCGTGGGCGGGGACCTGGAAGCATCCGGCTCTATGAGTCGATGAAGACGGGGAGAGCCTGCATCATCATTGCAGACGAATGGGTCCCGAATGAAGGCGTGGATTGGGAATCATTTGCGGTATTCGTGCCGGAGAGAGAGGTTGCGGGCATACCTGCGCTGCTTGATCGGCTTAAGCCTCGTGCAAAAGAGATGGGGGAGCGGGCACGGGCCGAGTGGGAAAAATGGTTTTCAGAAGAAGTACGATTTCACCGGGTTGCGGAACTATGTCTGGAAATGAAGGGCGCGCGGAAAATACATGGAGCGCTTCGCCGCGTTTACCATTTGAGGCACATCGCTTCTTCGCCATCAAATTGGCGACGCTATCTTATTAGCAAAAAGAACCTGTACAAGCTGTATGGCCGTGTATTTTGGTAGCGTGGCGTTGATCCGAGCGCTCTGGTATGGCTCAAAGGTCGTACTGGTATTTTCCCTGTGTTCCTCATGTTCTTGTTGATTGCAAAACCAACCATAGGATGAGTGAAACGTCTTCCTTTTGTGGCGTACTGAGTGGCAAGCTCGACATTTCATAAATTCTTTTGTTTAGGCGCAGGGGGTAGTAAGAGCTGGCAATAAAGCAGTCAGTTCTTTCTTCAATGGAAAAAGTCTTTCAGGTAAATTTTCACCGCTCTTTTTGTTTTGTAGATTTGGATGCTGGGCAGGAGTTTACAACGGAGTGCCTGACTGCCTCTACTATTTCAAGATGCCAGATCGGTGATTCGTGATGTATGTGTAGTCGATTATGAATGCGGATCAGGACGCTTTTAGAAAGCCCAGCGGAAGGTAAGTCCCGCTTTTTGGCCCGTCCGTTTCATGCGGATTACATTGCAGGACTGGCGGAGAGGGAGGGATTCTCAGGAATAGTTCCTGTAAGTCTTTTGTTGTCAAAACTATGCTTGGCACGTTTCGCCCCGTGGCTCTATTTTGGCTAGGTAAATAGGGGGTTACGACAGATTGGCCAATAGGAAAGTCACGCTGCTATGGCGCTGCCGCACCGCGAAGGGATGGCGGCGCTTTCCGGTCGTCATGGGAAAGAACAACCGTATCCGCCACGGCTACGAATCCCCCCTTCCAGAGCATCTTTGGTGCCCCCATCGTGATCGATGAGAGCGCGCCCGCTCTTGCGCCGGAAACAAGCCGATTTCTTTCGGTCTGGCCTCGGAGCAGTACACCGCTCGCATTGCCGGACAGTACCAAGTCAAGAGGTTGCAGGAACTCTTTGCCCTGAGCAATGAGACAGCCTATGTGCTCGATCCGCGTGTCTTTGGAGTTAATACGGACGCGGGAACGCATCCGTTGAAGCCGCTGACGATCCATGCGTAAGCACTTGCCAACTCAGAGGGGCAGCAAAACATCGCGGCCTCTTTTCGTGTTCATAAAGGAAAGCTCACAGCATGGAATCGACTGGAATGTGTGCTTGCTTGACTAATCCAGGTGCTACTGCTGAGGTTGTCAAGAGGGTGCTTTAAGGAAACACCCGATTCCAAGCGCCTAAGCCCAACGTCCGCACGAAGCTGGTAACAACTTTAGAGAGGAAATAATGGAACTAAGATTAAAAGCTTTATTCTTGTTCGTCTTTTTAGTTGGCTGCGCGCCCTCGATGAGAGCGCAGAACATTGCGCAGAATCCCGCTGGCAGCCAGATGGTCACAATCCCATCAGGAGCATTCCAGAACTTCGGCAGCCGTGGAAGCCACGCGTCGTTCGATTCAAACGGCAACCTGATTGCGCCCTCAGTCACAACACCCACGGTTGCTGGGCATAGCGGTTCTTTTGGTATTGCCAACAGTGTCTACAACGCGGCAGCCTGCGGTGCAGCGAATCCCCCGTCTTGGTGCTCTGGTACAGACATCGGCGGATGGGTAAATTCTGCGTTCAATAACTGCTCGAACAAGTGCTCAGTGTACATCCCAGCGGGTGCCTATAGTTACGCGGCCACAATAAACATTCCCGTCAACACCAATGGAGCGACAGCACTCCAGTGCGACTCTGGGGCAGCTCTCACTTATACAGGCACTTCCTACGCGATCCAAGCTCTCGGCTCCAATGGCAACAACACAACGGCCAGTGTGAAGGTGAGCGGCGGGTGCGTCATTACGGGTACATCTTCTGGACTCGGTGGCATTCACCTTAGAAGTTTTGGTGGCGGTCATTTTCAGAACTTAGTTATCCAAGGATTTACAAACGGCGATGGCTGGTTCGACGAAGGCGCGAACACGGTTACTTGTGTGTCTTGTTATTTTCAGACCAACAAGAACGGAATCCATAACGTTGGTGTGGTAGTGAGCGGCACGAACTATGCTCCTAACGCGACCAAGTTCTTCGGTGGTGCGGTAGCATCCAATTCCCAATGGGGACTGTTTGAAGATGCGTCATTGTCTGCTACAGCAGGTCCGACACAGAATAGCTCTTACACCGGTATGGTGTTCGAGAACAACGGCAGCAACTCCAACGCCTCTGCCAGTGGCCAAGCCTTTATACAACGTTGTGACGTGTGCAGCATCACCAATGCGTACATGGAGTACGTTCCTGGTTCGACAGTAGCCAGTCAGATCACTTTGGGTGACAGCTCGAACCCGGTGAACAGCTTGATGCTGATCAATAACTTCTTCGGAAGCACGAGTGGTCAGATAAACACCATCAACTGCGTGCAGTGCGTTGTCGCGACTCTGCTGGGAAATGCGGAAGAAGGAAACCCAATCAACTTCTTCAACACGGGCTCCCTTAGCAGCGGTATCTACTTCGGTATGAACCCTGGCTTTGCCGCAACTCACTTCATCGTGGGAACAGGAACTTTTGTTTTCGGACTCCAAGGTAACAACCAGCTAGTGTCCCAAAAGAACACTCTGGACGACGGGTTCGGAAACGCAAACTTCTTCGGCAATGCTGCCGTAGGAAATGGTACGAACATCGTTTACCGCTGCACGGCGGCGGGCGCTGTTCTGCCTGTTGGTGCGTTGACGACTGTATCGGCAGATTGTGGAGCGTTCCCGCAGGATACGGGTCTTCGTACACGATAACCAATAGTAGAAAAGCCCACTGTCCTTTATCGGATGGTGGGCTCTCTTTTTTGTTTACCAGTCAATAGCGTCAATGTGAGACAACATCTCTTTGGCTCCAGCAGGGCGCAAATATCTCATCGTTGACTCAGTCCGGCAAACGCTTGTATAGTTCGGATATCTGCCCCAGACTGAACCAGTCTAGTGAGATACGTCCGGCGCAGTTTGTGCAGCGTGGCGTTCTCTACTCCGCAACGCTTCGCCAAACGCTTCAGTGTTCGCAGAGATGCCCATTCGTGTTCTGGCACTCTTCACCTGCTCCAAGTATCAGCGATGCTTCAGGGCGGCTCTCACGCCATTTATCCATTATTGCAAGCAGAGGTAAGGGGATCGGTACGTCACGTTCCTCGGCATCCTTCACACGGAAGCCATAAACAGGTTTGCTCTTGACGCGAAACGTTCTATGGTCTCCATCGATATCACCAAACTCCGAGTGCATCATCTCTTGATCCCGTAAGCCTAGTTGTAGTCCCAGGCAGATCACTACCCTCATGTAATCACTGGCGTGTGCGAGTAGAGCATCCGTTTCCGCTTTCGTGTACGTGGCGGGAAGCGTCTTGTCAGACTTTGTTCGATCACCCTTCGCCAGCTTCACATCGTTACCGGCGAACTTGAGCAGACAGGCTATTTTCTCGAATCTACCCGCTTTTCTGATGTGCATTTAAAGCCACTTACGAACCTTGCGACCTAACACGTCTAAGCCCATCTAAACCGGCACCCGCTACAGTTTCCGCCACAGACAGACTGTCCTGTAGTTTTCTCGAGCGCCCTGCGAAATCTACAATCGCGTTTCGGATGCTATAGTGATGGCGCCTGTCTAATCCCATGACACCCCAGTCGTTAGCAATGGTGTAAAGGAAATCCAATGAAACGCCTCGGGATCTTTGCCATAGTATGCTGGCTACTCCTGTTGCCGGCCGGAGCCCAGACCGTATTGAACCATATTGGTGAAGTAAGCTCCTACTCCACATCAGGCGACTTTAACGGAGATGGCATTACAGATTTCGTTTACATAGGCATACTCCCGCACAACGTGGTTCAACTTCAAATCTATCTCGGTTATGGGGACGGCTTTGTTTATGACAGGAAAACCACCAATCTTCCATCCGACATCGCTTCGGGTGTGGTTGAGCTAAACCCTACCGGCGGGTCCGCAGACTTTGATGGTGATGGCAAGCTCGATGCGGTGTTCTGTACGGCAGGTCCGGCATCTGGATCTATTTTGGTTGCATTCGGCAATGGAGATGGGACATTTAGCAGAATTCAGCAAATCACTCTTCCCGCCTCTTTGGGAGCTGTTCAACTAATTAATGGTTTTCCGTCGCTCTATGCAGTTGATGTTAACCATGACCAGCATGCCGACATCCTGTTTGAGGACTCGAAAGGGACCATCGCATCTTTTCTTGGCAATGGGGACGGTACATTCCAATCTCCGGTCCTAACCTCCTCTCCCGGCCCCTCTGGTATCCAGGGCATAGGAGATGTGAACAATGATGGATTCCCCGACATCATCACAGAAACGACGACAAGTCAGTTTTACCAAAGCACGGGAAAGGAAAACTTTTATCTTTTGGTGGGAGACGGCCATGGCGGGTTTGGAGCAGGGACGTTAGTAAATCCTGAACCTGTCGGTGGCATTTTTACCTTCTTGGGACTTCAGGACATCAACCATGATAATTTCGCTGATGCGGTATTTTGGGTGACGTCCTCTGGTTCCACCTACGCTGCCGTATCGTTCTTGCTTGGAAGCAGCAACGGCCTTTCAGGGGCGGCGGGCAGCCAGTCTTTCTCTATTGGTGGTGGCACTTCGAGTGGCCCTAATTCTTGGGCTACGCTTGCAGATTTTGATGGGGATGGAAATCCTGACCTTTATATCAGGTCAATCGCGCCCGAAATATGTTGTGCTGAATATCTGGCGAAAAATAACGGTAATGGGAGCTTCCAGACACAGTATCAGCTAACTAACTACGTC